>SXGT01024958.1_pt1 | contig 57347 bp, 30 predicted proteins | sample 3176221 | NCBI WGS metagenome assembly SXGT01 (sample SAMN11356862, study PRJNA531348) | freshwater metagenome | isolation source: freshwater sample F1-120 | place: China: Fuxian Lake, Yuxi | collected 2017-12-25 | reverse complement strand
TCCGCGCTTTCGGGCGGTCTGGGAGGACGTGCTCCGCGACTGGCTCTACCTCGCTCGCGCCGGCTATCGCGACAACGGCGCCTGCACCGAGGGCCCCAGCCTCCCAACTGCCACCGCCGCGCTCGCCGAGCACATCCGAGACGAGGGACCCCTTGCGCCTCCGTTCGCGCCCGGCACCTGGAACTTCACGGATCTGTTGAGGAGCGCGCTCGAGCTCGACGACGTGTCCGTGGTCTTTCGCGTGGCGCCGTTCGTCCAGGTGTCGGGTTTCGTCCCCGACGGGGACGACCCGAACGACGAGAGCTCCTGGCGGAAGGTACACGCCGACCTCTTCGAGCGGCGCTTCCTGAACCGGCGCATGGAGTGCCTCGCGTGTCACAACTCGGAGTACTCGGTCACCGGCAACGCCGACCCCGTCAAGGACCGCACTTGGGAGGTGCCCGCGCGCCTCGAGGAGGCGCTCTACGGATCCAGCTTCGGCCGCTCGATCCTGGACGTGGCGGCGATCTTTCGGATCTCGGGCGTCCTGGCGGTGGACTACAACCCCGGCGCGGACGACCTCTTCACCTTGGGGCAGGGCGTCGCGCCGTGGGGGATCGCCGCGAGCTGCGGCGGCTTCGTCGCGCCCGACGCGATCCAGGACGACCCGCTCGGGTACGTCGGCTACCTCGGCCGCGAGCTCGGGCCACGAGCTAGCCTTTGGGATCTCGAGGCGCTCTACCGCACGGGGATCGAAGCCACGCGCGGCCGCCCGCTCGAGACGGATGACGGCGCCCTGTCGGGGGAGGCGGCCCTGATTTGGCTCACTGCCTTGAGCTTCGCGGAGCACGTCTGGCTCGAGGTGACCGGCCGACACCTCACCACGCCCAACTTCTTCCCGCGGAACGCGGCGCAGCGCGACGTGCTCCTCCGCCTCGCGTCTGCGTTCGTCGAGGGCGGCTTCTCGTTGCGCGCCGTGGTGAAGGCCGCACTACTCGAACAGTACGCCGTCCTGGGTGACCCGCGGACGTGTGCCCAGGACTACCCGTTCCCGGCGGTCTTCGATCCCTGGGTCACCGCGGAGACCGTGCCCGAGCGGCGCGGCAACAGCGTCGGCGATGCCGTGACCCGCCACCCGCCGCGCGCCCTGCTTCGCGCGATCTCCACGGCGCTCGGCTGGCCCGAGCCCACGCAGACGTTCTCCGCGGGGATCCCGGGCGAGGAGGTGCCCTATCCCGAGGAGGCGGTGGTGCAGGGCGACCTGGGGCTCTTCCTGTTCTTCGGCGAGGCCGGTTTCCGCGGCAACAACTTCCAGGAGACGCTGGCGTTCGAGGCCGCCTTCGGCGCTTGCAAGGCGCCCTTCGCGGAGGCCCCGGTGGACTTCATCTCCGAGCTCGTGGGTCGAGGTGGCTCCGTGGACGAGGGCGTGGCCGCTCTGTCTGACCGCCTCCTGGGCGGCCCGCTGGACGCCGAGGTGTGGCCGCTGGTGGAGGCGTTGGTGGGGGGGCTTCAGGAGGATGTCACAGACGAAGCGCTGCGCCGGGCCTGCGCCGCCCTGCTCGCGTCGCCGGACTTCCAGCTGGCGGGCCTCCCGTTCGTTCCGCCAGAGACGCCGCGCCCCAGCCCTGGCGTGAGCGCGCAGGCAGAGTGCGGGGCCGTGCTCGAGCGGCTCGGGGCGCCGACGCTCTCCTGTGACGCCGACGGACGTGCGCGGCGCTGAGCGTCGCCACTCGAACGAGTGCCAAGCGGGGAGGCGCTCTGCGCCGGTGATTAAGGGAGCCCGATCGCGGCAGACCGACTACGAGAGACCGTTTACGGCAGACACTGGACGGGCTGGGGCTGCTTGGAGTTGACCAGGTCGCCGATGCCGAGCCGGTTCGAGGTGTTGTCGCCCCAGCAGTAGGCCTTGCCGTCGTAACGGAGCGCGCACGACGCGCCCTTGCCCGACGCGACCTGCCGGATGAGCCCGAAGTTCGACAGCGTGACGGGTGTGTTCTGCTGCGCGGTGCTGTTGATGCCGAGCGCCCCCGTGCTGTTGTCGCCCCAGCAGCGGGCGGTGTCGCCCGACAGGGCCGCGCAGGTGTGCGTTCCCCCGGGGGCCACGTGGCGCGCCTTGCTGATCCCCGACACGGTGACCGGGGCCGAAGAGCTGGCGGCCAGGCCGTTGCCCAGCTGGCCGGTGGTGCCGAGGCCCCAGCAAGCGAGCGTCCCGTCAGCCTTCACGATGCAGCTATGGCTGTTGCCGAGCGCGAGCCGACTCGGCAGCGCGCCCGCGCCGAAGGAGCTGACTGCCGTGGGCGTGCTGGCCCCCGCGCCGCTCCACCCCAGCTGTCCGTGCGTGTTGTCGCCCCAGCAGTAGACGCCGCTCGTAGCGCCGCCGGCGAGCGCACAGGTGTGCGAGGTCCCGGCAGAGACAGCGGTCACGGCGGCCAGGGTGACCTTCACTGGCACGGAGGACGCTGCCCCGGTGCCCAGCTGTCCCGCAGCGTTGGAGCCCCAGCACCAAAGCGAGGCGTCGACCAACATCGCGCACGTGTGTGCGCCGCCCAGCGCGAGATCTCGCGCCGCGAGGGGGAGATCGACCAGGGCCGGCGCCGAGAGCGGAGAACCGACGGTCCCTTGGCCCAGCTGGCCCGCATCGTTCCGTCCCCAGCACGAGACCGCGCCGTTCGACTGGATCGCGCACGAGTGCGCGCCGCCCGCGGCGACGAGGGTGGCGTTGGCCACGCTGCTGAGCACCGCCATCTTCTCGGGCGCCGCGGAGGGGGGTGTTCCGCACTGCCCGTAGGTGTTGTCGCCCCAGCAGCGTAGTGTCCCGTCCGACATGCGAGTGCAGGCGTGCGCGTCGCCTCGCGACAGCTGCGTCGGGTAGACGAGGCCCGAGAGCTGCGTCACGGCCACCGGCTTGCGCTTGAGCACCGTGGTGCCGTCGCCGAGCTGCCCGCCGGCATTGGCGCCCCAGCAGTACATCTGGCCGGTGCCTAGCAAGGCGCAGGCGTGGCCGACGCCGCAGGCGATCTCTACGGCGTTCGCAATCCCGACCACCGCGGTCGGGGTCTGGACCGTGGCGGCGAGGGAGTCGATGCCGACCTGGCCCGTGTCATTGGCCCCCCAGCACCGGAGCTGCCCGCCACCCAGGGTGGCGCAGGTGTGCTGTCCGCCCGCCGCGACCAGGCGCGCGCCCGTGAGCCCCACCGGCGCCGGCGAGTACACGAACGTGGGAGAGCCGCTGCCGAGGCCGAGCTGACCGCTCAGGTTGTAGCCCCAACAATACACATCGCCGCTGAAAGCCACGCCGCAGCTGTGGTCGGTGCCGAGGCCGAGATCCGTGAAGCCCTTCGCGCCCGTGAGCTGAACGGGGACCGGGTCGTACTCCACGCCGGTGCCTCCGGTGCCGAGCTGACCCGCCCAGTTGAAGCCCCAACACGAGACGCGCCCATCGGCGAAGCGGGCGCAGTTGTGCTCGCTGCCGCTCTGGATCTCCACGACGCCCGTGAGCGGCGCCCCAGCCACGGTGACCGGGACGGCCTTCAGCGCATTCCCGCCCGCACCGGCGCCGACCGCTCCGTGTTCGTTGTAGCCCCAGCAGAAGACGCGCCCAGACACCGTGAGCGCGCAGCTGTGGGCTGTGCCCACGGTGACTGTGCGCGCGTCGGTGAGAGTGCCGCCTGTCGCGAGCTGGACCGCCACGGGCACGGTCTGGATCTTCGTGGTCCCGTCGCCGAGCTGGCCAGAAGCGTTCTCGCCCGCGCACACCACACCCCCGTCGGAGTGCAGCCCGCACCAGTGCGTCGGCCCGATCGCGAGCTCCACGAGCCCCGTGTCGATGAGGACGCCGCTCCCCCAACACTTCTTCGAGCCATCCGAGATGTGGGCGCAGCTGCGGGCCCCGCCCACCGTGATGCCGGACGCGATGTTGTTGCCCGGCATCATGACGGAGCTGACGAGGACGTTCGCGTCCAGGTTTCCTGCCTCGTCGCGGGCGCGCACGATCACGTAGTAGCGCTTGTTCGCAGCCAGCCCGGTCAGCGTCGCGCTGTTCTTGCCCGGCAGCGTCACGATGATCGGGCTCCACGGCGCGCAGGTGTCGCCACACTTGTCCGTGAGGCAGACCTCGTAGCGCATGTTGGCCGGGATCGTGAAGTTGTCGGTGGCCTGGTTGAAGGCGACCGCGGCGGTCCCTCCCGTCCCCGGGGTGATCAGCGGACCCGTGTAGAAGACAGGGAACGCCGGCGGGATGTTGTCGTGGATGTAGATGAAGGCCGGCTTCGAGCAGAGCGACGCGTTCCCGGCGGCGTCCAGCGCCTTCGCCGTGAACTCGGTCTTGGTGTTCTGCGGCACCGTCGTGGCCACGGTGAACGTAATGGCCGACGGCGTGACGGTCTTCACGAGCGTGTTGCAGTTGTTCCCGGTGTAGAGCTGCACTGACGCAACGCCCGCGTCCGTCTTGATCGTGAGCGTCGGGGTCGTGCTGGTGTTCGAGGGGGAGGGGGGGGCGCTCGACAGGATGATTGGCGCGGACGGCGCCGTTCCGTCGTGCGTGTACGACACGGACGTGGTCGAGCACGCCGACTTGTTACCCGCCGCGTCCGTGAGCTGACCCCAGATCACCGTGGTCTTGTTCGTGGGGACCGAGACCGAAAGCTTGGCCGCGATGGTCCCATCCGGGGCGACCAGGTCGGGAGCGCCGAGCGCCGTGAAGCACGTGTTGTCGGTGAAGAACGCGATGCTGGCCCCGGCCTCGCCGGTGCCCTTGATGATCGGTCGAGTCTCGGAGCTGGGAGAGGCCGGATCGGTCCCGGTGAGCACCGGGGGCGCAGGGACGACCCCGTCGTGAACGTACGGGACGCCGGCCGCGCAGAGCGAGCTGTTGCCGGCGGTGTCTACGGCCTTGGCGTAGATGAGCGTGGTGGCGTTGCTCCCCACGTTCGCCGTGAGGGTGGCGCTGAAGGTCCCGCCCGGTGTGGCAGCCGCGGCCGCAGACAGTGAGAGAGTACACGTGTCGTTGGCGTACAGCGTGACCGTGGTGGCCACGTCGGTGGTCCCTGTGGCGGTGGGCTTCAGGCTGTTGCCGGGCGACTTCGGAATGAACGCCGTGATCAACGGGGCGTTCGGGCCCAACGAGTCGTGCGTCCAGTCCACGCTGGCCGAGCACAACGAGCCGTTGCCGGCGGGATCGATGGCGCGCGCGGAGAACGAGGTCTTCTGGTTGTCCTTGGCGGCCGCCGAGACGGTGGCCACGCCCCCGGGCCCGGCGATGCCGGTGGCTACGGGCGCGCCGACGCAACCGGCGTCCTGGTAGATCTCGACCGTGGTCCCCGCGTCAGACGTGACCGTGAGGTTCGGCGCGGGCACGGAGGACGGGGACGCCGGGCTGATCGCCGTGATCGTGGGGCGCGCTGGCGGGTTCGTGTCGTGCAGGAAGACGAAGGGGGCCGAGCATGCGGACTCGTTCCCCGCGGCGTCGACGGCAGACGCCGAGAGCGTTGTGGCCTGGTTCGAAGCGACCACGACGACTGCAGAGAACGTGCCGTCAGCCACCGTGGTGGCGTTGGCGGTGGGCGACCCCGCACAGTTCGCGCTGATGAACAGCCGCACGGTCGTACCCACATCGGATGAACCCTTCACCGTGGGGCTGGTCGAGGTGTTCGTGGGGGAGGACGGGGCGGTTGACGTGATCACGGGGGCCCCTGGCGGGACGACGTCGTGGACGTACTCGAGGCCGCTGGAGCAGGGGGAGGTGTTCCCCGCGCCGTCGGTGGCCAGCGCGTACACGGTGATGGACCCATTCGGCGGGAGCTCGAGCCCCGCCATCTGGAACTGCCCCGAGTCTCCGACAGTGACCTCGAGGCCAAGGGGCGCCGTGCAGCCGCCGTCGACGAAGAGCCCCACCACGACCCCAGGCTCGGCCGAGCCGAGCACGATGGGCGTGAGGCTCGTCCCGGGTGACCCGGGGCTGGTCCCCGTGAGGACCGGCGCGGCCGGCTCCGTCGCGTCGTGCTCCACCCGAACATCGTTCGAGCAGGGCGAGACGTTCCCGACGCCGTCCACGGCGCTCACCGAGTAGGTGAAGCCCGTGTTCGGGTCCAACGTGACGGGGAAGCTGAAGGTCCCATCGGGGGTGGCGACCAGCGTCTCGACGGGCGCGCCGCCGCACCCGCTCTCGTTGTAGACCAGGATGGTGACCGAGGGATCCGACGAGCCGTTCACGGTGAACGCGGTCTCTGTTTTCGAGGGAGACGTGGGCGTCACCGCCAAGATGACCGGCGTCGCCGGCGGGGTGCTGTCGTGCACATACTCGACGGAGCCCGTGCACGGCGTGGCGTTACCCGACGCGTCGGCGGCCTTGGCGTAGTAGGTGGTGGTTGCCTCGAGCGCCGCGGGGACGGTGACGGAGAAGCTGCCGTCAGGGTTCGCGAATCCGGTGCCCACCGCAGCCCCGCTGCAGGAGGGCGAGGTGTAAACGCTCACCGCCGCGCCGGCCTCGGTGCTGCCGAAGACGGCTGGGCTGGGGTTGGGCGAGGGCGACGCAGGGTCTGTTCCGAGCAGCGCGATCCCGGCGGGGCCCTCTGCGTCGTGTACGAACAGCAGCGGGACCGCGCACGAGGAGCGGTTCCCGGCCGCGTCTACCGCTGCCGCGAAGAGGAGCGTGCCGGTATTGGGCGCCACCGTGACTGGACCGGAGAACAAGCCTGCCGCGTTCGCTTGCACCACCGCGGCGGGCGCGCCCGAGCAAGGCACGCCGACGTAGAGCTCCACGGTCGTGAGCGACTCCGCCAGGCCTGAGAGCGTGGGCTGGGTGGTCTGGTTGCTCGGCGACGCGGGCGTGGTCCCGCTGAGGGTGGGCGCCGTGGGCGGGGCCGCGTCGTGCACGTACGGGAACGGCTGCGAGCAGCTGGAGACGTTGCCGGCCGCATCACGCGCGGCGGCGCGGACCATCGTCTTCGCGTTGGTCGCGACCGGCGTGGTGGGGGTGAGGACGAAGGTCCCGTTGTTCGCCACCACGGCGCTGGCGCTCATGGGGAGCGCGCAGGCCGCGTCGTAGTACAGGGTGACGGCGGCCCCCACCTCAGCGGCGCCGTTGAAGGTGGGCAAGACGACCCCTGCGGGCGACACGGGGTTCGACGACGTGAGCGACGGTGGGGCGGGCGGGACGTCGTCGTGGTGATACACGAGCGGCGGGCTACAGGCCGACGTATTTCCCGCGCCGTCCGTCGCGCTGGCGGTGAGCGAGGTCTTCTGGTTCTTCGGAACGCCGACCAGCGTGCTGCCCTGGCCGACGGCGTCGAGCGCAACGAACTTCGGGGTGCCCGAGCAATCCGCCGAGGTGTACAGGGCCACGGTGGAGAAGGGCTCGCCTTGCACGAGGACCGCGGGGAAGGCCGCGTTCGCGGGCGATGCTGGCGCCGTGCTCACGATCGTTGGCGCGGCGGGCGCCTGGGTGTCGTGGAGGTAGGTGAAGGGCGCGCTGCACCCCGAAGGGTTTGCGGCCCCGTCGAGCGCGCGGGCCGTGAGCTGGGTGGGGACGTTCGAGGGCACCGTGACCGTGACCGCGAAGACCCCGCCTCCGACGGGACCTGTTCCGGCCGGCGGGCCGTCGCACGCCGGGCCCAGGTAGAGCTGGATCGACGCGGCGCCGGGCGCGGAGCCCAGCACCAGCGGAGAGGCCGTGACCTTCGACGGCGACGCGGGGTTGGTCCCCGTGATGACGGGCGCGCCTGGGCCGACGCCGTCGTGCTCGTAGATGAGCGGGGCGGAGCAAGCAGAGGTGTTGCCCGCGGCGTCGACTGCCGCGCCGTAGAGGCGGTTGACGGCGTTCTGGCTCAGGAACGACGTGAGCGTGCTGGCGAAGGCACCGGCCACCACCGCGACCGGTGGAGCGGCCTGCTGGGTGCACCCCGCGTCGAGGTAGATCGTGACCGTGGTCCCGGCCTCGGCTGTGCCGCTGACGCTGGGCCGTAGCTCCGTCCCGGGCGAAACGGGGTCGGTGCTGGTGAGGACCGGGGGGCTCGGGGCGATCGCGTCGTGCGTATAGGTGAGCGCGTTGGAGCAGCCGCCGGTGTTGCCGGCCTCGTCCACCGCCACGGCCGTGACGGTGGTGCTCTGGTCGGTGCCGACCGGGAGCGCGACGGCGAACTGTCCGTCAGCGGGCACCGTGACCTCACGGATAGCGGCGCCTACGCACCCCGCCTCCTGAAAGAGGCGGACCACGGCGCCCGGCTCGCTGCTCCCAGTGAGCACCGGCGAAGGGTTGGAGGACGGGCCCGCGGGCTCGAACGCGGTGAGCACCGGCGGCTCCGGCGCTGCCCCATCGTGCTCGAAGGCGAACGGCGGGCTACACGCGCTGAGGTTGCCGGCGGCGTCGCGTGCCCGAGCGTGCAGCGCCGACACGGTGTTGGCGGCGACCGCTACGGTCGTGGTCGCGAGGCCTTGCTCGGAGGCCGTGGCGGTCGCCGAAGCGTTGCCGAGGCACGGGCCCATGAAGTACTCCACCACCACGAGCGGCTCCCCACTCGCCGTCACGAGCGGGGTCAGCGTGGATCCGTCCGGACTCTCGGGCGTGGTGCCCACGATCGCGGGGCTCGACGGCGGCACGGAGTCGTGCGTGTAGGTGAGGGGGACCGGCGAACACGGGCCCACGTTGCCCGCGAGGTCGGTGCTGGTGCCGCTGATGAGCGTGGTGGTGTTGGCCGGGACGAGCACTGTGGCCTCGAACTCCCCCAAGCCCTGGGTCTTGGCGGAGCCGACCGGCGTCCCGAGGCAGGCGTCACCAAAGTACAGGGTGATGGTGGCGTCGGGCTCGCTCTGGCCTCGAACGGAGGGCGAGGTGGAGCTGTTGGACGGCGACGCCGGCACCGAGCCCGTGAAGATCACGACTGCCGGCTGGGAGGCGTCGTGCACGTAGCTCAGCGGGTTGCTGCACGGCGAGACCAGCCCCGCGGTATCCGTGGCCGTGGCCGAGAACTGTGTGGTCGTGTCGGCCAGGACGTTCGCGATCACCTGAACCGCCCCGTCGGGCGCCGTGAGGCCGCTCGCGACCGAAGGACCCGAGCAATCCCCGGTGGCGAAGACGTTGACCGTAGCGCCCGGCTCGGCCGTTCCGCGGACCGCCGGGCTCAGGAACGATGACGGGGATGGCGGCGCCGTGCCGGTGAGCACCGGGGCCTCGGGCGGGAGGCCGTCGTGCGTGTAGGGGAACGCCGTCCCCGAGCACGCGGACACGTTGCCGGCTGCGTCCGTGGCGTTCGCGTGGAGCGTGGTCGTCGCGTTCTCCGCCACGGTCAGGGCCACATCCGCGCTCCCGCTCCCGCCGGTGGTCGCCTGGCCCAAGACTTGGCCGCTACAGTCTGCCGTGCCGAAGACCCGGACCACGGAGCCGACCTCCGCGACAAGCGAGGCGGTGGGCTTGGCCTCGCTGCTGGGCGAGCCGGGCGTGGTGGCCAGCAGGATCGGAGGCGCCGGGGCCGCGCCGTCGTGGATGTAGGAGAAGCCGTTGGAGCACGGGGACACGTGCCCGAGCGCGTCGACCGCCGCCGCGTACACCGTGACGGACGCATTCGCCGGCAGGATCACGGGGCCCGAGAACGCGCCCTGCGCGTCTACCACGGTGGTGCCGACGGTGACGCCCGTGCAGTCCGCCTTGAGGTGCAGCCGGACGGTGACGAACGGCTCGGCGGTGCCGAGGACGTTCGGCGTGTTGGTCAGGCCGGGGCTCGCCGGCGAGGTGCCCGTGAGCACCGGCGCGTCCGGCGCGCGGTCGTCGTGGACATAGGTGAGTCCCTCCGCGCTGCAGGCTGAGGTGTTACCCGCGGCGTCCCTGGCCCGGCCGAAGAACGTCGTGGTCGAGTTCGGAGGCACGGTGACCGCCACCGTGAAGAGCCCGGTGTCGCTCACGTCGTCTTCCCCGGCGATCGCGCCCGAGCAATCGGCCGTGGTGTAGAGAGAGACGATGGTGCCAGGCTCGCCGCCGCCCAGGATGGTGGGCGAGGTGATGAAGCCCGAGGGCGAGGGGGGCGCGCTGCCCTGGAACACGGGCGGAGGGGGCGCGAGATCGTCGTGCACATACTCGAAGGGGAGGGCGCACTCGGACGTGTTTCCGGCGGCGTCGGCCGCACGAGCGGACAGCACCACGGTGCCATTCGGGGCGGCGGTGGCCGACACCGTGAGGAACCCGTCGGCGGCCACGAACACCGTGGTCACGGGAGGTCCTTCGCAGTTGGGTCCGGCGTACAGCGCCACCTCGGCAAGCGGCTCGGCGTCGCCGGTGACCGTGAAGTCCAGGATCGCGCTGGGCGAGAGCGGGGCGCTGGTGAGCAGTCGCGGCGGGTTCGGGGCCAGGCTGTCCTCGATATAGACGAGCTCGGTGTCCGAGCACGCCGAGGGCAGGGCGGAGGGGACCACGGCGTCCGCGTGAAAGACGGTGGTCGTGTCGTCCGGCACGGTGACGGTGACCGAGAAGGTCCCATTGTCGGCGGCCGTGGTGGTTGCCACGGGTTCGGTGGCGCAGAACGGCTCGGCGTAGATGCGCACGAAGGCGCCGGGCTCCGCGGTGCCCGTGAGCAGTGGCGCGTTCTCGTTCGCGGGTGACGGCGGGGTCGTGGCGAGCAGCACCGGCGACTTGGCCTTGTCGCAAGGGTCGCCGAGGCCGTCTCCGTCGCCGTCGGTCTGCGTGGGGTTCTCGGTGGTCGGGCAGTTGTCGACGTCGTCGTTCACGTTGTCGTTGTCGTCATCCAGGTCCACGCAGTCGGCGAGCGGATCCCCGTCGAAGTTCGCGAAACCTTCGTCGATTACGCCGTTGCAGTTGTTGTCGAGCCCATCACAGGTCTCCTCGCCGGGATCGATCGCCGAGCAGTCCGTGAGGCCGTCGACGGTGCACGTGCGCTGCCCTTCGCAGATGCCGCCGCGTACGCAGGTGGTGGTGGCGCCGGCCAGCACGGCGTAGCCGGAGCAAGCGCAGTCTCCGGTGACGGGGCGACACTGCCGAGTGGCCTGACCGGTCTCCGACTCCACCGCGTCCGAGCAGGCGTAACCCTCCGGACACTGCGAGTCGTCTTCACAGCCTCGGCCGCAGAAGCTGCCGGCTTCGGCGGACCAACGGACGCACTTGTCGCCTTGGCGCCCGAGCCCGTTGGCGGCGCACTCTGACGTAGCGTTGCACGGGCTGCACAGCGCGATGTTGTCCTCGAGGCACACGTAGGCGGGGTCCGAGCCGCCCGAGGAGAACAGACGGCAGGACCAGTCGGTCGGACAGGTGTCGATGCAGACGTCGGTGCAGACCGTACCGCCATTGCTCACCGGGACGCAGTAGCCCGAGTCGCAGTCGTCGTTGCCCTTGCAGCTGCACCCGAAGGCGCCGGGCGTGAGGTCGCAGTTGATCGTGCCGTCGTCGGGGCGCGCGTCGGGCGTCTGCGGCAGCTCGGGACCGGCCGTGTCGCCGCCGGCCGCGGAACAGGAGAAGCCCTGTGCCTGCAGGAGCTTGCACTGCTCCTCCAGGCTTAGCGCGTCCGACGGGCCACCTTCCTCGCCGCAAGCGAGCAAGGTCACCGCAGTCATCAGCCAGACACACCCGCTTAACCGGTTACGCCAGGAATTCATGCCACACCCCCGCCCGCAGGCGAACAACCCCAGGACGATGCTACACACGTCCGAGCAAGGCGTCACCGCCCGCCTCGTTGTGACGTTCTCGCCAGGTGCGTGTGATAAGCTGGCGCTCCGGTGCGTTTTCACGATTGAATCACGCCCGGACGACGAGGGATTCGCCATGACACGGTTCAGAGTGCTGCTCGCGGTTTCGGTTGCCGTCGCTTGCGAGGACGAGCCGCCCGCAATACCGCGAGGCGGTGGAGAGCCGCCCGCCGCGGAGAAACCCGCCGCAGCTGCTGCGGCGGCCGACGTGAGCGCGCCCGCCGCGGCTCCGGCCGACGCGGGCGGTGTTGACGCTGGGCCGGTCCCCGACGTCGCCGCCGTGGCGCCCGCGGACGTCGTGGTCGAGGAGGTGGCTGCCGTCGCTGTGGCGGCGCCCGACGTCGCTCCGGCGGCCCCCCGGCCCCCACGTCTGGCCTCGGCGTCCGAGCTCTTGGGGCTGGGCGACGGCGGGCGCGAGGAGTCCGTAACCGCGCTGCCCGCGTTCCTGAGAGAGCGTCCAGCCGGCGCCGCCGAGCTGCTCTTCGAAGGGAACCCTTCGGAGCCCTCTTCGCAGTATGCGGGCATGGCGGGCGAGGTGTTGCCGGTCAGTCCCTTGGAACGGCAATGGGGAGCGGCCAGTGAGATGTCGGAAGAGGAGAAGAGGCGCCGCGAGCTGCTGAAGCAGAGCATGGGGGACGACCCCGGGGCGGGCATCTTCAACGCCCCGCCTGCTGCGGAGGCGCCGCCCACAGAGGACGAGCCGGCAGAGCCCAAGGGGGCCGAGCTCGACCTTCCCTACGAGGTCATCATGTACAAGCTGGGCCCGAAGGGCGAGGTCCAGGCCTATGAGCGCCGCTTCGCCTCGCGAGAAGCCAAAGAGGCCGGGGAGCGATACGCCCGTGGCCTCGGCTTCAAGGCGAACAGGCCCACGGAGGAGGAGATCGCGGCGGCAAAGGCCAAGCTCACCGCAGCGGCGGCGGCGGAGAAGGCAGCCCCTGCGGCCGACGCCTGTCCTTTCCGAGCGGCGTGGACGGAGGCAGGCGTGCAGAAGTCGATGTGCTTCCCCACGCAGGCGGCCTTCGATGCATTCAACCGGGCCCGCCAGGCGGCGCAGGAGGCGCCCAAGGCCCCCGCGCCCGCGCCGGCACCGGGCGGTATCCAGCCGGTGAAGATCGGTCCATGAGCTTGCCGGCCATCGGGCGACGGACCGCGCCGATGCGCGAGTCCGGCTTCGCCATGCTCGCACGACGACTCCAGGGCTACACGGGCCCTCGGTATCCGTTCCACATCGGCGACAACGTGCTCACGCCGCCAGAGACCGCCGAGTGGGGTCGCTTCGACCCGGCGCGCCTCGGCAACCCGTACCGCTACGCCTCCCCCAACGGCGAGGAGGTGCTCCGGCTCGCCGTGGCCGAGAAGCTCCGCCACACCAACGGCCTCGACGTGGGGCCGGACGAGGTGCTGATCACCGTGGGCGCCACCCACGGGATCGCGTGTATCTTCCAGGCCTTGCTCGACCCAGGAGACGAGGTGCTGATCCTCGCACCCCACTGGCCGCTGGTCCGGGGCATCGCGCTGTGTGCCGGCGTGGTCCCCGTGGAGGTCCCGTTCTATCAGGCGCTCCTGGACCAGCCCCACCGCGACGTGAGCGAGCTGATCAGCCCGTATGTCACCCCGCGGACCCGGCTCCTCTACGTCATCAGCCCCAACAACCCGAATGGCCTCGTGCTCACCGCGTCGCAGCTCGACGCCCTGGGGGCTGTGGCCGAGCGCCACGGGCTGTGGTTGCTCGCCGACGAGGCCTACGAGCACTACGCGTTCGCTCGACCGCACGTGAGCCTCGCGTCGAGGCCTGGCCTCGCCTCGCGAACCGTGAGCGCGTTCACGTTCTCCAAGAGCTACGCCCTGGCCGGGACGCGCGTCGGCTACGTGGCGGGACCCACCGCCGCGATCGCGGCCATGCGCAAGGTCGCGACACACTCTGTCTACAACGTGGCGCTCTCGGCCCAGGTGGCCGCGCTCGGCGCTCTAGAGACCGGGCAGGCCGTGGTCCTCGGGGCTCGCGAGCGCTTCCAGCACCACGCCCGCCTCGTCGCGGAGCGGCTCGGGGGCCACGCCGTTCAGGGTGGCTCCTTTGCGTTCGTGAAGCTCTCCGAGGGCGGGTCAGCGATGCCGCTCCTCGAGCGCGCCGCCGACCGGGGCGTCACGCTCGCGCCCGGCGACCTCTTCGGCTCGGGTTTCGCGGCGTACGCCCGCCTCTGCTTCACCGCCTGCGATACGCCCACCCTCGTCGAGGGGCTCGATGTCCTGGCCGACGTGATCAGGTCCGCCTAGGTGGTTGGCGATCGTCACGTGTGGTGGGGCAGCTCTCCCGCTCACCGCGTCCTCGGCTTGGGGCTGATCGCCCTGGCGCTGGGTTGCACGGAGACCAAGACCCGCACCCCAGAGAGCGGCTCTCCGTGCGACACAGCGGTGATCCCGGATACCGGCGTCCCCGCCGACGCGCTGGCCATGGCGCCCGACACGTCCGACCCCGGGCCGGGAGACGTGACGCTGGAGGGGGACACGAGGAGCCCCGTCGACGTGTCCGACACCGACGCCCCGCTCGAGGACACCGTCGAGGACGTCGCCGTGGTCCCGGACGACCTCGGCGGAGCGGACGCCGCCGACGTGGCCGCCATCCCAGCGCTGCCCGATCGCGCGTGCCTCTACCGCTTCACAGTGGCCTCCGAAGCCGCCAGCGTTCACGTGGCGGGCGAGTTCAACGACTGGAGCACCACGGCCCTACCGCTCGTGTCGGATGGGCAGGGGGTCTACTCGGCCGATCTCGACACCACCGGGCTCGCGGGCAGCTATGCGTACAAGTTGGTCTTCAACGGCAACGACTGGCAGCTCGACGGTGCCGAGCCCATGCGCAAGATCGTGGGCGGGGTGGAGAACAGCAAGGTCCTGCTCCCGGACTGCCGGCTGCCGCTCCTCGAGCTCGAGACCCTCGAGGTCAGCGCTGATCACCTCCGTGTCGTGGTGGCGGTCCGTCGCGGCTCCGGCGGAGCAGCTCTAGAGGGGGAGCGCGTCGAGCGCGGCGGCGTCCTGTACGACGGGGCGACCTGGGACGCGCAGAGCCAGCGCTTCACCCTGGACGTCAAGAGCCCTGCGGCCGGCAAGTGGGGCCTCACCTTCCGGATCCGCAACGGCGCTGGCGAGGCCGTGCCGCTCCACCTCCCGATCTGGGTCGAGGCCCAGGCCTTCGACTGGCGCGACGCCGTGCTCTACTTCGCAATGACCGACCGCTTCCTCGATGGCGACCCGTCCAGCTCCAGCGCGGATGCCTGTTTGCCCAACGGAAACAAGGCGAACTGGCTCGGCGGCGACTGGAAGGGCGTGCGGCAGCGGGTAGAGGACGGGTATTTCGATAGCCTTGGGGTGAACGCGCTGTGGCTCACGGCGGTGGTCGACAACCCCGACGGGTGCGAGACCGGGGCCGCTGATGGCCGCCAATACACCAGCTATCACGGGTACTTCCCGTCCTCACAGCTCGATCCCGAGCCGCGGCTCGGCACGCTCGCGGAGCTTCGCCAGCTCGTCGCGGCGGCCCACGCCCGGGGCATCCGCGTCCTAGTGGACCTGGTGGCGAACCACCTCCACGAGACGCATCCTCTCGTCAGCGAACACACGGCCGACGGCTGGTTCAACTCCTTCGTCACCTGCCAAGATGGGGGGTTCGACAACGCCCCGCTGAACTGCTGGTTCGAGCCCTACCTCCCCGACCTCGACTACACGAACGACGCGGTCGTGGAGGCCATGACCGACATGGCGGTGGAGTGGGTCCTCGCGGCGGACCTCGACGGGTTCCGGGTGGACGCCGTGAAGCACATGCATCCGAACTTCCTGCGCACGCTCACGGCGAAGCTCGGCCGCGTGGCGGAGACCGTGCCCGGCGCGCGTTTCTACCTGGTGGGCGAGACCTTCACCGGCGAGTGGGGCGGCGGCCAGGGACCCAACGAGACCCTCATCAAGAGCTACGTCAACCCCACCCTGCTCGACGGTCAGTTCGACTTCCCCCTCTACTGGAACATCGTGAAGGCCTTCGCCCGCGGTGAGCTAGGTCTCGGCGATCTCGGCAATATCACCCTCGCGGCCCAAGGGTACTACGGGCCCTTCGCGGTCATGAGCTCCTTCGCCGGCAACCACGACGTGCCCCGCCTCTTGAGCCACGCGGCAGGCCAGATCGGCGACGTCTGGGGCAACGGCTCCAAGGACCAGGGCTGGAACGCTCCCCCGAGCCAGCCGACCCAGCTCGAGCCGTACGAACGGGCCGCGCTGGCTCTGGGCTTCCTGTTCACCGCGCCGGGTGTTCCGCTCCTCTACTATGGCGACGAGGTCGGCCTCGTTGGAGCCGGGGATCCGGATAATCGGCGCCTCATGCCGTGGGACGGCTACTCCGCCGGGCAGCTGCTGGTGCGGGAGCGGGTTCAGGCGTTCGGCGCCGCCCGGAGGAAGCTCGCGGCGCTGCGGCGCGGCGACTTCCAGCTGGTCCAGGGAAGCGCCGACCTGTTGGTCTTTCGCCGTACGCTCGGGGCGGAGGTCGTCACCGTGGCGCTCAACCGCGCCGCCGCGCCAGCGTCCGTCTCGATCCCGAGCGCCGTCTCCCTCACGGATCAGATCACCCTCGGGTCAAAGGCCCCGTCTGGCGGTACTGTAACGTTCGATGTCCCTCCTCGCGGCATGGTGATCCTCATCCCGTGAAGTCTCGCATTGCTCCCGTCGTCGAAAGGACGTCATGCGTCACCTCGTAGTCCTCTCGTGTCTCCTCGCGCTTCCGGCTGCTGCTCAGCAGCGCACCTTCGGGACCCTGGTTCTCGTGGAGACCGAGCCCGTCCCGGGCGGAGCCAGCCCCCTGTCCGCTCGGACCCCGGCGGAGTGGCGCTTCGTCGAGCTCATCTACGCGCCGCTCATGGCCCCGGACGGCGCCGGCGGCTACGAGAACGTGCTGGCGGCCAAGGTGTCGCTGGAGGATGGAGGGCAGGCCGTGCGGATCACGCTGCGAGATGACGCGCGCTGGTCCAACGAGCGTGAGATCACCGCGCTCGACGTGGCCTACACCTACGAGCTTGCGCGGACAGGGAAGTGGAACGGTGTGTTCCAGCACACGCTCGCGAATGTCTCTGGGGTCGAGAAGGGGAGCGACGGGTTCGGCGTGACGCTGCGGCTGCGAGCGCCGATCACGTCGGCTGGGCCGTTGCTGGCGGTTCCGCTGATCCCGAACGGGCTCCACGGGCCCTTGAACGATGAGGCTCGCCAGCGCCCGCTGCCGCTGGCGACCATCGGTGCGGGGCCGTTCAAGTTGATGAACGAGGGCGACAGCTCGCGCTTTGTGGCCAGCGCCACGTCCGTGCGACCGCCCAAGATCAGCGAGATCCGCGTCCTCTCTGTGGGGAGCCGCGCGATCGCTGCCGACGTCGTGAGGCTGATGGGAGACGCAGTCACCTTCGAGCTGGCGCGGCCGGACGCGGCGATCGCCGCCGCGGAGTTCGGCGTTCGCCGCCTCGACGCCCCACGGACCCGCGTTGAGGTGATCGCCTTCGATCCCAAGGCCAGCCCGCTGGGGGATCCTGCCATCCGGGCGGCGTTTGGCGCCGCAATCGACCGCAGCGAGCTCTTCGCGTCCGGCGAGGGCGGCCGCGCGGGCGCCGCGCCGGTCTCGCGCCGCTCCGCGATCTACCCGAAGGACCTCGCTCCGGTGCGCAACGCTGACGCGGCGCGTGCAGGCATCGCTAGCGCTGGCTGGACCGTCGTGCCTGGCGCATTTGCCCACCGCGACGTCAATGGCTCCAAGCTCCAGCTCGAGCTGCCGCTGCTCTTCGACGGAGACGATCCCGAGGCTCTGCGGCGCGTCGCGGTGCTCGCCGCCCGACTCAAGGAGGTCGGGATCGAGCTGGCGCCGGACCCGCGGCCTCGCCTAGAGCTCCTCGATCGCGTGCGCTCCCGTCAGTTCCCCGCTGCTTTGGTGAGCCTCGAGGGAGGCACGGACGACAGCATGCCTGGGCTCCTGCGCACGGGCGGCGCGCTCAACGTCCTGGGATGGTCTTCGGGAGAGGTGGACGGCGCGATCGACCGCGGAGACCTCGCGGCTGCGGTCCGCGCGGCCGTGGACGCCTTCCCGGCGCTCTTCCTCGGGGTCCGCGCGGACGTCGGCGCGGTGGGCAAGAACGTCACCGCGCCCGCGGTGCTGGGCAAGGGCGGCTTCGCCCGAATCGACAGGTGGCAGATCCGATGAACGTCCTCGCCCTCAGCCTCAGCTTGATGCTCGCGCCCCCGGCGCCGCCCGTCGGCCCGGAGCTCCTGAGCGCCCCCGACGAGGACGTCTTCGCGCTTCGGGCGTCGGGCACCCGGGTCGCCGCGCTCTACGACGCGCACAGCGCCGACGGCAGGGTCTTGCGCCAGGTGTCGCTCAAGAAGAAAGCCTCCCTGCCGGCGCCTGCGGGCGAGGTGGCCCAACGCGAGCCCTTCTTTGTCGGGGCCAAGCGCACCGGGAGCGTGCAGCTCGGCGCCGACGGCGTGTGGAGTGTGAGGCTCGACGGCAAGCCCGCGTGCGCTGCGTCGTCCGCCGCGGACCTGCAGGCCGCCGCCTCACCGGATGGCCGGTGGGTGGTCTTCGTCTCGGGTCGCTCGGGGCAGGGCGATCTCTACCGGGTTGCCGCGGACGGCAAAGTCGGGCAGGCGCCCGAGCGCCTCTCCAGCGGGGTCCTCGCGGAGCTCCTTCCCGTCTGGTCTCCCGACAGCGCCAGCGTGTTGGCGCTGCGCCTCACGGATCGCGGTCGAGAGCTGGTGCTCTTCTCCGGATTCGGCGCCACCGCGCGCGAAGCGGTGATCGTGGACGATCGCCTCGCCCCCATCAACGCGGTGTTCCGGCCGGACGGCCAGACCGTGGCGTTCGTCTCCCGGACGTGGAGCACCGAGACCACGCTATACACTGTCCCCGCCACCGGTGGGCCAGCCTCCTCGGTCCTCAAGGGCGTCTCGGAGACCGCCCCGGTCTGGGTGCCCGGGAAGGACAACCGGTGGCTGCTCCTCGCGGTGACGCAGCGCGACGCGGTGGTGGCCCTGGACCCCTTGGGCGGACTGGCCCTAGTGGCCACCCAGGCGTTCGGGCACGGCGAGCTGGCGGTGGCGCAGCTCGGGGGGGAGCGCGTGCTGCTCTTCACGGCGCTCGGCCTCACCACGGAGACTGCGCCGCGACCACTGGGGCGCGCGGGCCTGTACCGAATGAGCCTCCCCGCGACGGTCGAGTAGGCGTTCGTGCAAGAGAACACCGACGTTCTCATCCTCGGTAGCGGCATCGCCGGGCTCTCCGCGGCGCTGGAGCTCGCCCCGCACGTCACGGTTACGCTAATCACCAAGCGGGCGGCCACCGACTCCAACACCAACTGGGCTCAGGGAGGGATCGCCGCGGTCGTCGGTGATGACGACAGCTTCGACGAGCACGTCGACAACACGATGGTGGCTGGCGATGGCCTGAACCACCGCGACGCCGTGGAGATGATCGTGGCCGAAGGGCCGGCTGCGATCGAGCGCCTGCGTGCCGTAGGCGTGGCGTTCGCGACGGACCTGGCGCGCGAGGGAGGCCACACCCGACGCCGCGTGCTGCACGCCACGGACATCACGGGTCGCGAGATCCAGCGGGCGCTGCTCGAACGGGTTCAAGCGCACCCCAACGTCCGTGTGGTGGAGCACCACGTGGCGATCGACCTCATCCGGCGCTCGAAGAGCGCGCAGGCCCACTCCCTTGGAGAGCGAATCGTCGGAGCGTACGTGCTCGACGAAGCGACCGGCGCGGTCAAGACCTTCGCGGCCCGCGCGGTGATCCTCGCCACCGGCGGCTCAGGCAAAGTCTACCTGTACACGACCAACCCCGACGTCGCGACCGGGGATGGCGTGGCCATGGCGTATCGCGCCCGCGCCAAGGTCGCGAACATGGAGTTCTTCCAGTTCCACCCCACGTGCCTCTACCACCCCACTGCGAAGAGCTTCCTCATCAGCGAGGCGCTTCGCGGCGAGGGCGGCGTGCTGCGTCGCATCGATGGCACGCCCTTCATGGACGGCGTCCACCCCATGAAGAGCCTCGCGCCGCGCGACATCGTGGCGCGCGCGATCGACATGGAGCTGAAGCGCACGGGCGACGACCACGTCGTGCTGGACCTCACGCACCTCGACGGCCACATGATGGCGGCGCGCTTCCCCACAATCCTCGGCACGGTCAAGGGCTTCGGGATCGACTTCCGCACCACGCCGATCCCCGTGGTGCCCGCGGCGCATTACCAGTGCGGTGGCGTCGTGACGGACCTCTTCGGGCGTTGCTCCGTCCAGGGGCTCTACGCTGTCGGTGAGGTGGCGCATACAGGGCTCCACGGAGCGAACCGCCTCGCGTCGAACTCGCTGCTGGAGGGCGCCGTGATGGGCTCGCGTGCCGCGCGGGCCTGCCGGGACGAGCTGGTGGGCGTTTCCGCGCCACCGGAGATCGTGCCGTGGCAGCCTGGGTACGCGAGGCCCAGCGGCGAGCGCGTCGTCGTTTCTCACAGCTGGGACGAAATCCGGCGTACCATGTGGAACTATGTCGGCATCGTACGGGCAACTGCCCGCCTTGAGCGCGCGCATCGCCGACTCGCCCTGCTCGAGAGCGAGATCCTTGAGGACTGGTGGAAGCACCACGTAACCCGCGATGGCATCGAGCTCCGCAACATCGCGCAGGTGGGGCGGCTGATCGTCGAGGGCGCGCTGAGACGGCAGGAGAGCCGTGGCCTGCACTACACGGTAGACTTCCCCGACCGGGACGACGAGAGCCAACTCCGCGACACGGTCCTCTGGAGGGGTCCGCACCGGTGATGGGTCGGGGCGCTGTCCTCGCAATACTGGCCACCGTCAACGCATTCGGGTGCTCCGCTGCCCGGGACGCGCCCCCCACGATCCGGTTCATCGACGAGACAGCGGCCTTGGGACTACCGCTCAGCGCGTCGTCGTGTCTGGCGGTAAGCGACCTCGACGGCGATGGCTGGCCCGACCTGATCTTGGGTATCGGCGAGCAGACCGTCGCGGTCTATGAGAACCTCGACGGTAAGGGCTTCTCGGGCAACGCGGTCCCTCTCCCGGGCTACGTCCGCCGCGCCGGACGGTGCATCACTGGCCAGTTCGGAGGGTCGGCGGCGACCGACGTGCTCATCCTTGATGACACGGGCGCAAGCGACCAATGGGGGCTCCTCCTCGGCGGCGGGAGGTTCACGTTCACTGATGCGACTCTGTCCCTCCCCAGGGCGCCGGAGGGGTTGACCACCGCCACCGCGATAGATCTCCCCGATGCACAGCACACTGGTGTCCTGTTCACGACCCGCCGTACGATGCTCCCCGTTTCGGAGGCCGTAGCTTGCGGGTCCGGGCGTAGGGACTTCCAGTGCACCTTACAGCTGTCCGCCAAGTCCACCGTCCATCTGCTCTCCCGCGTCGGCGACCTCGACACCGACCCGTTCGCGGCGCGGTCGCTCGGCGAGCGAGAGGGCATCGTCCAGGCCCTGCTGGTGCATCGCTTCCTCCGCGACGGGCCGCTCGTCCTGGCCGAGAGCACCGACATGGGCAAGAGCGCCGGCTTCCGGCTCGAATTCGAGTCCGATTCCGCGGCCCCGCCGCAGTCACTGGGGCCCCGATTGAGTCTGGCGCCACTCGCGGACTGGCCATTCGGCAGCGCCTACGCTCACGGTATGGGGTTCGTAGTGGACGACCTCGACGGAGACGGCGCCTTCGACCTCTACATGGCCAACGCGGGTCCCGACCTCGTCGGCTTCGGACCGGCGCTCGAGCCTACGCCCTTCCCAACAGTTCATGAGAGTATGGGGCTTCATAGCGCCTGGGCGCCCGTCAGCGGTGACTTCGACAGTGACGGCGACGTCGATCTCATCGTGCCCAACCAGGTCATTACCGCAGACACCGAGACTCTGCTCGAGTTCGCCGTGGGCCTCGGCGCGCCTCCACCCGGCGCAGGCGCGCCCTTCGACCATCTGCTGGTGAATCAACTCGCACAGGGGGCGCCCCGCTCGTTCGTTCACGCATCCCTGCCGCATCGTGACCCCGTGGCGATGTTCGAGGAGCTGGTGGCGGCCACCGCGGACTTTGACGGCGACGGTCGGCTCGACGTGGTAATCGTGGGAGGGCCACCGACCCGCGAGGTCCGGCTACTCATGAACCGGACCGAGACTTCCGGGCGCTCCTTCCGGGTCGCAGTTCACTCGGCTTCGGGGCGAACCAACATCGGTGCCGTGGTGCGACTTCTGGACCCCTCCGGCGCTTACCTCGGGCAGCGCCCCCTGGTCGGCCACGGGCTCGGTGTCAGCGAGCCGGTCGCGCACTTCGGGCTGGGCGATGCGACCGTGGGCCGCGTCGAGGTGATCCTCGGCAGTGGCCAGATTCTCGAAGTCCCCGGGCCTTTCAACGCCTCTGGTGTGGTGCTCAACGTTCCCTGAGTGCTCGGGCGCTCGCCTCAACCGCGCACGGGTCGTGGTGCCTAGGCATCCGAACCCGAGCCGGATCTTGGGGCGCGATTGGTGAGCCCACGTGTCACGAGCGGCTACTCGGTCACCTCGAGCACGGCGCTTCCGGCGGCGCCCTTGCGCGACGGCGTGTAGTACTCGTACACGCGGCTCGGACCGGTCTGGGCCCGCAGCGGCACCTTGGCGCGGAGTCTGTAGCTGAGCGCCACGGTGGCGCCTGCGTCCAAGTGGTCGAGGTAGACGATGAGCTGGCGGCCAGCCACCGTGTACTTCTCGATCTTCTCGGCCTGAATCATCGCGTCCAGATCCTCGCTCACCACGCTGAAGCCCGGCGGCACTCCGAGGTCCAGCACCACCATCTCGCTGCGCGCCCCGAGCATGCTCTTCACGGTGGCCTCCGCGGTCACGGTGTCGTCCGCCGCCAACGCGCGTTTGTCGTAGGTGACGTTCATCAGGAAGGCGTCCACGAACGGCCCCGCGGTGACGCCGGGAGGGGTGAAGTGCCGCGAGACCACCTGATAGCTGGGGCTCCCCTGTCCCTGGAGGCGTAGTGAGACCGTGTGCTCGCCCGCGGTGGCGCGGGTAGACAGATCGACGAGCCGAAAGACGTCGCTGTTGTCGGGGGTGATGGACAGCGTCTCGACCACCGCGCCGTCGAGCATCACCTGCACGTCGCCGCTCACGGTCTCCTGGCTGTCTGTGATCGCCTGCACCAAAGCCGTCAGCGCCAGCACGGTGGGCATCGTGGCGTGCCAGGTGCCGCTCGCGTCCTTCTCGGTCGCCAGCCAGCTGAGGGCTCCACGGACGAGCCCCATGTGCTGCTTCGCCGTCATGAAGGCGATCGCGGCGAGCGCCGTGGTCTCGATGTTCGCCGTGCGGTCCTGGCCGTACACCGCCGTTCGGACGCCGGCCGGCCAGTGCGCGCTCTTGCCGTCTTCGCTCTTCACGGCCAGGGCGGCCAGCGCTTCGAGGACCGCCGTCGCTTCGCTCCTGCCGCGAGCGGCGAAGGCGCCCCCGATGAGCGCCAGCGTGTAGGCATCCTTCGCCTCGCCAGTGCGGGCGGCGAGCCACGAGAGGGCCTTGTCGAGCTCCGGGTCTCCTCCGTCGTCGGCGCTCACCGCCAGTGCCCGCGCGATGAAGGCGGTCACGAGGAGGCTACCCTTCTGAATGTCGCCCCAGTTCTCGGCGTGGAGGAACGAAGCGTCCGGCTTCCAGCTGCCGTCGGGCTCCTGTTGGGCCAGAAGCCAGGCGCGCGTCCGGTCGAGCACGGCGCGGTCGATCTCGAACACCCGGTTCATGGCGGCGAACTCCTGCACGCCGAACGCGGTGAGGACCTTGTTGGCCGGCGCGTCGCCGAACCAGGAGAAGCCGCCGCCTGCCACCTCGAACGTGAGGAGGCGCTGCCAGCCCTGGTTCAGGTAGGACAGGGCCTTGGCCTCCACCTCCGGGGACGCGGCCTTGTCCGGGTTGTCCTTGGCGGTCTGTCGGAGATAGTCCAGCGCCAGGATGTTCGGGTACGTGGTGCTGGAGGTCTGCTCGAAGCAGCCGGACGGCATCTGAAAGATGGCGTCGAGCCCATCGACCACCTGGCTGAAGCTGCCCGGGAACAGCTTCACGAAGAGCCCGTTGCCGCCGGGGATGGCGTTCTCTGGGAACGCGGTCTCCACCTTGATCTCACCATCGAGCGCTCCGCTCTTGGTGGCGACGCTCTCGACCCCGTCGGGCACAACGCGCACCTCACGGCGGACCGCGTCGGACAGCGTGGCTCCGCGTGCGGTCACCGTGAGCGGCTGCCTGCCCACCGTGCGCGCGCGAACCCTGAAGCTGGTGCCGCGGACGGCGCCCTTCTCGAGCACCATCGGCTCACCGAGACCTGCCCCGACCAGCTCGAAGGCCTCGCCCAGCTCCAGCGTGAGCGTCACCGTCTGCTCGCCGTCGAGATAGTTGTAGACCGCCACGGGCACCGAGACCTCGTCGCCGCGTGTGAGGCTCTCCGGGACGTCGAGGTCTACGAAGAAGTCCTGGAATACCACCACGTCGCTCCGCCCCGAGCCGAGCCTGCCCTGCGCGTCGCTCGCCGTGACGCTCATCCGCCACGAGGTGATCGAGTCGGCCATGGTGAGCTTGAGCTCGGCACGTCCGTCGTCACCCGTGAGCACGAGCGGGTTCACGTACAGCGTCTCCGGGAAGTACTGCCGGACCCGCACCGGCGCGGCGCCCGTGCTGCTCTGGGGCTTGGACGGGTGCAGGGCGCCGCCGCCGCCCGTGGCGAACGCGGCCATCGGTGCAGCCTCGGCCGCCCCGGCCATGTCGAAGCCGCCTCGGAAGACCTGGCGCGCCTCGAGTTTGGCCGTCAGCTCCTCGAGCTGCTTTCGCTTCTCCGCTTCGATATCTGCCGAAGACACCACGAGATCATCCGCTGACTCCGCGACGGCGTCGGGGCCCAGCGAGCGCAGGCGGAAGCCCGTGATCTTGTCGCCTTCACCGTCCACCTCGAGGCGGTACGGCTGGTCCCAGGCGTCCACGAGCGGGGTGCCCAGCTTCTCCACAACGAGCCGCTCGAAGCTGCCGGGAGTGGCCGCCGTGAAGCCGACCCAGGCGTCGTGGACTCTCCGCGCGTCAGCCAGGACACCCCCCAGGAACGCCGCGCGCACGGCTTCGGCCGCGAGCCTCGCTGTGCTGACCATCGCTCCGCCGGGCTCGCCCACGGGCCGCGCGGCGCCCAGAACGCGCACCGTGTGCTCGCGCGTGTCCTCCGCGTGGAGGTCGTCCACGCACGCCGCGTGAACCTCGATCTTGGGGGTGAGCAGCTCCTTCTCCAGGGCCATGAAGAGGCCGAGGAGCCCCGCGTCCGCGCTGGCCAGCGCGAAGACGGCCTCGTCCACGATCGAGACCCCAAGCGCCGCGTTAGGCACCGCTTGCCCGCCCGGGTCGGTGACTGCCAGGGTCAGCGTGGCTTCCTCCCCGGGCGCGAACGGCTTCGGGTCCGTCGCCACCCGCGACACCTTGAGCTCGCGCGCGTCCGTCACCAGGATCGGGCGCGTATCGCGGACTACGGTCATGTCGTCGCCGATGACGTAGGCGTGGAGCAGCAGGGTGCCGACGTGATCGGGGCCCAGCGCGACCTCGAGCTCGCCAGTGCCCGAGACGAGCGGCACGGACCGCGTGAGCAGCGTCTGTCCGTCGCGTACCAGATCGACGAACGCGCGGCCAGCGGGGCTCTTCCCTGTGACCCTGACCGCCGTGCTCAGGGTCTCGCCCACCTTCAGCGCGACCCGCGCCGGCGTCAGGATCACCGCCACGCCGTCCACGGCCGTGACGTCCACGCTCTTCAGGATCTCCTCGCCGCTGGGCAAGACCACGCGGGCCGAGAGGGCGCCGCCGCCCGCGCCGACCAGCTCCACCTCCGCCGCGCCGTTCGGCCCGGTCACCACCGAGACCGGGCTCGGCCCGTGCGAGACCGTCACCTTCGCGCCCGGGATGGGGCGCCCGTCCGGCGAGGTGACCAACACCCACACCTCGTTCGTTGCGCCCACCACCAGGCGCTGCCCCGCTACGACCAGGTCCACCCGGGCGGAGGCAGGTACCACCGGCAGCTCGGCGCGCGTCACCTCGTCTTGCCCGGCCGAGTCCACGACCTTGGCGGTGACTCGCGTCATCGCCTTCCAGTCGGCCAGCGGCTGAGCCACGAGGGTGGTGGGCAAGGGCAGGGCGAAGGTGAAGCGGCCGGTGGCGTCCAGCTCGCCTTGCGCCGTGCCGGCAAGGCTCCACCCCACATCGAAGGTCTCGAGCTGCACCTCAACCTTGCCGCTCACCGCCTTGCCGAAGAAGTAACGCGCTTCCACGGAGCCCTCGACCGTGTCGCCCGGTCGGTAGAAGGGCTTGGCCGGCGTGGCCGACACCTTGAACTTCGGCAGCGTGTAGCGCTGGATGTCGATGGTGCGCTCCACCTCGGTGTCGCCTACTGCGAAGCGCACGCGGTACCGCCCCAGGATGAGCTCATTCGCCAGCTCGAACCGGGCGTGAGCCACACCCTGGACCGTGGTGGGCATGCGGTGCTTGAACACCTTGTTGCCCTTCGGATCGGTCACCTCGAAGAGGGCCTCCTCTCCGCTCACCGGCGTGTTCTCGGGGCGCTTCATCGCCAGGCCCCGCACGTGGATCACCTGCCCGGGCTGGTAGAGCGGCTTGTCCGTGGACAGCAGCATCCGCCGCTCTCGGCGCACCGTGACCGGGCCCTGGAGGCGCGCCACCGCGCCGTCGTCCGAGCGGGCGGTGACGGACAGCTGCGAGCCCTCGGGCTTCCCAGCGCCGTCCGGGACCGTGAACGTGGCCTCGAGCGTGCCGCTGTCGTCGGTCTTTGCGGTGCCCAGGGAGGCGCCGTCCAGTGTCACCTCCACCGACGCGCCTGCGGCCAGCGCCCCCGACGCGAGGTGGCGCGTCACGAGGCGCAAGGCCACGGGTCCACCGGCCAGTAGCGTGGACGGGAGGATCGCCTCGAGGCCAAGCGGAGGGCGGAGGCGCGTCAGCGCGATGACCTCCGGCGCGCCGCCCGCGGGTGTTACCCGGAATCGCAGGAGCGGGAGCTCCGCAAGCTCCAGCGCCATGCCGAGCGGGGCAATGGTGGTAGCCACGCCTTCGATCTTGCGGGTGTCACGAACGGCGCCGTCCGCGGCGACCAACGCGACCTCGAGCACGACGCGCCCGGGACCGACGGGCGGCACCACCTCGAGCGCCACGGCGTCTTTCGTGGTGGACACGGTGTCGTCCACGAGGCGCAGCCGGTAGCCGGATTTAGTGGTGACTACGGGGCCTGACGGGTTCACCGGCGCAGCCGCCGGGGCTGGCCGCACGTCTGCGGGCGGCGCCACCGTCGGCTCGGGTGGGGGCGCAGCGGGCGGCTGTGGCGGCGCCGCGGGCGGAGGCTCGGAGGCCGGCGGTGGGGACTTCGAGCAGGCGCCCACGAGCAGGGCTGCGAGCAGGCACAGGGAGAGGCGAACTGGACTCACGTGGACCTCGCTGAAGATCGTGCATCGCGGCTGGCAGACCGCTGGCGGGCCGCGAGCCCGCCGTGCCGGGGGGCTCTCTTGTGCGGACGAGCACTCAACGCCCGGCGCGTCGGCTGCCGTTCACTCGGTGACGTGTACGCCCGCTGGTACCCTCGCGACAAGCGCGGGGAGCCGCCGGCGCTAGGCCGTCTCTCCCCCTGAGGTGGAACCCTGGGGGACGCGTTGTGGTACACCACGCCGTGATGGCCCCTCGCGATCTCGACTGCCTGCTCGTCCACGCCCCCAAGGCCGACAACCACTACCTGCCGTTCGGTGAGTTCTTCAACATCACCTACATGCCCATGGGGCTACTCGCGATCGCCGAGTGGCTCCGCCGGCGCGGCAAGGCCGTCGAGCTGGTCCACCTGGGCGTCGAGTGGCTCGAGGACCCGAAGTTCCGGGTGGCGCAGGCGTATGACGGCGCCAAGATCCGCGCGATCGGCTTGTCGCTCTATTGGCACTACCAGAGCTACGACGCCATCGAGGTGGCCCGGGCCCTGAAGGCCGCGCACCCCGAGGCCTTCGTGTTCCTCGGGGGCCTCACCGCGGGTTATTTCGCGGCGGAGATCGTCCGCGACTACGACTTCATCGACGGGGTCCTGGTCGGGCACGCAGAGGCCACCACGGAGCACCTGGTCGACGCGCTCGATGGTGGTGATCTCGGCGAGGTGGCCCACCTCGTCTGGCGAACGCCGGATGGCCGCGTTCGGCAGAACGACCTAGAGAGCCGAAAGTTCCGCACCGGAGGCCCCGCGCTCGACGAGCTGGTCTACGGCGACCTCTCCGTGATGCGCAACCCCGGGACCTACTCGTCGAGCTTCGGCTTCCCGCTGGCGTACGCGCGCGAGCTCACGCCGGCGGAGAACCGGCAGATGCAGACCATGGGGCGGGCGTTCTTCCCGCTCTTCATCGGTCGGGGCTGCGCCTGGACCTGCACCTTCTGTGGGGGCAACCGCGACACGCTGCGCAAGGTCAATGGCACCTCGAAGCTCGCGTGGCGCGATCCGGAGCGGATCGTATCGGACATTCGGCGCGCCATGGACTTCGGCTACAAGACCATGGCGCTCTGCTTCGATCCCACGCCCCAGAAAGACGACTACTACTGCACGCTCTTCCAGCGGATCCGCGAAGAGCAGCTGGGCTGCGACTTCTACTTCGAGTGTTGGGGGCTGCCCACCGAGCGCTTCGTCCGCGAGTTCAAGCGCACATTCCCGTCTCCGGAGAGCTATCTGGCGATCTCTCCCGACGCTGGCGACGACGCCGTGCGGCTCCGCAACAAGCAGCCGTACTACACCAACGTCGAGCTCTTCGAGACGCTGCACCTCTTGGAGTCCACCGAGGTCACGTTCGACGTGTTCTACACGATCGCCTTGCCGGGCGAGAACGTGCACACAGCGCGCGCTTCGCAGGCTCAGATCAATGAGATCGCGGCCAAGTTCCGTCGAGCTCGGCGCCTCATGACGTGGTCTGTGCAGCTCGAGCCGGGCTCACCGCAGTTCGAGCGGCCAGAGTCGTTCGACATGATCACGGATCGCCGTAACTTCAAGGACTTCCACGCGGCGCACGGCGGCGACCGGGCCGACACGTACTCGAGCCTCGGCTTCAAGATCAGGAACTTCTTCGGCGACGCTCGCGACGAAGGCGGGATCGCCGAGTTCGAGAAGCACCTCCAGCACTTGAAGTGCATGGAGTTCTGCTTCCTCGGGCGCGACCCGCGCTTCTGGGCCACGCCCGCCGCCGGGCGCCAGCACTGCCACGAGCGCAGGACGATGCTGGCCGAGCGCGCTGGCGTGACGCAGCCGCTCAAGCCCATCGCGGCCGACTGGACCTATGGCGACGCCGTCGCGGAAGAGCGCGCGCTCCGGCCGCGTCGCGAGCGGCACGGCTGGGTATGAGCCTCACGCTGGTCGACTGCACGCTCCGCGAGGGCGAGCAGACCGCGGGGGTCTGGTTCACCGTGGAGGAGAAGCTCGCGCTCGCGAGCGCCCTCGCCGACGCCGGGCTCACGCTCCTCGACGCGGGGATGCCCGCCGTCTCGGAGGAAGAGCGCCGCTTTCTCTCGCTGGTCACCGGCCGGACCACCGCGCGCATCGGCGCCTCGGTGCGCGCCCTGCCCGAGGAGGTTCGCCTCGCGTGTGACGTGGGCTGTGACGAGCTCTTCCTCATCTGCCCCACCAGCGAGCGCCACGTGCGGTCGCGCCTCGGCCTGGACGCGTCCGGGCTCCTCTCGCGCGTCGAAGCCGTGGTGGGCGCCGCGCGGGCCGGGGGGCGCACAGCCAACGTCGTGTGCGAGGACGCGTCGCGCACCACGCCAGAGGCGCTCGACCGGGTCTACGAGGTCGCGCTCCAGGCAGGCGCCGAGCGCGTCTTTCTTTGTGACACCGTGGGCATCTGGACGCCGCTCGGCGCGGCTCGCGCCGTGGCGCACGCCCTCGAGCGCGTCCCGGCCCACCGGCTGGGCGTGCATTGCCACAATGATCTGGGGATGGCCACGGCCAACACACTCGCCGCAGTGGAGGCAGGCGCCGGCGTCCCCACCGCGACGGTCAACGGGGTCGGCGAGCGGGCCGGCAACGCGTCGCTCGTTGAGGTCGCCGCCGCCGTGGAGCGCCTGCTCCGGTTCCCCACCGGGTTCCGGCTGGGCGCCGCGGCGGCGCTCTCCGCTACCGTGGAGCGGCTCACCGGCTTCATCGTGGCCCAGCACCAGCCGCTGGTGGGCTGGAACGCCTTTCGCCACGAGTCCGGCATCCACGTCGATGGTGTGCTCAAAGACCCCGAGACCTACGAGGCGCTGGCGCCCGAGACGCTCGGCCGCGGCCACGGCTTCGCCACCGGGAAACACTCGGGCCGCGCCGGGCTCCGGGCGTTCGCGCAGGCTCAGGGGCTGCCTTCCGACGACGAGACGCTCCGGCGCGTCCTCGCGCGGGTCAAGGCGTCAGCGCCGTCGGGCGCCCGCGAGGGCTTCGCCCGCGTCCGTGAGGCGCTAGACGACTACAACCGGGTCCACTTGGGCGTCCCCGAGGCCCAGCTCCGGGAGTGGTTCGAGAGCCCGCCCAAGGCATGATACGCTCCCCGTAGGCCCGCTCCACGGCCATGAGATCATGTTGGGGCCGGGGCAGCTGAGCTCCCCGGCCCGGTTCACCTCCGCGCTCTCGCGCTCCGGTGAAATACCGGGGCGCCGAGTGAATCTCCCTAGGCGCGCGTGGTAGAGTCCCGCGCGCGGGCGCTTGCCCGCTGGGGGAACCCGCGCCCCTCCTGGCCTGCTGCAGGACGAGCGACGGTTCGCCGTAGCGAGACCGCGGAGAAGCGCGGCGACGGTGTCGGGGTGCGTGGGCCGTCCCATCGCACCTTTGGCACCAGCCGATTGGGGGGCTTGGGGAATGAGACTCGTGCACTGCGTCCTGCTGGTCGCCGCCGCGCTCCTCGCGTCGTGTACCGAAGCCAGCAACCCTGTCGGATTCACCCCCAACGACAAAGACGTGAAGGCCGGCAAAGACACCGCCGTCGTACCCGACACCGCGAAGCTCCCCGATAGCACCCCGCTGTCGGGCGCCGACACGGACGAGGACACCAGCGACGAGGACGTTCCGAACCCCGACGAGTTCGGCAAGCCGTGCACTGTGGGCGACGACTGCCCCTCGGGGTTCTGCGTCCCGTCCGCGGCCGGCCTCGTGTGCACCACCTTCTGCATCGACGAGTGTCCCGCGGGCTGGGAGTGCCGCTTCGTCGGGGTCGGCGGCGCCGACGCCCAGTACATCTGTGTGCAGCGCGCCCTGAACCTGTGCCGCCCCTGTACTGAGCACTCCGAGTGTGTGGCCATCGAAGGTGCCTTCAGCGACCGCTGCGTCAGCTACGGCAAGGTCGAGGGGTCGTTCTGCGGCATCGCCTGCGCCGGGCCCACCGACTGCCCAGACGGCTACCAGTGCGTCGATGTTGAGCTCGCCGGAGGCGACGGCGAGACGGCGCTACAGTGTGTGCCCGTCTCGGGCCAGTGCGAGTGCAGCCAGCTCGCAATCTCGGAGGGCGCCACCACCACGTGCCTCACCGTCAACGCGCTCGGAAAGTGCTCGGGTGAGCGTCACTGCACCCTCACGGGGCTCACCAACTGCAACGCGGACGAGGCGGTCGGCGAGGTCTGCAACGGCGCGGACGACGACTGCGACGGGCTCACGGACGAGGAGCTCACCGGCACGACGTGTGACCTCAAGAACGCCTTCGGGACCTGCAAGGGCGAGACCTTCTGCAACGGCGGTGTGCCCACTTGCTCTGGCGTCGAGGCTGATCCCGAGAGCTGCGACAACATCGACAACGACTGCGACGGCGAGACCGACGACGGCTTCCTCGACAGCGACCAGGACGGCACGCGCGACTGCGTCGACGCCGACGACGACGACGATGGCTGGCCGGATCTGTCGGACGACTGCCCCACCACCTTCGACCCGGATCAGCTCAACACGGACGAAGACAAGCTCGGCAACGCGTGCGACGAGGACGACGACAACGACACCATCCCCGACACCCTCGACAACTGTCAGGTGGCGAAGAACCCATCACAGCTCGACCAGGACGACGACACGCTCGGTGACGCCTGTGACACCGACATCGACGGTGACCTCGTCCTGAACGAGATCGACAACTGCGAGGCGGCTCACAACCCCGACCAGGCCAACTTCGACGAGGACCTCGCCGGCGACTCTTGCGACGGCGACGACGACGACGACCAGATCGTGGACTCGGTGGACAACTGCGCCTTGTTCCCCAACCCGGATCAGTACGACCTCGACGACGACGGCACGGGCGACCACTGCGACACCGACAAGGACGGCGACGGCAAATACAACCCGGTCGACAACTGTCCGCTCGTGAAGAACCCGAACCAGTCAAACGTGGACGGCGATCCCCTCGGCGACTCCTGCGACGACGACGACGACAACGACGGGAAGCCCGACCTCGCCGACAATTGCCCGGGCGCCTACAACCCGAACCAGATCAACACCGACGCCGCTGAGCAAGACGCCGAGGGCGACGCTTGCGATCCCGACGACGACAACGACGACATCCTCGACGCCAAGGACAACTGCCCGAAAGTGAAGAACGCCACCCAGACGGACGGCGACAGCGACGGGCAGGGCGACGCGTGCGACGGTGACGGCGACGGCGATGGGATCGTCGACGACAAGGACAACTGCCCGAACGAGCCGAACCCGCTGCAAGAGGACGGTGACGGCGACCAGGTGGGCGACGCTTGTGACCTCGACGATGACGGCGACGGCGTCCCGGACCCGGGTGACAACTGCGTCGGACTCGCCAACCCGCTCCAGGAAGACCTGGACCTCGACAGCTACGGCGACCAATGCGATCCGGACATCGACGGCGACGCGGTGCTCAACGCCATCGACAACTGCCCGAAGGCCTCCAACGCGCTCCAGGAGGACGCCGACGGCGACGGCGCTGGCAACGCCTGCGACGGCGACGACGACGGGGATCTCATCCAAGACGACAAAGACAACTGTCCCGGCCTCGCGAACCCTGAGCAGGACGACCAGGACGGTGACGGCAAGGGCGATCCTTGCGACAGCGACGACGACAACGACAAGGTGCCGGACGGCGACGACAACTGCCCGCTGGACGCCAACAACAACCAGCTCGACACCGACTTCGACTCACTGGGTGACGCCTGCGACCAGGACGACGACAACGACCTCGATCCGGATCCCTCGGACTGCGCGCCTACGAACCCGGCCATCAAGCACGGTGCCCAAGAGATCTGTGACGGGCTCGACAACGACTGCGTCCTTGGCGTGGACCAGGTGGGAGCTCAGGGCTGCAAGACCTACTTCCTCGACGCCGACAAGGACGGCTCCGGGGTGGCCACAGACAGCCAGTGCCTCTGCCCGCCGGGCCAGGGGCAATACCTGGCGACGGTGTCGGGCGACTGCAACGACCAAAACAGCCTCGTGAACCTCGGCGCGGCCGAGATCTGCGACGGCATCGACAACAACTGCGACTTCCAGACCGACCACGAGGACTCTGGTGGCTGCACCAACCTCTACCTGGACAAGGACAACGACACCTACGGGGTCAACGACAAGAAGTGCCTCTGCAAGCCGTCGGGTAACTACCGGGCCACGTTCAAGGGCGCCTTCGACTGCAACGACAACGACCAGAACGTGAGCCCCGGCCACTCCGAGCTGTGCACCGGCGGCGACGAGAACTGCGACGGCAAGATCAACGAAGAGGGCGCCAAGAACTGTAAGAACTACTACCCGGACGCCGACGGCGACGGTTACGGCGCCAAGGTCACGTCGAAGTGCCTCTGCGCTACCACCGCGAGCTACAAGATCCAGAACAACGACGACTGCTACGACGGCAACAAGTTCGCATACCCGGGCAACGGCGGCTGGTACGTCTCGCACCGCGGCGATGGGAGCTTCGACTACGACTGTAACGGGGCGGAGGACCGTCGCCACACGCTCCCGGGGGGCAACTGCTCCACGATCCTCGGCTTCTGCTCGGCCACCCAAATCGGGTTCAAGGGCGGCGTCCCGGGGTGCGGGCAGTCCGGCACCTTCCTCTCGGGCTGTGACTCCGGCTTCTTCTCGTGCGACGACAAGACACAGAGCATCCAGCAGGAGTGTCACTGATGCGACCCCTTCTGCGGCTCACCTTTGCGCTCCTGGTCGTGGCGTGTGGCGCGGAGGACGACGGCGGCACCCAGGGGGCCGCTGACGTCGGCGGTGGCGCTGGAGATATCGGCGCTGCAGACCTCGGCGCTGCCGACCTCGGACCCACGCCTGGCACCGGCGCCGACGCCGCGCCGTCTGACGCGGATGCCCCGCCCACGCCCGACGCCGCTGAGGACGCGGGCTCACCTGTGCCCGACGTGCCCCCGCCGGTCGACCCGTGCGCCGGCAAGTCCTCGGGAGACGCCTGCGACGACGGCGATCCGTGCACGAAGGCCGATCTCTGCCACCCCGACGGCTGTCGGGGCGAGGCGTTCAGCTGCTCGGACGGCCTCGGCTGTACCCACGACGTCTGCGACGGAGCCGGCGGTTGTACGTTCCCCATTCAGGGGGATCGCTGCTTGATCGCGGGCATGTGTTGGCGCGACCGAGACGTCTCGCCCGCGGGGTGCCAGGCGTGCGTGGTGCCGGTCTCGCAGACCGAGTGGACTCCGGACGACACCCAGCCCTGCGACGACGGGGACTTCTGCTCTTCGGTCGACGTGTGCTTCGGCGGCGCCTGCGTCCCCGTGGACCTCCAGGACTGCGACGACGGCAACATCTGCACGGACGACGGCTGCGCGCTCGGGGGCGGCTGCACCCCCACCTTCAACAAGCGCTACTGCGACGACGGCGATCTCTGCACCGTGGGCGATACCTGCAAGAACGGCTCATGCCTCTCGGGTACCACCTACGTCACCTGCGAAGACGGCAACAGCTGTACCGCGGACGGCTGCTTCCAGGGCATCGGGTGTATGCACGAGAACCTCGACGGTTCGTGCGACGACGGCAGCACCTGCACCGTGAACGACCAGTGCAACAAGGGGGTGTGCGAGCCCGGGATCCCGCTCGGCTGCGGCGACAACAACCCGTGCACCGACGACATCTGTCACCCCGTGATCGGCTGCCTCACCAAGTTCAACACCGCGCCGTGCAACGACGGCAACCCCTGCTCCGAGGGCGACGCGTGCTCCCTCGGCACCTGCCAGGTGGGGCCCATCGAGACGCTCTGCACGGACGGCAACCCCTGCACGGCAGACAGCTGCGACCTCTCCACGGGCACCTGCAAGTTCGTCGCGCTGAACGGCGTGAAGTGCACCGACGGCAACCCCTGCACGCTCGGGGACTTCTGCGAGGCCAAGGCGTGCAAGTCCGGTGGCCAGAAGGTGGTGTGCAACGACAACAACCCCTGCACCGACGACAAGTGCGGTCCGATCGGCCAATGTGAGTTCGTCGCCAACCTCATCGCGTGCACGGACAACGATCCCTGCACCGTGGGCGACAAGTGCAAAGACAGCAGCTGCGAGGCGGGCGTGGGCACGCTCAGCTGCTCGGACAACAACCTCTGCACCGACACCTTCTGCCAGCCCGGCAAGGGCTGCGTCACGGTCCCGAACCAGGCGACGTGCCAGGACGGCAACGCGTGCACCACCGGCGACGCCTGCCTCAACGGACAGTGTATCCCCGGCTCGGAGGGCTCTGCCTGCAACGACGGAAACCCCTGCACCGACGACGCCTGCGCCGTGGACAAGGGCTGCATCAACACGCCCAACGTCGCCGTCTGCAGCGACAACGAGCCTTGCACCATCGGCGACCAGTGTCAGGGCGGGCTCTGCGTGGGCGTGTCCTCGCAGTGCGACGACGGAAACCTCTGCACCAAGGAGATCTGCCTCGCCAACGGGGGCTGTCAGCACATCCCGATTAATTCGTACGAGTGCAAACCGGACATATTCATCTCGTACCCGCCGCGCGGCGCCATGATCTATGGGCCCGGCCCGGTGAACGTGATCGGCTGGGTCAAGGTCAAGGATCAGAGCTCGCTCACCGAGTTCTTCATCAACGGGATCTCGGTGCCCACGCACCCGGTCAACGGCTCCTTCACGTACACCATGCCGCCCCTGGTGGGCATGAACACGATCTCGGCGATCGCCACCACGGCGCTCGGCGGGCAGGACCGCGCCGTCCGCGCCTTCTCGTGGTCTACCAAGTACGTCCCGCCCGGCATCACGCTGCCGTCCGGCGTGGGGCTCTGGCTCTCGAAGCTGGTCTGGGACGACGACAACACCAGCGACGTGGACGACATCGCCACCGTGATGACCCTGATCCTCGAGGGCTTCGACCTGGCCGCGCTGATCCCCAACCCGCTCACGAAGACGAGCGCGCTGCACTGCTCGTTCACTGTCAGGGCCCAGCCGGTTTACATAGGCAACCCGCAGGTCGACCTGAAGCCGATCAACCAGGCGCTGGAGGTCACGGTGCGGTATCCGAACCTCTACGTGGGGCTCGACGTGGACGCCAGCGGCTTCCTCTGTCCCAGCATCTCCGGGAGCGTGTCCGCCAACGCCGTGCGCGTCACCCTCGATCTGGCCGCGTCCACCGGGGCTGCCGGCAACGTCGAGTTCGACATCGCCAACCCCGAGATCGAGATCGAGGGGCTCGACGTGGAGATCGACGGGATCCTCGGGTTCCTGTTCGGTTGGATCATCGATCTCTTCGAGGGGACGATCGCCGAGCAGATCGAGGCCCAGGTGCTCGGTCAGTTCGACCAGCTCCCGCTCGACCTCGGTGAGGCCCTCTCGGCGATCGCGATCTCGCAGGAGTTCGAGCTGCCGGCGCTCATCGGCGACGCCCCGCCGGCCAAGCTGCTGCTCTCGACCAGCCTCAGCGCCGCCGACTTCGACCAGTTCGGCGGGTTCTTCGAGCTTGGCTCGCAGATCACGTCCGTGGGGGGCCAGCCGCCTCCCTACGCCACGCTCGGCTCCCTTGCCCGCGACAAGTGCGGGAAGTTCGGCGAGCCCGACTTCTTCGACTACCTCATGCAGTCGGAGCTCGAGATCGCGCTCAAGGACGACCTCATCAACCAGATGCTCCACGCGGCCTGGTATGCCGGGGCGTTCCAGATCCCCCTGCCCAAGTCCGCCCTGCCGGACGTGGACCTCTCCCAGTACGGGGTGAAGATGGGCGACATCGGGCTCTCGTTCCTGCTGCCGCCGATCCTGAGCTCGTGCAACTACGACGAGAAGCTGCTCATCGGGATCGGCGACATGAAGGTGCAAGCGTCGCTCGAGCTCTTCGGGCAGGAGCTGTCGATCACGGCGTACGCGAGCGCCGTCATCGAGGCCGAGATGGAGGTCGTAGACGGCCCCACCACCAAGACCGTGGGCATCGCGCTCAAGGAGGTGGGCCTCTTCGAGGTGGAGGTCGAGAACGTGAGCGCGGGCTTCGAGGGCGCCCAAGGCGCCGTGGAAGAGCTGATCGGCCAGGTCCTCGGCCCAGACCTCCTGACCCAGCTGGGGTCCACCGCCCTCTCGGGGATCCCCATCCCGGAGATCCCGCTCGACGGGTTCTCTGACTCGATCCCGGCGGGCACCGTGCTGAAGCTGGACCTCACCAAGGTCTACCGGCTGGGCGGGCGGACGGTCATGGCTGGCAACGCGAGCACGCCATGATTCGGGCTCGTCTTCTCTTGGTAGCTGGCATCCTCGCCTGTGGCGAGACCACGAGCGAGGCCCCCGGCGGCAACGGCTCCACAGACGTCACGGGCGCGGCCGACACCGGCGCCGATGTGCCGTCGGGAGACTCGGACGTGCCCGGCGGGGCGGTCGACGCGTCACCTGAGGTCAGTCCCGATGCTCAGGAAGACACTTGGACAGACACGGCGAGCGAGGACGTCTGGACGCCGCCCGTGTGCACGGTGGGCCTGCCGTGTGACGACGGCAACGCCTGCACCACCGAGGACGCGTGCGGCGACGACGGCTACTGCCGCGGCCTCGCCTACACCTGCGACGACGAGCGCGCGTGCACCGACGACGAGTGCACCGGCGACGGCGACTGCGAATACACCATCGCCGACGGCGCCTGCCTCATCGCCAACATCTGCTACGCGCCGGGCGAGCATCACGCGCTCAACGAGTGCGTGGTCTGCAGCCCCGCCGAGAGCGCCACGGAGTGGGTGCTCGCGGCCGACGGCGCGCCATGCGGCGACATCGACCAGTGCCTCACCAAGTCCACCTGCGCGGGCGGACAGTGCCAGGCGGGGCTCAAGGCCTGCGATGACCAGAACCCCTGCACGGACGACCACTGCGATCCGACCAAGGGCTGTGTCGGGAAGCCCAACGCGGATCCCTGCGACGACGGCAACGCGTGCACCCAGGGCGACACCTGCGAGTTCGGCGAGTGCACGCAGGGCCTCATCCCGCTCTATTGCGACGACGGTAAGCCGTGCACCAAGGACCTGTGCTCTCCGGCTGGCTGCGTTTACGTCATGCAGCAGGGGCCGTGCGAAGACGGCACGGCGTGCACCGCGGGTGACACCTGCGTGGAGGGCGTCTGCCAGAGCGGTGGGCTCCTCAACTGCGACGACGGCAACCCGTGCACGATCGACACCTGCGACGCGTATGTCGGGTGCGTCCCGGAGTTCGTGGAGAGCGTCTGCTGCTCGAACGGCCTCAGCGTGTGTGCCGACAAGGACGTCTGCACCACGGATCTGTGTAACGAGGAGCAGGGCACCTGCTCGCACGTGGCCAACACGGCGGCGTGCAACGACGGCGACGCGTGTACCGGGCCAGACGAGTGCGCCAGCCTGGTGTGCAGCGGGCCCACCCTCGACTGCGACGACAAGAACATCTGCACTTCAGATTCGTGTGTGCAGGAGCTGGGTGGCTGCGTGTACGACGCCACGCCGGGAAGCTGCTCGGACGGCAACGCCTGCACCCAAAACGACAAGTGTGTGGGCGGCACCTGCGCGGGCTCGGCGCTCTCCTGCGCCGACGGCAAGGTGTGCACCCAGGACAGCTGCGATCCGCTCTCGGGCTGCAAGTACACGCAGGTCACGGGGGCCTGTAACGACGGCAACGCGTGCACCAGCGACACGTTCTGTACGCCGCAGGGGTGCGTGGGCAAGCCGACCAACTGCGACGACGCGAACACTTGCACCAACGACAGCTGCAACCCGCTCAGCGGGTGCTCCTACCAGCCCATTGCCGGCGCGTGCGACGACGGCAAGGCGTGCAGCACGGGCGATGTCTGCAAGGCGGGCAAGTGCAGCGCCGACACGTCGAAGTGCGGGTGCGAGCCCACGTTCACCGACGTGATCTCTCACGTCACCTCGCTCTATATCGGCACCGGGGGTGTGCCAGGGCAGGGCCTGGACATCGACAAGAACGCCGCGACCTGCGCGCCCGACGGCTGCTCGGCGGGGATCGACAATCAGCTCTCGATCCTGTCGGGCCTCGCCAACCCCGAGATCGAGAAGGCCTTCGCCAGCGGGGACCTGGCCCTGCTCTACGAGTTCGTGGGGCTCAAGACCAACGGCGAGGTGTTCACGATCAACTTCCTGCCGGCGAAGGGGCCCGACGATGGGTGCAACCCGCAGACCCAGACCTGCGGCTACTCAGTGGAAGCGTCCGCGCTGGACCCGAAGACCTGCTTGGCCCTCGTGAGCTTCAAGAACGCGAAGATCGTCGGAAACAAGCTCACCGCCGGGGGACCGGGCTCCACCTTCCCGTTCGAGGTCCCGGGGATCCAGGGGGTCTCGCTAGATCTGGTGCTCGGGAACGCGCAGATCAACGCCACGGTCACCATCGCGGCTGGGAAGGTCACGGCCATGAGCGGGATCCTCGGGGGCGCCGTGGCCAAGGAGACCTTCCTTGCGGCCATCGACGCCGTAGACGAGAGCGGGCTCCCGCCGGGGCTCGACAAGAACTCCCTCAAGGGCTTCATCGAGATCCTCATCCAGAACGACATCGACACCAATGGCGACGGTCAGAAAGACGCGGCCTCGATCGGCCTCACGTTTGCGGCGAATCAGGGCACGATTCTGGGGGTCGACTGAGATGCTGGGCTCTCTCGAACACCGCGTCCCCGACGGCATGCGCGGCGCCACCCATGGGCTCTTGGCTGCGTCGTGGGCGGTGCTCGCCAGCTGCGGCGCCGGCGAGAAGACGGTGGTGGACGCGCAGCGCGACGTGGTCGCGGTGATCCCGGACGACGGCAACCACGCGCCCGTGCTCCACAAGGTGGGCGATCGGATCGTGGAGGTGGGCAAGCCCGTCACGATCGAGCTCAAGGCGGACGACGCCGACGCGGACGCCCTGGTCTTCTCGGCCCACTCGCTGCCCAAGGGCGCGAGCTTCAGCCGAATCCCGCCGATCTTCCGCTGGACCCCAACCACGGTGGGGCAGGTGGCCTCGCCCACGTTCCTGGTCTCGGACGGCGTCGAGACAGACCGCGAGACGATACGGATCGAGGTGGTCAGCGAGACGCAGAACCACGCGCCGCGGTTTCAGCTGGTGGGGGATCAGGCGGTGGAAGTGGGTCAGACGCTCACCTTGCTGCTCCAGGCCGTGGACGCCGACGGCGACACGCTCACCTTCGGGATCTCTGGTGAGAAGCCCGGCGGCTCGGCGATCGACGCCAACTCCGGCACCTTCTCGTTCACCCCGCAGCCGGGCAGCGAGGGCACCGTGCCCAAGGTGTCCTTCACCGTCTCGGACGGCGAGGCCACGGACACCATGGAGGTGGCGGTGTATGTGCTGGCGCCCGGCCAGAACAAACCTCCCGCGTTCAAGCCCATGGCCAATCAGGTGGCCGAGGTGGGCCAGAAGTTCGTGATGGTGGTTGAGGCGGGCGACCCTGAGGGGGATCCGCTCACCTTCGCGTTCGTCGGCTCGCTTCCCCCGGCGTCGGCGTTCGACCCGGGCACGGCCCGCTTCACGTGGACACCCGCCGCCGGAGACGCCGGCACCACCCTCACCGTCACGTTCTCGGTGACCGACGGCAACTACACGATCCTCAGCGAGGTCGACATCGAGGTGCTGGATCCGAACGTGGCGGCGGGTAAGTGCGTCGACGACGTCAACGAGCCCAACAACACGGCGGCTCAGGCCACGCCGCTCGTGGTGGGCGAATACGAGAAGCTCTCGCTCTGCGATACCTCGCTCTCGCCTCTGGACGAGGACTGGTTCCGCGTGTCGCTCAGCACCGGACAAACCCTGGCGCTCACGCTGAACTTCGTGCACGCCGAGGGCGACATCGACATGGCGCTCTACTTCGAGGGCTCCACTGCTGCGGCGATCGCCCTCGCCGACGGGGCCTCCGACAAGGAGCTGCTCGCGTACACGGCCACGGCGCCCGAGACCCTGCTGCTCAAGGTGTTCGGCACCGGGCAGGTGGCGTTCCAGTCCGGGTATACGCTCACGGTCTCGACCGAGGGCCTCGAGTGCCAGGACGACATGATCGAGCCCAACGACTCGAAGCTGCAGCCGGCGGGGATCAACGGCAACGGGACGCACTCGCTCATGTTCTGTCCCGGTAACCTCGACGTGTTCGCCATCGAGCTCAGCTGCGGTGAGACGCTGCTCGCCGACCTGGCCCACGAACCGCTCGAGGGCGAGCTGGACCTCTGGGTCTACCGCGGGCCCCAGGCCACGTCGCCTACGGTCACCTCGTCCCAGGTGGGCGCCACGGAGGCGCTGTTCTACGAGGCGCCGCGTGATGAGGAGGTGCTGCTGCTCGTGCGCGGCTCGCCGCCGGAGTCGACCATGAACGACTACGTGCTCACCACCGAGGTGGTGGAAGGGACGCCGTGCTCAGACGACGGCCAAGAGCCGAACGACAAGCGGAGTCAGGCCGTGGCGCTCGACACCCCGAACGACATCATCGCGGACCTCGTGTTGTGTTGTGACGAGGACTGGTTCTTCGTCCCCATGGTGCTGGGAGACGGCGCGCTCTTGTCCGTGAACTTCTCGGCGGGGCTCGACGTGCGGGCCGAGCTCTACACCGTGGACGACGACGAGCCCCTGGTGGTGGCCGAGCCCGACGGCGACGGGCTCCTCTTGGAGCTCGAGGCCGCGCCGTTCAGCGGGAACTACTACCTGCGCGTGGAGGGGACGCCCGGCACCGCGTACTCGGTGGAGGTGCTCACCTTCGAGAGCGCCGGCTGCACCTCGAGCAAGGCGTGCCCCGGCTCGCAGGTCTGCTGGGAGTCGAAGGGCGCCTGCATCGACAGCTTCTGCTACGACGAGTTCGACTGTCCCCTGGGGCAAGACATGCCGTGCGTGGAGAACCGCTGTCTCCCGGGCTGCACATATGACTCGGACTGCAAGCTCGGCAACGCGTGCAAGGGCCTCGAGGACGGGACCTACTGCGGGGCCTCGGGGACGCTCGCGACGGGCGCGGCGTGCAAGTCACTGTCCGAGTGCAAGGGGCAGGCGTCGTGCGCGTTCAAGAACAAGGGCGGCTATTGCTCGAAGCTCGGCTGCCTGTCCAACACCGAGTGTGGCAGCGATGGCAGCTGCGTGCAGCTCAGCACCGGTGACACGCTCTGCGCGAAGAAGTGCGTGTCCAACAGCGACTGCCGCACCGCCGAGGGCTACACCTGCCAGCCCAAGACACTCCCGAGCGGCCTCGAGACCGCCGTCTGCCTCCCCACGTCCAGTTAGAGAGCACCGTGAACCCCACCCGAGCGTCAGCAGAGACCTTCCTGGTTCGGTCCCGCCACATCGCCTACTTCGTGCAGCACGGCACGATCTACGCGTATCACAACCTGTTCGGCTACATCATCGCCATGAGCCACGACTTGGTGGAGCTGCTCGAGTTCCACCGCGCCGTGCCACGCTCGCGCGCCGAGGTGGACGAGCGCTTTGGGGCGCAGTGGGAGTCCGAGCAGCGCGACGAGTTCCTGGGCGTGTTCCGCCTGTTCTCGTGTCTCGTGGAGCCGTCCGGTGACCCCTCAGGGCGCGGAGCTCAGGAGAAGCGCTCACGCGAGGAGCTCAGCGCGTTCGACATGGTGCCGGTCCGCTCCCGGTGGCTCGTGTACCACGCGCCGGGTCCGAACGAGCTCGTGCTCTGGAAGACCACGCGAGAGGGCCGCACGGTCGTAGACCCGCTGGCGCCCTGGGCGGCGTGGCTGTTTCTGAAGCTGGACGGCAAGGCCACGGTCGGCGAGCTCGCCGATGCGCTCCTCGCCGATCCCGAGGTGGGGCCGTCGGCCGCGGAGATGGGCGACCCCCGCGAGGCGATCCGACGGGAGGTCGCGCGGTGGACGCACTCCGACCAGCAGTACTGCAAGCTCGCGAAGGCGCCGCTCGAGAAGTATGGGCGAGAGCACCAGTGGCCCAGCTACCTGCGCTCCACCATGCCCTACGCGCCCTGGGACCCCAAGAAGGACCCGGTTCCGGTCGACGCGCTAGACCCCGTGAACACACCGCTCAACCCGCCGCACGCCTACTACGAAGGGGAGGTGGAGGACGCGGAGGCGCAGTTCGCCGACGTCGAGACCACCCTGTCGCACTTGTTTCGCGTGCCGCACCCGCTGCTGCGGGGCGCGACGTACGCGGAGCGCCTGGCGGATACCTTCTGGATGCGCGGGCTCTTCGGGCCGCAGGTGCGGCGGATCGTCGAGGTGGGCGGAGGGCTCGGACACCTGGCTGCCGGGCTCCTCACCGATCTCAAGACCCGCGCCCCCGAGGTCTACGCGCAGCTCGACTACACGATCGTGGACCTGTCGCCGGCGCTCCGCCGCGCCCAAGAGGCGCGACTCACAGAGGCTGGGGTTCGCGACCGGGTCCGATGGGTCGCCGCGAACGCCGAGGAGCTGGACGCACACTTCAGCGCTCTGAACGCCGCCGGTTCGGACGACTCGGGGATCGATCTCTTCGTCTCGAACGAGGTGGTGGGAGACTTCACCACGCTGAAGCTCACCCGGGAGCTCTGCGGCCTCGAGGCTGAGGACGAGGCAGACCGGCTGGCCCGGATCGCTACGCTGGGGAGAGCCTCGCGCTTCGTGCAGCGGCTCAACCTCAAGGACGCGCCCGATCCCTTCTACTTCAACATTGGCGCGCTCGAGCTCGTGGAGAAGCTCTGGACCGCCCTGCGGCCGGGCGGCGGGGCATTCATCAGCGAGTACGGCGAGATCGCGAAGTATCCGATCCCGTCGACGCAGCTGGACCACCTCGAGTTCTCGATTCACTTCGGGCACCTGCACCAGCTCGCCCGCGGCCTCGGATTCCAGGCCAGCGTGGAGTATGTGCAGGACCTCATCAAGCTGGACCGCAACGCGATGACGTTGACCACCACGCGGACCTATTTCCAGAGTCTGCGCGCAATGATGGCCAGCTTCGGGGTCGAGCTCGACAAGACCGCGCTCTCGGACGAGATGTTGGTGGAGCTGTGCGAGGGCAAGGTGGATCTGGAGACGATCGGCGACCTGCGCTTCGAGACGGTGGACTCGCGCTGTATGGGCCTCGCGCCGCACGAGTTCAAGGCGCTGATCCTGCGTAAGGAGCCGCCGCGGCCCACGCTGGAAGAGACTGGCGGGCTGGAGCTCTGATGCGGATGGATGGCCGGCCCCCCAGGAAGCTCCGGGAAGCTGCAGCCATTCGGGGCTTTGCCGGCCTTGCCGGGGTGGTCGTGCTCTCAGGGGTCCTCGGGTGCGCGTCCCCCAGCGCGCCAGAGGACGCGGTGCCCGACGCGTCCCAGAGCGCAGACGCCTGCACGGTGTGTGACGTGGCGCAGCCTCCGGGCGACGTCTCGAGCGGCGTGGAAGACGGCGGCGGCAGTGAAGGGCCCACCGGGCTGCCCGTCGTGAATCGCGGGGACCCGGCCGCGGCGGCGCGGGGCGCGCGGATCTTCTTCGAAGACTGGCCGGGGCAGGGGCTCATCCCCGAGCTCGCGCTGCGCCACCTCTATCTGGTCTGGACCGACAACCTGCTGGATGTGTACGGGTACTACACGAACGCAGACCGGTACTGGGCGGACTTCCGGCTGCGGTACGGGATGCACGAGGCGCCCGACGGCGGCTTGCCCCTGGGCCTCCGCTCCACGGGAGACGGCAAGGCCACCGTTACCTGCCTCATCTGCCACGCGGGACGCAGCCCCGATGGGGCCGTGGTGATCGGGCTCCCCAACGCCGACCTCGATCTCCAAGGCTTCTACGACGAGCTCTGGCGCCTGCCGGCGGCCTTCGAGGCTCTCAAGGCCCGCGACCTGCCGCAGCCGTACAAGGGCCTGGTGGCCGGCATCCCCGTGCCGCCGCTGCCGGCCCCGATCCCTGGGATGACCGACCGGACGGGCGCCCCCGGAGCCACCGACGCCATGGGGCTGGGGATCCAGTTCGGGGCGATCGCGCTGGGCAAGGACCCGTCCGAGATCCAGACCCGCTTCGGTTTCCAGAACCCGAGCGCGTGGTGGACCGTGGCGCTGAAGCCGCGCCGCTACTGGGATGGGTCGGTCCCGTTCGGGGGGCACCGCACCATGATGGCCACGCTGTTGGGGGTGGGGCTCAGCGCGGAGCAGCTGCTCGCGGTCGAGCCGCGCTTCGACGACGTGGAGCAGTACCTCACTACGATCGCGCCGCCCGCGTGGCCCTTTGAGCCGCCGGGCGACGTGAGCGCAGGCCGCGCGGTCTTCCGCGAGCACTGCAGCGAGTGCCACGGTGTCTACGAGGGGGAGGAGCGCAGCTATCCCGCACGGGTCGTCCCCGTCGCCGAGCTGGGCACCGACCCGCTCCGGGCCGAGCGCTTCGGGGCCGACGAGGCCGCCGTGGCGAACGGGCTGATCATGGATCCCGAGCACCGGATGACGCCCACTGGCGGGTATCTGGCGCCGCCGCTCACGGCGGTCTGGGCCACCGCGCCCTACCTGCACAACGGGGCGGTCCCCGACGTGGCCTCCGTGCTGGACAGCGCGTCCCGGCCCGCCCGCTGGCGTCGGACCGGCGACTACGATTCGCAGCGACTCGGCCTCGCGTATGAGCCGGTCGAGGGCGACGGCGCCACCGAGCTCCCCACGGAGCTGCTGGACCGCCGCACCGTCGAGACGGGCGTGCCGGGCCTTTCGCGCGGCGGTCACCTGTACGGGGACTCCCTCACCGCCGAAGAGCGCGCTGCCGTGCTCGACTACCTGAAGACCCTCTGAACCCGCCCGACAGGAGGGTCCCATGCTCGACCTCAGCCCACTCTATGCGTACTTCGCCGGTGAAAAGGGCGCAGCATGGAGCGCCCTCGGCCTCGGGGTCCTGTCGCTGACCGCCGCAGGGCTGCTCTGGCGCTCTGACATCGCGCACCGCGCCATGTGGTGGCCGTTGGCCATCGCCGGGCTCATCCAGCTGGCGATCCCCGTGGTCTTGCTCACGCGGACGGACCCCCAGGTCGCGGCGCTCGACAAGGCGGTGGCTGACGTCGGGCCGATCGCCGCGCTCGGTGCGGAGCAGAAGCGGATGGACGCCGTGAACCGCCAGTTCACGGTGTTGAAGATCGCGTGGGTCGCCTTGATCGTGCTGGGTCTCGGCCTCGTGTTCGCGAGCGGGCGCCCGTCGCCTCAAGCGGTGGGCGCCGGGCTCCTCATCGAGGCTGCCCTGGTCTTGGCTTTCGATATGGTCGCGGCGGAGCGCGCGGAGGTCTACGCGCGGTGGCTGGGGAGCCAGCTGGGGACCGGCTGAGGTGTCTCCGCCAGGGTCCTTGCGCCACGGTCTCGAGGAGCCGCCTGCGACTTGCCAGCGGACCAGGATAACGGCAGGGTCGGTGGGTGGTCCGGACGCGCGCGTCCCGGCTGCCGGAGGCGGCGATGAAGGAACCAGCAGTTCAGGAAACCGGCGACACGCTCCGGCTGCACGAAGCTGCCGAGGAGGTTGCGAGCAGCGCGCCCCGCGGGCTTCGGGCGATGGGTTACGCGGACGGCGCGCAGAGTTTGCGCCCCAAGGACCCGCCCGGCGGCGGGACGCCGAGTTCGGCCCTAGCGGGCTCTTCGACCCACGGCGTGCGGGCCATGAGCGTGGGCGCGTCACCCGCCTCGGTCGCCAAGAAGCCCCCAACGGCCAAGAGCCCAATCGGCGAGCGAATGGCCTGGTGGAACACCCACGCCCCGAAGGCCGACTATCGGCGGGTGCGGTTCCGCGGAGTGCTCCTCAACAAGCGCACGGTCGAGCTGTTCACGCGCGCCGAAGCGATCATGGTGAGCCACTTCAAGCACCGGAAGTTCCAGTTCGTGATCTCGCAGGGGAGCTACCACGAAGGCTACGGGCCCAGCGGGGGCACCCACGACGGCGGCGGCAGCATCGACGTCCAAACCCGCGGCTACCCGAAGGACCTGGTCGACGACATGGTGCGCGCGCTCCGGATCGCGGGGTTCGCGGCCTGGAGCCGCGGCCGCGGTCAGGACCCGTTCCCCCCCCATATTCACGGGATCGCGATTGGCGACAAAGAAGCGAGCGCCGGGGCCAAGAGCCAGGTCGGTGACTACGCGGACGGCGAGAACGGCCTGTCGAACCACGCGCCGGACGCCGACAAAGACCTCAAGGCCAAGGCGCCGAAGTGGGCGAACAAGTACCTCTGAGGCGTTGAACGCCGCCGGATGAGCCACCGGCCGTGACAGAAGCGCCGCGCGCTTCTAACTTCGGTGCGTGCCCTTGGACGTGTGCCTCATCAAGCTGCCGACGGTGCTCGCGCCCAAGAGCGTCAGCTACTTCGGCACCGTGCTGCCCCTGGGCCTCGCCTACGTGGCGGCCGCGGCGCGCGCCGGGGGCCACCGCGTCGCTGTGGTCGACGCGCCGGGCGCAGCGATGGACCGTTTCGCGCCGTGGCCCACGGACGTGGGCGAGCTGGTGCTCCACGGGCTCGGGCCCGAAGAGCTCGCCGCCGGCATCTCCCCCGAGACACGTGTCGTGGGGATCGGCCACATGTTCCTGCACGAGTGGCCGCTGCTCCGCGAGACGGTGCGCGCCGTACGGGCCGCACGGCCGGGCGTGATCCTGGTCGTCGGGGGTGAGAACGCCACGGGCATGTGGGAGCGGATCCTCGACGAGGCCCCCGAGGTGGACGCCTGCGTGCTCGGCGAGGGCGAGGCCACGTTCGTGGCCCTCCTCAACGCGCTCGAGCGCGGGGAGGCGCTCCATGGGGTCACCGGGCTGGCCCTCCGGGGCGCGGACGGGCGGCCCTTCAGTACGGGACGGGCCCAGCGCCTCAGGTCCCTGGACGCGTTGAGCCGCCCCGCGTGGGACCTCTTCCCCGTGGAGGCGTACCTCGACGCGGGTTGCGGGAGCGGCGTGGACCGGGGCCGGACCATGCCCATGGTCACGAGCCGGGGCTGCCCCTTCCGCTGCACGTTCTGCTCGGCGCCGCTCATGTGGACCACGCGCTACGAAGCCCGCTCGCCCGACGATGTGGCCGACGAGGTGGCGGCCCTCCAGGCGCGCTACGGCGTGACCAACATCGACTTCTGCGACCTCACCGCGGTGCTCACCAAGGCCTGGATCCTCGACCTCTGCGCGGTGATCGAGCGGCGAGGGCTGCGCTTCACCTGGCAGCTGCCGTCTGGAACGCGCTCCGAGGCCATCGACGCCGAGGCGGCGCGGGCGCTGCGGGCGTCGGGCTGTCACAACTTCGGCTACGCCCCCGAGAGCGGCTCCCCGCGGATGCTCAAGCGGGTGAACAAGAAGGTGGCGCTCGATCGCCTCGAGCAGTCGGTGGCCGACGCGCTGACGGCCGGGCTCACGGTGCACGCCAACTTCATCGTCGGCTTCCCGGACGAGACGTGGGAGGACGTCGCCGCCACGCTGCGCTTCCTGGCGCGCCTGGCGCTGCTCGGGATGCACAGCGTCTCGGTGATGACGTTCTCCCCTTACCCAGGCAGCGAGGACTACGCGCGCCTCCAGTCGCAGATCATGTTCGACGACGAGTACATCTACGGCAGCCTGTTCCGCTCGGGCGGGCGGGCGCGGAGCTACAACCCAAGCATCGGCTCCAGCGAGCTGTTGGCGGCGCAGGCCGCGGCGTTCGCGACGTTCTTCGGCGTCCAGTTCGCGCGCCGCCCGGGCCGTGCGGTGGCCCTGTTGTCGAACCTGGCCCGCGGCCGGCAGGAGACCGCGCTCGACAAGTTCGTCAGCGCCAAGCTCGCTCAGCTACGGCGATGATCGAGGCACAAGCCCTCGGTCTGCCGTAGAGGCGGGCTGAAGACGAGGCGAAACGTCAGCAACGTCACGATGGCAACGGGTCAACCGGAGCCGTGCACCAACGCCACGCTGCACAGGCGGTCTCGGACGTGCGCTCAGGGTCGCACGATCATGAGCTTATCGACTTCGGCCGCTAGCCCCATGTCGGTCTTGCCGCACTCGCCGGCAACGATTCTGACCTCGTAGTCATTGGCCATCGCGGACAGTAGAAGCGACGTATATAAGTGGAGAATCTAATCATAGTTATGAACAGCACATGTAGTATTTCGTTCTCCACAAAGATTGGCCTGGCTGGCGGCGAAGTAGATCCGGCCAGCAGTCTCGTAGCGAATCGACTTCACCTTCCCCACCGACGTCCAGACGAGTTCGTCCGAGCTGGCCGAGCTGGAGACGAGTACGGCGCCGACGACCAACGACGATAGTCGCATGGGAGCTTCCTTCCTGGGCTTTCAACGAACGCGTCCGACATGCGACGGGCCGTCGGCCGGATGCCGGCAGCCGCGTGCAAGTGGGCTGACTCTAGAACCTTCGAAGGAGCTGTCTGCCGACTAGGCCACGAGCTTGCTGATGACGCGGTGTTTGCTTCGTCTTATCGATCCTCGCAGAGCTGGCGATGGACCGCCAGCGCTTCGATGTCGAAAACCCGAGTCGTCAGGACCCCTATCCGCTGACTACTGTTCCGGTAACTGTGACCCAAACACGCTCGATCCGCATGTAGCCTCCCCTCAGTACGTGGCACTGGGTGCCGGAGGGGGATGACGATGCGGGGTGAGTCGCTGACGAAACTGGGGGCGGCGTTCGATGCGTGGCGGGCCGCGAAGGGGCAGGTTCGAGAGCCGGCGCCGACTGAGCTGATGAAGCGGGCGCGCGCCGCGGTCGGGGTCCACGGTGTGGGCGCTGTATCCCGCGCCACGAAGGTGGATCGGCGTCGACTGGCGGCGAGCACCGTTGACGCGGCGGATCCCGAAGTCGGGAGCACGCCTGCGTTCACGCGCGTCGAGCTGTCGGCGCCCGTGGTGTCGGCGCAACCGTTCGCGGAGGTCGAGACGCCAACCGGCCTGAGAGTTCGGCTGTTCGCTCAGACCGCGGAGGCGCTCTGGCTGCTGTCGTCGGTCCTGGGTACGGCGGGAGAGAGGCCGTGATTCAGAGTTCCGCCGAACGCAAGCGTAGTGATCATGCACGAGTCGATCAGCTTCCGGCGGGGGATCGACGGCACGGCGGCTGTCGCCCGGCTGGTGCTGCAGAAGGAGCCGATGGACGGTGCGTTTTTCGTGTTCCGGAACCGCCAGCGGCACATGCTGAGGGTCCTTTACTATGACGGGTCCGGGTTTTGGCTGTGCACGAAGCGATTGTCCAAGGGACGCTTCAGCGCGTGGCCCGCCGGGGATGGCACCCAACCCTGTTCCCCTCTGCTCGCCCGCGAGCTTCAGGTGTTGCTCTGGGGCGGCGACCCTGCGAACTGCGCCTTCCCCGACCTCTGGCGGAAGGTCGCGTAGGGTCCTCGACCCGTCACGGGGGCACGGTGCCGAAGGGCGGGCTACGCGGCGGCGGCGAGTGCTGGCGGAGCACCGGGGGTACGACTGTTGTCGCGGGGGGCCCTTCGGGCGCCGTCCCCCGGCGACGGGCCGGTGTCGCTGTTTTGTTGGAGGCGCTCTCGGTACACCCAGGGCAGATAGTGCTCGGGTCTCTTGGCGAGATCCTCGTGGCAGCGGAGGCACTCGGTGAGGTAGGCGACGGGTTCGATGTCGCTCTTGCGCGCGGTGGCAATGAGCGACATCGCGTGGTCGCCGACCGCGGCGCCGTCCTGCGTGTGGTAGTTGAACGAGCCGGCCAGGTAGCGGACCGGCATGATGAGCGCCTGCTCGACCAGGTTCGTATCGAGCGGCACGTTCTCCGCTTCGCAGAACCGGGTCAGCCGGTCCCACTGGTTGAGCACGAAGTTCAGTGGCTCCCAGAGTAGCGAGTTCGGCTCGACGGTTCGGGTCTGCAGCTTCGTCTCGCACATTCTCTTGAGCTCCAGCATCAGCGGCTTCGAGTGCTGCCGGTGGTGGAGCAGTCGTCCCTCGGGCGAGAGCCCCAGGCGCGCGGCCTCGTCGTCGTTGTCGAAGACCCTCTTGTAGACGGCCCCCGCTGCCGCGTACTCGGCGGGGTACTTGTCCTTGATCGCCCGAAACTTCAGGAGCGCGTGAGCGTTGCAGGTGGCCTCCACGAGCGTGTCGCCGTGCACATGGTCGAAGTTCTTGGAGGCGCCGTCACTGCATTTCACCAGCCTCAGGCCCGTGGCGTGGCGATGGCGCAGGAGCTGGTCCACGATCTCACCGGCGTGATGGCGTCCCGTATAGAAGAGGATAACGGGTCCGTCCGGGGTCTCCCAGTAGATCCCCGTGGCGTTGATGCCCGTCCGGACGTCCTTGACCGACTCGCCCAGCGCCTCGAGCGCCGAGATCTCGGCGGCGATCTGCTTCTGGAGGGCGATCACCTTGGAGCCCGTGTGGTCGATCCGGAAGCTCGTGGCCTTCTGGATCGCGTGCCTCTCGAGCGCCTTGTAGAGCGGCAGGAGCCGGTCGTCGGCCTCATTGACGAGCTGCCACTGGTTCGCGTCGCTGAACGGGATGCCCCAGCCGGCGTGCAGGGACTCCAAGCGCTTGAAGGGGGCTCCGGCGAAGTAGTGCATGACCATGAGCATCGCGGCCGCGGAGGGGTCGTAGCGGATGTAGTCGCTACCGATGCCCTGATCGACGTGGGGCGGACCGCTGGCGCTGACGAGTCGTGTGCACTGTCGACACCGCGCCTGCTCGTAGCGGTGCACTTCGGCGGCGAACAGGGGCTGACCGAAGAGGCGGACCACGTGCTTCTCCCGGTAGCGCGACATCCTGCTCCGGCGGCAACCCGAGCACAGTGCGCCGATCACGCCGGCCGCCAGCGCGTGGAGGAGGTGCTGCGCCGAACGGTAGGCGCGCGCACCGTTCCGGCCGTGGCCCCTCTTGGGCCGCTTCCGGCCCGAGAGGCCCTCCGCTCCGGTTGAGGCCGTCGGCTCGCCGTTGTCGCTCACCGCGGCACTCTGCGCCTCGGGCTTCGGTGACTCGCCGGCCTCCGGCGCCTCACCCCCTGCCGGGGGCGACGGTGGAGAGTCGTCCGCCGCCTTCGCCTTCGCCCCGATCTTGGCGAGCACGCGGTCCAACTGGGCCTCGGCGCGCGCGATCTGCTTCGAGACCAGGGCACCGACCAGGGCCCAGTCGTTCGGCTCGAGCTGCTTCTGCTCGATGCGCCGCCGGAGCCGGCGCAGATCGTCCAGCGTGACGTCGATGTGTGGCCTGTTGCAGGGAGGCCGCTGCTTCGGCGCGTTCGACGAGCTCATGCTCGGAGCTGGTCCCGCGCGTCGCGTTGCAGCGGAAACACCAGGACCATCTTGGGGGCGTCACCGTGCCGCTCGTGCGCCCGGTCCATACGGCCGCGGCCGGTGGTCGTCCCCAGCGGCAACCAGTTTGCCGCTCGGTAGCAGACCCCGCGAAAACGCGTGGTGTCCACCAACGTCTCGAGCAAGACCGGCCGCACGCCGAACCGCTCCTCCCACGTGCCGGGGAAGCTCTGCGCCACCAGGGCCAACGTGGTGCTCGCCAGGTTGCGGACGCGAACCCAGGGCAGGAGGAGCAGCCGGCTGTTGCTCACGATACGCTGCAAGTTCCGTCCTCGCGTCGCGTCGTCCCAGCCGATCCAGCTGTCACGACACTGCATGCGCCACGCCGGACTCGAGAGCTGCACACAGCCGGCGACCCCGGGCCGGGGACCGGCGACCTCGACGAAGTAGCGGAGGTGAGCACCGAAGGGCACTTCGTGGCCGAGATAGTGGTGGCGGTCGACCAGCTCCCGCCACAAAGCCCGATCCTCGGCCTCCTGCACCAGCCGCAGTGTCACCGGCGCGACGTCGCGAACGCTGCCTTCAATGAGCTCACCGGTTTCACCGGCGGCGGTCCGTTCCACACGCGTCCGCCGGCCGACCGGCCTGCCCGTGGCCCGGAGCGTGGGCAGAGTCAGCAGGCCGCGCTCCTCCAGAACCTCGAGGAAATCCTTGCACTCCCACGTCTTGAGTCCACCCCCCGGCCGACGCCAGCCCAGCAGCTCACACGCCGTGTTCGCGAGCTCTTGGCGGCTGAGCGCGGGGTAAGACGAGACCAGATCTCGGACGAGCCCGACCTCCTCACGGCCGAAGGTGCGGCCCTTGAACGTCAGCTCGGTTGCGGGGGAGGGGTTCTTCACGCCCCTAACGTACTCAGGCCGGCGCGAAATCAGCCAGCTCGAACGATTTCAGCCCGCCGCCCCCGTCGACCGCTGAAGGTCGCGACGCGTGGCCAGATCACCGGCGGTGCTGACTACTCGGTCGCGAACTTCGGTCCGTCCAAGGGGTCGTCACAGTTGCTGGAACAGTAGTCCGCTGACTCGCACGCGACGTGCCTGCTCGACTGCGGCCCGAAGCGCCGGGGGCACACCCAAGAACCCGCGGGATGCGCCCCACGCGCTCGCACGTCCCCGCACCGGTTCACGCAGGCGGAAGAACACGAGCTCGGTGCGCCGTCTACATGGCCGCCCTCGCAGGCATCGGCTGGAACCTGCACCTGAGGGCCTTCTACGCCCGTCTCGTCGCATGCGGCAAGCTCAAGAAGGTCGCGCTCGTGGCGGTCATGAGGAAGCTGCTCATCCACCTCAACGCCACTATGAGAACGGCCGCCGACACGGCGGCGCCGACTGCCCCAGAAACCTGAACAAGACGGTTGCTCAGAACAGCCCGTCCCAAGCCAAGACCCTGCGACGCCCACGGCGACCCGACACCCCCTCCTGACGCTCCGCACCACGCGGAAACGCGCACGAAGCCCGTATACGGATCGAAGCGGTCGGACGTACACGGATCTCCGCGTCACACGTGGTGCTGTCATCGCCTCGGCAACGTGAAGCTCACCCCACCACCGTGCCGCAGTGGTCAGGGACGTCCGTAGCCTAGGATCACGCTCTTCTCGCGGTCCTTCTCCCAGACGCCGTGTTTACGCGTCGTCGGGTGAGGCGTATTTCCCTCGATGGTCTTTACAGACCCGTCTTTGTTCACCTTTTCGACCAGACCGATGTGGTCACCGGACCCGTCGCCGTTCCAGTCGAAGATCACCATGTCTCCCGGGAGCGGCTTGGACGTCTTCCAGCGTTTGGCTTTCTTCATCTGGCGGACGATCTCAGTCACGGACGACTGGTTCATCTTCTTGCCGGCGTGCGTGTAGACCCATGACACGAAATCCGCGCACCACTCCTCGGGTCCGCGCTTGAAGAACCTCTGGTACTTCTGCGCCTCGCCGGCGTTCACGCCGCCTTCGCGTGTCCCGATCTCGCCACGGGCCGTCTCGACGATGTCCGCTCGCAGGCTTGCCTCTTTGCCTTTCAACGTGCCCTTGCGCTTCAAGGCGCGGAGTGTCCCCGCACCAACGGTCTTCGAGACCGGCGACACCCCGTTCACCAGCTGGAAATCGTGTACGGCGTCCTGCATTCGCGCGTCGAATCGGCCGGTCACCGTCAGCTTCAGGAGCTCCTGCACCGCCTCCACGGCGGGCCCTTCGTGGCCTAGCTTCAGTAGGGCGCCCGCGGCGACCTCCGCCAATGTCGGGGCCGGCGTCCACACAGGCTCTTTCGCCGCGGCCTCGAGCGCACCGCCAGATCGCATACCAGCCGCTTCCATACGCGGAGACAACGCCCGGGCGCCAGCGTCGTAGCCGAGGCTTTGAAGGCTCTGGCCGGCCACGGCGGAAGAAGGGGCGCGCTCCGGAGCATCGGGGCGCAAGGCGGCAGGAGGAAACGGTGTGCGGTCCAGCATTTGCCTACGTTAGGGGGCGGTCGCTCGAAAGCGCAAGGGACTTTGCGCCGCGCTTTGGACTTGCGGGCATCGCAGCTCGACCCGATCGGTTCCAGGGGCGGCATGTAATTCACCGCCATCCGGTTCACTGGGTGGCTCGGGGACCTCGTCGCAGGCCGGGCACGGCCGGGGATCGATGGCTGCGTTGACGTCCTTCGGGCTGGAATGGCGGACCTGGCCTCGACCCATGCCCCGTCATAGTGTTGGCGCGGTCCTACCGCGGCTCGAAGCGTCGAAGCGGGTGCTCTCCTTGGACCCAAGGGCTTCGTCGGAGGTAGGTTCTGTTGTTGATAGGTTCTTCTCATCAATGCATGCTTAGGTCGGCCGATCAAGGCGGTTTCGCTCTAGAACTGGCCGACCTGAAGACGAGACCGCGGCATTCGCGACGTACTTCGGCCTCCAGTTCGCGCGCCGCCGGGGCGGCGCGGTGGCCCTGTTGCCGAACCTGGCGCGCGGCCGGCAGGAGACCGCGCTCGACAAGTTCGTCAGCGCCAAGCTCGCTCAGCTTCGGCGGTAAATTCGCCGGCGCATCGCTCAGGGCAGGTGCAGGTCCGGGTGGAGGTGGGCCACGTCGTTCAGCGCGACGGGGGTCCACGCGCCGCTCACGGGATCCAGGACCAGGCGATGGATCGAGGCCAGGTCGCACTCCACGGCGAAGCCGTTCGGCCCGAGGAGCGCGCCCAGCGCGGCCCGGATGCTGCCCTTGTGGAGCACCGCGAGACAGCGGCCGCCCGGGCTCTCGGCGCTTCGAAAGCGCCCCATCGCCAGCCAGGTCTGGACCGCGCCGGCGATCCGGGCCCTGAAGCCCTCGCGAGACTCTCCGCCCGGGTAACGGAACGCCGCGTCTCGCACCGGCCGAAGGACGCTGGCCGCGGCCTCCGGGTCTGGCTCGAAGAGGTGCGGGTCCCGCGCCTGGGCTTCGCCGTACGTGAGCGTCTCCCAGTTCCCGAAGTCGACCTCGATGAAGGCCGGCACCCCCACAGCCGGCCCCGTTGGCCATGCGATCGCGGCGCTCTCTCGCGCGCGGAGGAGCGGCGTGGTGAGCACCCTGTCAAAGGACTCTCCGGCCAGCGCCGCCGCTACCCGGCGCATTTGCGCACGGCCCACCTCGGACAACGGCACGTCCGTGCGGCCGTTCAGCCGGACGCGGGACTCTCCGGTGGTCTCCCCGTGGCGCACGAGGACCAGCTCGGCCCCCGCGGCTCCGGGCCTCGACTCAGCGCCGGGGATTGGGTCGCGCATCTCGAGTCTCCTGCGGAAAGGCAGCGGTTGGGGACGACGTGACGGCGGCGGCTCAGGTGCCGAAGACCTGGCGGTGAATGCGCAGGTCGCTCGTGAGCTCGGGGTGGAACGTGGCGCCGAAGACGCGGCCCTGACGGACCATCACGGGCTCGCCGTTGAGCCGAAGGAGCACCTCGACGTCGCCGACCGCCTCGATTCGCGGCGCGCGGATGAAGACCAGCGGGACGGTGGTGTCGTCCGCAGTGCCCTCGAAGCTGTCGAGCTGGCGTCCCCAGCCGTTCCTGCGGACGGTGACGTCCAGCCAGCCGAAGCTGCGCTGCGCGGGGCCCAGGACCGTGCGCGCCGCCAGAATGAGGCCGGCGCACGTGGCGAGCACCGGGCGCCCGGAGCGGACGAAGGCGTCGAGCGGTGCGTCGAGCCCGCCCAGCGTCGCGAGCTTCAGCATCACGGTGCTCTCGCCGCCCGGCAGGATGAGCCCGTCGAGGTCCTGGAGGTCCTCGGGCGTGCGCACCCGGCGGGTGCGGTGTCCAAGGGACTCCGCGGCGCGCTGGTGCGCCTCGAACCCTCCCTGAAGGGCGAGAACCCCGAGGGTCGCCATCACCAGCCTCGCTTGGCCAACCGATCGGCGTCGGCGATCTTGTCGAGCTCGATGCCGCGCATGGCGGCGCCGAGGCCGGTGGAGATCTCGGCCAGCTTCTTCGGCTCGTTCCAGAACGTGGTGGCCTGGACCACGGCCTTCGCGCGTCGCGCGGGGTCCTCCGAGAGGAAGATGCCCGAACCGACGAACACGGCCTCGGCGCCCAAGGCCATGCACAGCGCGGCGTCGGCCGGCGTGGCGATGCCGCCCGCGGCGAAGTTGGGGACCGGCAGCTTGCCGTGCTCGTGGACGTACTGGATGAGGTGGAAGGGAGCGCCGTGGATCTTGGCCTCCGTCATGAGCTCCTCGGGCCCCATCTCCTTGATCTTCCGCATGGCGCTGCGGAGCGAGCGGAGGTGGCGCACGCCCTCGACGATGTTTCCGGTGCCCGCCTCGCCCTTGGTGCGCATCATGGCCGCGCCCTCGCCGATCCGGCGCAGCGCCTCTCCGATGTTGGTCGAGCCGCAGACGAAGGGCACCTTGAAGGCGTTCTTGTCGATGTGGAAGTCCTCGTCGGCGGGGGTGAGCACCTCCGACTCGTCGATGAAGTCGACATCCAGCGCCTGGAGGATCTGAGCCTCCACGAAGTGCCCGATGCGGCACTTCGCCATGACCGGGATCGAGACGGCCGCCTGGATGGCGATGATCATCTGCGGGTCCGAGGCGCGGGCGACGCCGCCCTCGGCGCGGATCTGGGCGGGGACGCGCTCGAGGGCCATGAC
>SXGT01282197.1_pt1 | contig 57351 bp, 53 predicted proteins | sample 3176221 | NCBI WGS metagenome assembly SXGT01 (sample SAMN11356862, study PRJNA531348) | freshwater metagenome | isolation source: freshwater sample F1-120 | place: China: Fuxian Lake, Yuxi | collected 2017-12-25 | reverse complement strand
CTGCAACGCCGACAGAATCTCCACACGCTTGATCGAGTCCACGCCCAGGTCCGCGTCCAGCGACATCGACAAGTCCAGACTGTCCGCCGGGTAGCCCGTCTTCTCGCTCACCACCGCCAGCAACATCGAAGCGACCTCGGTTCGGGCCGAGATCTTCGCGACCGGCGTGGGCGGAACCGGCGACTGTGCAGCGGGGCGCGGCGGTGGCGGCGCGAACGCGGGAAAGATCGGAGCGGGCGGCGTGGGGATCGGAGCGGGCACAACCGGCGGGAGCGAGGGAGCATACGCGACTGTGGGCAACGGTGTGCCCGCGCCGAGGCCCGACAGCAGCAATGTTTGCTGTTGATCGACGAGCGTTTGCAACGTGCGATGCGCGGTCTCCTGCCCGTCGAGGAACTGCCGGTGCAGTGCCGCGGTTTGCTCCTGCATCCGCTGGATCGCGGCGAGGCTCTGCTGCGTCATGAGCAGCGCCTGGGCGAGCGCGTTCGGTTCGGGAGCGTTGGCGTCTGACATCACATGGCCCTTCGACCGTGCCGGAATCGCGAGTGCGGGAACGCCCGCGTGCGGCTTACCGTTGCCGTTCGCGGAGGACAAATGCTGCGGGGCGCGGGGTGGTCGCTTTTCGCGTGGGGTCACCGAGTTCGCGCCGCACACGCTGACCGTGAGGCCCGGCTTCCCGCTCCGCGGCGCGGGCGGGCGGCACCGGCTTTCACGTTCCCAAGCTGCGAGCGTGACAGCGTATCCCCCGGCCGCGAGACGCGCCAACACGTTCCCCAAATCTAACACACCGGGCCGCTTCCCCCCAGAAGCATCGAGCGCGAAGGCGGTTGCGTCCGCGACCGGCGTGTCTGCCAGAATCGCTTCGACCAGCCGCGTCAGTACCGATCCCGGCCCGAGTTCGAGGAACGTGCGGACACCAGCTGCGGCCATCGCGCGAATCTGTTCCACGAACGCAACCGGCTGCGCGAGCTGGTTCGCGAGCATGTCTTTCGCCGCGTTTGCGTCGGCCGGGTACTTTGCAGCCGTCGTGTTCGCGTACACCGGAAGAGTTTCCTGCGAAACTGTGATCGGCGTCCCTTCGAGCGCAGCGCGGAACGGGCCGGCGGCGTCAGCGACGAGCGACGAGTGGAACGCCGCCGCGACCGGAAGCCGCATCGCCTTCAATCGCGATTCGGAGAGTACCTTCGCGGCGCGTTCTATCTCGGCCGTCGCCCCGGAGAGTACGTTCTGCTTGGGTGCGTTGCGGTTCGCCACGACCACGTTCAGATTCTCTCGCGCGATCACCGATTCGATGTCGGGCAGCGGCGCGAGAACGGCGAGCATCGCGCCGGGGTCGTCGGCGCGGCGATCGGCCATCAGTTGACCGCGAACACGCGACAGACGGAACAGGTCGCGAGTCTCAAGGCGCCCGGCGGCGGCGAGTGCGACGAGTTCGCCGTAGCTGTGCCCCGCGAACGCATCGGCCTTGAGGCCGAACCGCGTACTCAGGATTCGCCACGGTCCGAAGCTCACCGCGCCAAGGGCCGGCTGTGCGTTCTGCGTGTCGCGAAGGGCGCGGTCGTTGTCCTTCTTCCGCTCGGCGTCAAACGTGGTCGGCGGGTAGATGTAGTCGCTCAACCGGCGCGCATCGGTGTCTTCGTGTGACAACGCAGCGACGGCTTCGTTCGCGACCGCGAGCGTATCGAGCGATTCCGGGAACAGGCACGCGAGATCGCGGAGCATTCCGACGGACTGCGAACCTTGGCCCGGGAACAGCACCGCAAGTTGGCCGGCGACCGGTCCGCGCCCGTAGTGAACGCCGTCCGGAGTGTGCCAACTCGTCGCGTCCGGGTCGGCGCCGAGTTTGGCCTTCGCGCCTGCGAGCATCTTCGGCAGGTCGGTGAGCGCGCGGTGGACCGCGAAGCACATCCTGCACGCGGCAGACGCATTGAAGGATGCGCGTGAGGCTTCGGCGGCACGGGCGAACGCGTTCCACTCGGTCGGCAGCTTCGCGAGTTCGGCCGCGAGCGCCTGCGGCGTGTCGGCCGCGAGCGCGACGACTTCGGTCGATCCGTCCCAGTCCGGCTCGCGCTTCTCCGGCCGGTGTTCTTCAAGCACCGCGTGGAAGTTGCTGCCGCCGAAGCCGAACGCGGACAGTGCCACGCGCCGCGGGTGTTCGGCGCGAGGCAGCCACGGGCGCATCTCAGCGCTCACGTAGAACGGCGTGTCGGCCGCGAGCAGTGGTTCGACCGGCCGCGTGACCTTCAGCGTCGGCGGCAGCACCTTGTTGTAGATCGCGAGCGCCGCCTTGATGAGCGACGCCGCGCCCGCCGCGGCCTTCGTGTGCCCGATCTGCGACTTCACCGAGCCGATCGCGCACCAGGGTTTGGGCTTCAGCGCGCTCCCCTTCGGGTCGCGGCTAAACGTGGTGTAGACATCCGTTAGCGCCGTGATTTCGACCGTGTCGCCAACTTTCGTGCCGGTGCCATGCGCTTCGACTAACTCGATCGTGTCGGGTGTTACGCCCGCAAGTTGGTATGCCGCGAGTAGCGCCTTCTTCTGACCTGCAGCACTGGGTGCGTAGATCGCGTTACCCTTGCCATCGCTGGACGAACCCAGTCCCTTCAGAACAGCATAAATCGTATCGCCGGCGCGCTCGGCGTCCGCGAGGCGCTTCAGTACGACCATCCCCAGGCCTTCGCCGAGGATGGTGCCGTCGCCGTCTTCCGCAAACGGCTTCGCATCGCCGGTGGGCGACAGCGCCGGTGTCTTACTGAAGCACATGTACATGAAGATGTCGTTGAACGTGTCGCACCCGCCCGACACGGCGACATCGCACCGGCCCGCCTGCAACTCGAGGGCCGCGAGGTGAACGGCACTCAGCGAACTGGCGCACGCGGCATCGACGACGCAGTTCGTACCGCCGAGGTCGAGCTTGTTCGCGATGCGCCCCGCGACCACGTTCCCGAGCAACCCGGGAAAGCTGTTCTCCTGCCACGGAACGTAGCTCTCCGCGATGCGAGCCGCAGCGTCGTCGGCAAGCTCCTGCGGGATGCCCGCGTCCTGCATCGCGCGATTCCATCTGGGGTGGCCCAATCGCGCGCCGAGAGGAATGACGAGTTCGAGTGTGCCCGTCACGCCGAGGATGACCGAAACGCGATCGCGGGAGACTTCAGAACCTATCCCCCCAACCCCCCTCCCTTCGGGGAGGGGGGCTTCACTCCCCCCTCCCCGAAGGGAGGGGGGTTGGGGGGGTAGGTTCTTCAGAACGATGCCCGCGTCGGTCAGCGCCTGCTTCGCGGCGACCAGGCCCAGGAGTTGCGTGGTGTCGGTGGCTTCAATGTCGCGCGGCGCGATGCCGAACTCGAGCGGATTGAACTCGACTGCGGAAAGGAATCCGCCGCGGCGGGCGTAGGTCATGTCGGGGGTTTTGGGGTCCGCATCGAAGTAGTCGTCCGGGTTCCAGTGCGTCGGCGGCACCGCGGTGATGCCGTCTACACCGTGCTTCACATTCGCCCAGAAGAACCCCGGCCCGGCCGCCTTCGGGAACAGGCAGCCCAGACCGACGATCGCGAGCGGCTCGAATCGCGCGTCACGTTTCGCGCTGGTTGTGTCGGGTTGTGCGTCGGCAATAGGTGTCATCGTGTCTCTGTCTTCAAACGTTAAGCGCGAAGCCGGTCGGTGACTTCGTCCGTCGTCATTGGTGCGAGCGGGAAGCACGCGTCGGGAAGGCTCACGCCCTGCTGCCGAAGAGCCGCGCAGCGGGTCACGACGCACGCACCGTAGAGAAGATTCAGAGCGACCCCAACCACCGTGCGGTTATGGGAAACTTCCAGGTGTGACCCCTTCGCCCACTCGTTGAACGCACCCATCGCGGGGCCGCACCACACCTGATAGTCCATCTGCCGCCCGGCTTCGCCCGCGTTCGCCCACCGGCTCGACAGTCCCAGATACCAGCGGAATGCCAGCGCCATCCGGTGCCGCGGGTCGGAGTCCGCTTTCCACAACTGCGCCGGTTCGCGCTTGCCCCAGAACTCGCGCGTCAGGTTCCAGACCTCTTCGAACGTGGTGCGGAAGTGGGTCTTCTCAACTTGGACACGTTCCGCCTCCGGGATCGCTTCCCAACTGGTGTACGCGCGGTACAGGTCGAACAGTTTCTGTGCCCGCATGGCGAACATCGTGCCGCGTTTGAGCACCTGCACCTTCACGCCCATCTCGAACATGTCTGCGGCCGGTGCCATGATCACATCCGCTTGCCCTGCTTCCGCAAGCATCTTGCGCACGCTGTCCGAACTGCCGGACTCGACGCACGCCTGGTTCACGCTGCCGGTGACGACGTAGGCGGCGCCCATCGCGAACGCGCCGGCCACGCTCGCGGGCGTCGCGATGCCGCCGGCTAATCCTACGCGTGGCGGGGCCTCGTAGCGGAACTGCCCTTGCAACCGATCGCGTAGCGCGATGATGGTGGGCAGGAGCGTGATCGCGGGTCGGTTGTCCGTGTGCCCGCCGGAATCGGCTTCGACTGTGATGTCGTCCGCGAGCGGGAACTTTGCCGCGAGCATCGCCTGAAGCTCAGTCACATGTCCGGCAGCGACGAGCGCGCGGAGCATTTTCTCCGGCGGCGGGCTGAGGAACTTGGTCGCGACTTCGACGCGTGACACCTTCGCGACGACGCGGTTCATCGGGATCGCGAACCTGGTCACGCCGCCGCGGAACCCGGCCACGCGATACCGCACAATCGCGGGCGTGAGGTCCAGGTACGCGCTCGCCTCGACGTGCGTCACGCCCTTCTTGAGCAGCAACTCGGCCGTCGCCATCTCGTGCGATTGTTCGCCCGGACTGTGAATCAGGTTCACGCAATACGGGGCGTCGCCGAGGTTCGACTTCAACCGGTCGATGGCGGCGCCGATGCGCTCGAGCGAAAGCCCGGCGGCGCCGAAACTGCCGAGCATCCCGGCCTTGCTCATCGCCTCCACGATCTCGGCGGACGCGATGCCGTTGGCCATCGCACCGGTCATGTACGGGTAGCGGACCGCGTGTTCGTGGAGAAACGTGGGGTCGCCGAGTTGCTCCGGCGGCAGCGGCGGAAGGTACGCCGCGACCGCGTGCCCGCTACCGCCAGAGCCGAGCGAAACCGAGCCGCCGTGCGCGACCGCGAACCCGACGTTGGTACGCAGAAGCACGACCGGCGATTTGAGGTCGCCGATGGCGCTTCGGAAAGCATCGGACGTGTCGAACGAGGGCGCGCCGTTCGGAATCCAATATCCGAGTGCGGGCGGGCCGCTGAGGGTGCCGGCCGAGTGAGTCATCGCGTAATTGTGCGGCGCCAGTGGAGCGAGCGATACACCTTATGGCATATCGCTTTTCGTCCGGCGCGAACAGTGCCGGGACTCTGGGCTGTATGGGGAAACGGTCCTACCCCAACCAAACACGCTCGCCGTACTTAGCCACGAGCCGCCGGCGACCGATCGCACCAACGTGAACACCGTGAAGGCCGAGGTATTCGATCTGGTTGCCCGGTGCGTTCGCGAGACGTTCCGCGCTCTCTCGAGTGAGTTGGTTGCGAGACAGGTTCAAGCGTTTGAGCCGGCGCCACAGCGGAGACGCGACCAGCCGCTCAACGCCCAAATCGCTGATTTCGTTGTTGGCTGCGTCGAGGTCGGTGAGTTGCGGTACATTGTCGCTGAACGCGATGGCCACTAACCCCGGATCGCCCAGCCCATCACCAGGCCCGTGGACCGTCCAGTCAAGCGATTCCAACCGCGACAGGTACGGGCACGCGGTCAGAGCGGGAACCACGTTCGGGCCAGGGTCTCGCACCGCGATGGAGGTTACACAAGCGAGTTCCGGGCGAATGAACCGAGTGATAGCCGCCCGATTCAGATTTCGGATGCAAACGCGCGGAATCGGGCGCAATTCGCCGAACTCTTCAGCACGCTGGATGAACAGCAGAGCCGTGACGCGCAACTCAGATACGAACCCACGATCAAACAGGACCTCGTAACTGATGAGGTCGGCACCGAGCGGTCCGACAAGATCACGTCGGTATTTTTCGAGCAGGAACTGCTGCCGGTGCGCGAGCTTCTGCCGTTCTTCGGTCGAGAGGTTTCCGTTCGCCTTCAGCGCAATTTGTGCGCGAACGAACTCGGCGCGAACGGGCCGGTCGTGTTCGTCGAGCCAGTCGGCAAACGCGAGTCGCGGCGTGTCCTCTTCGGGGTGCGCCGTGATTGCCGCCAGAAGCGAGTCTTCGTCGTTCATCATCGGTTCTACCCGTCGAGCTTCGACGGCGGGTTCGGGTCGGGGTACTTCGTGCGCAGGTCGCGCCACTGCTCCTGACCAATCGCGCGGCGGAAATCCTCGTCGTGGTAGAACCATACCTTCGCGCCGTTCTTCGTTGTCTCCGCGAGCAGGCGTTCCAGTTCGGACCGGTCGCCGGTTTCCGCCGCGACCGCGGCGCGCAGCGCGTGCGCCACCTTATCCGCACCCAATTCCGTCAGCAACCTCGACGCGTCCTCCGGCTTCGTGCGCAGTGTGCCGCGGACGTACTCTTCGCGCGCCGACCACCGGTTCAACACCTTCTCGTCGGTCTCCAGCATGAACTTCTTGTACAGCAGCGTCGCGGTCGCGTAGTCGCGCTTGCGGAAACTCAGGTGCGCCTGCCAGTACGTGCGATGGATGTCGTTCGGTTCGCGCTTGCGGTGGGCCGTGAGCAGCGCCGCGAGGCCGTCGAAATCGTCGGCGCGATCGTACAGCCCCGCGAGTTGCTGGAAGACGTCCGCCGTCGGCGTAACCTTCTCGTAGGCTTCAAGCCCCTTCTTCGCGCTGAACATGCACGCGATCCGGCGCCAGCGGAACCGGCGCGCGGCGCCCGCGTCATCGTCCTCGCCATCGGGGTCGTTGACCACAACCTTCGGCAGCCGCGCGCTGCCGGTCGCAAACGCTTCCGCCGCCTTGTCGTAATCCTTCTCGTTCTGGTGAATCGCGCCCTGGTAGAACCAGATCCACGGGTCGTCCGGCAGGCTTTTCCGGTGGGCCGCGACCAGTTCTTTCAGTTGCGCGAGTTGAGCGGCGGGGGTGCCGTCGTCGCGGTCGTAGTACTCATCGTCGAGGTCTTCGGCGAGAGTGCGGAATGCATACGCAACGTGGGCGGTGGGAACGGCCGTGTACGCGTCGAGTGTCTTCTTCGTGCTGCGCATGGCGAACAGGTACGAATCGAGAACCTGCTCACGGTCGTCGCGGGTCGCGGCCTTCAAGCCGTGCTCCATGAGCTTCTTCGCGTCGTCGAACTTCGCGACTTTCACCTTGCGGCGGACATCGTCGCCCAGCCCGCGAGGGTCGTCGGGCCGCGCCTTGCGCAGTGCATCGAGCAGAATGTCCGCGGCGATGTCGTCGCGGTCGCGGTGCAGGTCGCCCACTATCTCGTCGTACATTCGGCGCGGGTTCCGTGCCTTTGCGAGACGCGTGCCGAGTTCGGGTTTCTCCTTGTCGGGAATCACCCGGCGCAACCCCAGGAGCGAGCGCCTCGCGTCGGGGTCGTCGTCGAGTGCGGCGCGGTAGGCATTCGCTGCCTCGCGTTGGCGGCCCAGTCCTTCAAGCGCATACGCCTCGGCCGCGTGCGCGTGCGAGTCGGGTCCGCACCGCAGCCGGTACTCGCGAATCGCAGCGAGCGCCCCCTCGAACCGCCCGGCCTCGTTCAGCACCGCGGCGCGGTACGAGGCCGCCGCAGGCATCCCCGGCACGAGCCGTTCGGCTACATCGAACTGGAGCAGGGCGTCGTCGAACGCGCCGCGGCGGGTGAGAACGCGGCCCTCCACGATCGCGCGGATCGCGGCGTCCTCAGGCGCCAAACGAAGACCGCGAGTGGGCGCGAGCGCGGCGTCGGCCTCGTCCGGGTTCAGACCATTGTTCATGGCCCGTGTGGCGACCGAGATTGCCGCTCGCGCCGCGTTGTACCCACCCGGCTTCTGCGAGTTGAGTTGCGTCACCTCCTGCACGTTCAGCGTCGCCGGGTCGCGGGTGAACCGCAGCGCGAGGTACAGGTCGGTGGTGTCGAAAACCTTCCACTCACCGTCGCGCCGTATGAACCACCATCGTGCCTTGAACGACTCGCCCGTGCCCGACCGGTGAACCGCGTAGACGGACGCTTCCTTGCCGCCGTCGAGCCAGTCGATGCGGCGAATGTCCGTGTGCTTCCAGCGCAGGCCCTTGTCCTCGACAAGACACCGCGCGATATGGTCTCGGAACTCCTTTTCCAGCAGCTCCTGCGTGCGCGCCGGGTTATCGGCCTGCCACCCGGACACGCGGACCAGTTCCTCGACGAACCGCTTCAGATCGGTGAGCCGGTCCGCCGCCTCCTTGTCCTCGCGTTCGATCGCGCGCCCGAGAGCCTCGAAAACCGGGGCGAACTCAGCGACGTCGGCAACCGGTGGCGGCTTCGAGTTCTCGTACGCGACCGCGACCTCGTCCCAGTCCACGGTGTGTTCGGTGACTCGCTCCAGGAACAGGTCCGGGTCTTTTTCGCGCACCTGTGCTCTCTCGCGCATCTGCTCGAGTTCCGCACGTGCGCGGTCACGCACCACGGCGCGTCGTTCCCCCATCACCTTCACCAAAAGGGTGAGGCCGATCAGTCCGCCACCGCAGAGCAGCGACGCGCAGACGATCAGCGCCACCACAACGCGCTTGTTCATGGAAACCGCCTCGCCAGACCGTAAAGTTCGTAGAGCGATTGGACCCGATCGCGCGCGAACGGTCAAACAGAAACGAACGAACCCCCGCAAAATGCGGGGGTTCGTGAAGATTCTTGTCCCTCTCCCTTGCAGGAGAGGGCACCGACAACACGACTGTCAACTCGTGGCCGGGGTCTCGGTGGCCGCGGGCGTCGTCGGAGCGGCGGCGATGGGGGTTGGCGCAGGAGCCGGTGCCGGCGCGATCGTCGCTGGCCCCTTCTTTTGCACCTTCTTCTCACCGGCCTTCAGCAGTTCCACGACCGCCGTGGCGCCGCCGTCGCCGAGGCGTCGGTAGTGCTGCTTCAGGACGCGTGTGTAGCCGCCCGGACGGTCGGCATACCGCGGCCCGATCTCGCGGAACAGCTTCTTCAACACCGTATCGCCGGTGGTTTCGTCTTTCTTGTCCCAGATGCCGGTGCCGTGGGTCGGGCCGAGCAGCGCCATCGCCTGACGGCGGTAGTGCAGCGCCTCGGTCTTGGCCTTCTTCTCTTCCGCATCGCCCTTGCCGGCGGCGGCAACGGTCACCGCGTTCGCTTTCTTGGCAAGCGTGATGATCTTCTCGACGAAGGACCGCATCTCTTTGGCCTTCGGCAGCGTGGTGACGATCTTCTCGTGCGTGATGAGTGCGCGTGTCAGGTTGCGGAACAGGCTCCGACGGTGACTCGCGTTGCGGTTCAGGTGACGACCGCGCTTACGGTGGCGCATGGCTTCCCTCAGAAGAGGTTGGAGGATAGAAATCCGAGATCAGAAGCAAGAACTCCACCCCGTGCCAAGGCAGGTGAAGGTGACGAAACAGCGGCCGGTCATTTCGGACTCGGTCCGCTGTTTTCTGACCTCTTGTGTTCGCGGCGCGCGCCACGAACTACGAGCGGCGTGGCGGGATCCGCATCCCGAGCATCAGTCCGCGTTCTTCGAGCTTGGACTTCACTTCGCGAAGGGTGGTTTCCCCGAAGTTGCGCACTTCGAGCAGCTCCTCCGACGTCCGAATCACCAGATCGCGAACGGTCTGAATACCTTCGGTTTCCAAGCAGTTCGTCGCCCGCACCGACAGATCGAGTTCGGCGAGGCTCATGTTCAGTTTGCGGTCGAGTTCCGCGTTCTGCGCGTCCGCGACCGACGTGTTGCCGCCGATTTCGACGGAAACTTCGTCCAGCGGCACCTCCGGCCCCGGCTCCGTGTACTGCACGAACGGGTTCAGGTGCTTGCGGAGAATCTTCGCGGCCTCAACGATCGCCATCTGCGGCGCGAGCGTGCCGTTCGTCCAGATCTCCATCACGAGACGGTCGTAGTTCGTCTTCTGACCGACGCGGGTCTCTTCGATGTCGTACTTGACTCGCACGACCGGAGAAAAACTGCTATCGACGGGGATCACCCCGACCTCGCGTTCCTTCCCGGCGTTGTCGTCGGCGGTGCGGTAGCCGCGACCATTCTCGACCGTCATCTCCATCACGAACGGCACGTCGCTGGTCAGCGTCGCGATGTGGTGTTCGGGATTGATGATCTGGATCGACTCGTCGTGCTGCACGTCCACGCCGCGAACCGACCCGGCTTCGTGCTTCTGAATGCGAATCGTCTTGGGCTGATCCGAGAGGTTCTTCACCACGAGGCTCTTGACGTTCAGGATGATGTCCGTCACGTCTTCCACCACGCCGGTGATGGTCGAAATCTCGTGCTGCACGCCCTGGATCTTCACCTTGGTGATCGCGCTGCCTTCCAAAGAGGACAGCAAGATGCGGCGGATGCTGTTGCCGATGGTCATACCGAAGCCCTTCTCGAAGGGTTCGGCGTGGAACTTCCCGTAGATGTCGGTGAGTGTCGAGCGATCTGCCTGGACCCGGCTCGGCAACTCTAATCCGCGCCAACGAACGCGCATGGTCGATCCTCCTGCCATCGGCTTTCCGCCCCTCCCCGCGACCGTGGGAGAAGCGAACCAGACGGCCATTTCGCGAAACAACACCGGCGGTCACGGCCGGAAGTCAAAGTAGTAGGCACACTCCGTGTGCCGTCGCGATACCACCCGTGAAGCAACGGTACACCGCGTGTGCCTACTACTTTAGCGGGTGGCGATTTCGATGATGAGCTGCTCGCGGATGTCCGTGATGCGCTCGTCGGTGTCCTGGCGACTCGGCACGCGTGTCATGCGGCCTTCGGGGGCGTCCTGGCTCCCGGTCAGTTCGAGGAAGTCCGGGATGCGAACCACGCCCTTCGCGAGCGTCTCGCGGGCCATCTTCAAGCTGCCGTCGCGGGCCTTCACTTTGATGATGTCACCCGGCTTGACCAACATGCTGGGGATATCGCACTTCACGCCATTCACCAGAATGTGCCCGTGGGCGACCATCTGGCGGCCAGCGTTGCGGTTGATGGCAAACCCGAGCCGGTGGACGACGTTATCGAGACGGCGTTCCAGAATCGAGAGCAACTGCTCGCCGGTGTTACCGGTGGCGCGTGTCGCGAGTTGGTAGTAGCGGCGGAACTGCGCTTCGAGCACACCGTAGAACCGCTTGAGCTTCTGCTTCTCGCGGAGACGGATGCCGTATTCGGAGGTCTTGGAACGCCGCGCGCCGTGCATACCGGGCGGTAGGGCTTCGCGGTCGATCGGGCACTTCGGACTGAAGCACCGGTCGCCCTTGAGGAACAGTTTCACCTGTTCCCGACGACACATCTTGCAAACGGGGTCTGTGTTGCGTGCCATAGTGAGGGAGGACAAGGAACAGGGGTCAGTTGGCGGACGAAACGTTCGTCGGCCGAAACGCAAAGGTTGGTGTCCGTTGGAGTGTCTTCCCGGCGAACCCCAGAGTCGGAACGGGAAGGGGCACAACAACGTCGAAGTCAGGATTCCGCGGCGCGAGCCGCGAAATCCTGACTCCTGACACGAACCCGCGGAGACCAGACCGCAAAGCGGTCCGGTGTGGTCTTAAACGCGCCGCTTCTTGGGCGGTCGGCAACCGTTGTGTGGGAGCGGGGTCACGTCTTCGATGGCCTTGACGTTCAACCCGGAGGCCTGGAGCGCGGTGACGGCGGACTCGCGTCCGGCGCCTGGCCCCTTGACCCGCACTTCAACTTCCTTGACGCCGAACTTCGACGCCTTGGAGGCGCACTCTTCGGCAGCCCGTTGCGCCGCGAATGGCGTGCTCTTGCGGCTGCCCTTGAACCCGACCGCACCGCCCGACGAATGGCACAGCGTGTCGCCGTTCGTGTCGGTGATGGTGATAATCGTGTTGTTGAACGTGCTCTGCACGTGGGCGATGCCGCGGCTTACGTTGCGGCGGGCCTTCTTTTTCTTGCTCTTAGCCATGTTTTGCAGGGGTCAGGATTCAGGATTCAGGATTCAGGAGTCAGGGTTGAAGGATAAGAGAAGCCAAGAATCAGAAACAGCGAAGAGGGGTCGGGAAGAACCGACTCCTGCCTCCTGCCTCCTGACTCCTGCGGCACTACCGCATATCCTTGACGCCCTTCTTGCCGGCGACCGTCTTGCGGACGCCCTTGCGGGTGCGGGCGTTCGTCTTGGATCGCTGACCGCGGACCGGCAGGTTCTTACGGTGCCGTTCGCCACGGTAGCACTTGATTTCCTTGAGCCGCGCGATGTTCCCGCCCTCGACACGGCGGAGCGGCCCCTCAACGAGGTACTCCTTGTCGAGCAGAACGGCGATCTCGGCGATTTCCTTGTCGGTCAGCTCTTTGGCCCGCCGCTGCGGGTCGATCTTGAGCTTCTCGCACACTTCCAACGAAGTCGTCGGCCCAATCCCGCGGATGTACCGCAGCGAGATGTGAGTCGGCTTGTCCGGTGGAATGTCAACGCCTTGGATACGGGGCATAGCTGGTGTTCTGTCGCTTGAGGTTGGGGATGGTGGGCCTGCGCAAAGCCTTGTCCCACCCTACAAAACTAGCCTTGCCGTTGCTTGTGTCGCGGGTCTTCGCAGATAACGCGCACGACGCCCTTCCGCTTGATAAGTTTACACTTCTCGCAGATCCGTCGCACGCTCGCTCGCACCTTCATGGGGCACCCATTAACCTCGCAGCCTGTCGCCCGAATCGGGGCGTCACGGCCACTCCAAATTCCGTAAAAACCGTACACGTCCGGTAAACCTTCAATCTAGCCGGGACCGCAGAACCGACAAGTGGCGAACGCCAGATTCTTGCCTTCGCCGGTTGTGGCTTCGCAGGTTTGCTCGCAAAGCCACAACCGGCGAAGTGGGCGCGAATTATTGTGCGACAGAGGGCGCTGGTGGGGTCGGCTCCTCGTCGAACGCGCCTTCGTCGGCCGTGATGATGAACACGCCACTGGACGTGAGCGCGAGCGTGTGTTCGACATGCACGCTCGCGAGCCGGTCACGCGTCACCACAGTCCACTGGTCACCGAGCGTGTCCACTTCCGCACGCCGCATGTTCACCATCGGTTCGACGGCGAGCGTCAAGCCCGGTTCGAGTTTGAAGTCCGCCTTGCGTGTCTCGCGGTCCACATAGTTCGGGACCTGTGGGTTCTCGTGCATGCTTCGCCCGATGCCGTGACCCACATAGGACGTGACCACGCTGAACCCGGCCTGCTCGACATGCTTTTGCATTTCGCTCGCGACCTGGCTCCACCACTTGCGTTTCGGCAACAAGTCGATCGCGATTTGAAGCGTCTCCTCACCGACCTTCAGCAGCCGGGCCTTCTCGGGCGACACGGCACCGATAGGAACGGTGATCGCGCGGTCGGCACACCAGCCGTTGAGCTTGCACGCGGTGTCCACCTTCAGCAAATCGCCTTCCTTCAGCACGCGCTGGCCGGGGATGCCGTGAACGACTTGCTCGTTGACGCTGAGGCACGTCACCGCGGGGAACGGCGTCTTGCCGGGGTAGCCTTTGAACAGCGGAATGGCCATGTGACGCGCGTAGAACGCCTCGACCGCCTGGTCGATCTCGATCGTCTTCACGCCCGGTTTGGCAAGGTCGCGACAGATCTTCAGCGCGCGCGCGACGAGTTTGCCCGCCTCTCGCATGAGCGCGATCTCGCGGGCGGACTTCAGTTCCGGCGGACGGTTGGTATTGGGTCGGAGCATATGTTGAGTTTAGAGCGCGTTTGGGAACGGTGTAGCGTTGTTTAACGAGCCGCGACCGCAAGGGAGTGGTTGAGCTTTGCCGCTCCCTTGCGGTCGCGGTTCGTTGAGGTGCTACGCATTTCCGGAAAGCGCTCTAGCGAGCAACCCCATCGCGGCCAACGCGCCGGCGAGTCCTCCCGGTCGGATTTGAACCGACGACCTGCAACTTATAAGGATGCGGCTCTAACCGCTGAGCTACGGGAGGCGCGAATCAGACGTATGCCGTCACGTATCATCGCAGCCTCCCTCCTTCGCTTCGGGTTGGTTCAGCGCCGGAATGCGTCAATCCAACTGAGCGTCACGAACTTCGAGCCGACGAGCATGTCCGGCGGCAGCCGCAATTCGATTCCCTTGTCCGTCTGCACGATCTTGATGGCGAGCGTTCCACCCGAGTCGCCTGCTTCGAGCGGTTCGCGTTCACCCTTCGCGTTGAGGAACGCGAACGTCACCTTCCCTGACGACTTGATCGACCCAGTCGCCGAAATGCGGTCCGTCGTGAGCCGGAAGTTCTCCAGGTTCTTGAAGCCCTCGCCCTTCTCGTAGGTCAGCAGAATCACGACCTCTTTCGGCCACGCGCCCTCTTTGAGGTTGATTGTGGCGGCACCGATCCCGCGCGTACTCGTCACCGTGAACACGACCCGGTTCTTCTCGACGGTCGCGGCAACCTTGTCTGCGGGTCGCGCGAAATCACCGTAGGTGAACTCCGGCTTCCCCGGGTCGGCGGCGGTCAGCAGAACCAGCGCGGCGACGAACACCGGTGCCTCCTCTACTTCGCGCCGAGCGCTCGAACGATGTTCGCGTGGATGTCTTCGACCGCACCGACGGCGGGAATCTCGCGGAGCACCCCGCAGCGGGTGTAGTGTTCAACCAGCGTGTCGTTGTTTTTGTGGAACTCGTTGAGCCGTCGGCGAATCGTGTCCTCGTTATCGTCCTCACGCCCGCGAGCGAGCATCCGCCGCACCACCTCGTCGTCCGAGATCGTGAGGAGAATCACGTGGGTCAGATCGAGATGCTCCAGTCGGAGTAGCGCGTCGAACGAGATCGCCTGGGCGTAGGTTCGGGGATACCCGTCCGTAACGAATTTCTCCGGTCGACTCTCACCGCGGAACAACTCGGCCACCACATCGTTGACGCGATGGTCGGGAACGAGAAGTCCCCGCTCCATCAACGGCGCAACCTCGCGCCCCATTTCGGTGCCACGGGCGATCGCGTCGCGAAGGATGTCGCCTGTGCCGATGTAAGTGAGGCCGAGTCGCTCAACCAGCAGTCGGGCTTGCGTCCCTTTGCCACAGCCGGGGAGTCCGAGGAGCACCAGTCGCATGAACCGTCACCTTGCGGGGGCCGCCGGCAACGGCCGGAGCGTCGCCCGGCCCACGCCAACCGAAGTCGAGCGTGCCCGGTGCCGGGTCGGGGAGAGGCACACCGATCCTTCACAACCTCTGTATTGTCACCAACGGCCGAAAAAAGAGAAGGGGGGGCAAGAAACCTACCCCCCAACCCCTTCCCTTCAGGGAGGGGGTTGGGGGGTAGGTTTCTTTTTCCTGCTCACGTTTCGTCGGTAAGGCTTGGGTAGTTCCGCATGACGAGGTGGCTGTTGATCTTCTGCACGAGGTCAAGCGCCACGCTGATAACGATGAGCAAGCCAGTGCCGCCGTAGAAGCTCGCGACCTGCGGTGGAATCTCCAGTTCACTGGAGATGACGTTGGGGATGATCGCGATGACCGCGAGGAACGCGGCGCCCACGAACGTGACCCGCATCAGGACTCGCTCGAGGTAGTCCGCCGTCTTCTTGCCCGGCCGGTAGCCGGGGATGAAACTCCCGTGATCCTTCAGGTTGTCCGCAATCTCCTTCGGGTTGAAGGTGATCGCAACCCAGAAGTACGTGAACACGTAAATCATGATCACGTACATGAAGTTGTAGAGCCAGCCGCGGTGGTTCTGGAACATGTTCGAGAGCGCGCCCGCCCAGCCGAGCGAGCTATCGGACAGCGTGTAGATGGTGTTGAACAGGAACCACGGCAGAATCAACAGCGTACTCGCGAAGATAACGGGCATGACGCCGGCCGCGTTCACTTTCATCGGCAGGTGCTGACGCGTGCCGCCGTACACGCGTCGCCCGCGAACGTGTTTCGCACTCTGAGTTGGGATGCGCCGCTGTGCCTTCGTCATCGCAATCACACCGACCACGACCGTGACGAACAGGAACGCGAGGACGATCAACTTCTCGAAACTGATGTCGCCACCGGCCCCGCCGAGGGTGAACACCGAGTCCTTGATCTTGCCGGTCGTGGTGTCGATCAGCAGCGAGTTGGTCGCGTCCGGGATGCGGGCCACGATGCCGGCCATAATGATGAGCGAGATACCGTTACCGATCCCGTACTCATCGATTTGCTCGCCGAGCCACATCAGGAACACCGTTCCGGCGGTCATGGTGACGACGGCGGTGAACCCGAACCACCACAACTCAAAACCGGTGTCGTAGCCCGCCGGAGCGAGGCCCATCGCTCCCCCCGCGTCCTCGGGTTTCATTACCGCCTGCACAACCATGATCGCCTGGATTATGCAGATCGGGACCGTGAGGTATCGCGTGAGTTCGTTGATCTTCTTCCGCCCGGCCTCGCCCTCTTTCTTCAGTTTCTCCAGCGACGGCACCACGCCGCTGGACAGCAACTGAATGATGATGGATGCCGAGATGTACGGCATGATGCCGAGCGAGAAGATACACGCGTTCGACAGGTTACCACCGGAGAACAGCGAGACAAACCCGAGCACCTGACCGAGCGCGCCGCGTTGGGCCTGCGCCATTTTCTCGGCCATCTTGGCCTGGTCGATCATTGGGAGCGGGACGTAGTAGCCGATGCGGTAGACCGCGAGGAAGATTAGCGTGATGAAGATCTTCTTGCGCAACTCCGGGATCTTGAAGATGGTGAGGAGTTGGTCGGGCACGAGGCCCAGAATGCTGGCCGCGGCACCGAAGAGCGTGAGCGTCCAGCCAAGCCACGACAACTCCTGGCCGCCATAGGAGAACGCGACCACACCGCCGATGAGTGCCGCGATACCGGAGGCGAGGCTGATGGTGCGCCAATTCATGGTCGTGTCCCTACTTCACTTCAAAAGTGAGGAGGTCGGAAGAAGTGAGGAGTGAGGAGTGAGGAGTGAGGAGTAGGCTTTCCACTCTCACTCCTCACTCCTCACTTCTTCCGACCTCCTCATTCCTCACTTCTTCTTCGCTGCGCGTGCGGCGTCTTGGGCCTTCTTCTTCGACCCCATCTTGTTGCGGACCGGTTTCTTCGGAGCGGGAATCAGGTCGCACGTGCCGCCGACCTTCTCGATTGCGGCCTTCGCGGCCTTCGAGAAGTGATCGGCCCGCACCGTCAGTTTCTTGGTCAACTTCGCCGCGTTGTCGCCGAGAATGCGCAGTCGGTCGAACGAGCCGACCACGAGCCGGCAAGTCTTCAGCGACGCCATATCGACAGTGCTGTTTGCGTCGAATGCTTCGAGGTCGCCGACATTCACGACGGCGGCGGACTTGTCCCAGGTCGCGTGACTGAACCCGCGCTTGGGCCACCGGCGGAACAGCGGCATCTGGCCGCCTTCGAACAACCCACTGGGCAGGTCGGCACCGGCGCTGGCGTATTGGCCCTTGTGCCCGCGACCGCTGGTCTTGCCGTGACCGGAGCCGATGCCGCGACCGACGCGCCGCTTGAGCTTCCGCTTGTCAATGCCGGGGGAGGAAACGGTTGACAGATCCATTAGAGTTGCACCCCCCGCAACCGGGCGACGTCTTCCTTCGTGCGAAGTTGCGACAACCCCTGGAGCGTAGCTTTGACGAGGTTCAGCGGGTTTGTGCTGCCGTGAACCTTGGTAAGAATGTTCGTGATGCCGGCGGCCTGGAGCACCTCGCGGACGCCAGGACCAGCTTTCACGCCCGTGCCAGGGCCGGCCGGAACAAGGATCACCTTGCTCGCACCGTATTTCCCGATGACGCGGTGCGGGATCGTGCTCCCGCGGACGGAGACCTTCTTGGAGCGCTGGACGTTGCCCTCGCCCTCTTTGATCGCCTTCTCAACGGCGGGCGGCACTTCGTTGGCCTTGCCGTAGCCGTAAGAGACTTTGCCCCGGCGGTCACCGACGACCACGAGAGCGTTGAAACTGAACCGCCGGCCGCCCTTGACGACGCAGGCGGACCGCCGAATTTTCACGACAAAATCGACCAGCGCGTTGTCGCGCGAGTCGCCGTCGCCCCTGCCGTCCCGTCGCTCACGCGCCATTTCGTCAGCCCTCTGGGAGGGGAATGGACATTCCCCTCGTGTAATCTCGTTCGTTGTATTTGAAGAACCCCTCCCCAACACCCTGAAGGGAAGCGAGCAAGACTACTTGCTAAGCCGCGAGCGGCTTCGGAGGGGTCGTGCTTACTTCTTATCGTCTTCCGGCTTCTTCTTCTCTTTCAGGCCAAACTCGCCCTTGGGCTTCGCGTCCTTCTTCTCGCCCTTGGGCTTCGCTTCTTTCGTCTTCTCGGCGGGCGTTTCGCCGGCCTTCGGGGCCAACTTCGCCTTCATCGATTCGAGGTCGGTGCAGACCAACCCGGCTTCGGTGGCCGCGACCGCGAGCGCCGCGATACGTCCGTGAAACCGGAACGCGCCACGATCAAAAGCCGCGACCGTGATACCCTTGGCCTTGGCCGCTTCCGCGAGTTTCTTGCCCACCTCGGCCGCGGCTTTCACGTTGCCACCGTGCTTCAAGCCGGAGTCTTTGCCCTGACTGGTCGCGGCAGCGAGCGTGACGCCGTTCAGGTCGTCGATCAACTGTGCGGAGATGTGCAGGTTGCTCCGCGACACACTAAGACGCGGCTTCGCGGGTGTCCCGTAGATGATCTTGCGTACGCGGTACCGCCGCCGCTCCGCCCGCTTCAACTTGTGTTTCTGTGCGTTCATCTTGCTCGTCCCTGGTCATTAGTCATTGGTCATTGGCTGAACGCAGAATTGCGTTCGTCAACAACAGGGACTAACGACACGTATCGATGACAAATGACAAATGACCACGGACCAATGACTACTTCCCGGCCGCGAAGGACTTGCCTTCCTTCCGGCGAACGACTTCGTTCTCGTACCGGACACCCTTGCCCTTATACGGTTCCGGCTTGCGGCTCGCGCGGATTTCCGCGGCGAACTGGCCGACCTTCTGCTTGTCCGCGCCGGTGACGATGATCGTGGTCGGATCGGGGACCGCGACCGTGATGCCTTCGGGCGGGTTGTGGACGATGCGGTTCGCGTACCCGACCGTCAGTTCGACGCCCTTGCCCTTGGCCGCAACCTGGAAGCCGACACCTTCGATCTTCAACTTTTTGGAGTAGCCGGTCGTGACACCGACGACCATGTTGTTGATGAGCGCACGGGTCAGACCGTGCAGCGCCCGGTTCTGGCGGTTGTCGTCGGGCCGCGTGACCTTGAGGGTCTTACCGTCGGACTCGACCTTCATGTTCGGGTGCGCCGTGAGTTCGAGTTTGCCCTTCGGCCCTTCGACCTTCACGTTGCCACCATTCACGGCGATCTTCACCCCCGCGGGGATGGCGATCGGTTGTTTTCCGATTCTCGACATTGCTGTGTTCCCTTTGGCTTCACTGGGCACTTGGCCCAGGTCGGAGCCGTTGTTTCAGGGGAACCCCGACCGCGAGGCCGGGGCTCGCCAAATCACCACACCGTGCAGAGAATCTCGCCACCAACCTTGGCCTTCTTCGCCTGGCGGTCGGACATCACGCCGCGGCTCGTCGAGAGAATGGCAATGCCAAGCCCGTCGAGGACGCGCTTCACTTCTTTGTAGCCCTGGTACACGCGGCGACCGGGCTTCGAGTACCGCTCGATGTGGCGGATGACTCGTTCACCGTCCGGGCCGTATTTCAGGTACACCTTCAGGACGACGTGCGGTTGGCCGAGTTGTTCGACCTCCGCGAAGTCCTTCTGCTTCCCGCCACCCTCAATCTGCGTCTCGGTGTAGAGACCAGTGTGGTAGCCGAGGATGAAGCCCTCTTCGAGCAACACCTTGGCGACGGCGACCTTCAATTTGGTGGCCGGCATTTCGACGAACGGGCGCTCGATGCTGTTGGCATTGCGGATGCGCGTCAGCATGTCCGCGATCGGGTCGGTCATCATCTCAGTTTTCCTCCCCTTTCGTGGTTACCAGGATGCCTTGCGCACGCCGGGAATCAACCCGTCGCTCGCGAGCTTTCGGAAACAAATGCGGCAACAGCCGAACTTGCGGTACACCGCACGGGCACGGCCGCAGAGTTGACATCGCCGACAGATCTTCACGAGATCACGGGGGCGCAGCAACTTCGTCGCGTCCTGTTGTCCGGCTGGCTTCTTCAGCTCAGTCTTGTGCTTCGCAACGGCCACCAGTTGGCGCCGGTACGTCGCTTCTTTCGCGTTGGTTGACATCGCGGGGTCTCTCGGTGCGGCGTTCCGACTCGGAATCCAAAGTTACACACTTTGGGGGAGCCGGCCGTTCCACTGTCTGAGGAGCGAGTTTTCAGGAGCGAGTTGCGAGCAAAGAACACCGCGTGTTTTTGCTCGCAACTCGCCACTCAACACTCGCGACTACTTGGTCTCTTCCCGGAACGGCATGCCGAAGGCACGGAGCAGTTCGCGGGCCTCGTCGTCGTTCTTGGTTGTCGTGACGAAGGTGATGTCCATACCCTGCGTGAACGTCACCTTGTCGGGGTCAATTTCGGGGAACACGAGTTGTTCCGTCAGGCCCATGCTGTAGTTGCCGTTGCCGTCGAAACTCTTCGGGTTGATCCCGCGGAAGTCGCGGATACGCGGCAACGCGAGGTTGATCAACCGATCGAGAAACTCGTACATCCGCTTACCGCGGAGCGTGACGCGGCAACCGATCTCATATCCTTCGCGAAGCCGGAAACCGCTGACGGCCATGCGGGCCTTCGTGATCTGGGCGCGCTGCCCGGCGATAAGGCCGAGCTGATCCGCCGCGATCTTCATCCGCTCTTTGTCCTGAAGCGCCTTGCCGACACCCATGTTCAGGACGATCTTCGAGAGCTTCGGGAGGCTCAACCGGTTCTCGCGCCCGAATTTCTTGGAGAGCGCAGCAACGATCTCCTTGTTGTACTTGTCCAGGAGTCGCGGCGGCGCGGAAATCGTAGTTGCGACGGCCATCTTCGATCTACCTCATGCGACCTATGGCGAACCCACGATAACGGGTACGGTACGGGTCGTTGTGTGTTGAACTTCTCGCGTAGCCGCGACCCGAAGGGGAGCGCGACCGTCCGTGTTACTTCTTCGCAACCTTCGCCTTCTTGAGTACGCGAAGGCGAGTGCCACTCTTCTTGGCGAAGAGTTCCTTGCTGCCATCCGGGAGCGAACGCACGCCGACGCGAGTCGGGACGCCCTTCACCGGGTCGATGAGCAGGACGTTCGAGGCGTCCACCGGCATCTCTTTCGAGAGCCGCCCGCCTTGCGGGTTGCGTCGTGACGGCTTCAGGTGCCGGTAGACGCGGTTGACGCCCTCGACGACGATCTTGCCCTCGGCCCGGATGACGCGCAGCACCTTGCCGCGGGTGCCCTTGTCGTCCCCGGCGATCACCTGAACCACGTCGTTTTTGCAGATGTACATGACAGTGTTTCGTGTTTGGTGTTTAGTACTTTGTGTTCGGCGTTCTGCGTCGTTCACGCGGCCGGCACGATGCCGAGCGCCCAACCAAACACAAAACACCAAACACTAAACACGCCTCAGACCACCTCGGAGGCCAGACTCAGGATCTTATTGAACTTCGCACGCAGTTCACGAGGAACCGCACCAAAGATGCGGGTGCCACGCGGGTTGTTGTCGTTGTCGAGCAGCACCAGCGCGTTGCGGTCGAACCGGACGTAACTGCCGTCTTCCCGGCGGGTCGCGACGCGGGTGCGGACCACGACGCCCTTGACCACGTCGCCTTGTTTGACGTCGCCACCCGGCAGCGCCTTCTTCACGCTCGCGCGGATGATGTCGCCCAGGTACGCGACCCGGCGTTTGCTGCCGCCGAGCACCTGAATGCACATCACTTCTTTCGCCCCGGTGTTGTCGGCCACATCGAGGTAGGTATACATCTGGATCATGACTGCCTCACGGTTCAGTTCTCAGTTTTCAGCGTTCAGTTTTTCAGCGAAGAAGGACGGCATCAATCGCGGCCTTTGCTCTTTACTGAACACGGAACACTGCGAACGGAACACTATTTCTTCTCTTCGGTCTTGGCCGGCGTCGCCACGGCAGCGGCGTCACTGCCGGCGACGGCGCCTTCGAGGTTCGAGAGCGTGCGGCTCGGTGCCCGCTTGACGATCTTGACCAGGTTCCAGCGTTTCATCTTGGAGAGCGGCCGGCTCTCGACGATCTCGACCGTGTCGCCGAGGTGCGACTCGTTCTTTTCGTCGTGGACGTAGCACACGGTGCGGCGTTTGACGTACTTGCCGTATTTCGGGTGGCGGACCAACCGCTCGACCTCGACGCGCCGGGTCTTGGTCGTCTTGTCTCGGGTGACGACGCCTTCGAGGATGCGTTGGGCCGTGGTCTTCGCGGCCGGTGTGCTAGTGTCCGCCATTACTTACCACTCCCCTTCGGCGCGTTCTTCTTGATTTCCGGCTTCTTCGCGTCGGTACTCGCACCAGCAGCAACGGGGGCGGCGGCGGCGGGTGCAGGCGCCGGCGCCACTGGCGGCGCGATCGGGAACTTCCCACCCTTCGCCGCGTAGAACCGTGTCAGCCGCGCGCCTTGGCGATGGGCCGTGCGCTTCCCCGGCAGGCCCGCGTCTTCCTTCGCCTTCAGCGACGCGATGCGGGTGCCAAGTTGGTCGGTTGTGAGGCCGCCGAGTTTAGCCAGTTCCTTTTCCCGTTGCAGCGTGCGGATACGGGCGATGTCGCGCCGCGCCTTGCGCATCTCCGACGGCGTCTCCAGCCGGTCGGTCGCCGACTGGAACCGTAGCTGGAACAGGTGTTTCTCGGTGTCCTTCAGGGCAAGCGACAACTGTTCGTCGCTCATTCCCCGGAATTCTTTCATACGGTTTGGCATCACCCACCTCGTGGGAAGGATGAAGGATGAAGGTTGAAGGTTGAAGGTCGGAACAGGGCCGCCGCTTCATCATTCTCCTGATTCATCCTTCATCCTTCATCCTTCATCCTTAGATATTGGGCCGCCGGGTCACGAACCGGCACTTGAACGGCATCTTGTACGCAACACGCGCGAGACATTCTTTGGCCGCGGTTTCCGGGATACCGCCGATCTCGAACAGGATCAGCCCCGGCCGAACGACAGCCGCCCAGTATTCCGGCTCGCCCTTACCCTTACCCATTCGCGTTTCCGCGGGGATGGAAGTAACCGGCTTGTGCGGGAACACGCGGATGTAGTACCGCCCCTCGCCCGACACGAACCGCGTCATGGTCACACGCCCGCTCTCGATACACTCGGCCGACAGCCACCCGCCTTCGAGCGTTTGCAGGCCGTAGTCGCCGTAGGCGACGTAGTTGCCGCGGTGCGCGAACCCCTTGATCGGCCCGTTGTATTTGCGCCGGGTCGTGCGCCCGCGGACCACGCCGCGCGACGCTTTTCGGAACTTCACCCGTTTGGGCATCTGAGGCATCGCCGCTCTCCCCGGTCAAATCCAATGGTCGCTGATTCTAACGGCCGCGTTCGCTTGGTTAACGGCCGCCACCGCCAAAGCCGCCACCGCCACCGCCACCGCCACCGCGCCGCGGGCGGCGTTTCTGGGCGGGACCACCCGCCGCGTCGGTTGTGTCGGCGATGTCGCCGGTAAGGTAGTCGCCCTGGTTCACCCAGGCCTTGATCCCGATGTTCCCCTGTGGCGTGGTCGCCTCAGCGAACCCGTATTCAACCTTGCACCGCAGCGTCGAGAGCGGGATGGAACCTTCCATGCCCTTCTCGCATCGCGCCATTTCCGCGCCACCGAGTCGGCCGGAGAGTTGGAGCTTCACGCCCTTCGCGCCGCCCTCCATCGCTCGCTGCATGGCCTGCTTCATCGTGCGGCGGAAACTGGCCCGCTTTTCGAGCTGCTCCGCGATGTCTTCGGCGATGAGTTGGGCGTCGATCTCTGGCCGGGTCACTTCGACGGTCTTCACCTCGATGTGTCGGCGGGTCAACTTCTCCAACGCCTTCGTGAGTTTGTCGATCTTCTCGCCCTTCTTGCCGATGATCGCCCCAACGCGGCTACTGGTGACAACGACAGTCACTCGCTCACGGGTGCGTTCGATGCGGATGTCCGCGATCGCGGGCCGCTGTTCTTTGCGGTCTTTCTTGTTCGTGAGGAACTTCTGGATGAACGCGCGGATCGCGACGTCTTCCAGGAGCAACTCGGCGAACGAGTTGCCGTCGGCGGACGGGGAGTTCTTGGGGGCGTACCACGTGCTCCGCCACGGCCGCATGATGCCGGTTCGGAACCCTGTTGGTCGGACTTTCTGGCCCATGTTTCGGTCCTCACGCTCCCCTTCGGGTCGCGGCTAAACAACTCTCTGCGTTGAAACAAGTGAGGGGCCGGCCCTCCGCCGGCCCCCGCGCCGCGCTCACCCCGTTATTACGTGGTGGGCGCGCTGGTGGGTGTCGCTGGTGGCGTGGTCGCGGTCTCGGCGCCCGGCGTTGCTGGCGTTGTCGCTGTGGGTGTCGTCGTGCCGGTGATCCCGGCGGTCGGGACCGGCGGGACGAACGCCTCTTCCGGCGGGTCGGATAGCGTCACGTGGATGTGCGCCATCCGGCGCTTGATCCCGAACGCGGTGCCACGGGCGCGAGGTTGAATTCGCTTGAACGTCGGAGCGCCATCCACGCGACATTCTGAAACGATCAGGCTGTCCGGGTCCGGGCACTCCCGATCGTCGGCGTTCCCATACGCGCTCTGAACGACGGCGAGAAGCAACTTCGCGCCACGGTTGTGGTAGAACCGCAGCAGTTGCAGCGCCTCGTCCACGTTCTTGCCGCGGATCAGGTCAGCGAACAGCCGGATCTTCCGGGGTCCGGTGTCCGCGAATCGGTGGAGTGCCTTGTAGTCCATGTCATTGATCCTTCGTCACTCGTCATTTGCCACTAACCCGGAGCCGACTTCACACTCTCGCCACGCGGCGAAAGGAGGCCGAATGACTCAGGACCAACGACCAAGGACGAACTCACTTGCCCGCTGGGGGCGCCGCGGCGGCAGCCTTCTTGCCGCCGGAGTGCCCCTTGAACGTTCGCGTTAGGGAGAACTCGCCCAACTTGTGGCCGACCATGTCTTCGGTGACGTACACCTTGATGAACGTCTTGCCGTTGTGAACAAGGAACGTCGCGCCGATGAACTCGGGCACGATGGTGCAGTCCCGCGCCCAGGTCTTGAGCGGTTCCTTGTCCCTGCTGCCCTGCTGCTTCTCAACCTTCGCCAATAAGCGGAGGTCAACGTGCGGGCCTTTCTTTAGCGACCGGCTCATACTCTTCTTCCGCCTCTTGGATCCATGCCGGTACAAAACGAAAACCCGGCTCGTTCGGACCGGGACTGTTCACATTAGCAACCGCCGCGCGAAAGACCAGTTGATTTCTGTCAACTCTTCATCGTAGTCATCACGCTCCGCGTGATGTCCGCGCCGCAGCAAGCGATAACGTTTCTCGAATCGCACCTGCACTCGCAAAGGCGACATCACGCGGAGCGTGATGACTACGATAAATCACGCGGTGTTCTGGAACGGACCGGCCGGCCGGCGACGGATGATCGCCTTGCCGCCGGGCTTCCGCTTGTGGCGGGTCTTGCCGCCCTTCGCGGGGACGCCCGTCGGCGATACCGGGTTGCGACCGCCCTTGCTCCGCCCTTCGCCACCGCCCAGCGGGTGGTCAGTCGGGTTCATACTGGTACCGCGGTTGTGGGGCTTGCGACCCTTCCACCGCATTCGGCCCGCCTTGCCAATGCTGATGTTCATGTGCTCGGCGTTCGACACGACGCCGATCGTCGCACGGCACTTGCTCGGCACGCGGCGGATTTCACCGCTCGGCATGGTGAGCTGTGCCCATTCCTTTTCGCGAGCGGTCAGCACCGCGCCGCAGCCAGCGCTGCGGCAAATCTGACCGCCCTTACCCGGGATCATCTCGATGTTGTGGATGGTCATGCCCAGCGGCACCTTCCACAGCGGCATGCAGTTGCCGGGCTTCGGTTCGACCAGTTCCGACTCACCCGAAATCACCTTGTCGCCGGCTTTCAGGCCGTTGGGCGCCAGGATGTAGGTTCGGGAGAACTCGTGCTTGTCGTCACGCGGGTACTCGATCAGCGCGATACGGCTCGTGCGGTTCGGGTCGTATTCGATCTGAATCACGGTCGCCATGACTTCATCGCGCACGCGCTTGAAGTCGATCTTGCGGTAGCGCTGCTTGTGGCCACCCCCACGGAACCGCACGCATGTGATGCCCTGGTTGTTGCGCCCGCCCTTTTTGGGCTTCGGCGACAGCAACGACTTCTCGGGCTTGTTCTCGTTTGGGTTGGTACAGTCCGCGAAATCGGACACCATCCCCGAACGGCGGCCCGCGGAAGTTGGTTTGTATTGCTTGATACCCATGGCAGTTCTCAGTGTGCAGTGTGCGGTGTGCAGTGAAAACAATTCCGTCAGACGAGCAGGCAGTCACTTTCAACTGCTCACTGCCCACGGACCACTGCCCACTGTTAAAAGAACTCGATCTTGTCTTCCTCGTTCAGCGTGACAACGGCCTTCTTCCACGTAGGGAGTTGGCCCATCGCCTGCCGGAACCGGCGTTTCTTGCCCTCACGCACCTGCGTGCGGACGGCCTCGACCTTCACGTTGAATAGCTCCTCGACCGCCGCCTTGATTTGCGTTTTGGTCGCGAGCGGGTTCACCTGGAAGGCGTAGGCGTTGTACCGGGTGCTCTGGTGCGTGCCCTTCTCGGTGACGAGCGGGCGGAGGATCACCTGGTACGGGCGGAGTTCGATGCCCGACTCGCCGTGGACACACGGCTTACGGATCGCGAGTTTGCGCTGGTATTTTTTCGGCTTCGGTCGTGTAGTTGCCATCTCGTTCCTCCACCCCCGGCCTCGCGACCGGGGTTCGCCGCTTCGTTTTTTTGCCCTCTCCCGCAAGGGGAGAGGGCAAAACCAAAACCGACTATTCCGCTGTCTTGCCGAAGGTCCGCAGCGCCTCGAACGCCGAACGCGTCAGCACGAGTCGCTTCTGCTTCAACACGGTGTAGCAGTTGAACTCGGCCGCGGGCAGCACCTTCACGCCCTGGATGTTGCGGGCCGACTTGTACACGTTCGCGTCGAGCTTCTCGGTCCCGATGAGGACGGTCACGTCGGCCAGGGTAACATCCTTGTCGCCTTTCTCGGTCGTCTTCTTGCCGATCTTGATGGCCTTGAGGACGCCGGCCATTTCCTTCGTCTTCGGTGCGCCGAAGTTCAGGTCTTCAACGATGATCGCTTGCCCGTCCAGGAACTTGGACAGGATCGCCATGCGGGTCGCGGCCTTCACGGCCTTCTTGGGCAGGTGGTACTCGTAGTCGCGCGGCTTCGGGCCTTTCGCGGTGCCACCACCGCGGCGCTTGTTCGTGCGCTTCGTGCCGGCGCGGGCGTTCCCGGTGCCCTTTTGCCGGAACAACTTCTTCGTGCTGCCGGCCACCTGACCGCGACGCAGCGTGTGGTGAGTACCGGCGCGCTGGTTGGCGAGGTACATCAGGACCACATCGTGCATCAACTGGCGGCTGATCTTCCCGCCGAACTCGGCCGGGTCGATGGAGACCGTGCCCACTTCCGCGCCGGTCCGGTTAACGACCGGGACCGTGATTGAGGCCGTGACCTCGATCAAACGGGCGACAGAAGTATCGGCCCCATTTTCAGGGGTTGATGCGGTGGTGCTATCAGCCATTGTTCAAGCCACTCCTGACCCTGCCGTCGCCGGTTTGCCCGGCGGAACCGCGGTGTTGAGTGCCTCGCAAGCGAGGCTCTCGGCGGTGAAGCGGGGTCGCTTTTCTCGCATGAAACCGCCCGCGTTAGTCTCCGATTGGAGGGCCGCGGCGGGCGGGAGCTAATCTTTGTACCGCGCGTAACGGCGGTGACAACTGGTTTTTTGCAAATGCCGCTTGCGGCATCGCGGGTCAGCCTACCATCACCTTGATCTTGATGTCCACGCCCGGCGGCAGGTTGAGACCCTTGTTGAGCGCCTCGATCGTTTTCTGGTTCGGCTTCAGGATGTCGATGAGCCGCTTGTGGGTCCGAATCTCGAACTGTTCGCGGCTCTTGCGGTCGATGTGCGGCGAGCGCAACACCGTGTACCGCTCGATGCGGGTCGGCAGTGGGATCGGCCCGTGAACTTCCGCCTGGTTGTCCCGCGCAGTCTTCACGATCTCGGCCGCGGTACGGTCGAGTACCTCGTGGTCGTAGCCTTCCATACGGATGCGGATGCGTTCACCAGTTGGTCCGGCCACGGTAACTCCTCGACTCGCTTCACCGCGTCCGGCGGTGCGGAAATACAGGAAAGTATAAAGGTAAGGGTTGTGCGAACGACCGTCAAGGTCGCGGCGGCGATTGTTGGCGAACCCCGGCCGCAAGGCCGGGGGTTCGCTTGCTCACTTCTTCAAACTTCCCACCGCGAGTTCTTGCAGTCTCACGCGCATCGGTGAGGCGTCACCGTTTGGCACTCCGGTGCGCTGGATGAGCAACACCACGAACAGGTCTTGCGTCGGGTCGATCCACCCTTGTGTGCCGAACGCGCCGCCGTGCCCATAGGTGCCAGCGGAGAGCGGTGCGGTCACGCCCTTCGGCTCACGCACCACCGCCCACCCGTAGCCGAAGCCCATGCCTTCAACGAACCCGGTCTTGATCTCGCCGGTTTGCACCTTTGTCATCTCCGCGACCGCTTTCTCGCTCAGGATGCGCTTGCTGTTGAGCGTGCCCTTGTTCAGCATCATGCGGTAGAGATTCGCGAGATCGTCGCCGCACGAGATCAACCCGCCGGCCGGGATCGGGTGTTTCGCGTCCGTGGGCAAACCGATGAGCGTGATGCCGGTCGCCGCCATCTTGTTGTTCTTGTCCTTGAAGTACGTCATCGCGAGTCGGTCGCGCTGATCCTTCGTGGGGAAGAAGGTCGTGTCTTTCATGCCGAGCGGGTCGAACACTCGCTTCTTCAGGAAGTTCTCGTAGCTCTCGCCGCTAACGGCTTCGATGACGCGACCGAGTACGTCGATACCGGGGTTCGAGTAGCTCCACTGTGTGCCTGGTTCGGACACGAGCGGTTGTAGCGCGGCCGCCAGCGTCGTCTCCGCGAGCGTGCGGTTCCGCTTCACGTACACGTCGTTGACGCCAACGGGGTAGTTCGCCACACCGCTCGTGTGTGTCATCAAGTCACGGAGTTTCACCGGGCGCACCGGTTTCTTCAGCGAGATTGGCGTGCCGCTCGACGCACCCGTGGCCGGCGTTGCCGGAACCAGGAGCATCTGCCCCGTGAACTCCGGGAGGTACTTCGCCACGTCGTCATCCGGCGACAACTTTCCTTCGTCCGCGAGGATCATGATCCCGATTGCGGTGATGGGCTTGGTCATCGACGCGATGCGGAACAGCGTGTCTTTCGTCATCGGCTTTTTCGCTTCGATGTCGCGCTGGCCGACTGCGTCGAACGCGACGATGCCGTCCTTGCGGCCGACGACGGTCACCGCACCGGTCAGGTCGCCCGACTCGACGAACTTCTCGATTGCGGGCGGGATCGCTTTGAGCTTGTCGGGATTCGGCACGGCCGGTTGCGCGGGCGCGAGAGCCGGCAACAGCACGAGGGGAACGAACAACAACAGAGCGCGTGAGGAGAGCATCAGTAAGGCTCCGAGAATCGCAAAGGGAGACAGCACGAAACTACGGCACCGGCGTGGGTAGGTCAACGGGTTGCGCACCCGGCGCGTTTTCGGCTCCCGTTTCTTTCGCTGCCTTCTCCGCGATCTGCGTGCGCACTTCGTCCGCGTCTTCGCGCAGTTCCTTCATCTGTTCTTCGAGTTCCGCGATCTGTTCTTCCAGTTTCGCGAGCCGTTTCTGCGGTGTGTTGCCAAGTAGCCTGCTGATGCCTTCCAGGAGCAGGATCGCGTGCCACGCCTTCGTCGCCAGTCCCTGGAGCCGGTAGAGTCGCTGCATGCGTGCGATCTGCTCTGGCGAGATGGCGCGCCCGATGCGGAGCAACCGCGCGATCGGGGCCGCATCCACCCACTTCGTAAGGACGAACTCCAGCATTGGGAGCGCGACGATGGCGACATCGAGCCAGCGTTCTTGCGCGAACGCGAACGGCTTCGGGTGCGCCGACGCCTTGAACACAAACTCCGTCGCGAACGCCACCCACACCACCGCGATGCCGATGTCCAGCGCCAGCGCCAGTGCGGCCATCTCTTTCACCTGCTCGGTGCGCAGGTATTCAATCAGGAGGATCGGTAGGATCAGGAACGCGAACAGGATCATCGGCCCGCCGAAGGAGAGGTCGAGTCGCTTGAAGAGTTCCTTACCGGGTTGCTGCCAGCCGATTCGCGGTACCCAGATGAAGCCGGTGCGCGGGTCGGCGAGAGCCATGCGCCACGGCGGCATCAGCGCGACGAGCAGCGCCCGCAGCACGACCGGCCGGCGCCGCTTCGACCGGTCGCGCCGAACCACGCCCGACGCGGCTTCGGCCGCGAACACCGGCCACAGCGCGAGCAGCCCCGCGTACATCGCGTCCAGTTCCCACTGCGTCACGCTCTTGCTCGTCGCCCGGTGAACCAGCCCGGCCACGAGCAAAAGGTGTGCGAACGCGAGCACGAACATGAGCCGGGCGCGAAGGGACTCGCCGGTCGTCGGCGTGAGCGAGGGGGAAACGTCCCCCGGAGTCGGTGTCTCCGGGTTCATGGTCAACTCCTTCATCGAGAAGGACTCGTTCAGCGGCAGGATCGCGTTCTAGCAACCGCGACGGATCGCCCTATCATCCTATTCGTCGACACCGCTCCACACTTTGCCGAGGCCGCGATGCCCGCCAACGACCGACCGTGGGACAAGAAGAGTCGCGACGACGATGATGACGACCGGACACGCCGCCGACCACGCGACGAGGACGATGAGGGCGAGGACGACCGACCCCGACGACGACGACCACGCGATGAACGCAACGAACGCGACGAGGACGACCGGCCACGACGACAGCCTCGCGACGAACGCGACGAGGACGACCGGCCACGACGACGGCCACGCGACGAGGACGACGATTACGAACACGACCGCCCGCGTGAGCGGCCACAGCCGTCGAACGGCCTCGCCATCGCGGGGTTGATCCTGGGCATTCTGGCATTCTGCACCGTGGGCCTCACGGGGATTCCCGCGCTCATCTGTTCGGGACTCGCGCTGCGCAAGCCGACCGGGCGCGGGCTGGCGGTCGCGGGGTTGCTCACGGGCGGGTTGGGCACGCTCGCGGGGATCGGCCTCGCGGTATTCATCTTCATGAAAGCCGGCAGCGCCAGCGAGCGAATGCGCGACTCGAACAACATGAAGCGACTCGGCTTCGCGATGCACGGCCAACACGACTCAACCGGGCGCATGACCGCCCCGTTCGCCCAGGATGGCGGACAGGTCAACCGCAACCTGAGCTTTCGCGTGGGGTTGCTCCCGTACATCGAACAGGACAACTTGTACAAGCAGTTCGACAAGTCGCAGGCGTGGGACAGCCCCAAGAACCAACAGTACTCGAACATTCCGATCGCCACCTTCACCTCGCCTTACGGTGCTGAGCGGGCCTCGACACAGACGCCCTATCGCGTCTTCTACGGCGGCGGCGCGCTGTTCAACGAGGACGGGAAACCGACCTCTTTCGCATTCGTGTCCGATGGCACGTCGAACACGATCATGATGGTTCACGCGGCCGAACATGTGCCGTGGGCGGCACCGCGTGAGTTGCTGTACAACCCGACTGGCCCGCTACCACAACTGTGGGCCAAGGACATGACCGGCACGCAGATACTGATGGCCGACGGCTCGGTGCGATTTGTAAGCAAGAACGTCTCGGAGCGGACGCTGCGGAACGCGATCACCCGCAGCGGCGGCGAGGTGCTGGGCGAGGACTGGTAGTGGGAACCGATTCGGGTGGCCGACTCTCTCTGATACGTGTATCAGAGAGAGTCGGCCACCCGAATCAGCCCTTCCAGTTGCCACACTTCCACGTCCAGTCGCGAATCGGGTCGAGTACCTTCATCACGTCGGCGAGTAGCGACCGGTCGATTGGCGCAGCCATCGCCTTCAGGTTCACTTCGAGTTCGCTCGTTCGGGCCGCGCCGGTGAGCGTGCACGGAATCTGCTTCTGGCTCAGCGCGAACTGCATCCCAAGAAAGCTAATGTCCGCACCGCGACTGCGGCACAGTTCCGCGGACTTTGCGCACGCGGCCACAACCTCCGGCTGCCCGGGGAACCACGGCTGCGGTCCCTGGTTTGTGAGCAACCCCATCGCGAGCGGACTGGCGTTCATCACGCCGACGCCGCGCGCCTCTGCCGTCGGCATGAACTCAGTAAGTAATCGCGTGTTCCACAGGTTGCAATGCGCGTAACTGATGACCACATCCAAATCGCACCGCTCGATAGCCTGTTTGAGAAGCGGTAGCGGGTAACACGACATGCCGATGAATCGCGTCTTGCCTTCTTTCTTCAACTGTTGAAGCACGGCATACGTTTCGTTGAATACGTAGTCATAGTCCGTGGCGAACTCGATGTCGTGTGCGAGCAGTATTTCGACGTGATCGGTGCGGAGTCGCTTGAGCGACGCCTCGACGCACGCGCGTGTTCCTTCCGGCGTGAAGTCGAACACCGCGTTGTCGAGCCGGCAGGCTTTCGTGCAGATGTTGACCTTCTCGCGCCACCCACCTTCGAGTGCTTTACCGAGAAACTCCTCGGCGGTGCCTTTGCCGTAGAACGCGGCGGTATCGACGAGGTTCGCGCCCGCGTCGATGGCCGCATGGATGCAATCCGCGGCTTGCTGCGCCGACACCGGGCCGAACTGCTGCCCGAACGCGGCCCCGCCCTGACCGAGAATCGAGACGTTCAGACCGGTCTTACCGAGGGGACGAAGTTCCATGAAGCCTCCAAAGACATGATTCACCGCAGAGACCGCGGAGACCGGAGAGGTCTCTGCGGTGAACACTGCTTTCAAAGTGTGACGACACTGTGTTCTGCGATGGACTTCTCAGCGGCTTCGATCAGCTTCTGTGCGGTGATGGCATCGTCGAGCGTGCTGAGTGGCTTCTGACCCATGCGCAGGCAGTCGATCAGGAAGTGCCGCACCTCGTTCGTGATGGAACCCTGGTACGCGGTGTACGTCTGCGAGTGGACGAGGCCGGGCTTGATCTCGACATGGTCGCGGTAGCTGTATCGCGTGCTGCCGGCGGTGCCGATCACCTTCACCATCACCGTCCACGGGTCGGCCGCGTGGTCGTCGGCCGCGAAGCTCGCGCAGAAGTGCGCCAACGCCCCGTTGTGCAACCGCATCTGCACCATCGCGATGTCTTCTTCCTTGTACTCCTTGTAGTGCAACGTCGCCTTCATCGCGCACAGTTCGACCGGCTTGCCCACGAGATAGAGCAGGATGTACGAGTGGTGCGTGAGGATCTGCCGCACGACACCGGGGTACCGCGAGGCGACCTCTTCGGGGTGATGGATGTTGTACATCACGTAAGCCGAGACGATCTTGCCGAGGTCGCCGCCCTCCACGAGTTCGCGCGTGCGGACCATGCCCTGTTCGTAGACGTAATTGTGTCCGGGCATGCACACGAGGTCTTTCGCGTCCGCGAGCGCCTTCATGCGCTCGATCTCGGCGACGCTCATTCCCACCGGCTTCTCGACCAGCACGTGCTTGCCCATCCCGAGCGCCTGCACGGTGTATTCGAGGTGCGTTTCGAGGTTCGTGAGGACGAACACCGCGTCAATCGCGGGGTCCGCGACGAGCGCCTCCGGCGAAGCGTAGTTCTTGCACCCGAACTCCTTCGCGCGCTGATTCGCGCGGTCCTGGTTGCGGTTCCACAGCCCGACGAGCTTTGCGCCAGGGCACTTCTTGACAGCCGCCGCGTGCAGAACGGAGATGTCGCCGGCGCCGATGAACCCGACGCCGATAGTGTCTTTGGTGATTGCCATTGAAACGCGCTCCCGGAGGGTTCGGAGTTTGAGTTGTAGCCGCGAGCGCGGCTCGCAGCAAGAAGGCAGTTGAGCCGCTCGCACCTTCGCAATGCTCGCGTGCCGCAAGCCGCCCACGATTGCAGGCTCGCGATTCCATCGATACAGTGGCAGTGCCCTTGTTACCCTACCGGAGTCAGCTCATGCGCACACTGTTCGCTCTCACGGCCCTTGGCCTCTTCGCGGCCCCGGCTGTCGCCGCAGACCCCGTGAACCTCAAGTGGTCCCTCAAGGAGGGAGATGCGTTCTACGCCACCACCGCGCAGGAGATCGACCAGAACATCAAGGTGATGGGCCAGACCATCAACCAGAAGATGACCACGACCACGGTCGCGCGGTTCGACGTGAAGTCCATCAAGGCCGGCATACTCCAGATCGAGATGACCTACACGAAGGTGACGATGGAGGGCGGTCCGGCCGGGACCGCGACGCTCACCGACCGGTTCAAAGGCGCGGCTCTCACCGCCACGTTCGACAAGGGGTTCGACATCACGAAGTTGGAAGGCTACGACAAGTTCCTCGACAAACTCAGCGACGGCGACGACATGATGCGGAAGGTGTTCGAGGCGGTCATGCCGGAGAACGCGGTGCGGATGTTGTTCAGCCAGGTGTTCATCGCCCCGCCGACGGGCGCCGGCGACAAGTGGACGCGTACCGACAAGGTGCCGCTGGCCGGGCTGGGCGAACTCGTCAACAAGACCACCTACACCGTCGATGGCGTCAAGAATGACATCGCGACGATCAAGACAACCGCCGACGTGACGTTCAAGGCTGGCAAGGGCAACGCGGCCCTGCCGTTCAAGATCGTGAAGGCCGACATGAAGAGCGACGACGTGAAGGGCACCATCCTGTTCGACACGAAGGCCGGGCGGATGAAGTCGTCGTCCACCACAATGAAGCTGAAGGGGTCGATGACGATCGAGGTGCAGAACCAGCAGATCGACGCCGAGATCGATCAGAAAGCGACCACGAAGGTCGAGATCAGCGAGAAGAACCCGGTGAAAGATTAGTGTTGGAGAGCGGGTCAAGGCTTTGCGCAGGCCCACCCGCACTGAGTTACTTGCAAGAATGTGGATCGAATTGGTGTCGCATGTGGTGGGCCTGCGCAAAGCCTTGACCCACCCTACAACAACCACATGACACCTATTCGTGTTGCTCTCGTCGGGTGCGGGAAGGTCGCTGGCATCCACGCCGCGGCGCTCGCGTCGCTTCCTGAAGCCTCGTTGGTCGCGGTGTGCGATATCAACCTTGAACGCGTGTTCGCGTTCGCATCGAAGAACCGCGTTCAGCCGTTCACCGATCTCGGCAAGATGCTGCGCGAGACGCGGCCGGAAGCGGTCATCATCGGGACGCCGCACCCGCTCCACGCGGAAGCCGCCGTGCGCGCCGCCGAAGCCGGCGTTCACGTCCTCGTCGAGAAGCCACTCGCGGCCAACCTCGCGGACTGCGACGCAATGCTCGCGGCCGCGCGGAAGAACAACGTCACACTCGGCGTCATCAGTCAGCGCCGGTTCTACGAACCGGTTCAGCGCATGAAACGCGCGATCGATGAGGGCAAGATCGGGAAGCCGTCGCTCGGCGTGTTCATCCAGTACAGTTGGCGCGACGCGGCGTACTATACGTCGGACCCGTGGCGCGGGAAGTGGGACACCGAAGGCGGCGGCGTGCTCGTGAACCAGTCGCCGCACCAGCTCGATATCCTCCTTTGGCTGATGGGGCCAGCGGTCGAAGTGAGCGGCTACTGGGCGAACCTGAACCACCCGACCGTCGAAGTGGACGACACCGCGGTCGCGTCCATTCGCTTCGCGAATGGCGGCGTGGGTTCGATCGTCACGAGCCTGTCGCAGAAGCCCGGCATCTACACGAAGGTTCACATTCACGGCGCAAGCGGTGCGTCGATCGGCGTCGAAACGGACCGCGGCGCGACGTTCATCGCGGGCGTGTCGGAGATCGCGGAGCCGCCGCTCACGGATCTGTGGACCATACCGGGCGAAGAGAGTCGCCTCGCCGCGTTCCAGGCGGAAGACCGGGCGAGTTTCGCGCGCGTGAACGCGACCACGCACTACCACGCGCTCCAGATTCGCGACTTCTTGCAGGCGATCCGCGAGAACCGCCCGCCGCTGGTGACCGGCGCCGACGGCCGCGCGGTGGTGGAGTTGTTCAGCGCGATCTACCAATCCAGCCGCGAGCGAACGGCCGTGACGATCGGCCACTGCGCTTGACCTCTACTCAGGGTACGAGGACAATCCACTCACGTTCGCCAAACCGGACGACATGCCCAACCGACCCGGCGGAGAACCGTGTGCCCATCATCATCTTCTGCCCCGGTTGCAACACGCGCCTGACCTTGGGCGACGACCGCGCCGGCGAAACGATCGAATGCCCACGATGCGACGCGGCGATCACCATCCCGGCGATGATGCCGCCCCCGCCGCCCCCAAGTCCGGTCCCGCCTCCACTTCCGCCCACGCCACCGATCGTTCACACGTGGCCCGCGGAACCGGCCGAAGCGGATGCAGAGGAAGAAGAGCCTCGCGCGCCACGGTCGCGCCGGAGGCGCGACGACGAGGACGACGGGGATGAGGACGACAAGCCTTGGGCGCGCGGGTCTCGACGGAGGCGCGACGACGACGACGATGGGGACGAGGACGAACCGCCGCGCCGCTCCCGCCGGCGGCGCGGCGGCTCCCGCAAGCCCGGCAAGGTCGGAGCGATCGGCGGGATGCTGATCGGTGGGGGAGCCTGGGCGCTGCTCGCGAACTTCTTCAGCATTGTGATTTTCCCGCTGTGGTGTTTATGGCCGGGGCTGTACTTCGCAATCGTGTTTGGCATTCTCGCGATCGTCCGCGGGGCCGGTTTGCTCGGGAACGGGTGGCGCCGGACCAACCCGCACACGCTCCTCGTCCTTCAAATCCTCCAGTTGGTGAATCTCGACGTGATCAACGTGGTTCTCGGAATCATCGGGTTGGTGTTCAACAACGACCGCGAGGTGAGCGACGAATACCGGTGGTGAAGCGGTCGCGGATCCCGTTCCTTCCTGCCGGGCGTTAGACTATCACAATCCCGCTCAACCAGAGGCATCGTAATGAGTCCAACACTTCAAGACTATGGCATTGATCGGCTCAGCGCCGAAGACCGCCTTGTGTTGGCCGAAGCGATTTTAGAGAGCGTAGCACAAGAGGCGGAGGAGGCGCCGGTTCCGCCGGCGCAACTCGCGGAACTGGAGCGCCGGCTCGCGGACAGCATTGCGCGGCCGGCCGCGGTCACCCCGTGGGAAGTCATCAAGGCGAGGGCGCTCGCGAGGGCCAAGAAGTGAGCCTGTTCTTGGCGAGCGGGGGGCGTAAGCCCTCTGTTGCGCGCCCAATCCCTTTTACGTTAGTCAGGAGTGGTTGAGTGCGCAACAGGGGGCTTACGCCCCCGCTCGCCAAGAACGCGCCTAACCGCCGCTACCCACCTCCCTCCGCCTCTGGTATTCTGAGGCGATGTCTTCTCCCATCACGACCGACGCCTGGCTCGCGTTCGAAGACGGGTGGCTCGCGCCCTACGCGATGCCCTCTCGCGCCAGTCGCGGACGCAAACACCCCGAAACCGATCACCCGTTCCGCTCGCTGTACCAGCGCGACCGCGAGCGCGTCGTTCACTGCACCGCGTTCCGCCGCATGACCGGTAAGACGCAAGTTCTCGTGGCGAGCGTGAACGATCACCACCGCACGCGACTCACGCACACGCTCGAAGTCACGCAGCTCGCACGCACCGTCGCCCGCCGGTTAAGGCTGAATGAAGATTTGGCGGAAGCCATCGCGCTCGCGCACGACATCGGACACCCGCCATTCGGGCACGCCGGCGAGGACGCACTCGACGAGTGCCTCAAGCCGCACGGCGGGTTCGACCACAACCTGTTCGGCCTGCGCCGCGTCGATGAACTGGAGGAACGCTACCCGCAGTTCCCCGGACTGAATTTGTCGTTTGAAGTGCGCGAAGCGTTCGTCCAACACTGCGGGCGCACCGACGCCGCGGAGTGCGCCGAGTTCCGCGACAGCGGCGGGCCGCTCCTCGAAGCGCAGATCGCGGACGTGGTCGATTCCATCGCCTACGACACTCACGACACCGACGACGCGCTCGGCCTCGGCTTCATCACGATGGACGAACTGTGCCGCGTCGAGTTCTGGACGCGCGCCGCGGAACGTGTTCACGCGCACACGCCGGGACTGTCTGACGGGCCGCTGCGGGTCGCGGTGGTCCGTGAACTGCTCGCGTGGCAGGTGACCGACCTACTGGAAGAGACCGCGAACCGGATCGCGAGCGCCAACGTAAGATCGGTCGAGGACGTTCGTAACGCGAACACACCGCTTGTCGGGTTTACGCCCAATGTGCGCTGCCTGAAGGCCGGGTTGGAGCGGTTCCTTCACCAGCGCGTGTACAAGCACCACCGCGTGCTGCGGATGACTGCCAACGGGAAACGCATCCTCCAGACGCTGTTCGCGGAGTACGTGCGCTCGCCGGCACTGCTGCCCGAAAAGCACCTGCGCCGGTGGACCGGGGCCGACGCGATCATCGGCCCGCCGCCGCCGGGGTGGGTCACCGCGGCCCGCACCCGGCTCGACGGCCTCGAGCGTGTTGTGGGCGATTACCTCGCGGGCATGACCGACCGCTTCGCCCAACTCGAATACCGGCGCCTGTTTTTGCCATCGATTGAACTGTAGAATCGGAGTGTTAGAGGACCGACCACCGGAAACAGGGGCAGGGACGCGGACAGGGAAAGGCCCAAAACCAAAACCGGAACGTGATACTCCCGCCTCTCTGTCTCTGTGCCCACGCCCGATTCTTGTTTTTCTCCCGCCGTCCTCTGTTTATTGCCCTTTGTCCTCTGACCTCTGGTTCCCAATGCTCCTCACGCTGTTACGCGTTGCCTACATCATCCTCCTGGTCGGGATGGCGATCGTTGCCATCAGTTTCTTCGTGGACACGGAAGATACGGCGGCGATGGTCTTCGCCCCGCTCGGCATCCTCGCGATCGGCGGAGGCGTACTCTTCACGGACATGCGAGAGAAGCAAAAACACATCACCACCATCTCCGCAATGTACTTCGGGTTGCTCCTTGGACTATTGCTCGGCTACCTGTTCTCGCTGGTCCTCGAGCCACTAATGATGAACCTGTTCGGACGGGGACAGATCGTTACGCTGGGCCGCGTGCTGATTACCGTGGTTTGTTGCTATGTGACGATTTCAACGCTTTTGCAGACGAAGGATGAGTTTCGCTTCATTATCCCTTATGTCGAGTTTTCCAAACAGGTGAAGGGCGGCAAGCCCCTCGTGCTCGACACGAGCGTAATCATTGATGGCCGCATCGCCGACGTGTGCGATACTCGATTGATTGACACGACGCTCGTCGTGCCGCGGTTCGTGCTGCAAGAACTTCAGGCCATCGCGGACAGTTCCGACAAACTGAAACGCAACCGCGGGCGCCGCGGCTTGGACGTACTGAAGCGGCTCCAGAATAACCCGAAACTCGACCTGCAGATGCACGACGGGAACGTGCCCGAACTGCACACCGGCGAGCGGATCCGCGTGGACGAACGGCTCGTGATCCTCGCAAAGGCGCTCAATGCCCGCGTCGTCACCAACGACTTCAACCTGAACAAGATCGCGCAACTGCAGGGCGTCGATGTCATCAACCTGAACGAACTTGCGAACGCGCTGAAGACGGTGGCGATCCCCGGCGAGTACATGCAGGTAAAGGTCGTGAAGGCCGGGGACCAGATGGGGCAAGGCGTCGGTTACCTCGACGATGGCACGATGGTGGTGATCGAGCAGGGTCGGGCGCTGATCGGGCAGGACATCGGGATCGTGGTCACGAGTGTGTTGCAAACACCCGCGGGCCGGATGATCTTCGGTCGGCCCGATCAGCGGTCGAGCGGGTCGCACACGCCGTACTCCGGGAGCAGCACGCCGAGCGCATCCGGGCCGGGTGATGCGAGGGGTGAGCCAGGGCCGCACGAGCCGTCAAAGGGGGGCGACCCGAAGAGTTGACCCCACAACAGAGGACAGAGAGCAAAGAACAGAGATCAGAAGGCAGAGATCACAAGACAAAGAGCGTTTGTCTTCTCTAACTTCCGCCCTCTGCCCTTCCTGTCTTCTATCCACTGAATCTCTGTCCTCTGATCTCTGATGTGGGGTTCCGAATATGAGAATGATGCTGCTGGGGCTGGCCGGGGTGGGCGTGGCCACGGTTGGGTGGGCCGTGGCCGCCCAGCCGAGCAAACCGCTAACCGAACCGGCCAAGACGGCCGCGGTGCCGTCTGGAGACAACCCCCCACCCACCGCCACCGACGTGCAACTCGTCGAGCGGAACATCGCCGCCCGCAAGGAGTACGAGAACAGCCTCAAGGCGCTCCACGAACACTACACCAAGAGCGGCGAGAAGCAGCGGCTCATGTGGGTCGAGCGAGAACTGATGGCCTACCACCTCCTGTTGAAGCCGTCGTACAACCTTGACGTGAAGGACGTGCCCCCGCCCACACTCGAAGCCCGCGTCAACGTGCGCGAGGCCAACGAACTGTACAAGGCCTCGATGGAGTACAAGGGGAAGGGTCTGGGCGACGACTACATCCTGAACATGCGCCGGGCCGAACTCCTGCTCCGCGAGGTGCTGGAGAAATACCCGAGTTCGGACAAGATTGGCGACGTGGCGTACCAACTCGGCGACATCTACGAGAGTCGCGCGTACAAGCAGTACGACCGTGCCGCGAGATACTTCGAGCGGTCTTTCCAGTGGGTGAAAGGGGGACGCACCGACGCCCGGCTCCGCGCTGCCGTTCTTTACGACCGTCAACTGAACGAGCGCGCGAAGGCCATCGAACTGTACCGCGCCGTGGTCGAACACGACACCAACACCGAACACATCCGTCAGGCCGAGAAACGCATCGGCGAGTTGACCGGCCGAAAGTAAGAGAAGGGGAGAAGGGAGTGAGATGACACTGTGGTTGTCTTCTAACTCCCTTCTCCCTTTCACCCCTTCTCCCCTTCTCTTCTACAATGCCCGCATGGAACCTCTCGCGCGGCTGCGCTGGCCGGTGGCGCTCTCAATCGTCGCCGCGCTCATCACCATCGGGATGAAGAGTACCGCCTACGCGCTGACCGGCTCGGTCGGGTTGCTCACCGACGCGCTCGAATCCGTCGTGAACCTGCTCGCGGCCATCACCGCGTACTTCGCGCTGTGGTATGCCTCTCGGCCCGCGGACCCGTCGCACACCTACGGTCACGAAAAGATCGAGTTCCTGTCGAGCGGCCTCGAAGGCGTGCTGATCGTACTCGCCGGTTTCGGCGCCGCTGGCTATGGCATCCGCCGGCTCATCTCCCCCGAACCAATCGAAGCGATCGAACTCGGCAGCGGCCTCGCGCTGGCCGCGTCGGTCGTGAACTTCGCGGTCGCGCGCGTTCTGCTACACCACGGGCGCGTCCACAAGTCCATCGTAATGGAAGCCGACGGCAAGCACCTCATGGCCGACGTGTGGACCTCCGTCGGCGTTCTGCTCGGGCTGGCGCTTGTGTACCTCACAGGCCGTACGTTCTTCGATTCACTACTCGCACTCGCAATGGGATTCCACATCACATGGACCGGGCTTGGCCTGATCAGGCGGTCGTTCGACGGGCTGATGGATCACGCCATTCCCCTCCAAGAGCGTGACCGGATTCGCGAGGTGATCCGCACCAATCTGCCCGCAGGCGCGACGTTCCATCTACTGCGCACGCGACTGTCCGGCGCACGCCGGTTTGTGGAGTTCCACCTGCTCGTGAACGGCGACGTCTCGGTGCGTGAAGGACACCGCCTCGCGACGAAACTCGAAGCCGCACTCGAAGCCGCAATGCCGGAAGTGGCCGTGACGATTCACGTGGAACCGGTAGACGAACAGGAATCGTGGGAACCCGAATACTTGCGGCGACTGGGCGAAGAACCCACCCCGCCGACACAACCCAGCCAGACGCCGTGACGATTGACGACCTCTTATCGCAGTTGAACACCTCCGCTCTGTGGGTGCCGGCGGCGGGCACGACCGCGCTAGGCCTCGTCGCGGGCACGGTGGGATCGTTCGCGGTGTTGCGCCGGCAGAGTCTTCAAGGCGACGCGGTGGCGCACGCGGCGCTGCCGGGCGTCGCGGCGGCGTTCCTGGTCGGCGGGCGCGCGCCGCTCGCGCTCGTGCTGGGCGGGGCCGTGGCCGGGTGGCTCGCGATGCTGATCGTCACGCAAATCACGCGCCGCTCGCGGGTACCGTTCGACTCCGCGCTCGCGGGCGTATTGGCGGTGTTCTTCGGGCTGGGTCTGGTGCTCTTCACCTACATCCAACGGAACGTCACGGGGGCAGCACTCACGCCGCTGGAGCGCTACCTGTTCGGCCAGGCCGCGCTGGTCGCTGTGTCGGACCTGTGGGTGATCGGCGGCTTCGGCGTACTCACGCTCCTCACGATCCTCGTGTTGTGGAAGCAGTTCAAAGTGGTGAGCTTCGACCCGGCGTTCGCCGCGAGCCTGGGCTTCCCCGTGCGCGCGGTGGAACTGCTGCTCACGACGCTTACTGTCGTCGCGGTCGTGATCGGGCTGAAGGCGGTGGGGGTGGTGTTAATGACGGCGCTACTGATCGCGCCGTGTGTCGCGGCGCGGCAGTGGACGGACCGACTCGGGCGTGTGGTGCTGCTCGCGGGATTGTTCGGTGCGCTCGCGGGTATCGCCGGCACGATCGGGAGCCACCTGTTGAGTTACCAGTTCCCGAAAGCCGGTTCGGTGCCGACCGGCCCGACCATCGTGCTGTGCGCCACCGCACTTGTGCTGCTGTCGCTCGTCTTCGGCACCGCTCGCGGGTGGGTGTGGACACTGCGCCGGACTGTGGGGTCGGCTGCGCCCTCTACCGGCCCGAGTTAACAGCCGCCGATACTTGACGGCCGATTCCCGGCCTGGGAAGAATCTCTGGGAAATCGGTTCCCGTTGAGCTAAACTCACTCGTATTCTCCGACCTCCAGCAAACGGTCGCAGGTTGCAATGCGCGCACTCCTTCTAACGGTTCCGGGTCTGCTCTTCGTGGCCGGGTGCGGAAGCCCCGCACCGCCGGAAATTCCTCCCCCTGCGCCGTTTGACGCAACTGCCATGGTGGAAGCGGCGTTCACCGAGTACGACCGTAATAAGAACGGTTTCATCGAGGGGTCGGAACTCGACGTGTTCCCCGCCCTCAAAGGGGTACTCGGGGGGGTCGATGCGAACCGGGACGGGAAAGTCTCGAAAGACGAGTTGCGTGCCCGGTTCGAGAGCTACTCCGCGGCGAACACCGGTCTGATTTCCGTTCCCGTGTCGGTTACCCTGGACGGCGTCCCACTGGCCGATGCGACAGTTCAGTTCGTTCCCGAGGCGTGCATGGGTGGGACGATTCAGGAGGCGACCGGGAAGAGTCAGGCCAACGGAACCGTCCCCAAGTTCGTGATCGACGGGAAGGAGCAACCGGGACTTCAACCCGGCTTGTACCGGGTCAAGGTGACGCGGTCCGACGCGGGCGGGAAGAACCTCCCCGTCAGATACAACGTCCAGACCACCCTCGGAGCCGAGGTGTTCGGCGGTCGGGGAAGTCAGCCGCTTTTGTTTGCGCTGTCCTCCCGGTAGTTCCGATATTCGGACCACCGGGTCATTTCTATCTTTCCGTTTCCATCCGTTCGGAGTCCGTCTATGTTCTCTCTCTTTCGACCGCCTTTCGACCGCCCACGCCGTGCGAATCGTGCGGGGTTCACGTTGATCGAGTTACTGGTGGTGATCGCCATTATCGCAATCCTGATCGGGTTGCTGCTGCCCGCAGTGCAGAAGGTGCGCGAAGCCGCCGCCCGCATGAAGTGCACAAACAACCTCAAGCAACTGGGCCTGGGGATGCACAACTGCCACGATACAACGGGCGCGTTCCCGTCGGCCGGGTGGGGGTGGTACTGGACCGGTGACGCGGACCGCGGCAGCGGCCCCGAGCAACCCGGCGGGTGGGTGTTCAGCCTCCTGCCGTTCGTGGAACAGGCGAGCCTGTACGACATGGGAAAGGGGCAGACTGGGGCCGCGCAACTGACCGCTTACACCACCCGGAATGCGACGCCCGTCGCGTTCTTCATCTGTCCGAGCCGCCGGCAAGCGCTCCCGATCACTGGGGGCAGTGTCACCTACTACAATGCCAACGCCTCCACCGTGTTCGCCCGGACGGATTACGCAATATGTGTGTCCTCGACCGGCTCAGTCGAGTCCTTCGCCGGGCCACCGGACTTGGCGACCGGGAGTAACCCGGCGTACTGGGCGACCGGGGGTGGCTCTGGCGCGGCGAACCCCACCACGTTCAACGGCATTGCCTACAGTTGCAGTCGAGTGCGGATCACCGACATCACCAAAGGCACGACCAATCAGGTGATGCTCGGAGAAAAGTACCTGAACCCGACCAACTACACCACTGGCGCCGACCCCGGGGACAACGAGTGTGCGTTCACCGGGATGAACAACGACGTGTGCCGGAGCACGGCTAACCCGCCGCTGAAGGACCAACCCGGTTTGGGCGACACGTTCCGGTTCGGGAGCCAGCACCTCAGCGGTGTGAACGTCGTTCTCGCCGACGGCTCGGTTCGCACGATTACGTACAATGTTGCCCAGACCGTTTTCCAACCGATGGGCGACATTCGCTCAGGGGCCGTCATCAGCCTGCCGTGACCGCAACTCTTCCGCCGCTTGCGGCCTCGCGTCTGCATCACGTCGGTGCGCCCGCGAAGCCGCAAGCGGCGAATACCGCTTCGCCATGAGTTCCACTCTCGAACTCTGTTTGGTGCTCTCGGTTGTCGCGGTGGCGTGCGCGCTGCCGGGCGCCTTCCTCGTGCTGCGCCGCAGCGCGATGACCAGCGACGCGATCGGTCACGTGCTGCTGTTTGGGATCGTGCTCGCGTACTTCGTCATACGCGACCTGGATTCGCCGTGGCTGCTGGTCGGTGCGGTCGCTGCTGGGTTGCTCGCGGTGGTGCTGGTCGAATCGCTGGAGAAGAGTGGGCGCGTCAAAGCGGACGCGGCGCTGGGGCTGGTGTTCGCGGCACTGTTCGCGGCCGGTGTGCTGATGGTGAGCGTGAGCGTGAAGAATGTTCACCTCGACGTGGATCAGGTGTTGCTGGGCCAACCGGAGTCGGCGCGAGATCCGCGCTGGGAAGCCTTCGGCACCGCGATCGAGCCGGTGTGGATACTTGGCGCGGTGCTCGCGGTGAACGTGCTACTCGTGACGGTGTTCTTCAAGGAACTGAAACTCTCGACGTTCGACCCCGGGCTGGCGGCCTCGCTCGGCTTCCGCCCCGCGGTGATTCACTACGCGCTGATGGCGGTTGTGTCGGTCACGGCGGTGGCCGCGTTCGACGCGGTCGGCCCGGTGTTGGTGGTGGGGTTCTTTGTGGTGCCGGCGGCAACGGCATTCCTACTGACGGACCGGCTCGCGATCATGCTGGTGCTGGCGTCTGCGTTCGGTGTGGTCGCGGCGTTCGCGGGCACGTTCGCGGCGTCCGCCGCGAACACGACGACCGCCGGCGCGGTGGCCGCGGCGTTGGGGTTGCTGTTCGCGGTGGTGTTCCTGGTCGCGCCCGGTCGCGGTTTGATCGCGCAAGCGTTCCAACACATTCGGCAGAAGCGGGCGTTCCACGAACTGATGCTCGCGGTTCACCTGATGCAGCACGAAGGCACGCCGGAAGAAGCGGAAGAATCGCGCTGCGTCGGGCTGCACAATCACCTGTCGTGGAAGCCGGCGCAGGTGGCCGCGGTGGTGTCGCGCGCGGAGCGCAATGGGTTGGTGGTGCGGGCAGGTGAAGCGCTGAAGCTCACGGACGCGGGAAGGGCGAAGGCGCGAGAGGTGTTGTGAACACCTGCTTTGGCTTTGCCCTCTCCCCTTGCGGGAGAGGGCAAGAGAAATCCAACCTACGGCTTCGCATAGGGGATCATGTCCGGCGTCTTCGGCGACTCCACCTTCGGCACCACGGGCGCGGCCCCCAAGAACTTGTCGATCTTCCACGGCAGCCCGGTGAGATCGCGATCACCGGAAACGGACTGCGTGCCGTTGTCGAGGAACGCGACTCCGGTCACGCTCGCGACGTGCTTGCGGAAGATGGGTATCTCCTGCTTCGCGGCGGACGTGTCCCACAGCCGCAGTGTGCGGTCCGCGCCGCCGGTCAGCACCCAGCGGCCTCCGTCCTTCACCGCGACACTTCGCACGCCGCCTTCGTGACCCGTAAGCGTGAACTTCGCCTTGTCCTCGCCGAGGAACCACACGCGAACCGTGCCCGCGTCGTTGCCGGCCGCGATCCACTTTCCGTTCGGGCTGATTGCGACGGCCGACAGCGGCGACGCAAACTTGCCGTAGCGTTTCAGTTCGCGCCCGTCGGCGAGATCGAGTAGCACGAGTGCGCTTTGAGTCGCGACCGCGACGAACTTCCCTTGTGGGTCCATCGCGACCGCGGTGACAAGGCCCAACTTCTCGGCGCGCCAGCCTTCCTTGCCGTCGGCGATCTTCCAGTAAACCACGGTGCCGTCGAAGCTGCCGCTCACGACCCACTTGCCGTTCGGCGTGAAGCTGACCGCGCTCACAAGACTGGTGTGGTCCGCGAACTTCGCGGCTTCGAGACCGCTGGTTAAATCCCACACGCGAGCGGTGCCGTCCATGCCGCCCGACGCGGCCCACTTGCCGTCCGCACTGAGCGCGACCGACCACACGCTCGCGGTGTGCCCGACCAACCGCTTGATGTCGCGCCGTCCTTCCACGTCGTAGTAGCGCACGCTGCGGTCGCCACTCGCGACGATTGCCTTGCGGCCATCTGGGCTAAACGCCCACTGGTTCGCAGAGTCGCCACGGGCTTCGAGCGGGTCGAGTTCGCCGGTGTTGTCCTTCAGCGTCGGACCGTTGAGGTTGGATTGATAGAGACCGCCGAGGGCGAGTTCGCGCGCGATGTCGCCGAACGCCTGCAACCAGAGCTGCCGCGTCACGGTGCCACCTGCGCGGAGCGAACCCACGTGCTTCACCATCGTGTCGGACTGACTGATGCGCGCGCGGAACTCGTCGGCAGTCAGCCCGACTTCGCTCGCACCCGTGAGTAGATCCACGTCCGCTTCGTACTTCTGCGTGATGGTGCTGACGACCTCGTAGCGGCTTACCTTTGCCCCGGTCTTCGCGACGGCTTCCGCGTACTTCTTTCCGTCGGCCTCCATCGTCTTGATCGCGGCTTCTTTGCCGGGATACAGTGCGCGAACCACATCGGCTTCTTCGCGCTTGAACGCTTTCGGGTTCTTGTTGAGGTGGTCGAGCACCTGATCCACTTTCGGCAGAATCCCGGTGACGTGACACGACATGCACGACACGCCCGCTTCGACGGCACGATCCGGGCGCTTCGGGTCACTCACGATGTTGAGCGGTCCCTTGTCCAGTCTGTTGTTGACCGCGTTGATGAGGTAGTACGCGTGCAGCCCGTTCGGTAGCGCGAAGATGGCTTCGCCGCCCGCGTGCTGGAACGGGTTCTCCGCGAGTCCGCCCGGCCCCAGCGGGAACGCGAAGATGTTCCGGCGATCCGGTAACAGGCCGCCGTTCACGCGATCGACAAGGTTTGCTTGCGGTTCGTCGAAGTCGTAGGTGCGCCAGTACATGCCCTGTGCCGAATCGTGGCGCTCCAGAATGCGGTTGAATCGCGAGATGCCGCTGCCGTTGAACCCAACGCGCGACACGCGCTCTTGCTTGATGTTCTCCGCGGCATCAACGCGGATCAGTTTCTCCAAGTCGGCGAGGTTCGCGGGGAGTTGGAGCACGTCGTAATAGAGCGGTGCGCGCGACGCTGTGGCAACGAACCAGTCGGCGCGCACGAGCGGTTGTTTCGCGGCCGTGCCAACGGACACCGCCCGCGCGCTCACGGAGTCGTCGATCACGCCATACGGGTACTCTTGCAGAATGCGGTTCCAGATGGTCGCGTCCCACACGTACCAGCGCAGGTCGATGCGCAGAACGGTGCGGTTACCATCGATCGCGACGGGGTTCACGATCTTCGACCCCCACGACAGGCTGTTCACGAGTTTCGCGAGCGCGTTGCGGTACGTCTGAAGTTCCTCGTCGGAGAGGCCCGCGTTGGAGAGGTGCGTGAGCGTGAAGTATCGCTGGAAACGCCGCGCGCGCTTGTCGAACGTTTCGAGGTCGGCGAGAACCGCGGCGTAGGTGTCGGGCTGTGTGATCGTGACGCGTGCGGCTTCGGCTTCGCCCGTGGGTGCACCCGCTTCGATCCACTTCTTGAGGATCGCGAGTTCAGCGGCCGACGGTCGCGGTTGTTCATCGGGCGGCGGCATGGTGCCTTCGTTTACGCGTTTGTAAAGCCGGCTGCCCTTGAGGTCGTTGGGCACGATGTGCTTGCGCGCGACGAGTTTCGCGAGATCCGTGACGAAGTTCATCGATCCTTCGATGCTGCCGTCCTGCCCGTGGCACCGGTAGCAGTGCGTCTTGAGTACGGCCTTCGCCTGTTGCGCGAGTTGCTTGTCGCCATCAGCAGCGCTCGCGTGCGAGGCCAAGGCAAAGAGCGCGAGTATCGGTAGGAGGGTTGTGCGCATATCGTCTTCCCGTGAGCGCGGAGCGTCACCTATCCGACGTATCAGAAATGTCGGACGATTGCTACAACGCGAGTGTAACACGCGAGTAACCGACCACACCCCACCTGAGGTTCTCGACACTCGGGTGTAGAGCCTACTTTTCCAACACCAAATCCAGCACCCAACACCCGCGAACGTGCGTCCTCTCACCTCGGCAGTGGGCGAGTAACTCTTCGTTGTCACACCCGGCGTCTTGAAGGGCGTCCGCGAGGATCGGCATCGCGCTGAACTCTCGCAAATCGTACACCTGGCGAGCGAGCGACACCACGGTGTCCGTGCGCCACTCCGGGGAGAAGTGCGGTTCGCGGAACGGGTTGCCGGCCACTTCCCACACCGTCGCTCGCATTACGAGGTGTTGCACCGCGGTCGCGGGTGTCGGAGCGGGCACCAACTCGAAGGTCCCCGTGTGCGCCTGGACTGCGGCGTCGAGTACTCGCGTGCCAACCATTTCCAGCGGCAGCGGCCTTGTCGCGGCGAACGACACAGCCCAAGCGAACTCGGAACGTAGCCTCGCGGCCATATCAATATCGAGGGCGGGATGTTCGCTCGACGCGCGGTAAGCCTCGTACGCCTCCTGCGCGACGGCGCGGCACCGCCAGCGGGCGTTCTCCATCGTGTCGTCGGGGGTTCGGCTGTCGGCGTAGCGATCGATCACGTCGAGCGCGTCGGTCAGGTCCGGGTGATCGAAGAGGTCGCTGACAGCGCGGCAGAACGCGACCGCCAGCAGGCGCTGGCGGCGCGGGGAGAGGTAGTCGAGGATATACCGCACGTGAGTGCTGAAGTCGGTCCCGGTTAGCCACTCGTCTTCGTTCATGAATACATCCCAAAAACCAAACAACAAATCTTAGAGCCAAACACCGCGCGTCTTGGGTTTTATTGGGCTTTGTTGTTCCGATTCTGGGATTCGCGATTTACTCCCGCGGCAGCAGGTCGATTACTTGCGCGAGGTGAAGTTCCGCGACCTGCGGGGCGACCAGCGCGTTCGGCGAGCAGACCCGAACCTGTTTGTAGCAGAACCCGTGCGGTGCGTCCGCGTCGGGCCGCGGGTCGCGGCAGATGTGCAACTTGCGCGCGATCACGTCGAGCACCCAGTACTCGGTCACGCCCGTGGCAGCGGTCCGGCCCGCCTGCTCCGCGAGGTCGTAGGCGGCGTCGGCGTCTTCAATGTCGATCACCAGAACCGGAAGGCGCTCCGCGTCGGTCTTGGGTTTGGCGCGAACAACCGTGATGTCGGGCGTGTAGTCGCCGTCGGGCACCACAGTCTTCGGGTCGCGAGCGAGTACGGTGTACAGGTCCGGCGAAAAGACGTTGCGGAGCCAGTTCTCGGCCATGCGTTGCGAAGTCGCCGCGAGCGAACGGTGGGCGGGCAATACGGTGGTGGACATGCTCGAAACCTCCGTGAGAGAGGCTTTCAACCCGGCACGAGGGGACTTGAAGACCCGCACCGCCCCGTCGTGTGAGCGACCGGATTCGGAGCCGCAAGGAGATGCCTGCGGATCGAACCAAACTGACGGGATTCGGGTGAAAGTGGCCGCCCCATGTGAGGCGCCAGTGTTGTGAGTGGGCACGATCGGACAGATCGCGAAACCACTCCGGGAAAGGACACTGTTCGAATTGTAACAGAGGCGGCGCTGCGCCGAGCGCAGAAACCCAAAAACAGTCAGACGCGCGAGCGAATTGTTTCGCGCTATTTTCCGCGCGCACCCAAACGAACTGCGCCTGTCACACGTCGAATGGATCAGGTAGCATTGGCGCGAGTAGCGTACTCGTTCCGTTGTGCCCAACACTTCGACCACGTCCATCGCGGGAGAATTACCATGTCCGACAACCGTGACCCGTCACCGGGGCAGAAGCCGGAAGCCGAGACGAACCACCCCACCAACTGGCGCGCGGTGGGCATCATTCTCGTGTTGTTCCTGAGCATCCCGGCGGGGTATCAGGTCGTCAACTGGGTCGAGAAGTCACGCGACGCGAAGGCGAAGCAGACTGCACTGACGAACGCGAAAGGCGAGTACGACCGGCTGCAAGCGGAACACAAGGCCGCACAGGACGCCGCGCAGAAGGCGATGAAAGACGCCACGGACGCGGAGCAAACCATCGGCATCAAGTATCGGGCCGAGATGGCCGCGGCGCGGAAGATCCTCGAAGAGAAGAACTTCACCGTGCGGCTCACCGGCCCGGCGCGGGTTCAACCGGGTGCGCCGAACACGTGGCAAATCGAAGCCCTTCAGCGCGACGGTAAGGTGGTGAAGGCCACCAAACTGGAAATCGCGGTGAAGGACGCGAACGGGGCCGAACTCCTCCGCGACACGCACAACAACCCCACGGACGCGACCCCGCTCGTACTCACCGCGAAGTTCTGGGAGAAGGTAAAGCCCGGAACCGACCTGTTCCTCGAAGTGGTCGCGTTCACCGACGACAACCGCACGAGCGTGCTGGCCGAACGCATCCCGCTCGCGCGCCCGGTGTACATCACGCACCTCCAGACCGACAAGCCGCTTTACAAGCCGGGCGAGACGATCCGGTTCCGCTCGCTCACGCTGGAACGCTCCACGCTTTTGCCGCCGACGAACGATCAGCACCTCCGGTTCAGCCTGCGCGACTCCGGCGACGCCGTCACTCAACTCGACGTGGGCAACGGGCGGCTGTTGCGCGACCTGCAACCGGTGATGGGGCCTGACAAGAAGCCCCTCCGCGGCATCGGCGTGGGCGAATACACGATCCCGGCCAACGCGTCGGGCGGCGAGTACAAACTCGACCTCTACGAAGTGACCAGCGAGAAGCCCGAAGGCACGCTGCTCGAAACGCGCAAGTTCATCGTGAACCGCTACGTGCCGGACACGTTCGAGAAGAAGCTCGAGTTCGATGGCAAGTCTTACGGCCCCGGCGATGTGGTGCAGGCACGCATCGAGGTGTCACGCACCGCGGGCGGACCGATGAAGAACGCCACCGCGCAAGTCGTCGCGAGCGTGGACGGCAAACCCTTCCCCGACCAGAAGAACGAAAAGCTCGCGCTCACCGTCGAGCCGGGCACCGGCAAGGCGGTTCTCAACGTCCGGTTCAATGTGCCGATGGACATCTTCGAGAAGGCACAGAAAGACACGCCGCCGAACGCGACGCTGAGCGTGACCATCGAGGACGGCAGCGACCTCGAGAACATCCTGCGCCCGATTCCGCTCGTCACGAAGAACCTTCGCGTCGAGTTCTTCCCCGAAGGCGGCGAGTTGATCGATGGCGTCCCCGGACGCGTGTACTTCCAGGTGCGCACGCCGATCAACAAGCCGGCCGACGTGAAGGGTGTCATCACCGACGGCACGAACACCGTCGTCGCTGACATCAAGACCGAGACCGACGCCGAGAACCCCGGCGTGAATCGCGGGCACGGGAGTTTCACGCTCACGCCGAAGGCCGGTGCGAAGTACTTCCTCAAACTCAGTTCACCAACCGGCATCGTCCCGCCCACGCCGGAAGGGTTCCCGCTGCCGCCTGCGAAGGCCGACGGCGTGGCGATCACTTCGCTTGACACGGTGACCGCGCAGGGCGCGACGATTCGCGTTCGCTTGCAAACGGCGAAGCCGAAGACGTTGCACGTCGGCGCATACGCTCGCGGTCGCTTGATCGCGCACCAGAAACTCGACGTTGAGGCCGGCAAGCCGGTCGAAATCGGCCTTGCGGGCGACGAGGCGGTTGGCGGCGTGACTCGCGTCACCGTGTTCGAGGAACCGAAGGGCGGCGCGCCCGGTGCCGCAAACCTGATTCCGCTCGCGGAACGGCTCGTGTACCGCAAGTCGGCGTCGCAACTCATGCTGAACATCAGCCCTGACAAGTCGGGTTACACGCCGAGCGGCAAGGTGAAGCTCGAACTCTCCGCGTTCAACGAGAAGGAGAAGCCGACGCCCGCGGTGCTGCTCGTTGGTGTCGTGAATCGAAGCGTCATCACGATGGCCGATAACAAGACCGACCGACTGATGCCGACGCACTTCATGCTGTCGGGCGAGATCAAGCACCCGGCCGAACTCGAACACGCGGACTTCTTGCTCACGGATCACCCACGAGCCGGCGTTGCGCTTGATCTCTTGCTCGGCACACAGGGCTGGCGGCGGTTCGCGGAGCAGACCGGCACGCCGGGCAACCCGAACGACAAGGTGGACGTCGAGAAGATGCTCGTCGCGCACGGTCAGCGCACATCCGCGCCGTTCGCGCTGTACCAACTCGAAGAACAGCGGATCAACGCAGAGTACCGGCCGAAGATGGAGCAGACGACGATCGCGCTGTCAGTCGCGCAGACCGACTGGAACGCACTGAGCGTTGCGCAGGGGCCGGGCTTGGCGGGTGAGGTCGCGACCGCGAAGACCGTGTTCGACGCCGCGAACAAGCAGCACACCGAAACCGCGGCCGAACTGTACCGCTACGAGACGCGGTCGCGGCGGATTCAGTCGTGGGCGCTGCCCGCGCTGATGGTGTGTTTGATCGGGCTGGGCATCAGCGGGCTGTCGCTCGCATCGCAGAAGCCCGGCGGCTCGCGTCGGCCGTTCTACCTCGGTTCGGTCGCGCTGTTCGTCCTCGGTGCGTGTGCGCTCGGCGCGATCGTAATGACGCGTGGCACGCAAGCCGCCGAAGTCGCGTGGGACGAACTCGCCCCGAAGCCCCGCGGCGCGCAGATGTTCGCGGCGCGCAAGGAGGCTCCGAACGCGGAAGCGGCCCGCGGAGAGGGCGCAGAGCGGGAACTGGACGAACGCGTCGTGATGGATGCCGCCGCTCCGCGAGCGCCGATGGCGCCCGGAGTGGCCGTGCCGCGACCGAAGGCGGATGCGAGGGGGGAAGCGAAGCCCGCCGACGGGAGGTTCAATCAAGTCAACAAACTCGCCGAGAACGTGAAGCGAGAGCCGGCTGACGCGATGCAGCGCGACAAAGCAAGGGTCGCGAACGCACTCGCGAAGGAGCAGCAACCCGCGCAGGCCGGGCGCCCCGGTCGGCCGTTCCCCGGCGGTGGGCCGATGGGTGGCCTCGCACCGGAACCGTTCCCCGGTAAGGGCGGCTTTGGCCCCGGTATGCCGATGCCGGTTGTGATGCCGTTCGTGGTGCGCGAGTACGCGCACCAACGTGACCCGGCGCTCGGCGAGGTGCGTTCGGACTTCACCGAAACCGTGTACTGGCACCCGGTCCTCGTGCTACCCGAAAGCGGCAAGGCCACCGTCGAGTTCCAACTCTCCGACGACATCGCGCGATACGAAGTGCTCGTCGCCGGGCACACGCTCGACGGCCGCATCGGCGCGGTCACCAAGATGATCGAGGCACGCAAGCCGTTCAGCGTCGATCCGAAACTGCCGCTGGAAGTCTCGCACACCGACATCATCGACGTGCCGGTGCGCGTGACCAACGACAGCGGTGAGAAGCGGAGCGTCGCGTTCACCACGCTCGCGACTGGGTTCAAGGCCGACGGTATCTTCGCGGACGCGCTCGCCCTCGATCCGAACCGCTCGGGCCGGAAGATCGTTCGCCTGAAGGCGGACAAGATTCAAGGCGAAGGCTCGCTCCTCGTCACGGGAACGAGTGGTGCCGAGAAGGACAGCATTCTGCGCACGACGAACATCGTGACCGACGGCTTCCCGGGCGTCGGGTCGTTCAGCGATATGATCGAACGCCGCGCCGCGGGTAAAATCGTGCTGCCAAAGGACATGGTGCCGGGCACGCTCAAGGTGCGGCTCGAAGTGTATCCCACGTCGCTGTCCGATCTCGTGAAGGGTCTCGACGGATTGCTTCGCGAGCCGTCCGGGTGCTTCGAGCAGACCTCCACCTCGAACTACCCGAACACGCTGATTCTCGACTACATGAACCAGACGAACCAGACGAATCCCGAGGCCGCGAAGCGGGCGAAGGGCTTGCTCGATTCGGGCTACGCGAAGTTGGTTTCGTTCGAGTGCCGGGACACGCCGCAAAGCACGAAGCACGGCTTCGAGTGGTTCGGCGGGGCGGACCAGCAGCACGAAGCGCTCACGGCATACGGCCTGCTCCAGTTCAAGGACATGGCCCGCGTTCACGCGGTCGATGCGGCGATGATCAAGCGGACGCAGACGTACCTGCTGTCGCGTCGCGACGGGCAGGGCGGCTTCAAGCGGAACGCGCGGGCGCTCGACAGCTTCGGCGGCGCCCCGAAGCACACGACCGACGCGTACATCGTGTGGGCGCTGGTCGAGAGTGACCCTGACAACCTGGAGAAACTGGATCTGACGAAGGAGATCGCGGCGCTAAAGGCGCAGGCGATGGACGAGAACTCCGTCGGCGGGAAGGACGCGTACTTCGTCGCGCTGGTCGCGAACGTGCTGAACTTGCGCGGCGACGAGAAAGACGCTCAGCAACTTCTCGACCGCCTCAAGGACAAGCACGTGAAGGCCGGTGCGGTGACGGGCGCGGTGACGAGCATCACGCGATCCGGCGGGCGCGACCTGGAGATCGAGACCACCGCGATCACGCTCCTCGGCTGGCTCCGCGTCAACCACCCGAAGTACGGCACCGCGATCAAGGAATCCACGAAGTGGATTTCGCAACAGCGCGGTGGCTACGGTGGGTTCGGCTCAACGCAATCGACCATCATGGCGCTGAAGGCGCTCACGTTGTTCGCGAACAAGACCAAGCACCCGTCCGAGAGCGGTGAGATTAACGTCTCGGTCGGCGGCAAGGTGATTGCGACGCGGAAGTTCACCGAGAAGGACGTGGAGGTGATCGGCCTCGACATCGCGAACGCAGAGGCGATCTTCAAGCCGGGCGAAACGACCGAAGTGGAGATCGTGACCGACGCGAAGCAGGCGTACCCGTTCGCGCTGAGTTACACCTACACGACGCTCACGCCGATCAGCGCCGAGAAGTGCCAGGTGAAGATCGACACGAAGCTCGCGAAAGCGGAAGCGAACGAGGGCGACACGGTGCCGCTAACGGTGACGATTGAGAACCGCCAGAAGACCGGGCAGGGCATGACGGTCGCGGTCATCGGCATCCCGGCCGGGATGAAGGTGCCGACCGACATGAAGCAACTCACCGACCTGCGCGAGAAGGGGCAACTCAGTTTCTTCGAGCTTCGCGGTTCACGCGAACTGGTGCTGTACTGGCGCGAGATGGCCCCGGAGCAGAGGATGGTGCTGACGATCGACCTGGTGTGCGACGTGCCCGGCGAGTACCGCGGCCCGGCGAGTCGCGGGTATGTGTACTACAACGCGGACCACAAGTGTTGGGTGCCACCGCTGGCGATCAAGATCGTGCCGAAGGAGTGACCGCGAGTGAGTGCGTAAGCAAGGTTCGGCGCGGGTGTGGCCTCGGCGGCACCCGCGCCGAACGCATTTTCAGCCCGGCGCGGACAGCAACGCCGGAACAGGTCTTGTCTCTGCGTCCGCATTGCCGGTCAAGGAACTTCCCGGTGGCCATCCGATCGCGAACAGCGCGAGACAACGGTTGACGGTCACCTTCCACATCTCGGTGGTCCCGTGATCCGGCGCGATCTCCATCTTCGCTAACGTCAGTACTGAACGCAGAGTCTCTACCGCCGACCCGGCACCTGCTCGTATGCACCGTCGGTGGGCAGTTGCGGGGCACGCTTGCGCGAACCGTGGGCGGGGTAGGCATGTCGCGCGAAGCCGTGACGGAAGTGATTCGCGAGATAATCAGGCAAGAATCTAACGTGGTTTGCCACGTATTCGGCTCCGTGGCTGTGGCGAGTCACAGTCTGGCACACCAAATGCAATCCGCAAACCACTCTCTCGGACTGATTGCTCGAATCACCTTTCCGCGCGGGCTGACTCTTCCCAGACGCGTTGTTGGGGACGTATTGCCGGAGGATGTCAGATGGGTCGGTCAGCGGGAGTTGTTTACCTTGTCGGTGCGGGACCGGGCGCGCCGGACCTCATCACCGTGCGCGGTCTCCGCATTCTCCAATCCGCTGATGTCGTCCTCCACGACGCGCTCATCTCGCCTGAACTACTCGAAGAATCCAAGCCGGGCGCGGAACTCGTCTCGGTTGGGAAACGCGGCTACTGCGTCGGCTCCACGAAACAAGAAACGATCAACGACGCGCTCGTGCGGTTCGCCCGCGAAGGCAAGTCGGTGTGCCGACTGAAGTGCGGCGACCCGTGCGTGTTCGGTCGCGGAGGCGAGGAGGCCGAAGTCCTCGCGGAAGCCGGGGTGAAGTTCGAGATCGTACCGGGCGTGACATCCGCCGCGGGAGCGTGTGCCGCGGCCGGCATCCCGCTCACGCACCGCGACGCGGGCCAAGCCGTGGCGCTTGTTACCGGCCACCACGACCCGGATTCGCCCGACTGCACGCTCGACTGGGAAGCGCTCGCGCGGATGCCGGGGTTGGTGTTCTACATGGCGGTGCGTCACGTCGCGAAGATCGCCGCGAAGCTCAGTGACAGTGGGCTGTCACCCGACACGCCAGCGGCGGTGATCGAAAGCGGCACGCTGCCCGGGCAACGTGTGCTGATTGGCGATTTGAGTGATATTGGCTGCGTTGCAGCGGGAATCACGGGGCCGGCGGTGTTCGTGGTGGGGGAAGTGGTGAACCGGTGTCAGCCGCTTGCGACTTCGCAAGCGACTTCGCAAGCGGGAGTTCTCACGTGATTCGTGCGCTTAATCCGCAGAGACCAAAACTCGTCGTGATCGGGAACGGGATGGCCGGGGCGAGATTCCTGGAAGACGTGCTCAGCCTGCGCCCCGACCTCTTCGACATCACCGTGTTCGGCGACGAGCCCTACGGCAATT
>SXGT01468301.1_pt1 | contig 57443 bp, 32 predicted proteins | sample 3176221 | NCBI WGS metagenome assembly SXGT01 (sample SAMN11356862, study PRJNA531348) | freshwater metagenome | isolation source: freshwater sample F1-120 | place: China: Fuxian Lake, Yuxi | collected 2017-12-25 | reverse complement strand
GCCGACGCGGTTGCTGTAGCCCCATTCGTTGTCGTACCAACTGATGAGCTTGAAGAAGCGGTTGTTGAGCTCGATTCCCGAACCCTTGTCGTAGATCGACGACGACTTGCAGTGGATGAAGTCGCTGCTGACCACTTCGTCCTCGGTGTATTCGAGGATGCCTTTGAGGTACGTCTCGCTGGCCCTCTTCATGGCGGCGGAGATTTCGGCGTAGCTGGTCTCCTTGACGGTCTTCACCGTCAGATCGACGACGCTGACGGTCGGAGTCGGGACTCGGAACGCCATACCGGTCAGCTTGCCCTTCACGTCCGGGATCACTTTTCCGACGGCGACCGCGGCTCCGGTGCCGCTGGGGATGATGTTCAGAGCGGCCGTGCGGCCTCCCTTCCAATCTTTCTTGCTGGGGCCATCGACCGTCTTCTGAGTCGCCGTGTAGGAATGCACGGTCGTCATCAGACCTTCTTCGATGCCGAAGCCTTCCTTGAGCAGCACATGCACGATCGGCGCGAGGCAGTTGGTTGTGCAACTCGCGTTGGAGATGATGTTGTGCGACTTCGGGTCGTACTTGTCGCAGTTCACACCCATGACGACCATGAAATCTTCGCCCTTGGCGGGGGCGGTGATGATGACCTTCTTGGCTCCGGCGGCGATGTGGCCTTTGGCCTTCTCCGCTTCGGTGAACAGGCCGGTCGATTCGATGACGATATCGACACCCAACTGCTTCCACGGCAGCTCGGCGGGAGACTTCGCGCTGACGACGGCGATGTCCTGGCCATTGACCACCAGCACGTCATCTTCGGCTTTGTCCGGCGAAGACTTCTTGCTGCCGACGGTGCCGGCGAAGCGGCCTTGCGTCGAATCGTACTTCACGAGGTACGCGAGATTGTCGGCCGGGACGATATCGCCGACCGCGACCACTTGGACTTCGTTGCCGACGAGCCCTTGCTCGACCATTGCCCGAAACACCAGCCGCCCGATGCGGCCGAACCCGTTAATCGCAACTTTGACCACGACACATTCTCCTTGAAAACTGGCGGCTAAACCGGAGCATGAGCTGCTCTCCCAGGCTTGGCCGGTTGAAAAGCGGCGGGAGTTTAGTCCGCACGAGAAGCGATTTCCAATCGGCCCCGTCGCCGAGCCAACGACTCAAATCGGCTTGAGAATTTGCAGCTTCACGGATTTCACGAAGTCTTTGACCTTCGGTCGGTACTCAACCATGTGCGGCGCGACGAGGTGAGCTTGCAGATGCTCCAGGCTTTCCCAGCGTTCGACGACCGTGACGACGTCGGCTCGCACCGAGCCTTGAGCGGCGATGCCCGTGTCAGCGTCGATGGTCGGGCCGTAGTCGAGGCAGCCTGCTTCGGCTCGAACCGGAGCGACGATCTTGTGGAACTCGGTCAAGAATGCGTCGCGTGTGCCGGGGTTGAGGTCGATGGTGGCGATGACGTGGATCACGGTGATGTCTCCGAGGTTGGTGAAGAAGTTTCGTTGCAGGTTGATTTGCGATTGCTTTCGCCACTCAGTTTTCTCCCTCTCCCTTTGGAAGAGGGTTGGGGTGAGGGAGCCAACTGGCGATTGAGTCCCTCATCCGGCCTTCGGCCACCTTCTCCCGAGTGGAGAAGGGCGAGAACGGACTCATCCGGCGCATGGTGCCCGTCACAGGATTGCGTGAATTGGTTCGCCGGTCGAGAGTGGAACCGGTTGGCCTTCGGGAGTGCGCAGCAAGCGATGCGTGTCGATGCCGAGCAAATGGTAAATCGTCGCAGCGAGGTCTTCTGGCCCAACTGGGTCGCGCGCGGGGTAGGCGGCCTGACGATCGGAAGCTCCGTGGATCGCGCCGCCGCGCAGGCCGGCTCCGGCGAGGACCACGGTGTTGCATGCGGCCCAGTGATCGCGGCCGGCGTTTTTGTTGATCGTCGGCGTGCGACCGAACTCCCCCAGCCAGACGATCAGCGTTTCGTCGAGCATGCCGCGCTCTTCCAGGTCGAGCAGCAAAGACGAAAAACCTTGGTCCATGTTGGGCAACAACTTCTTCTTGTGCAGGTTGAAGTTGTCCGAGTGCGTGTCCCAATAGGCGTCATCCCGTTCCCAGTTCACCGTGACCAGCGAGACGCCCGACTCGACCAATCGTCGAGCCAACAGACAGCCTTGCCCGAACGGAGTCTGGCCGTATCGCTCGCGCAGCGGGGTCGGTTCCTGAGCGACGTCGAACGCGCGTCGCACGGCAGGAGAGGTCAGCAACTCAAACGCTTGTTCGTGGTAGCCGCCGAAGTTCTGGACCCTGGCCAACTGATGCAGTTGCGCGGACTGCTGGTCGATCTGAGCCAGCAAATTTCTGCGGTCGAGCAGTCGTTGCGAATTTTCGATCGGCGGCAGCGGTTGAAAGTCGGCGCGGTTCGCGTGCTGCGGGATGAACAGTGGGTCGAACTCCTGTCCCAAAAAGCCCGCGAAGAAGCCGGGGAAGATGTGATTGTTCGCCGACACTTGATTCGCCGGCGCGTTGAGACTGACGGACGCTGGCATCCGCGAGTCACGACGACGCAGGGTGTGATTCGCGATCGCTCCGAAGCAGGGGAAATCGTCGGCGGCGTTTTGTGGATTCGTTGCTGGCCGGCGATGACGGACTCCGGAGAGCATGTAGTGCATCGCGACCGTGTGCGTGTTGTCGGGATGCGTGAGCGATCGGATTTGCAGATACCGATCCGCCATCTGAGCCAGCCGAGGAATGTGCTCGCTGACGTGGATGCCCGGCACGTTGGTCGCGATTGGTTGGAACTCACTGCGGACGGCTGACGGCGCATCGGGCTTCAAGTCCCAGGTGTCTTGATGCGCCGGCGCACCGAACATGAACAGCACGATACAGGCTTTGGCTCGCGGCTTTCGTTCGGTCGCTGCGGCTTGGCTCTGCCAGAGTGCGGGCAAACCGAGTCCCGGCAATCCCACGCCACTCAGACCGCCGACACGCAACCATTCGCGCCGCGAGAGTCCCTCGCACGTTCGGACGGGTTGGCCGGAGATCGTGATCATGGTTTGATCCTGTTGCGCTCCCACAGGACGCGAGCATGATAACGCTCGCCGAGTCGATTGCAACGCCTTGGCCCATCGGCGTTTTCAGACGGAACAATCGGCATTGCGGACACAACGAGTCGTGTCGCTGTAACTCCTGCACGTTGTCGTCGTCGATGAGGTGAATCAATTTGCCTCGTGCTTGGTGACGAGCTATCAAGCTGCCGCCCCCTCTTGCAATTCCCGGAGTAACTGAGCCGTGACGACGCCGACTTCAGAGCCAATTCCGCCGACATCGGAATCTACTCCTCCGACTGTGACGCCTCCTGTGCCAACAGTACCGAAGCTACACGAGTTGAAAGACGTGCCCTGGTCACAAGTGGTGATGAGCGCCGTGGGGTTGGTGTGTTGGATTCTGCTGTATGCGGCGGGGTTGCTCTTGGAGTCGGTCGAGGAACGCATACTTCTGGCCCCTCACATGGTGGAGAAGCAGCTTGGCCCGAACGGCAAGGAACTCGTCGCGGATGTGATCAAGCGGGCGGAAGTCGCTGAAGCTGAACAGGAACAGAAGGAAAGGAAACCCAAGAACGAGAGTAGCAAGGACCGCGAAGAGTCCAGCGTGGCCGTGTTGAGTGAGCCAAAGGGAAATGAGGCTCCCAAGGAGATTGGGAAGGGCACCGAAAAGACATCGACCGCCGCAGGCAGTGCGGAGCCAGCAAAGAAAAACTTGGCAGAAATCAGTCCTGAGAAAAAGGAGCCTCTTCTCGCGACTCGTCAACCAGTCTCTCGCGTGGCGGCCTTCTTCTACTCGGTGCTGGTTTTCACTCCGACCAACATGGCTCTGCTGACGTTGTTTGCCGGCCTGTTGGGAGGGTGCGTCAGCAACATCAAGTATTCGATGATGACGATCGAGGAACGAGCCAACCTCAAACCCAACGAGGAAGCGATCCTTTCCGAGAATCCCCTGTCGGCGACGATGCGTGGCTTCGTGATCTACCTGTGCATGGTCGCCGGCTTGTATGTGGTCTTGGATGACCCGTTCAAAGACAGCACGCCGGGGCAATACGCTCGGCTGGCAGGCTCGATGTCGCTGGTGGCGTTCATCGTGGGTTTTGATCCGACGCGAATCAAAGCTTGGCTGCGCATGGCCGACAGCAAGTCAGGCTCCTCCGATTCGGGAAGCTCGCAAGCTGGTTCGACAGCGAAGTCGTAGGTCAGCCTTTCCAGGCTGACTCGATTGACGGTTGATGCTCGCATTTTGCCAATTCGGGTCAGGCTGGAAAGCCTGACCTACGGCGTCAGCGTGGGCGATTGCACAACTCCGCGAATCGAGCGTTCGCCGCTTGCCAGGCGGTTGGCTCGGACGGCTCGTAGCGTTTCATCTCGCACGACCGACGGACGACTTCGCGGATCTCTGCCAGTGACCCAATCTCGCCGGCCGTTCGGGCCTGCACGAGCACGTTGCCCAGCGCGGTTGCTTCGACAGGGCCGGTGATGACCGGACGTCCGCAGGCGTTCGCTGTGAATTGGTTGAGCAACTCGTTCTTCGTGCCGCCGCCGACAATGTGGATGACTTCGATCGGCACACCGGTCAACTCTTCCATCCAGCCCAGCACGACGCGGTACTTCAGCGCGAGGCTTTCCAGGCAGCAGCGGATGAGTTGCCCTTCGGATTCGGGGACCGGCTGATTGGTCGCTCGGCAGAAGTTTTGAATGGCCGTCGGCATGTCGTCGGGGCTGAGGAAGCTCGGATCGTCCGGGTCGATCAGCGAGGCGAACGGCATCGCGGCGGTCGCTAGTTGTACCATCGGGCCGTAATCGAGCGGTCGGCCGTGCCGCTCGAACGAGCGGCGGCATTCCTGCACCAGCCACAAGCCCATGATGTTCTTGAGCAGCCGGTAGGTGCCGTCGATGCCTCCCTCGTTCGTGACGTTGAGTTCGAGTGCTCGCGGTGTGACGACCGCTTGCTGCACTTCGACACCCATCAGCGACCACGTTCCCGAACTGATGTAGGCCCAGTTGGGCGAGCCGGTGTTTTCGGTCGGCACCGCTGCGACGGCGCTCCCTGTGTCGTGAGTCGCCGGCGCGACGACATTGATCCGGCCGAGGTTCGTGCGGCGAGCGATCTCTTCCCGTAGGGTTCCCAACTTCGTGCCGGGAGAGACGACTTCCGGGAAGAAGTGCGACGGGATTTCTAGTCGCTGGAGCATGTCGTAGGCCCACGTCCGCTTCGTGGCGTCGAAGCACTGCGAGGTCGTGGCGTTCGTGAACTCGACGACCCGACTGCCGCTCAGCAGCCAGTTGATGTAGTCGGGCATCATCAGGAAGACATCGGCCAACTGCATCAGGTCGCGGTTCGTTTGGCTCATCGCCAGCAGTTGGTACAGCGTGTTGATCTCCATGAACTGCAAGCCGGTCGCCGCGAAGACGTCGCCGCGCGAGACCTTCGTCAGCGCGTGATTGAGCATCCCTCGCGAGCGAGCGTCGCGATAGTGATACGGCGCGCCGAGCATCTCGTTGGTCTTGGTCATCAGGACGTAATCGACGCCCCAGGTATCGACACCGACGCTGGCAATCGCCGCTCCGAATTTCGTCGCCGCCGCGCTGAGACCATTTTGAATGTCGGACCAGAGACGCAGGACATCCCAACGCAGGCTGCCGCCGAGGTTGACCGCGCCATTCGGGAAGCGATGCAACTCATCCAACTGAACTCGCTGGCCATCGAATAGCCCCGCGACGACTCGGCCGCTTTCGGCCCCCAGATCGACCGCCAAATAACATCGTTCCGACATGCTGCGCCTCGTAGGTCAGCCTTTCTAGGCTGACCCGATAAACGATTGACGTTGATTTGCCAATTCGGGTCAGGCTGGAAAGCCTGACCTACTTTCGGCGGCAGCATGACGATCGAAACCGTGTCCATCCAGCGAAACAGGACTGCCTCGCAGAGCAGGAAACTCAGAGGCATGTTGTCGGTGATGGCGTGGTTCGGTAAGTTGTTGGCCGTCGATCGGAAAGCCTGACTTCTACGAGCGTCACCATGCACGAAGCCCTCTTTCGTCAACTCCAGCCGGTACGGCATCGCCAATGGGCGGCCGGAGTGCTGCGAGCGACGGCATGGGGATTCGTTGGAGGCTCCGGCATAGCGGTGATTTTTGCTGTGCTTCGGTTGCTGGGCTGGATTTCCACAGCTTGGGCAGGATGGAGTTTTCTCTTGGCCTTGCCGACGGCGGCCGCGTGTGCATTTGGTGTGCGGAATTGGCTCAATGCCAACTGGCTGCCAGCCGCTCGTGCGATCGACGAGCATTACGAATTAAAAGACCGCACTGAAACCGCTCTGGCCTTTTTGCGACGCGAACAAGCGGGACAGATCGACGAGTTGCAGCAATTGCAACTCGCGGATGCGATGCAACACTTGCAACGGGTCGAAGCCAAACAGGTTGTCCCGCGCGTCTTGCCGAGCTCCCTCCGCTGGACAACCGCCACGACGGCGTTGGCGGTTGTGTTGCTCTGTTGGCCAACGGGTCGCTCGCAGGTCAGTGCCGGCCCATCGATGCCGCTCGACGCGATTGTCGCTGAGGCCGAGATCGTCGAAGAGGACTTGATGGAGCTGCTCGAAGAACTGCCGGAGGAGCACGACCCGGAACTTGACGCGGTCATCAAAGAGTTGCTCGCGAAGGCCGAGGAGATGAAGGAGCCGGGCGTCGATGTCCGCGAGGCTCTGGCCAAGCTGTCCGAGATGCAATCGGCACTGCAAGCCGTCGCCGCGGAGTTCAACGTCTCCGCGACCGACGAACAGATGAAAGCCATCGGCGAAGCGTTGCAATCGGCGGAGTCTCTACAAGAGGCGGGACAAGCGTTGCAGGAAGGTCAGTACGACAAAGCGTCCGAAGCGTTGGCGAAGCTCGACAGTCCGAAGCTCGACCGCAAAGAATCGCGAGCCGTCGCCGACAAGCTGAAGAAAGCGTCAGAGGACGCCGCTCAAAAAGGGATGAAGAAGCTCAGTGAAGCGGCCAAGGACGCGGCCGAGGGACTCGACAAGGACAACCCGACGCAGTCCAAGAACGGACTCAACAAGCTCGGCGAGAGTGCCAAGAAGCAGGGGAATGCCAAGAAGATCGCGGCGATGCTCAAAAAGCAGAGCGACAAGCTCGGCGAGTGCAAATCGAACTGCCAAGGGAACAGTCAGGACGACGGCAACCAGTTCGCCAAGAAGCCCAGCCAGAAAGCCGGCAAGGGAACGAATTCGAACATCCAGGGGGACCGAACGGACCTCGCCTCAAAACGCAACGAGCAAAAGATTCAGGGGCAGAAGGGAGAGCAGGGCGACGCTGACACCGAGACACTCTCCACCACCGAAGCCAACGAGCAATCGAAACGCGAACTCAAAGAGGTCTATCACAAGTACCGCAAGCTCAGCGACGCGGTGCTCGACTCCGAAGACATCCCGTTGGGACACCGACAAACGATCCGCCGCTACTTCGAGGCGATCCGCCCGACCCGCGAAGACTCGGCCGCCACACCGACGGAATCCGCACCGACGAAGTGATCGAACACCACGCGAGCATCGCAATGACCTCCACACTCACCAAGCCCAAACGCCGACCCAAGCCGGAAACGCTCGCTGAGCTTCTGAAGAGCTTGGGGGGCATCCGCCCCAGCCGTATTCGCATGAACCCGCCTCCCGGCCGCGCGACCGAGAAGGACATCCTCCGCATTGAGGCGGAAGAGAGCCGACTGTTTGAACTCGTCGATGGCGTGCTCGTGGAGAAACCGATGGGAAGCCAAGAAGCGTTGCTCGCAACAAAAATCAGTCACTGGATTCTCACCGACCTTGAGCAGCGGACGACTGACCTCGGCGTGGTGCTTGGTGCCGACGGTTTTCTACGATTGCGTCCGCGGTTGGTGCGCATTCCGGACGTGTCGTTCATTTCTTGGGATCAGATGCCGAGCGGCGAATTTCCAACCGAGCCAATTGCGTCGCTGTATCCAGATCTCGCCGTCGAAGTGCTCAGCGCGACCAACACGCCGCGAGAGATTGCCCGAAAGCTCGAAGAATACTTCGAGGCGGGTTGCCGACTGGCGTGGATCGTTGACCCGGAGACTCGGACAGCGGACGTTTACACGGCTCCCGGACAATGCACCCATTTGCGGGCTTCGCAGTCGCTCGACGGCGGCGATGTGTTGCCGGGGTTCAAGCTGCCTTTGAAAGAACTGTTCGCCAGCACGCGCCGGCGATAACGAGATCAAGACCACGATGTTGAGTGCGGACTTTCGCCGTTTGTTGAGCGAGCAATTTGAGTCGGGCGAGGTCGCGCGTATGTGGGTCGAAGTGGACCTCGACGAGTCGCTTCGCTTCTCGCCGAGCGTCCTGGTCGCGACGGATCGTCGGTTGCTCGCCACGACGGCGGCGAACACGAAGACGGTCTCGCTGAACTGGTCGCAGATCGACGCGGTCTCGGCCAAAGAGCACGGAGCACTCGGCCTGCTGGAGGTCCGCACATCCGACGGGCAATCGCACGCCTGGCGATACACGGTTGGCAAAGCGGTTGTCGTTCACAAACTGGTTCAGCAGATTGAGAAGCTCAAGTCGGCCGAGGGAGACGCCGACGAAGCGGACGACACCGACGAGGCGGAACTCGAACCGGATGCTCCGCTGCCGCCGATGACAAAGTCGTTCGCGCGGCTGTTTCGATTCACGAAACCGCACGCGCAGATGATGTTCTTGGGCTTTGTACTGACGGTTCTGGGAGCGTTCTTCGCGATCGTGCCCATGCCGTTGCTCGGCAAAGTCATGGACAAGGTTTTGGTGCCGTTTGCGTTGGCGACGTATGAAAACAGCGGCGACCTGACGGGAGATCAATTGTTGGAGGATGAATCCAACGTCGTCCGTCCGATTCGCGACGAGCAAGTCATCGCCCAGGAACGAGCGAAAGCCCTGGCGTCCGCGAAGTGGTATCTCCTGGCGTTCTTCGGAGCCGTCTTGCTGTCGTGGTTGATCGGCTGGGGCCGCACCTACGTCTTGGCTTGGATCAGCGAGCGTGTCGCCGCCGATCTTCGCAATCAGACCTACGCGCATCTGCAACGGCTTTCACTGGAGTTCTTCGGTGGCAAACGCACGGGTGACTTGATTTCGCGGATCGACACGGACACGGATCGCATCTGCTATTTCATCGCCGTGCATCTGACCGATTTCGCGTCCGATGTGGTGATGCTGCTCGGCATCGGAGCGTATGTGCTGTCGGAAGACCTGTGGCTCGGCCTGGCGACGTTGGTGCCGCTGCCGCTGATCGGCTGGCTGGTGCATGGCGTGCGGAGCCAACTCCGTTCGGGCTTCATGGCGGGCAGCCGCGCGTGGGCCGAGATGACGAACGTCCTGGCCGATACGATCCCCGGCATTCGCGTGGTCAAGGCGTTTGCTCAAGAGCAGCGCGAGATCGACCGGTTCAAAGCTCGCAATGACCAAGTCTTCAAGACGAACAATCACGTCAACAAGCTGTGGTCAGCATTCAGTCCGCTGCTGACGCTGCTGTCCGATTTGGGACTGTTACTCATTTGGGTCGTGGGAGTTTGGCAGGTGCTCGGCCACCATTTGACCGTCGGCGTGTTGTCGGCCAGCGTCTACCTCATCACGAAGTTTTACGGGCGACTCGAAGCCCTCAGCCGCATTGTCGAGCCGACGCAGCGAGCGGCGAACTCGACGCATCGCATCTTTGAGATTCTCGATCGAGTCCCGAACATCGCCGATCCCCCGCATCCGATCCGCCCCGGCCGAGTTTCCGGCAACGTCGAGTTCCGCGAGGTGCAGTTCCGTTACGGCACACGCCCGATTCTGCGCGGCGTCGATTTGCAGATTCGCTCCGGCGAGATGATCGGCCTCGTCGGCCCCAGCGGTGCTGGCAAGACGACGCTCATCAATCTGGTCTGCCGCTTCCACGACGTCTCCGAAGGTGCGGTCCTGATCGACGGCAATGACGTGCGGCAGTTGGCTCTCGAAGACTACCGCCGCAACATCGGCATCGTGCTGCAAGAGCCATTTCTGTTTTACGGCACGATCGCCGAGAACATTTCGTATGGCCGCCCCGACGCGACGCGCGAGCAGATCGTCTCCGCCGCGAAGGCCGCTCGCGCGCACGAATTCATCCTGCGGCAACCCGACGGCTACGACAGCTTCGTCGGCGAGCGCGGCATGTCTCTCTCCGGCGGCGAGCGGCAGCGCATCAGCATCGCTCGCGCGTTGCTGATTGACCCGGCGATCCTGATTCTCGACGAAGCCACCTCCGCCGTGGACACCGAGACGGAACGGGAAATCCAGCTCGCGCTCGAAAACCTGACTCGCGGACGGACGACGATTGCGATTGCGCACCGTCTCAGCACGCTGCGTCGAGCCGACCGACTCGTGGTCCTCGAACATGGCCGCATCACCGAGGTCGGCCGCCACGACGACCTGCTCGAACGAGGCGGCACCTATGCCAGGTTGCACAAAGCGCAGCTCGACATGGCTCACGGCGAAGTCACAGAGGTGACACCATGACAGTCACTTTTTCGTTGCACAAAGACGAGCGAGGCCAATTGACGCTGCTCGATGCTTCCGGCCATCGGCACGAAAACGTCGAACCGATTCGTGCGTTTCCCATCTCGGACCCGGAGCACTGGATTTCGCTGTGCGACCCGAACGGCCGCGAGATCGTGCAGATTCGTGACCTCGCCGAATTGTCGGCCGAGCAACGGACGCTGTTGGTGTCGGAGCTGACGCGACGCGAGTTTGTCCCGGTGATTCGGCGGATCGTCAGCATCTCGTCACTGGCCGAGCCGTGTGAGTGGTTCGTCGAAACCGATCGCGGCCCGACCAGCTTCGTGCTCAATAGCGACGAGCACGTCCGCAAGCTCGGCCAGGACCGAGCACTGATCCTCGATTCGCACGGTCTGCGGTATCTCGTCCCTGATGCGAAGCAGTTGGACGCTCCCAGCCGCCGATTGCTGTCGCGGTATTTGTCGTAGCCTTGGAGTGCGGTGACCTGAGTCACCGCTTTTCAAACCGTGCCGTTTGTCAGTAGTCCACTCGATCCTGGTTACAAAGTCTTTTGAAAAGCGACGGCTCTGGCCGTCGCACTCCAAAGTATGCCGCCCCACTTCAAACACATCATCGCATCCGACGGCTACCGGCTGTTCGCTCGGCATTGGCAGCCGAGTGAACAGCCGCGTGGGTTCGTGGTCGCGCTACACGGGATTCAGAGTCACTCCGGCTGGTACGAGTTCTCTAGCGGCCGGTTGTGCGAGGCGGGTTACGACGTGTTGTTTTTAGACCGACGCGGCTCGGGCCGAAACTTCTCGCGACGTGGTGATGTGTCGCACGGCGATCGGCTGATCAATGATGTTGTGCAGGTCTTGTCGGACGTTCGTCGGCATCGCGATCGAGTCGCTCCGACTGCGCCGGTCGTGTTGCTGGCGGTCAGTTGGGGAGGCAAGCTGGCCGCAATCACCGCCGCTCGGCGGCCGGAGTTGGTGGATGCGCTGGCGTTGCTGTATCCGGGGCTGTGTGCTCGCGTGCAACCGACGGCCTGGCAGCGAGCGCGGTTGAATCTGGCGCGGCGGCTTGATGTTCGGCACAAGCGGGTCGAGGTTCCGCTCAACGATCCGGCGCTGTTCACGGCCGAGCCGCGCTGGCAGGAGTTCATTCGGAACGATCCGCTCGCGCTGCGCGAGGTGACTTCGGGATTCCTGCTGGCTCATCAGGATTTGACGAGCGAGTCGCTGACGGCCGCTCCGCAGATTCACTGCCCGACGCTGCTGATGCTCGCGGGACGGGACCAGATCATCGACAACGAGGCGACGAAGGGCTGGGCCTCGCGACTCGGCACGCGGGAACTCACGCTCTGCGAATATCCCGACGCTCAGCACACGCTGGAGTTCGAGCCGCAGCCGGAGCGGTTTGTGGCGGACTTGCTGGCGTGGTTGGATTCCAGACGGGTGTAGGATGGCCGACTTGGCCGTCCCTTTTCGACGTCGATCACGAAGACGGACGGCCGAGGGCGGCCATCCTACGGCTCACAGGATTTTCCGATCCGTCAAACTTTGTCGGTCGGGTAAGAACTCGCGGCATCGGCGTGATCCGGGTCTGCGGAGTTGTCGTGGCGAGACTGAACCCATCCCCGTTCGCCAGTCGATGGAACGGGCATGTCTACGACGCTCGCCACGAACGAACAACTTCGACTCGGTTTCCTGACCGCCATTCACCTCGAAAACCGAGGCCACGTTGCTGGCCTGCTGGTGACGAACAAATACGGCCGGCCGCTGGAATTCCAATGCACGGCACCGGTGCGGCCAAATCGAGCTCAAGAATTGCTGTACGGCCCGACGCTCGTGCCGTTTCTGCTGGGAGAGCTGCTCAGCAAGACGCTGGTGGAGCGGATCGGGATCAAGCCGCACCTGCTGCTGACGGATCGAGCCGAAATCCTCGACTCTCGCCCGCACGTCTCGCTGCCGGTCGCTTGCATCGGTGAAGAGGGTCGGAAGAGATCGAACGCCGCCGAACTGGTCCGCGTCGGCAAACAGTCCTGTTCGCTGCACTCGGATTTCGAGGATGACCGGAAGACGTTTGAGAAGCTCGCGAAGGAACTGGCGGCCGACGCCGACTTGCTCGAACCGCTCGACCGCGTGCGCGAGGCGTTGCAGGAGACGATGAAAGCGGCGGCGTAATCGTAACGGGAGAAGAAATTATGCAGCCTCAATTTGGCCTAGGACCAGGAATGTTCAATCTGCTCATGGGGCTGGCTGCTCTGTGGGGTGTGGTGACGACCGTTTTTTGGATGGTTGTCGGCTGGCGTGCGATGCGTGCTCACGAGCGGATGTCTGAAGCGGTCGAGCAGTTGGCCAGAAAACGCGACTAACGATGACCTCTGGTCGTTCAATTATTTTCTTGAGATTTGGACTTGAGCACGGACTTTTCAATTTCTGTTGTTGAGCCGTCGATCTCGCTCGCGACCGACATTTTTCCGTCGGGCCTTAACGGCGCACTTCGTCGTTGGCCGGCCGTCGAAACGCAAACGCTTTCGCTGTTCGACAAGCGGGCTGGGCTGACGCCGTCTTGGAAGCCGCATTGGGCGAAGGTGCCGACGGTTGGGCTGATGTTTCCGGCGGGGTTTGAGTTTGCTCCGAAGAAGCCGGAGGACTCGGAGGGGGAGTCGCTCAAGAAGATCGAGCCGCCGAAGGTCGCGACGGAACTCGGCGAGTGCGCGGATCGGACTGCGGAGAAAAAGGCGACACGGCTCAAGCCACCCAGCGATGCGATCTCGCTGGAGGATCGGCTGTTCTATCTCTTGCAGCCGCCGTTGCAGACGATGCTGGCCGGGCAAGAACTCATCATGCCGTTTGAGCCGTTCCCGTATCAGTACGAGGGGATTGCCTGGCTGTTCTCGCAGAAGTCGGCGCTGCTCGCGGACGAGATGGGGCTGGGCAAAACGATGCAGACCATCACGGCGATTCGGCTGCTACTGCGATCGGGGCAGGTGCGACGCATCCTGATGATCTGCCCCAAGCCGCTGATCCCCAATTGGCAGCGTGAGTTCAAAGCGTGGGCCGAAGAGTTGCCGGTCACGACGCTCGAAGGGGACGGGCCTCGGCGACGAATGCTCTGGCAAATGCCGCAGCCGATTTTGTTGGCGAACTATGAGCTGCTGGTCCGTGACTGGGCCGAGATGACGGACGACGAGAAACCGAAGTTCGATCTTGTCGTCCTGGACGAGGCGCAGCGGATCAAGAACCGGGACTCGTGTACGTCGGAGACCGCGCGGTCGATTCCTCGCAAACGAAGCTGGGCGCTGACCGGCACGCCGATCGAGAACCGTCCCGAAGAGATGCACACGCTGTTCGAGTACATGACCGTCATTCCCAAGGGGGGGACGCCCGACTTGCGGCAGATGCAGCGGCTGTCTCGCGACTACGTGCTGCGTCGGACCAAAGACCTCGTCATGAAAGATCTGCCGCCGCGGATCGATCGTGAGGAATACCTCGAATTGACGCCGGCTCAGAAGTCCGCGTACTCGGACGCCGAGCAAAACGGCATCGTGCATCTGAATGAACTGGGGGACCAGATCAGCGTGCAGCATGTGTTTGAGCTGGTCCTGCGACTCAAGCAAATCACGAACTTCGATCCGCTCACCGGCGACAGTGTGAAGTTCGAACGGCTCGCGGCGGACATGGAAGAGATCTCGGCCAGCGGCGGCAAGGCGATCCTCTTCAGCCAATGGACGAAAACGATCGACTGGATCAAGGACCGGCTTCCCGCAGAATGCGGCTCGCTGGTTTACCACGGCGGCGTCCCACACAAGCAGCGCGAGCCGATCCTCAAGCAGTTCAAAGAAGACCCGAATTCGCACATCCTGCTGATGAGCTACGGCACCGGTGCGGTCGGCCTGAACCTGCAATTCGCCGGCTACGTTTTCCTGTACGACCGCTGGTGGAACCCGGCCGTCGAGGATCAGGCGATCAACCGCGCTCACCGCATCGGCGTGAAGAGCGCGGTGATCGTGACGAAGTTCATCTGCAAAGACACGATCGAGGAGCGGATCGACAAAGTCCTGCACGAGAAGCGGGAGCTCTTCCGCGCAGTGCTCGGTGATGGAGACAACAGCAACGCGTCCTTGAGCTTGTCGGCCTCCGAAATCTTCGGCCTGTTCGACCTCAAGGCTCGGCACGGCAAGGGGACGAAAAAGATCGCTCCGAAGCCGGCGGAATCAACCACCGATGCAGCCTGAGGAAGCGTCCGCCAGCGGTTTGCCAGTCGGCTCGGTTAGGCACGAATTGTCGATTCATTCGCGAGAAATCCGCTTTGTCGTCGGCGAGGCATCAGGATTTTCTGATGCGTGTCTTGACGATTCTTCGATGACCGAGATAAGGTCGTCCCACATGCGTCCTCAAACCGGGGCGCATCCCGCCTGTAACTCCTGCCTGAATCGCGACTTTTGCCGCGTTGTTCGCAACGATTTTCCACCCAACCACCAAGGAGCAAACCATGCTGAACCTTTGGGGTAAGCCGCTCGCCGGAACGTGTGAAGGAACCAGTCGTCGAGAGTTCATGAAAGTCGGGGCGCTAGGGCTGACCGGTTTCGGACTCCCAAACCTGCTGCGACAGCGAGCAGCGGCGGCGGCCGAGGGGCGGTCGGTCAAGGACACCTCGGTCGTGTGGATTTGGTTGGGTGGCGGAGCGACTCACATCGAGACCTTCGATCCGAAAATGGATGCTCCTTCGGAGTATCGCAGTGTCGTAGGGGCAACCACGACGAATGTCCCTGGCATCGAGATCGGTGGTCTGTTCCCAAAGATGGCTCAGCGAGCGAACGAGATGGCGTTCGTCCGATCGTTCGCTCACGGGAACTCTGGGCATGGCGGCGGCACGCACTTCGTGATGACCGGCACCGATCACCCCGCTGCCGATGCCGGAGCCGGACCGATTAAGCCGTCGTTCGGTTCGATCGCGGCTCGCGTGCGGGGCACGAATCATCCGACGAGCGGCGTGCCGACGTTCGTCCGTTTGTCCGGCTTGTACGCCGACGGACCCAGTTGGCTGGGGCCCGCGTACAGCCCGTTCGACGTTGGTGGCGATGCGCGGAACAACATGAATCTCAAGACCGACATGACTCGGTTGGGAGATCGCCGTTCGTTGCTGACACAGGTCGATCGTTTGGATCGGAGCGTCGATCGGAAGGGATTGTTGGACGGCGTCGATCAGTTCGAAGGCCAAGCGTTCCGGCTGATCCTTAGCCGAGCCAAAGAGGCGTTTGATCTCACGCGAGAAGACCCGCGACTGCGGGACAAATACAACCTGGCTGGGACAAACTTCGGAGATCAGTTGTTGATGGCTCGGCGGCTGTGCGAGGCGGGCTGCGGCTTCGTGACGCTCAATTATGCGAACTCTCCGCAGGGCTGGGACATGCACGGTGATCCCGCCAACCCGGTGACTTTGTCGATCGGCAAGCAGTTGGAACAAGCCTGCCCACCGATGGATCACGCGATTTCGGTGTTCCTCGAAGACCTCGCCCAACGCGGTCTGAGCGAAAAGATTCTGCTGGTCGTTACCGGTGAGTTCGGACGAACTCCGCGAGTCAACGGTCACAATGGTCGCGATCACTGGGGACCGCTCTGCACACTGGCCTTGGCCGGCGGCGGCTTGAAGATGGGGCAGGTCGTCGGCGAGTCCTCTCCGAAAGCCGAAGTCCCGAAATCGACGCCGATTCAGCCCAAGCACCTGATGGCGACGATCTTCCATGTGCTCGGCATCGACCAGCACACGCAGTACGTTGATCAGTCGGGGCGCCCGCAGTACTTGCTGCCGGACGGTGCTGTTCCGATCCGTGAGCTGATCTGAGTTGGCGCTACCAAATCCAGCACGACGCGCCAGCGAGTGGTCAATTGCCGAAGACCACTCGCTAGCGTCCGGTTTTGCCAGCCAGAACCGGACGTTAGCGCGTTCCGGGTGATGGCGACAGACTTCCCCCACGCAGAGCTGCTCCGGCGGCTCTGCGTTTTTCATGTCCGCTCAGTGAGCAGGAGTTTTCGAGATGACCAAGTTTTGGAGATGCCTGCTGTCGTTAAGCCTCGCCGCGTTCCTGCAATCGCCCCTGTTGGCCGACGATGCCAACGCCAGGAAGAACAAGCCAAACGATCGCAAGGAACATCCCGCCGCCCAATTGCCCAAAGACATCACGCTGATCGACGAGCAGAAGGCCAAATTGCCAAAACGTCCGGAAGTCAAGAAGCCAAAAGAAAAAGAAAAAGGCTGATTGATTTTCCAAGTGATGACCAATTGGCAATTCGAATGACTCGCAAAGCATCTGCACGTCGTGCGGATGCTTTGTTTTTTGCAAGGCAAGTTGGCTGTTTGTCGAGTGCAACGGCGAAGCGCTGGCAAGTCTTGTTGAGGACAAGTATCGTGGCTGACGGAGGGCAATCGCATGTGTCACCAGTTGCGAACCTGGATTTGGAGATGCTTGATCAGCGCGATCATCGTTTGGGGATCGCCGTTGGAAGCGTCTGATTCGTTGCCGGGGTCCGAGGCGACCGGCCGTCAAGGGGCCGTGAGCGCCGGTGGCGCGGAAGCGGTTGCTGCCGGGATCGAGATTCTCAAACGGGGCGGGAACGCGGCGGATTCCGCAACGGCGACGATTCTCGCGCTGAGCGTCACCGATTCGGGAGGCTTCTGCTTCGGTGGTGAGGTGCCGATTCTCGTTTACGACGCTCGCCGAAATGTGGTCGAAGTGCTCGCGGGACAAGGGACCGCTCCGCGACTGGCAACGCGCGAACATTTCGCGAAGCTCGGAGGGATCCCGGCGACGGGATTGCAGTCCGCCACCGTGCCAGCGGCCTTCGATGCGGTCGTGACGCTGCTCGATCGGTATGGAACACTGCGACTGGCCGATGTCGCTGAGCCGACGTTGAAATTGCTCGACCGCGTGAAGGTGGAGTGGCATCCGCTGCTGGCCCGTTCGCTGCGCCGATTGATCGCCGCCGAAGCTGCGGGAGGTGGTGATCGCAGTCGCGGCCTCCGACTGGCCAGTGACTATTTCTATCGCGGACCGCTCGCTCGCGAACTGGCCCTGTGGTGCGAACAGCACGACGGACTGATCCGCTACGAAGACCTCGCCACGCATGTGACGCGTGTCGAGGAACCACTCTCGGTCGATTACCGAGGTCACACGGTTTTCAAATGCGGGACTTGGACTCAAGGGGCGTACCTGCTGCAAACGCTCCGGATGCTGGAGGGCTTCGATCTGGCCGCGATGGGACACAACCAGCCGGAGACAATTCACGTCACGCTCGAAGCGATGAAGTTGGCTCTGGCCGATCGCGACGTGTACTACGCCGACCCGCTGTTCGTGGATGTGCCGATCGAGACGCTGTTGGCAAAAGAGTATGCCAGCCTGCGCCGAGCATTGATCGACCGCGAGCACGCATCGCTCGAACAGCGTCCGGGCGATCCGCGCCGAGGCAAAGCGTTGCTGCCCGACATCGACAAACGAAAAGGACTCGGTGGCCCCATTCACGACACGACGACCTGCGCGACGGCCGACCGCTGGGGCAACGTCGTCGTCGCCACCCCCAGCGGTTGGAGCGGCGTGCAGGCGGGTGAGACCGGCATCTGGTTGGGCACGCGACTGCAAAGCTTCAACACTTGGGAGGGACATCCCAATTGCATCGCACCGGGCAAGCGGCCACGCATCACGTTGACGCCGACGCTGGTCCTCAAGGATTCGAAACCTGTGCTGGCCATCAGCGTCGCTGGTGGAGACGGCCAAGATCAAGCCGCGTTGCAGGCCGTGCTGAATCACATTGAGTTTGGCTTGTCCGCTTCCGAGTCGATGAAGGCCGTAAGGTTCGGCACCAATCATCATGTCGGTTCGTTCCGCCAAACGCCGCCCGTGCTGGGCAGCCTGCTGATCCACGCAGATGCTCCGCCCAACACCATCACCGCACTAGAACGCTTGGGACACAAAGTTCAATCCTCCTCCGGAGCGTTGTGGGCTCCCAGCGTGATTCGTATCGACCCCGCCGGTCAGTTCGACGCAGCGGGTGATGCGCGATCCGGACGTCACGCCGCAGCGTTTTAGAATGGTCTGACATCGGGAGAACAACATGACTCAAGCACCTGCGTCTTCTGCCTGGCACCTGGGTGACCTGCATCATCTCGGTTTGACGGTCGCCGACATCGAGCGTTCGATCGGCTTCTATCGCGACCTGTTGGGCATGACGCTGCATCGTCGCCGGCCGCACGTCGATAACGACTACGTCGCTTTGCAAACGGGTTATCCCGGAGTCGTTCTGAACGTGGCGTCGTTCAAAGTCTCGCCCGACAGCCCGCAGTCGCTGGAAGTCGTGCAGTACATGAATCACTCCGGCCCACCCGCCGAGACGGCGACGAACCGGCCGGGCAACAGCCATCTGTGCCTCACGGTGAACGATCTGCGATCGTGCCACTCCGATCTGATTGCCAAGGGGGTCCGATTCAAGTCGGAGCCGGTCACGATCACCGCCGGCCCCAACGCAGGAGGACTGGTGGTCTACTTCTACGATCCCGATGGTTACACGCTGGAACTGTTCCAGCCGCCGCAACACAACAGCGCATGATCCCTCCGCCACCGGGCTTGCCCCGGTGGTTCAACGGCTTCTGCGCTACTTCAGGACTCAGGTAGCGATGAGTAGCGCAAAAGCCGTTGAACCACTGGGGCAGGCCCAGAGGCGTGAAAGCGAATTCACATGGCCAATCATTTTGATCTGACGGGACGAGTCGCTCTGGTCACGGGCGGAGCGCAGGGACTCGGAGCGTCCATCGCCCGCGCGTTGGCCGATCACGGAGCCACGATCTCGTTGCTCGACCTACAAGCGGAGGCGGTCGTTGCCGCTGCGGAGCAACTGGCTCGCGACACTGAGCGAGAAGCCGTGGGGCTGGCGTGTGACACTCGTGAGAAAGACCAAGTCGAAGCGTGCGTGAAGAGTATCGTCGAACGGTTCGGTCGCATTGACATCCTCGTCAACAACGCGGGCATTCATCGTCGCGGCACGCCTACGGATTATCAGCCGCAGGATCTGACCGACGTCTTTGCCGTGAATCTGGTCGGCTGTTATCACGTCGCCGGAGCGGTTGGCAAAGTGATGCTTGCTCAACAGCGAGGCAGCATCATCAACGTCTCGGCCTTGGGAGGCGGCATCGTGGGACTGGGGCGTGGCGGATCGATCTACGCGATGACGAAGGGGGGCATCGTGTCGCTGACGCGCGATCTCGCGGCCGAATGGGGTTCGCAGGGAATTCGCGTCAACGCGGTGGCTCCCGGCTGGATTCGGACGCCGATGACTCAGGCTTTGCAAAACGACGCCAAACGCTCGGCCAAAGTGCTGGAGCGTGTGCCACTGCGGCGCTGGGGTGAACCCGACGATGTGGCGGGCGTCGTCGTGTTCCTGGCCAGCGATGCTGCTGCGTATGTCACCGGCTGCACGATCCCGATCGACGGCGGAGCGGCCAACGTCATCGCCATCACTGCGGAGTAACCCGATGCTCGACGGAATCACACAACAACATCCCATCCCCGATGAACTCCTTGGACCGCTGGTCGAGGCGACGTCGTGTCTACACGACCCGGAATTGTTGCGTCGATCGTTTGCGGACAACGGCTATGTGTTGCTGCGTGATGTGCTGCCGCTCAACGATGTCTTGGCCGCGCGACGTGAAGTCTTCGTTCGGCTGGCGGAGATGGACGAGATTCAGCCGCCGGTCTCGTCGGGCATTGCAACCGGCACGAGCCGTCGGCGCGAACGCTCGCCTGATCTGGGAGCGTTTTGGAAATCGGTCAGCGAGGGAGAGGCATTGCGGCGTGTGACGCATGGACCTCGGCTGCACGAACTGGCGGGGTTATTGTTCGACGTTTCCGCACGGCCGCACGATTATCTCTTCCTGCGGCCAGCGCCGGTCGGCAACGCGACCAACCTGCACTACGACTACCCGTTCTTCGCGGGAGGTGCGTCGCAGATTGTCACTTGCTGGCTGCCGCTGGGAGAGATTCCGATCTGCGACGGACCGCTCGTGGTCGTCGAACATTCACAACGGTTCGAGGATTTGACCGCCCCGATGCGCTCGGCGCGACTGACGGGTGATCCCCAAGCGTTCGCCGCCGCGCAAGACATCGCCTATCAGTCGTCGGCGACCGACACGTTGGAGTTCGCTCGCTCGCGGCAGACCCGACTGCTGACCACGCACTTTCAACCGGGCGACGCGATGATTTTCGGCGGCTTCACGATGCACGGCTCGCTCGACAATCACTCGCCGCTGAACCGAGTCCGATTGTCGGTCGACGTGCGTTACCAACCAGCAGCCGATCCCGCCGACGATCCGCGATTCTTCGGCCTGCATCCGTCGGGCGCGAAGGGTGGCAGCTACGGCGAGCAGAAAGCCGCACAGCCGTTGGGAACACCCTGGGTCGCTCGGCAATAGATCGCGAAGATGGGCGGTTGAAGATGATGGCAAACGCGAAGGCTCGAATCCTCGCCATGTGGGTGTGCCTGTTCGCGGCCACGGTCTCCGTAGCCGATGAACTTTCGGGCCCGGCCGTGAACGTGGCCGAGTACGCTCCGAAAGACAGCACCTTCCGCGGTTGCACGCACCTCTTGATTCGGGACCAACTCGAAATCGTCACGACTGGCAAGCGGTTGTACTTTCGTCGCGTGGAGGAAACTCCGTTTCGCGAATCACCGTTGGCGATGTTTGATGACGCGCATACCGTCGCCTTCAATGCTCGCGACCAGTTGTACTACGCGACCGATACCGCCAACCATCGGCTATTCTCGTTTCGAGATCCGGCCGACGGTCACATCGAAAAGACCGTGACGACGCTCGCCGGAGTGAAGCTGGATCGACCGCACGACATCGTGGTGGACTCCGACGGCTGGTTGTACGCGCTCAATCCCAACAAGTCCGAAGTGTTTCGCTTTCGCGGATTCGGAGACCAGGAAAGTCTGCTCGACCTGTCTCAGCACCTTGGCAGCTATTCGCGTGCTCTGACGGTGGTTGGCAAGAGGCTGTATGTGGTCGGCTCCAGCGCCGGCAAGATCTTGGAGGTCGACAACTTCGAGCGGCGTGAGTTTCGGGTCCATCCGAGTTTCAAAAAACGCCGCGACGCGGTGGCCGGAAGCTGGCAGACGACAGGGCTTGTCCCCAATGACGTCGATTTCCATCAGGGATACTGGTATGTGACGTCCTACTTCTGTCCAACGTATTCGCAGCAGACGGACTGCAACGAGATGAAATTCCTCCGCTTCAAAACCTGGAACGATTTCGAGACCGGAAACTGGGAGGATCTGAGCGGCCTGCTTTCGCGCGATCTCGTTCCGTACTACCTCACTCCGCATGGCGACAGTCTGTACCTGGCCACCTTTTCGCATGAAGCTCAGGATCAGCCAGGGCGGATCTACCGCGTGACTTGCCAGAAAAACAACTGATTTCGCCCGATTACTTCGGCATCGGCAGCACGATCAGGGCATTCTCAGCAAACGTGGCCTCGCCCGCTTTGCCGTTGATTTTGTACTGAATCTTCAATTGCTTGACGGTGCTCGGAGCTGGATCGCCGCCGAAGCTGGCGTTGTAGGTTTCTGCGGACAGTGTGATCAACGGCTGGTCCCCCGCTTGCTTCTTCACGATCGCGGTCACGTCCTTCTGAGTCGCTCCTGCTCCGTACTCGGCTTTGACGATTTCGATTTTGACTTTCTCGAAGCCGGCTTTGCTGAGTTGTTCGCTGACGTTGATCCCCTTGGCTCCCAGCTTTTGAGCGACCAGCAGCGTGGTTTGAGTTGCGTCCTCTTTGAGTTCGGCAACCTTCATGAGCTTGATGGCGAACTTGAGCGTCTCGGTGCTGGGTTGGATTCGGCAGACATCCAGGATCAGTTTTTGTTCGGTCGTATCTTTGCAGAGGTCGAACGCCTTTTGGCACATGTCGGCTCGATCTTCGTCCGGCATGGCGAAGCGGCGGGCGAGACTGATGTAGCCTTTCAAGGCTCGGTTTCGGAATTGAGCGGCCGGACCGGTCTTCGCCAGATCGAGCAGAACCGGAGCAGCATCCAGACTGGCCCACTTGCCGAGGACTCGGCTGCCGGCATCCTGAAGCTGCGGGTTGTTGCTCTTGGCGGCGGTGCTGAGCGTCTTCAATGACTTCTCACCGCCGACATCGCCGAGGATTTCGAGCAACAAAATCTTGGAGGCCGCAGGAGCCTTGTCGATCGCGGTGGAGAGTTCCGTCGCACATGCTTCACGGTCGGGCATGCGGACGCTCGCGGTCTTCAACGCTTGCTGAGCGGTGGCGGCATCGTCGGCATTCTTCGTGCTGATCGCCTGCGAGATCAGCACGTTGAGATTCTTCAGCGACACCGTTTCACCAAGCGCGAGCAGCGCGGCCTGGCGGATGTTCTTATCAGAGTTGTCGACGGCTTTGAGCAGCGCGGGGGTCGCTTCTTCAATCCGGCGCTGGCCCACGAGTTCGATCAACAGCGGATACGTTTTGCCTTTGGCGTTCGGAAGCATCGCCGCGATCTGCGCGTTGACTTTGTCACCCGGCAGATCGGCAAGCGTCGCTTTCGCGGCGAGGGCCAAGTCTTCGTCGGTATCGACGGCCGTTCCCAGCAAAGCGTCCACGGACGACGCGTCGCCGACTTGGCTGAGGGCTTTGATCGCGGCCAAACGAACCGGCTTGGGGCCGCTCGCAGCCGCCTTCGAGACGGCGGCAACGACGACCGTCTCTTTGCGATCCGCCATCGCGAGAACGATCAAGGCCCCTCGTTCGGGCGTGGACTTGGCCAATTCAGCCGCGAGAGCTTTATCGACTTCACTGCCGGGAAACTCGCGAGCGGCGAATAACCCGACTTCAAACAACTTCTTGTCGGTCGATCGCAACTGTTCGAGCAACAGCGGAATCCCCTCGTCCTTTCGGGCGAGAATCGCTCCGCGAGTCGCTTCGACGATCCGCTGCTTCGGAAGCTCCGCCTTGCGGACTTCGTCGTACAGCGTGACCGCGTCGGCGGATTTTCCTTCGGCGAGCAATCGCTCGGCACACAGCACGCAGCCCTCGGCAGCGGCCGATCGGACTTTGGCGGGACCGCTCGTCAATGCGGCTCGCACTGATTTTGTCGCAGCAGCGTTTCCGATGCGTCCCAATGCGACGGCGGCGGCGGAGGCGACTTCTTCGTCCTTGTCGCTCAATCGTTTGGTTAACGCTTCGACTGAGTTCGCATCGCGACGGACTCCAATGGAGTTCAGCACGCCGACCAACAGGTTTCCTTCGAGCGATTCCGAAGCCTTCCGCAACGCCTCATCCGGCGCTGTTCCAGGAATTGCTTCGAGCGCGATCCGCGACCACGAGGCCAACTGCGGATCGGACAGCAATTTCGCCAAATCGCCAACCGCTTCGCTGGAACCGTCAATCGCCAGCTTCTTGCAAGCAATCGCCTTGTCCTGCGGCGGCGCGTCAGATCGCAAGACCGCGATCAGTTCCTTTTCCTTCTCCGGCGAGGCCTTGAAGCCGTCGGCCGCGCGGGCAGACGTGGCGACCGCCAACATCAAAGCGGCCACAAAAACGGTGCGAGAGTATTTGTAAGTCATAGGCATTTGCGTTTACTCCGAAGGAGTTGTGTCTCAAAGCCCAGGGTTGCGAGCGAAGCGAGCTACCCTGGGAAACTGGTTGAATGATTGGTGTACCCCAACGGGGTTCCGTCTCCGGCGATTATCGAAATTCTAAGTTCGTTCAAGGCCGCAACCCCTTCGGGTAGTTCGCTTCGTTGTTCATTCAACCAGGGTAGCCCGCACGCGGGCAACCCTGGGCTATTTGGCGAAACTCCTTCGGAGTAAAGGCAGAAATTACAGCCGCCACGGTTCGCGGAGCGCTTCGGAGCGCATCCGGTTGGCGGGTTCGTCGTTGAGGAACATGTTGGTCTTGTTGTCGTATTGGACTTGTCGGTTGAGATACAGCGCGACGTTGGCGGCGTGGCAGGCGATGTGTGCGTTGCAGGCCGCGAGGGCGTTCGTCTTCGGCTGTGACCGAGTCTTCACGCAGTCGAGGAAATCGCGAACGTGGAACGTCGCCGGGTAGCCGCCGATCTCCAAGACCGTTCGGCCGGCCAGCAGCGACGGCGAGCTCAGCACCATCTTGCCGCTGTCCCCCGCTTCGACCCAGCCGGTCTCCCCTTCAAATCGAACGGGGCACGAGCCGAGCGGAATCCAATCCTTCTCGCGGAAGATCAGCTCGACGCCGTTCTCGTACTTCGCGACGAGGTGGCCATCCACGGGCGGGTTGTATTCGACCGGCGGCTCGCAATCGCCCATCGCCCACTGGCAGAGGTCCACGCAGTGCGAGCCCCATTCGAGTACTCCGCCGCCACCAAACGCGCCGATGAACCCGCCTCCCTTTTCAAAGTGGAAGCCGGCGAGCAGAGCCTTATTGAACGGCCGATAGGCGGCCGGGCCAAGGTAATTATTCCAATCAATCTCCTCTTTCTTCGGTTCCTCTTCGGCGGGGAGCCAACCGCTGTCCATCGCTTTCATGCCCGCCGGATGAGCGAACACCTTTTTCATCTTGCCGAGCTTCCCCGTCCGAGCCAGCTCGCACGCAAACGCGAAGTGCGGCAAGTTGCGCCGCTGCGTCCCCGCCTGAAAAATTCGCCCGGTGCGCTTGATCGTGTCTCGCAGGATCAGGCTCTGCTCGATGTTCTTCGTGCAGGGCTTCTCGCAGTAAATGTCCTTGCCCGCCTTCGCGGCGGCCATCGACATCGTGCAGTGCCAGTTCGGCCCGGTCGCAATCAGCACCGCGTCGATATCGCTGCGGTCGAGTAACTCGCGATAGTCAACGTGCATGTCGCAAAGCGTGGTCCCGTATTTCTCGTCCACCATCTTTTTGACGAGCGTTCGCCGAGCCTGCTTGACGTCGCAAACGGCAGCAAACCGGATGTCACTTTGTTCGAGGAAACAGCCAAGGTCGTACAGCCCTCGGTTTCCGATACCGATACCGCCAATGATCAGCCGCTCGCTGGGAGCGACATTGCCGTCCAGACCCAAAGCCGAGCTAGGAATAATCGTCGGCGCCATCACCGCGGCACTCGCCGCCGAAAGGGCCGTCTTCAAAAACCGACGCCGAGGAAGCTGCGTTGCATTGTTCGCCATGACTGCTCTCCTGATCGTGATGATCGACTCGCTGACAAATCGTCCCCCGCACATCCGAGGCATGCCCGGAAGGGAGGGGAGCATATCCACGCGACATTTTCCATTCCACACACCGCTCAGCTCGTTCGGCCAATCGCTGCTGCTTTGTTCGGACATCACATCACGCGACCGTCCCTTTGAGCGGGCGTTCGGGGTGACATCTCTCGCAGATTCGCGAGCTGTTTCGTAAGTTGCTCGTCGTGATTTGTCAGCGTCTTCGGGTGATTTCCCATGTGCGGTCGCTTCACGTTGCGAGCCTCGGCCAGCGAGATCGCGGAATTCTTTGAGCTGATCCGCGATCGTGTCGATTGGGACGTGCCTCGATTCAACATCGCTCCCACTCAGTCGATCCTGGCTGTTCGTGCGACGAGCGGCAGCCGCGAGCCGGTGCGGTTGCGGTGGGGGCTGATTCCGTTTTGGGCGAAGGACACCAAACTGGCGGCGAGCCTGATCAACGCGCGGGCCGAAACGGTCGCCGAGAAGCCATCGTTCCGCTCGGCGTTTCGAAAGCGGAGGTGTTTGATTCCAGTCGATGGTTTCTACGAGTGGAAGCGCGAAGGAAAAAGCAAAGTCCCGTTTTGGTTCTCGCTCCGCAGCCAGAGATTGTTTGCGTTCGCCGGGATGTGGGAGAAGTGGCAGGCTCCGGATGGGACTGTGGTGGAGACCTGTGCCACTCTGACGACGGCACCGAATGAGTTGATGGCGACGGTTCATGATCGGATGCCAGTGATTCTCAAGCCGTCGGACTATGACGTTTGGCTGGACCCGCAGATCGACAATATGAGTGTTTTGTCTTCGTTGCTGGTGCCGCTCTCGGCGGAGGAGATGCAGGCCGAGCAAGTCAGCGACGCCATCAACAACGCTCGGAACGAAGTGGATCCGCGACTCGCGACTTGAAGACTATGGTTCCTCCGTCCTTTTCCTCCCCCAGTCGCGAACTCGAGATACAGCACCTGCCGCGACACTTCAAGCGACTTGCGGAAGTCGAGTAGACGTAGGTGGGTCGAGCATCGAGACCCACCACATGGTGTGCGGCGGTGGTGGGTCTCGATGCTCGACCTACCCTACAAGAGATCTCTGGGGCCTGCGGCTTCCCTCGCCGCTTTTTCTGCCAACGAGCGAACGCGCGGTGAAGCCCTTCTTCCGTGTACGACGAGTACGGCTGAGCGTCCGGAGCCGCCTGCTCCCACCGGCGGTGCATCGCCAGAATGAACGCGTCGCAGCGGTCAATCTCCCGATGGAGCACCTCCTAGAACGCCGCCCGCTCCACCGCCAATTCGCCGGCTCTGAAATTCGACATTGTCGCTGGTGGCATTCCGAAAACCTCGCCGATACCATCCCCGCCCCGCTGAGGGATAGCGGCAATTGGGAGCGAGGAGGCGGTTGAATTTCAGTCTTCTGAAATCGCCGCCGGGTGGCACGGAGGTACCCACGATCGGAGTCACAAACCCGGTGGGACCAGGTCCAATGAGCCAGACGAAGACGGCGACACACGAGACGGAAAAAGAACTCATTCAGCGAGCACAAACGGCGGTCAGTCAATGCAACTGGACCGTCGGCGAATGCGCGGTCCAGTGGACCAAGAAGTTTGCTCGCGGCCGTACTGATGCTGATTTCGGCGAACAGGTCGGCATGTCTGGTGATCAGATTTATCAGCGGCGGCGCGTTTGCGAGACGTTCACCGACGTCAAGGAGAATTACTCGGCGTTAAAGTGGTCGCACTATTACATCGCTCTGAATTGGGACGATGCGGCCGAATGCCTGAGCTGGGCCAACGAGAACGAAGCGACGATCGCCGAGATGAAAGCGTGGCGACGATTGCAGCTCGGCGAAGATGTCACGACGAGCGCGACGGACGATCAGGAAGCGTTGCTCGTCGGCAGCGACGGTGCGGCGGCGTTCGATGCCTACGACGGAGATCGTCCCGGTGTCGTGCGCGGCGAAGGGGATCTCGATCTCCCGGCGTCGCGTGCTCCGACGCCGGCCGGTTCGGCGAAGCGGGGCCGCGAAACCTCCGATGCCGCGACGCTCTCTGCATCGGAAGGGGAGTACGCGCCGTTCCGCACGGGAGCGACTGCTCCGCCACGCGAAGTTCTGGACGACTTGCCGGGCAACGTTCCGTCGCTGAGCGTCGAGCAGACCGTCAAGCGATTGGCGACGATGCTCGAACGCTGTGCGAAGGCGATCACGCCGGACGTGCAGCGGCAGTTCGCCAAACTCCCCGAACGAGTCCGCGTCCGTTTCGCCGCCGCGATGAAAGAATTGCGTGAGCGTGCTGCCGATTTGAAGTAACCTGATCTCTGACTTCTGCATCGGGGTGTCTTATGGAGCCTCGCGACGACAGTAACTCACTCCGTTCGCGCCCTCGACCGGGGGTCTCGGTCAACGGTTCGCTGGTGATGATGCTGGCGATCCTGGTGCTGGTGTTGGTGTACCGCGATTTCACTCGAAAAGAACGTCCGGTCGTGGCGCGTGGCGATCTTGCGGCGGATGAAAAGGCGACGATCGAAATCTTCAAACGGGTCGCCCCGTCGGTGGTGCATGTCGATAACGTCGTGGAGAGATTTGATTGGCAGAGATTCCAGGAAATCGACATTCCGGAAAGTTCTGGGAGTGGCTTCGTTTGGGATCGAAGCGGCTACATCGTCACCAACTACCACGTCATTCACGGATCGGACAAAGCTTGGGTCACCCTTGCGGACAACACTCGGCTGGAAGCGAAGCGGGTTGGAGTGGATGAGTCGAAGGATTTGGCGGTCCTCAAGGTCGAATGTCCGGCCGAAAAGTTGCATCCGATTCCGTTGGGGACCTCGTTTGATTTGGAGGTCGGTCAAAAAGTGTTCGCCATCGGCAGCCCATTTCAGTTGGATCAGACGCTCACGACCGGCATCATCGGTGGCTTAGGCCGTGAAATCGAATCGATCTCGGGACGTCCGATTCAAGGAGTGATTCAAACCGATGCGGCGATCAATCCTGGAAACTCGGGCGGGCCGCTGTTGGACAGTGCTGGCCGATTGATCGGAGTCACCACCGCCATCAAGACGACGAGCGGCGGTTCAATTGGGATTGGCTTCGCGGTTCCGGTCGACACGGTGCAACGAGTCGTTCCGCAACTGATCGACACGGGAAGCGTCAAACGTCCTGGTCTGGGAATTCGGACGTTGGACGATCGTCGTGCGGCGCTGTTGCCGTTGCTCCAGCGTGGAGTTGTCATTGCCCAGATTCTTCCGAACAGTGCCGCCGAGAAGGCCGGCCTTCGCGGTATTGACTGGGCAGCACAAGTTGTCGGTGATGTCATTCTCAAGATCGATGACGACGACGTGCGAACTCAAAACGACTTGTATCGCTCGTTGGACCGCCGTGATGTGGGGGAAATGGTTCGCCTGACATTGCTTCGTGGCGATCAAACGGTCGAAGTGAAGGTGACGTTGCAAGCGGTTCCGAACGCGGCGCCCTGAGCAAAACCTGCTGAGTTGGGAGGCCTGATGGAATCTCTGATTCGCGGCTGGTATCATGCCTGCCCAATTGGCGAGTTCATCCAGCAGGTTCCCATGAATCAAAAAAAACCAGGTCCGATGTACACGACTCCGCCGCGAAAAGTCTGTCCAGTTTGTGGCCAAGTTTCGTATTCGCCCGCAGGTGTCCATCCGCAATGTGCTGAGTCACAGGCCGACGAAAAGCGGATGAAAAAACTAAAGGCCAAAAAGCCGGATCGATCAGTCACGCTTGACGCAACCCCGTCCGCGTGGCGAAAGCCCTGCCCGAAGTGCGGCACCCAGGTGCATGTCCGCAAAGCCCAGTGCGAGTGCGGTCACAAATTCGTCGTGCAACGGACAAAGTCGGGTGTCGGCGACGACGACTAATCCTGCAGTGCGCTGTGGAATTCGGCGAGGTACCCAGTCCGATGTGGGCTATTTCCCGGCCTTGCCGAGGCACACCAGGTTCTTGGCCGTCCGCACGAAGAAACGTCCCTGCGAGATCGCGGGCGACGCAAAGACTTCTTCGCCGACGTCGTTGCGAGAGACTTCTTCGTAACCGGCCTGCGTGGCGTCGAGTACCAGCGTGCTGCCCGCTTCGTTGGTGAAAAACAATTTGCCATCGGCCGCGATCGGTGACGCGGTAAACTTGTCTCCGAAACGTTTCTTCCAAATCAGCTTGCCCGTGTGAGCGTCCAAGCACGAGCCGATCCCTTTGTCGTCGGCGAGGTAGTACCGCTCGCCAACCAGGATCGCCGACGGGACGAACGACGTCCCCTTGTCATTCTTCCAGACGATGTGCGAGTCGGTGATGTCTCCGCTCCCTCCCGGCTTGATGGCGAAGTGCGTCCCGTTCGGCCCGCTGACGACGTACAGCCGGCCGTGCCCGAAAAGCGGCGTCGGAACGCACTCGCGAGCCAGCCCACGCAGCGTCCACAAACGGCTGCCGGTGCGCGGGTCATAGCCGTCGAGCTTTTCCGATCCGCTCAACACCAGTTCGACCCGATCGCCGGTCGGCACGAGTTGCGGCGACGACCATGACAACCAGACTTCGGGCCGATCCGACTTCCAACGGTTCGCCCCCGACTGCTGATCGAGTGCGATCACATACGAAGCTCCGTAGTGATCGCACTGAACGATGAGCTTGTCCTCAAACAGCAATGGCGAACTGGCCGCCGCAAAACGATTCTCGAACGGGCCATATTCGTCCGCGATCGCCCGCTGCCAAAGCAGGCCGCCGTCGAGATCGAAGCAAAACACATCGCCGGTCCCGAAGAACGCGAACAGTCGCTTGCCGTCGGTCACTGGCGAGGGACTCGCCATGCCGCTGCGTCCGTAGAACAACGTCGGCGCGGTCCCCCACAACCGCTGATGCCACCGCTCGCGGCCGGTGTCGCGGTCAAAGCAGATCACATGCAGCTCGCCTTGATCGCGTCCTTCCGAGGCGGTGATAAAAACTTTGTCTTTCCACACGATCGGATTCGACGTCCCGATCCCCGGCAGCGGCATCTTCCACAACACGTTCTCCGTCGCCGACCAATTCGTCGGTACGCCGGAGTCGGATGTGACGCCGTTACGGTTCGGGCCTCGCCAACCGGGCCAGTTCTCAGCACACGTCTCACGCCCAGACTGAAACGCGAGGAATGCCAACAGCACTGTGAAGACTAAAATGAGCTTTGATGACATGGATTGCCTCGAAACACAAAATGGCAAGACAAAGAACGCTAATTCACGCTAATAACGCAGCCGAACGAGGTATCTCATTAGCGCAGATTAGCGAAGATTAGTGTTCCCAAAACTGATTCATGGCAGCGCCGGATTGATCTTGATCCCTCGTCCTTGCTCGTCGCACAGCCGCAGTTGCAGAGACCAGTTGTTGGGGACTTCCAGGTCTTTGTGCTGAGGTCCTTGGCAGACTTTGACCAGTAGCGTGTTGCGGCCGGCCTTCAGTTTGATCGGCGTGATGAAGCGATCGAAGCGGGTTCCGTTCAACCATTGATCGCGACCGAACACCTTTTCGCCATTGAGCCACACCGAGCAATTGTCATCGGCCCCGCAGCGCACCTGAGCCGCTTGATCGCGCGGGACGTCGATCTCCGAGTACGCATAGCCGACCGCCTCGCGCGTCGCTCCCAGTTGTTTGTTGAGGTCCAGTTGGCCGAGCGTGTCGGTCTCGTGATGTCGCTTCCACACGATCTCCGCACCACCTTGGCCAAGATACTTGGCTTGCAGATCGACTTTCTTTTCCGGGTCAAAGACCGCCGCGAATCCCGTCTTGGCTGGAGCGTCGAACGGACCAACCAACCACCAATCCACGACCAATCCGAGATGCGAGATCGCATCGGCCGGCTCACCCAGTGATTTCAGTTTCGCTCCCGCCTGCGTGACCTGCGTGCTATCGCGAGCCGCGTCGAACGCCTTGCGAAACTCCGTCTTCGCGGCGGTTTGATCTTTGTCCTTCAACGCTCGATCTCCTGCCTCCAGCGCGAGGCCGACCGCTTCGTATCGAAACTCCGGATCGTCCAATCGAGTCGGCAACCAACTCGCGCGAAACGCTGGCTCCAGCTTGTCGAGCAACCCCAGCACTAACCGTCTCGGCCGACCGACACGTTTCGCGTCGCTGACGTATTCCTTGAAGAACTCGACTGGCCACATCGTCCCGTCGCGCTTCAGCTCGCGAGCGACGATCTCCTCATAGACCGTCCGATACCAGTTCGCCGCGACCGCATTCGAGGTATCCATCGCCACGAGCAACTTCGGCAAGACCTCAACGCCATGCTTCACCAACTCATCGCGAGCCACTTTTGCCTCCGCCGATCCTTCCCCCTGTGGCCCCGCCTTCGCGATCGCTGCCAAGTCACGCCCCGGATCGTAGGGTGGGTCGAGTGCAGCGAGACCCACCAGCATCAGACAACCAGCGATCCACTTCACGGCAAGACTCCAATCAGCAGGAAAACAATGGCGAGAGGGTCGGCATTCTGTGAGTCTTGCCTCGTAGTGCCAAGCGAGTGAACCTCCAAGTCACCAAGAAAACGCTGTCGGCGACGAAGAACCGCTCCTTTGTGCCTTCATCCCTTTTTGGTAATTCGACACAGTGCATCGCGTGCGGCAATTCCTGTTTGAATTCGCGATGAGGCAAGCGGCGTGACGTCAGCAGAGGTGATCATGTCGAAGAACAGCTTCAATCTTTCGGGATCGAAAACCGGCATGGGATGCGCGGTTCTCTTTCTGTTGCCGTTTGTATTGGTGGGCGTGTTCATGACCGGGAAGGTCGCCACGGAACTTTGGGGTTGGAGGTCCGCTCAGTCGTGGGTAGAGCGTCCTTGCTGGATCGATCGCGCTGAACTGAAGGAGCAATCGGACGATGGAACGACTTATCAAGCCGTCGCGGACTATCGGTACGAGTTTGATAACCGGCCGTTTAATGGCTCGCGTGTCTGGTTGGGATCGGGGTTCGACAACGTTGGTAATTTTCACCGCCGAGTCCATCGCGAGTTACAAAAGCATCAAACTCAAGGTCGTCCATTCCGCTGCTTCGTGAATCCCAGCGATCCGAGCGTCAGCGTGCTGTACCGCGATCTGCGGGGTGAGATGCTGCTCTTTGAGCTCGCGTTTGTGCTGACCTTTGGTGGTGTCGGAGTGGGTGGGTTAGTCGGCCTCGCGTTTGTGTCTCGCAAGACAAAGCGGATGAATTCGGCCCGCGAGATCAATCCGTCAGAACCTTGGACTTGGGATGCGGCGACTGCCGATGGGAGGCTGCTCCCAAAACCGAATTGGATCGCAATCGCGGCCTTCACCTTCATTTGGAATTCGATCAGTTGGCCGATTGCTTCACTGTTCCTGTGGAACGAATTCCAAGGCGGACCGTCCATAATCTGGTTCTTGCTGCTCTTTCCGTTGGTCGGTCTGGGAATGCTCTGGCTAACGTTCAGAGCCCTGCGGATTCGGATTCGATTTGGCCTCCCCGTGCTCACCATTCAGCCCTGGCCGTTCTATGTCGGCGATGAACTTTCCGGCACGATTGAGTTCCCACATGCCGTGCCGGCATCCGCAGAATTGGTGATCGAGCTCCGAGTCTTCGTGAAAGGTTCTGGCGACGACTCGGACAAGGAGTTCTTCAAAGAGGTGACACGCATCCCCAACGAAGGCGATCGCTGCTCGTTTCAATTCACTCCCCCAGCCGATCTGCCGCGAACCGAATTGCTCAACGAAAACACCAACGACAGTACCGCGAATTGGGAAATCAAAGTCACCGGCTCAAAAGGAGCGAGTGAATTCGAGGCCGCGTATGAACTCGCCGCATTCGCGAGAAACCAATCTCCAGCAACGCCGTGACCAACCAGTGACGATGGCGAGGTGAGTCGCGCGATGCTCGGTCCACGCTACAAGTTACTTCTGAGCCAATTGTTCTTTGATGAACTCCACCGCTCGCGCGTTGTCTTCGGCGACCTTCTTGGGGTCGCCGTCGCGGAGGCCGTGTTCAGCTCCTTCGAGGGTGAGGAGTTCGTGCCTCACGCCGTGCTTGGTCAGTTCGCGAGCCATGTCGGTCGAGCAGAAATACGGAACGTCGGTGTCCTTGGTGCCGTGGATCATCAGGATCGGCGGGAAGTCGCGCGTGATCTGCTTGACCGGGCAGAAGCGGTCCAGCTTGCCGGGTTCTTTCTCCGCGTCAATGCCAGTGACTCCCAGCGACCAGCCGCCGGTTTGTCGCAGGTGGCGATAGTAGCCGCCGCGAGCTTTTCCCTCGGCGGGATCGTCGGTGTTCGTGAGCACCTTTCCGTTCTTGTTGACGCCGGCCAACGCTTCGTCGCGAGGCACTGGGACTCCGTGATGCGTGGACTTCGACCGAGTCCACTCGCCGTCGATGTCGCCGTAGCCCCAATAGGCCACGAGCGCCGTCGGCTTGGGGGTGACGATCGCTCCCGACAGCATCGTGAGGAACCCGCCCGCTGAGCCGCCCGTCACGACGATGCGTCGCGTGTCGGCTCCGAACAGTTTCGGACCTTGCTCGTGCAGCCAGCGGAAGGCGTCCTTCAAGTCCTCGGCAATTTCCGGCAACTTCACTTCCGGAGCCAACCGATAATCGAGCGACACGAACACGAATCGCTCGCGAGTACACAGCTCCAGAATCTGCTTGGGCACCTGCGAGCGGCTGCCGACGATGAGCGCTCCCCCATGAATCCAAACCACCACCGGCCGAGCCTCCGCCCCCTCCGGCCGATACACGTCCGCCTCCACCTTCACGTCCCACACCGTCTTGTAAACGTGAGTCGTCTTGATGAGCGGTTTGTCGGATACGGTCTTGGTGTCGTTGTCCGAAGCGATAGTGACGGAAGTCAGTAGCAGGCAAAGACTCAACCAAACTCCGCAGACACAACTTGATTCAAATCGAAGGTTCATTGTCTTGGCCCCTTATTCTTCATCGGGTGACGCTTCAATCTCATCTCCCCCAATTAATAGATGACGATCGATCTCGGCAGGGTTCCGGTATTTCTCATTCTGAAGCAAGAATCGCATGACGAATCGAAGATAATCGAGCGCAGCGGCAAGCGGTCTGTTTGCGTCCCCGCCGAAATACTTCGCCAAGTACTTCCCGACTTCTTTTGATTTCCCGTGAACGAGCTTTGACCTGTAGGCGTAAATTCGCTTGATCTCGGAAAACGCCTCCACTGGTGACTTCGGAGGGTTGGGTTCGCGTTTGAGAATAGCGGCAACTCGGAGTGCGAGCTTGTGAGTCAATTCTTGGTGCTCGTCGTCGGATAAAAGTGTCTCGAATGCAATGACTGCATCGAGGATCGCGTCGTCTTTCCGGTCCCGGAGATAACAGTCGTTGATTCGGCGGGCGGCGATTGCAAGGGTACTTGACTCTGGAACTTGTTCCAGAGGACCAAAAAGATGCGCCGCATCTTCGGCCTGGGAAACCGTGATGATGGGAGTCGGTCTAAGCCAGCCCCAGTGATCGAACGAAACGGGGTAGCGACGAACCGGGATTCCGTGAATATCTGGCTGGAAACTGTCGGAATGTTCGGAGTTGACATAACGATAATGGATCAGCACCTGCGCATATCCGGTGTTGAACCCGGTGGCGATCCGGATGGAAGCGAGCACTCGCTCAACCAGTGTGATAGGGACCGCCTCCGAGTCTTCGACCTCCCACGGATAGCCGGTCAAACTAAATCTCTTGGCTCGCGATAAGCTTCGGCCTTCGATGACGACCGCATGAGTCGCTGCCTGCGCCGCCCACTCATGAACGTGATGCTCCGAATGCAGTAAAGTCGCTCTTTCCCGTTGAAACCGTGTGTCCATTCGGCGAATGACTACATGAGTACCGAAACGAAATTCGTCGAACTCTGCTTGGATCATTAGCAGCGGAACGACGACATCGATCGGAACTTGATCTGCAAAATACTCTTCCTCCCATCTCAGATACAAAGGGAGGAAACGTACCAGATCGAACTCCGCGTTCTGATACACGGTCTGATATTGTTCGACCAGTTGAGCGGGGGTCGCCTCAGCGAACGGCAGAATGAGTTGGACCATTTTTTCATTTGAGATCTCGATATCCTGCCGAAAACGATAGCGGCTCATCGCTTGGTAATCGCAATCCGCGACGAGTGCATCGACGAATAATCGAAATGAATTGATGGTTGTGCGGTCGATTTCGCGACCGGCACTGCCACCAAAAAGCGATGAGTAAGCCAGCGGTGCAGAGCTGTTACCTTCGCTGAAACTTGGCAACCCGTTCTCGCGGACACTGACTTCATACCATCTATACGGTCCTGAAATGTGGAGATGGGGAGTGCTTGCTATCAGCCCACGCAGCCGCGCGAGTCCATCATGAACCGCGGCAGTCGCGAGCTCAAACAATTCAGGCTTTAGTGGCGTGTTAGGCAAACTCGTCAAAGCGACCTCCGAACCGCTGGCTGTCCTCACGCGAGACGTTCTAACCAGTCTCGCATTCACCGGCAAAGCCGCATCGGCCGGCTCGGTTCGCAACGGCGCGTTCAAAGTAGCCATCACCGCTCCGCGTGATGAGCCTTCGGGGCAACGGCGTCGAACGCTTCTAAACCGTTCGCGAGTCGAACACAAAAGGCTCGTCACGCGGAGCGATGACGGCTACTTTTCGGCGGCTTGATCGAGCGGCTTTGACCAGACGATGAATTCGCCAGCCGCGAGACGCGCCTTCTTGGGGTTGTCGGCGATGTAGCGGCGTAGGTGATCGAACTGTTCGGACGAACGGACGAGATGGTCGAACCCGTCTTGTTGCCAGAAGCGGCCGGACGCACCGATGGCTCGGTTGATTTGAGTGGCTTGCCAATGCTTCCAACTCTCGCACTGTTTGAGCATCGCCTCTTCGTTTGGAAATGCGGCCAGCAGGTGGACGTGATTGGGCATCACGACGAGATCGGTTAGTTCATAACGCTCGCCATCGAACTTCCGCAAACTGTCGGACACGATCTGGGCCAAGTCGTGACGTCGCAGCACACAGGCTCCGCGGCACGCATCCGGCTCATCGTGCCAGCGGGTTGAGAAGTACTGAAAGAACTCTTGCTGCGTTTTGCGATCGAGCTTTTGAAGTTGCAGCCAATCGTGAGCGCGTGGGTTGATGCCGTGCTGCCGGAGCCATTGTTGTCACTCTTGCCGCCAGCGTTCGAGGACATCAGCGGGAATGGAAAGTTGGGTCCGCTGGTCCGCCCTCAAACCGCGCACAAGACGCAACATTGGACGTTTTGTGTTCGATTACAGCTGGCTCATGGCAATGCCGCCAGAAGCGCGTTGAGTTCATCGGTGAACGCGCCGACCATATCGATCTCCGCTTCAAAGTCCGTAAGGTTGGTGCTTCCAAGGCCACCCGATAGTGAATCCGCGCCTTCGCCGCCGGTCAGTGTGTCGTTGTCCGCTTCGCCAAAGAGGATGTCGTTCTCGGTGCCACCCACCAAGCTGTCTTGACCGGCCCCACCGAGCAACTGATCGGCTCCGGCATTGCCGTTGATGGTGTCTTTGCCGCCCGCACCGCTGATGACATCGTCTCCCGCGCCGCCAATCAAACTATTGGCCGCGGCATTACCGATGAGGATGTCGTTTCCATCACCGCCGATGGCGTTCTCGAAGAACGCGGCTTGGCCGGCTGCCGCCGTCTTGACCGTGCGATTGAAATGCGTCACCAGCGGGTTGTCTCGCGTCAGTTTGACCGTGACTGCGGTACTGACTTCGCCGAAGTCGAGCGTGTCGGCTGTCCCTTCGCTTGCGATCTCTTTCACCGTGTCGATTTCGGCGGTAGCGGCGTCTCCGAAGCGGTAGGTGTCATTGCCTTTGCCACCGTTGAGGATGTCGTCACCGGCCCCGCCTTCGAGCAAATCGTCGCCGACACCGGCCGTAAACGTGTCGTTTCCGTCGCCGCCAAAGAGTGCGTCGATTTCGGCTCCGGCGTTGGCGGAGTCCGCCCCCGCTCCGCCGCGGAATTCCACATGGAAGGTGCTGACCGTGATCAAATTGGATGTCAGCACGTCGTTTCCATCATTGCCGTTGAAGACGATCGTCCCCTTGAATTTGTTGGCCAACGTCGCGGCAACGTTCAACGAAGTATCCAGCGTGAGCGTGTCCGCCAGGCTGCCACCGTTGATGGTCAGCACGTCGATATCTTCCGCACGGGTGACGGGAATCAAGTTGGTCGTGCCGCGAAGCACTTGCAACGCGGTGCCGACTTTCTTGATCGTCACGGGATTGGCAGCGTCGGCAGTCAACGGAACGTCGAGCTCAAAGAACTCGTCGGTCACGTTGACCGTGATGATTCCGGTCCCCACAAGTTTCGGGGTCGTTCCCAGTCCGCGATTGTTATCCGTCGCCGAGACACTGAGCTTGTAGGCCCCGCCGACGAGCGATTCAAAGTCGATCAGCTCCGGCTTGGCGATCGTGATCTGGCCGTTGGCGTCGATGGCAAAAATTCCGCCGGGATTCGACGCGGCGACGATCGACCAGACTGTGATGCTGTCACCCAAATCGGGATCGATCGCGGTGACCGTACCGACGACCAAGTCTCCCTCACCCGCTTCGGGGTACTCTTCGATTTGGAAGCTGGTGGCCGTGACAACGGGAGCCTCGTTGACGGGATTGACCGTGACCACGAAGGTGTCGGGAGCGGTCAAGGTCGGCAGGCCGGTATCGGTAACGGTGACGGTAATCGTCGCGGTGGCCGTGGTGGCAAATTGATTCGGAACGGGCGTGACCTTGATCGTGCGATTGCCGGCCGTCCCACCCAACACGATGTTGGCGTCGGGAATCAACGTTTGATCGGAAGAGGTGGCCGTCACGACCAGCGCAGAGTTGCCGTTGACCAGCTTGTCGTCCGGGTCGTCAACGGTGAACGCGATGGCCGCCGTCGATTGTTTCTCGGTGATGGTGACATCGGCGATATTGCTGATCGTTGGAGCTCCGTCGTTAAGCGGGTCCACCGTCAGCACGAACGTTTCTTGCGAGACACCTCCATTGGCATCCGTGACCTTGATCGTGATCGTGGAGGAGCCGAATTGGTTGGGGGCGGGAGTCACAGTGACGGTGCGATCGGTGCCGCTGCCACCGAAGACGATATTGGCCAGTGGCACCAGTTTGACATTCGAGGACAACTTCGACGGTGTCAACGTGCCGGGCTCCACGTCACCGATGGTGAAATTGAGCGCGCCGGTGTTCGTGTCTTCGTCAATCGTCAGGTCGTCGAGTTCTGTGATCGTTGGCAGATCGTTGTCCGCAGTGGCGGTGATGGTGAAGGTTTGGGCCGGCAGCGGCGTCATGTCAACTCCGTTGTTGACAGTGCCGCCGTCGTCATGCAGTCGCACCGTGACGGTCGCCACGCCGAAGGCATTTTCCGCCGTGCGATACGTCAGCGTTCCCTCGGGGGAGACCTCTGGCAGTTCACTGAACAACGCGTCGTTGTTGGTGGTCACGAGGAAGTCGAGTGCTTGTCCCAATTCGTTCACCGGACCAACAGCGAGCTTGGTCGCCCAATTGAGCACGGTCTTGGCGGGATCATCTTCCTTGCCCGTCTGATTGGCTCCCTTGAGGAAACTGGGAGCGTCGTTCACCGGGATCACGTTGATTGTGAACGTTTGCGGTTCGCTGGTGTCCACGCCCCCATTGGCGACCAGTCCGTTGTCCTGGACTTGCACCGTGACGGTGGCCGTCCCGTTGGCATTGAGCGCCGGTTTGAAGGTCAGCACGCCGGTGTCCGAGATGGCTGGCGGAGTCGCAAACAGCGTCGTGTTGTCATTGGTGACCAGGAACTTCAGTTTCTGAGTCGTCTCGTTCGCGGCACCTTTGCTGAGGTTGGTCGCGAAGCCTGCCCGGCTCTGAGCCAACGCATCTTCCAACAATTCAATCGCCGTCACGGGCAACTCGAAGCTGGGGACGTCGTTGACCGGAGTCAGCGTGATGGTGAAGGTCTGCGCCGCGCTGGTGTTCTTGCCGAGATTGTCCGTGCCGCCGTCATCGTGAGCGACCACGGTGACGGTCACGGTTCCGTTGGCATCAGGAGCCGCTTCGTAGGTGAGCGTGCCATCGCCGGAGATTTCCGGTGGGCTCGTGAACAACGCCTGGCTGGCTGCCGGCACCGTGACGATAAAGTCGACCGTTTGATCGACGTCGTTCGGACCGGCGGTGAAGGCCGTGACCCAATTCGGCACAGACTGCGAGCCAGCGTCTTCCAGCGAAGTGTGATTCGAATGATTCACCGGCGCGACCTTCGGAATCAGGAAGGTCGGGGCGTCGTTCACCGGAGTGATGTCGATGGTAAAGGTCTGCTCTTCGCTGGTATCGACGCCGTCGTTGGAGACTCCGCCGTTGTCCTTGATCCGTACGCTGACCGTGGCCGTTCCATGAGCGTTCAGTGCCGACTTGAAGGTCAGCACGCCCAGGGGCGAGATCGCCGGTTGAGTGGCGAACAACGTGTTGTTGTCATTGGTCACCAGGAAACTCAGCGTTTGAGTCGCTTCATTCGTCGGACCTTTGCGCAGATTGGTGGCGAAGCCGGTTCGCGATTGCGCGACTGCGTCTTCCAGCACCACAACCTCGGACACAGGCAAATCGAAGCTGGGAACATCGTTGACCGGAGTCAATGTGATCGTGAAGGTCTGTGCCGCGCTGGTGTTTTTGCCGAGATTGGCGGTCCCACCGTCGTCATGTGCGACCACTGTGACCGTCACCGTGCCGACGGCATCTGGAGCCGCTTCGTAGGTCAATTCGCCATCCGCTGAGATCGCGGGCAACGTCGCGAACAACGGCTTGCTGGCATCCGGAACGGTGACAATGAAATCGACGGTCTGGTCGAGGTCGTTGGGACCAGCGGTGATAGCGGTCACCCAGTCTGGCACTGTTTGCAAGCCAGCGTCTTCCAGCGACGTGTGGTTCGAGTGATTCGTCGGCGCGACCTTGGGAATCAAGAAGGTCGGGGCGTCGTTGACCGGCGTGATGTTGATGGTGAAGGTCTGTGGTTCGCTGGTATCGACGCCGTCATTCGCGACTCCGCCGTTGTCGTGGAGTTGCACGGTGATCGTGGTCGAACCATAGGCATTCAACGCGGGCTTAAACGTCAACACGCCCGCAGCCGAAATCGCGGGCTGGGTGCTGAACAACGTCAGATCCTCGGCCTCGACCAGGAAGTTGAGGACCTGTGACGCTTCATTGGTCGGCCCTTTGACGAGGTTTGTCGCGAAGGCGGCGACCGTCGTCGCCACCGAGTCCTCCAGTACATCCACTTGAGTCCGGCTCAGCGTGAAGCTGGGAACGTCGTTCACCGCCGTGAGTTTGATTGTGAAGGTCTGCGCCGCGCTGGTGTTCTTGCCGCCGTTGGCAGTGCCGCCGTCGTCTTGAGCGATCACCGTGACCAGCACCGAACCGTTGGCGTTCGCAGCGGCCGTGTAGGTCAGTGTCCCGTCCGCCGAGATCGCTGGCCGGCCATCCGCCGTGAAGAGCGTGTTGTTCGCGGCGGGGATTGTCACCAGGAAGGTCACGTTTTGATCGGCATCGTCGAGCCCGTCCACCGTGGTGGCGCGGCCCGGATGAATGTCGGTCACCCAGCCAGGAACAATCTGCGAACCGTCATCTTCCAATGACGTGTGAACGTCGGGATTCGGCGAGGGGACCACAAAGCTGGGAGCCTTATTCAATCCGGACAGCGTGATCATGAAGGTCTGCACGCTGTCGTTGTCGCCGCCATTGTCGGTGTTGCCCGTGTCTCGAGCAGTCACCGTCACAGTTGTCGAGCCAACGGCTCCGATCTTGGGTGTGAACGACAGATTGCCATCGGCGTCGATGGCGGGTTGCGTCGTGAACAGCGATGTGTTTACGGCGACCAAAGTGAAGCTGACCGTCTGAGTTGATTCGTTCGCCGGACCGGGGCTGATGCTCGTCGCCCAATGGGAAACGGTTTTGACAGTCCCGTCACCCGACTCGTGCATATCCGGCCCCATCACAAAACTGGGTGCGTCATTCACCGCCGTGACCGTAATCGTGAAGGTCTGCGGGGCGCTGGTATCGACGCCGTCGTTCTCGCCACCACCGTTGTCGTGGATTCGCACGGTGACCGTCGCGCTGCCGTTGGCATTGGCAGCGGGTGTGTAAGTCAGCGTGCCGTCCGCTGAAATGTTCGGAGCGACCGCGAACAGGCCGGCGTTGTCGTTGCTGATGAGGAAATCGAGCACTTGGCCAGACTCATTGGCTGGTACCTTCGACAGCGACATGGCCCACCCAGTGACCGTCTGCGCGCCGGCGTCTTCCAAGACAATTTGACTCGCTCCCTTCGTGAAGCTGGGAACGTCGTTCACGGCAATCACCGTGAACGAGACATTGGTCGTGTCGGTCAGAAAATCGTCGAGGGCGTTAGTCGTACCGTTGTCGCGCAGGGTGTAGGTGAAGCTCGCGATGCCGTTGAAGTTGGCGGCCACCGTGAACTCGACATTGCTGCCATTGATCGTGACCGTTCCGCCAACCGGATTGCTGACCGCCGTGATCGTCAGCAATTGACTCGCCTCGTTGAGTGGACCATCCGAGTCATTTCCGAGCAGTGTGTCGAACGAGATGATCCGCTTGCCGCTGTCCTCCAGGACGCTCGCAAGTTCGTCATCGGTGCCGGTCGGAGCGTCGTTCACTTCCGTGACCACCACCGCCACGGTACTGCTGGAGGTCAGTGGAATGGCCGCGCCGTTCGTCGTGCCGTTGTCGGTGATCGTGTAGCTGATCGTGTCTGAGCCGTTGTAGTCATCGTTCGGCTCGTAGGTCAGCGTTCCGTTCGCGTTGATCGTCACCGTGCCATGCAACGCCGTCGCGACCGTGACCGTCAGTGATTGACCGCTCTCGTTGGCCGGTCCCTTGCTGTCGTTCGTGCGCACGTCGAGCGTGACCGAATTCTCTTCTGCGACCGTCGCTGTGTCGGCGTTCGCCGTCGGCGCGTCGTTTACTTCCGAGACCGTGACGTCCACGGTGCTGCTGGAGGTCAACGGATTGGCCGCACCGTTCGTCGTGCCGTTGTCGGTGATCGTGTAGCTGATCGTGTCCGAGCCGTTGTAGTCATCGTTCGGCTCGTAGGTCAGGGTCCCGTCCGCGTTGATCGTCACCGTACCATGCAACGCCGTCGCGACCGTGACCGTCAGTGATTGACCGCTCTCGTTGGCCGGTCCCTTGCTGTCGTTCGTGCGCACGTCGAGCGTGACCGCACCATCTTCGGCAACAATCGTCGAATCGGTATTCGCTGTCGGGGCATCGTTCACTTCCGAGACCGTGACCGCCACCGTGCTGCTGGAGGTCAACGGATCGGCTGCACCGTTCGTCGTGCCGTTGTCGGTGATCGTGTAGCTGATCGTGTCCGAGCCGTTGTAGTCATCGTTCGGTTCGTAGGTCAGCGTCCCGTTCGCGTTGATCGTCACTGTGCCATGCAACGCCGTCGCGGCGGTCACCGTCAGCGTCTGACCGTTTTCATTCGCCGGCCCTCGACTGTCATTCGTCCGCACGTCGAGCGTCACCGAAAGATCCTCGACGACTGTTGTCGAATCGGAATTCGCCGTCGGTGAGTCGTTCACTTCCGAGACCGTGACTGCCACCGTGCTGCTGGAAGTCAACGGATTGGCCGCACCGTTCGTCGTGCCGTTGTCGGTGATTGTGTAGCTGATCGTGTCCGAGCCGTTGTAGTCATCGTTCGGCTCGTAGGTCAGCGTCCCGTCCGCGTTGATCGTCACCGTACCATGCAACGCCGTCGCGACCGTGACCGTCAGTGATTGACCGCTCTCGTTGGCCGGTCCCTTGCTGTCGTTCGTGCGCACGTCGAGCGTGACCGAACCATCTTCGGCAACAATCGTCGAATCGGCATTCGCTGTCGGGGCATCGTTCACTTCCGAGACCGTGACTGCCACCGTGCTGCTGGAGGTCAACGGATCGGCCGCGCCGTTCGTCGCGCCGTTGTCGGTGATCGTGTAACTGATCGTGTCCGAACCGTTGTAGTCATCGTTCGGCTCGTAGGTCAGCGTCCCGTCCGCGTTGATCGTCACCGTGCCATGCAACGCCGTCGCGACTGTGACCGTCAGTGATTGACCGCTCTCGTTGGCCGGCCCCTTACTGTCGTTCGTGCGCACGTCGAGCGTGACCGAACTCTCTTCTGCGACCGTCGCTGTGTCGGCGTTCGCCGTCGGCGCGTCGTTCACCTCGGTGACAGTGATGCTGACGGTGGCCTCTGCGCTCGTGAGCGCCGCGCCGCCAGCGGTGCTGTCGTCGGTCAGAGTGAAGGTGAAGCTGTCCGAACCGTTGTAGTCACCCGCTGGCGTGTAGGTCACTTCACCGGTCGTGGCATTGAAGCCGGTCAGTGTTCCGTGTGACGGGCCAGTGAGGATGTTGAGCGTCAACGTCTGTGTCCGTTCGGAATCGTCGTCGTTGCCGAGAACGAGAATCTTCGCCGTGTCTTCGGCGGTGGTGGCTGACTGTGTGTTCGCGACCGGCTGATCGTTGACCGCGTTGATCGTCAAGCTGACGGTCGCGGCGACGCTGGTCAGCGCCGGTCCACCGGCGTTGATGTCATCCGTGACCGTGAATGTGAAGCTGTCGGAGCCGTTGTAGTCCTCGGCCGGCGTGTAAGTCACCTGCCCCGTCGCTTGATTGATCGACCCCAACGTTCCGTGCGTCGGTCCAGAGACAATCGTGAAGGTCAACGTCTGAGCCGCTCCCGGATCGTTGTCAGCTCCCGACAACGTGACCACGATGGGCTGGTCTTCATCGGTCGTGCGTGACTGCGAGTCCGCCGTCGGTTGATGGTTGGCCATGTTGCCAAACTGGAGGTTGGCATTGACAACGTCTTCCGGAGCGGGCGTGGCCACCGGGACGATGACGTCGCCGCTGTGAACCGTCACCACCGTGCTGAAGGGAGTTGTCGGTCGATGTGTCGAGGGAACGTCTTCTTCGATTGTGTACCCAGTTCCTTGTCCCTGACCGGGGACACTCGGTTTCAAGCCATCGAAGGTGAAACGGCCTTCTGAGTTTGAAGTCGCAGAAACCGTGACCGCGTTCCCCAGACCGTCGGTGCCGGTCAGATCAAACGTGATTCCCTCCAACGGCGAATCGACGCCGACGTCGTAATCGCCGTCTTGATTTTCATCAAGGAACTTGAATCCGGTGAGCGATGCCAGTTGGACGTTCCCCAGATCGACGTCGTTCACAATCGCTCCGTCGTTGACGGTGATCGTGCGCTGGCCCCCCATCCCGCTTGCAGCACTTCGCGGACGGTGACCGATCCGGTTGGAGTTCCTATGAATTGATAGTCGCCGTTGGCATCCGTCGTCGTGCGCGGTTCGTTGTCGTCGAGCGTGCCGTCGTTGTCCGTGTCGATGTAAATCGTCCAGCCCGCCAACGTCGGTTCGTCGGCATCGAAGCTGCCGTCGCCATCCACGTCTTCCCACTTGGTGCCGTGAATCTCGGTCGATTTGTTACCGAAATCGACGCGCACCGTGTCCGTCGGCCCCAGGGTTACGGTGTGAGTTCCCACCACATTGCTAGACAACTCGGAGTGATCGAACGCCAGCGTGTCGCCAGGCATGCTGCCGTACAGATTGCGAGTCACGATCCGATCGGTGAGCGAAAACTCAGTCAGTTCTCCGGAGTAGATCCCATCCATGATGTCGGTGGTGGGAATGTCGTCTGAGTGTCCCAGGCCGAGACCGTGTCCGATTTCCTGAGCGACCACGGTGAAGAAGTCATACGTCCCCGGCAGGTTTCCATTACCGAGCGTGGTGTCCCAAGTCTCCGCGAAGTCGAGCCAGACCAGTCCGGTCGCCAGACTGTGCGACTCACCGCCATGCACTTGTGTGGCACCGCCCAAGCCCAAGACGTTGCCGCGCCCGCTGGTGTAGCCCAGCGCCGCCAGATCGCCGACGCCGATCGTGATGATGTCCTCCGCGCCAGCCGTCGTATTGCGGACGAAGTGCAATCGGCCTCCCGACGCCGCTTCCCAATCGCTCAGTGCTCGTTCGACGATACCCCGCTGAGCCGCCGTAATCACATTCGCGTAGTCGCCGATGCCTCGGTAGTCGTAATGGATGTCGATCACGTCGGACGTCGATGGATCGAAGTCTCGCCAGCGATGCGGAGTCTCGGCGTGTTCCTCGGATTCCTCCTCGTGGTGGTCCGAATGTCCCGACAGCACGCGGATCGAGTATGCCGTCTGAGTCCCATCGTCATGGGAGGGGACCGTTCCGGGGAAGGTCTGGACCCAGCCCTCCTGCATCACTTCGGCCACGATGTAAATGCCGGCCCGCAGCCGCTCGAAGCGGTACGCGCCATCCTCGTCTGTCACCGAGAACAATTCGCCGTTGTCCTTCTGACCGTTCTGGTTTTGATCGAGGTAAATCGTCCAGCCGGACAAAGCGAGTTCGCCGGCATCCCACTCACGATTGCTGTTCTGATCGCGGAACTTGAAGCCGTGAATCACACCGGCGGGGAGCAAGATCTGAGTGGCGGCATCGGCTTGCGCCGGAGCTGCTTCCTCATTGCCGTTCCGATCCGTGGCCACCGAATAGAACGCGTAGGAATGACCTTCCTCACCGTGATAAGTCGCGGAGGTCGTCGTCACGTTGTCCAGCCACAAGACCGCGGTCGCTCCGTCAATCGACACGAAGATGTCGAAGAATGACACACCGCTGCCGTCGGGACCGTCGTCTCCGCGCCAAGCCACGAGGAAGTCGACTTCGCTCACCGCAGGCAACGTCAGCACCGCACTGACCGGCGCGGCGTTGTCGATGATGACTCGATTGTTGATCCATTCATCGCTGGCCGAGCCTTCGCCTGAGTTGCCCGCCATGTCCTGGACTTCCGCACCTGAGACCGTCAGTTGATAAGTGCCGGGCAGATTCGTCAGCCCGTCCAAGCCACTGACCACGAATCGCGTCGCGTCACCCGCCACCGGTCGAACAGAGACCGCATTCGTGATCAAGTTCGAACCACCGTCGCGCGTCAGCAGCAAGTCGTTGAAATCCAGGCTGTCCGGATTGACCGGTTCGGAGAATTGAATCTCGACGGAGCCGACCGCCGTGTCGCGCGGATCGGGGGTGACATCCACGACGTCCAGCACCGTTGGGATTTGCAAGTCGATCGTCCAGGTGCGTGTGCTGACGCCTGCCCCGGCGGCACCGCTCACGCTCTCGATGCCGCTGGCATCGACGGAGATGGAGTATTCGCCATCAATCCCGTTGAGCGCGGCCAAGCCGCCGATTCGGAAGGTCGTCGGCGAAATCGCCGTGATTGTCACATTGACGATCGTGATCGGAGCGGAGTCGCGCACGAACGACAGATCACTGACATCGAACGTCGCGGCGTTGATCGCTTCGGTGAACGTGACGTCGAGACTATCGACCGGCGAGGTACGAAGACTCGGCGAGACTTCTTGCAGGTGTTCGATCAACAGCGAACTGGCGGTCGTGACCCAAGCTTCGTCGAGCACTCCTGAGCCGTTGTTTCCCGCTTCGTCCTGAATCTCGTCAGCGATCGCGGTGAGCGAGTAATTGCCGGCGGCGGAAGTCAACGGGGCCAGCCCGCTGATGCGATATCGCGTCGACGTCAACGACTCGATGACCGCGCTGTTCAGCGCCACCGCATCGCCGTCGCGGAGCAACACCAGGTCGGCAAAAGTGAAGGTGCTCGGACGAATGGCTTCCGAGAATTCCACCTCGACGGCATCGACCGGCGTCGATCGCGGATCGGGAGTGACCTCTGACAGCGAAGTGAGAATCGGAGCGGTTTGATCGACCAGAATCGTCTCGGTCGTCCGTTCCGCGGAGACGTTGCCCGCCTCGTCGACCGTGCGGACTTCAATCTCGTGAGCTCCTGCAGCCAAGTTCACGTTCAGACTGAAGCGTGGGCCATCCGGCGTCATCACCGACACAGGGCGTCCCAATTGCTCGTTCGTGGACTTATCGACCACGACCACCGTCAGGCCGGGCGCGGCGACAGTTCCAGAGATCGTGAGGGCATTGGCATTGGTGAGCAGATCGTTCGAGGAAAGACCCGTATCGGGACTGATCCGCAGATCCGTCGCGGCATCGGGGCGAGTCGTCCGCATCAGCCACGTTTCCGAGGCGCTGCCGGTCGCCACGTTGCCGGCGCGGTCGAGGATTCCGCTGCCGAGCACCGTCAGTTCATAAGTCCCTTCCTGGCCGACCACCCAATTGAAGCCTTCGATGCGGTAGATCGAACCCGACAAATGCTTCACCGTCACGCGCGTGTCGATCAGGTTGGAACCACCGTTACGAGTCAGTCGCAGATCGGTGAAATCAAACGTCTCCAGGTCGATCGGCTCGGAGAGCGTGACATCCAGCGACAGTACCACGATGTTGCGCGGATCAGTCGCCAGATCCTCAACGTCGAGGACTTGCGGGGCGGTGGTGTCCATGACCCAATTGGCTGTCGCCAAACCGATCCCCGCCGCGCCGGATGCGTCTTGCACATCCGCCACGTTCAAGCGGAGCGCGTAAGCCCCCTCGCTGCCGGTCACACCTTCGAGCCCGCTGACGCGGTACTCGGTGCCCGCAACGTGCGTCACTTCGACGTTCGGCGGCAAGGCGACGACATCGCCTCCACGAGTCAGCGTCAGATCATCTGCCGTGAACGTGGTCAGATCGAGCGTCTCTGAGAAAATGAAATCGACACTCCCCAGCGCGAAGTTTCGCGGGTTCGGTGCGATCGGCTCGATGTGATCGACGAACGGCCCTGCGTCTCCCTTGGCCCAGCGATCGGAAACCGTTTGCGCCGCCGCGTTCAGGCCATAGTCGCGGATGCCACCGCCGATGACCGTGAGTTCGTAAACTCCGTCGGCAGCCGTCAGCCCATCGAGCCCGCTGATGCGATAGGTCGCCGTTTGAGCATTGACCAGCTCGAAAACGAGGCTGCCCGCTTCCGTGATCAGGTTCGCGCCGCCATTCAGCGTCAACTCCAGGTCTTCAAATGTGAAGGTCGCCAAGTCGATCAATTCCGAGAAGACGACATCCACGCTCGAAACCGCGCTGGCCTGCGGATCGGGCGACACGTCGATCACGTCCAGCAATTGCGGCGCGACAGAATCATCCACCACATAGTGCAGCGTGTACGATCCAGTCCCGTCGAAGTCCAAGAGATGCAGCCGGTTCTCGCGGCGGAACGAGCTGTCCGCTTCCGAGAATGTTCGATGCGTCTGCCAGACGTTGTCCCCGACGAGCAATTCGTAGCCGTCATCGCGCACCACGCGCGACAGACGGAAACCCGAACCTGGGTCCAGCAAGCGGAGGTAATTCCAACCGGTCGTCATCGACGCGGTCAGTTGCACCGTGAGGTCTGACAGCGAGACGGAACCATCGGTCTGGAGATTCGTGGCTTCGTTGACCACGGCGACGGTGCCGTCGCTCAGGTACAGCGTGTCGGGCACCACTTCGGCGTCATCCACGTCGTTGGCCAGGAAGTCCAACAGGTCGTCGTCACCCGGTCGATCGGCACGCACCGTGTGAATCAGTTCGTGAATATCGACCGTATCGATCAACGACAGCCGAGGATTCCCCAACCCGTCCACATGCTCGAAGCTCGCCTTGTAGTCCACGAAGCGGCCTTGCAGCGTCGAGATCAAGAACCAGGCCGCGAACTGCGTATCGCCCGGCTGGATGTTCCCCAAATTGGCGGTCAGCGAAGGAATGACCTCTTCGCTCCCCACCTGGCTGGCGATGATCCTAAAGTCGATGACCAGACCTTTTTCATTCTCGACGATCTCTGGCTGCGCCGACGTGATCGTGAAGTTCTTGGCGACTCCCTGACCGATGTTGGAGGCGAGCAATCCCAAGACGAACGGTTCGGAAGGTTCGACTTCTTCCGTGAACGGGTCGTCGCCGATGACGTCTCGCTGGTGGAAGTAATTCAACTTGAGCAGCGCATCGGGATGGACGGTGATGGCGGCCGGGAACAAGTCGATCGAGACCAACTGCCCCTCTTCCATGTATTCGAGCGTGCCGCCGATGTGATAGACGGTCGGTCCGTTTGCCGCTGCGTCGCGAGTCGGAATCAGCGTGTACTTGGCAATTCCGCTGGCACCGGGCCCAACAACTCCGTTCCCCGTGACGTCAGACAATCCCGAAAGCTCCGGCCCGCGCACTCCAAACAGATCGTTCGCCGGATTCCCTTGCTCATCACGAATGTCGAGCACGACGCGGACGTTCGTCAGGCTTTCGTCGTCGTGACCGTTATCAATCTGCAATGTGCCGAGGAATGCCGTCCGCGTGAGGACCGCTTCCTGCTCGATCCGAATGCTGACCTGCGCGCAAATCCCTTCGACATCCTCGGTCGCCTCGGTCGCGGGCCGCAGCCGATTGCCGATGCTGAACCGCGCGTCGTTGCTCATGCCGGCACTGAGGTTGTCTGTCCCGTCAGTCGCACCGCCGAGTTCTGGACTACAGAATCCAACCAACGAGTAAATGCCGATGCCTCCGCCTCCGCCAGCGTACCCTCCACCTCCACCTCCACCTCCGCTGATGAGTGGGAATAGCGATGCGATCGCGTCCAGAACACAGGCAGCCGTGAACAAAGTCAGGCCCGCTGCATGGAAGGCGATCCGCGTCGCAACGCTCCCTTGTCGAGCGCCGCCGCAGAACCACAGATAGCGCAGTCCCGCCGCGACTCCCGCACATAGGCCGATGTCCGCTTCGACATTCGACGAACTCGCCGACGACTCATCGATGCTCGTTTGCGGCAAGCGCCGCACCGCGACGGGAATCGTCAGCGAACTCTTGCCGGGAAGAACTCCAAGCTCGGTCGTCAGCGGGATCAGTTCATAACCTGGGATGACCGGCAGATCGAGTTGCAGATCTTCCGCCGCGATGAAACCGTGGTTGGTCACGAAGAACTCAATCTGACCAGTCTCGCCCGGAGCCAGGTCCGGGATCTCGGTGGCCTCCATCGTCACCACCGGAGCCGGCACGTTGGTCACGAAGGTGGTTTCCAAGACGATCAGGTAGCGGTCTTGGATTTCGGTCGGTTCGACGATCCAGCGGTAAGTCACCGTGGAGCGTTCGATGAAGATCTCGGCGGTGTTCGTGATCCCTGGCAGAATCGTGATCGTCTGCCGTCCGGTGTTGTGCTCGTCGGCATTGACCTCGATCAGGTACGTCCCTTCGGGCAGGTTGGGCAACAGCAGCCGACCACTCTCGTCGGTCGTCCCAGTCGCGATCACGACCGAGTTGTCATACGGGTCGAGCACGCGCACCGTCGCTCCCTGCACGTTCGGTCGGCTGGCCACCGTGAAGGTCAGATTGTCCGTGACCGTCAACTCGAAATCGCCAACCGCCTCGGAGACGACACGGAAATCAAACGGGATGTTGACTCCCGTCTGGTTGTTCCCGACGCCGATCTGTCCGGCGAATCGCAACAACGGGACATCGTTGGTCGGCTGCAACAACAGCGAGAACGAAGTCGATTCTCCCGGAGCCAACGACGGCACGGTGGTCGCCGATGCCAACCGGAACCACGGAATGTCCGGCAGCCCGATCGTCATCTCACCCGAAGGAGCTCCCCCCGTGTTCGTCAGCGTGATCGGGATCAACAGCTGCGAACCGCGCAACAACCCGCGCGTCAACACCGCCGGCGAGGCACTGATCGTCGGAGTCAACGGGACGACGACGATGGCCGCCGGGATCGACAGCGTCGCCCCCTCGCTCGTCGAGAGATTCAATGACAGCAGCACTTGTTGTTCGGAGGCATCCAGCGCCGTCAGAGTGTAATTCAGTGTGATGGTCTCGTCGCCAGCGAGCGTATCGGGAACCGACAACTGCACGTCGATGTTGTTTGTCACGTTCGCGGCCGAAGCCACCAAGCCGCTCAAGGGAAGGTTGCTGAGATTACGGATTTGAATCTGGCCGCTCAGCGGAATGCCGGGGACGATCCGCACTCCGATTTTGTCGGGAACTGCCGACAGCCCCACGATCGTGAATTGATCCTGAACCGTGTCGGTCTCGACCGCCGGATGATCCGCACCGATCGAATACAAGCCCGCCTCAAACGGCAGCGGCTGGAACACGGCCGAGAAATCGCCGTTCTCGTCCGTCACGACATTGATCACTCGTCGTGTCCCGTTCACCAGGATCCGAATGCTGACTCGTTGGAAGGACGCCGGAGTATCGCCGTGCAAATTGGTGATGTGGCCCGTCAATGGGATCGGATTCCCATTGGCCACGACCGTGACGTCGGTCTGTACCGTCGCGTGATACGGAGCCTCAATCGTCAGGCCGATCGGTTGTTCGTCCTGATTCAAAGGCACTCCGCTGTTGTTGAACTCGTTCCCTTCCACGAGGAAGTCATTCACGTCCGTCACGACCAGCACATAAAACGCGCCGAGCATTTCCGGAGTCACGAACTCGCGCGACCGCGAGTACCCCGCCCCCACGTCCAGCGATTCAGCGATCGACACGACTCCCAACAACTGATCGGCGCTCGGATCGAAGAACACGTCGCGCGACAGGTACAAGCGATCGACCCACGAGCCATTGGTGGGCGCGATGCCGTTATTGGTCACAGTCCAGTCGACTCGGAACGTGTCGCGCACGAACAGATTCGTGGGAGTCACGACCACTCGTGAAACTCGCAGATCGGGCAAATCGACGTCGGTGACTGTCAGCGTGTCGATCCCCTCGTTGAATCCCGCCGCCGAGGCGTTGATCGAAACGGTTTGAGCTCCATCCACCAGTGTGTCCACAACTCCGTTGATGATGAACGAGACGCTCGCCTGGCCGGCGGGAATCGTGATGCTGTCGGGAACGGACGCTTCGCTGGTGTCTCCGCTGGTCAGTGTGACGACCAGCGCGTCGGTCGTCGGGGTGTTGCGAGTCACTGTGGCTTCGGTCGCTCCCCGTTCGCCAATGACGTCGTTGTGAATGTTCAGCCGCAGAGTCGGGCCATCGTTGTCGGTCACATCGATCGTTGCCGTCGCGGCTCCTGTTTCCAGCACAACGCCGTCCGCCGTCGTGACCTTGGCCACAAGAATTGCGGTCTGCAATCCGTCCACTTGGTCATCATCGATCGGTTGGATGGCGAACGACATTGAAGCACGGTTGGCTGGAATCGTGACCGAGAATGGAATTTGGACAATGCCGTTGTCCGCGATCAGGGTCACGATCAGCGCGGAGGTCGTCACCTGACTGCGGGTCACGGTCGCGGTCGTTCCTGATGATCCTTCGGCGATTGCCGGGTTGGCGATGTTCAACGACAGGGTCGGAATGTCGTTATCGGTGACATCGACCGAGTCATTCCCAGACACAAAGCCTTCCGCCGAGGCGGTGAGATCGACGTGCTGCGTTCCATCCAGGATCGAGTTGTTGAACGCCGTCACCGAGAAGGTCACGGACGATTCGCCGGCGGGAATCGTGACGGACGCCGGCACGCGAACCTTGTTCGTGTTGTTGCTGATCAGGCTGACGATCAGCGCTTCGGACGAGTCGGTGTTGCGCGTGACCATCGCGGTCGTCGCCGGGTTGACGGCATTCTCCGCGAAGAGGTCGGCGACGATGTCCAGCGCGAGCGTCGCGCGGTCGTTGTCCAAAACAAAAACCGAGGCCGTGCCATCAATGAAACCCGCCGCCGAAGCGATCAAGGTCGTGGTTTGCGTCCCATCCACCAGCGCGTCATCCACCGCGGTGATCAACACAGAGATCGACGAATGTCCGGCGGGAATCGTGACGCTGGCTGGCAGTGTCACGGCCCCTACGTTTGACGAGTTCAACGCCACTTCCAATTCCGCGTCGAACCCAGTGTTGCGAGTCAGAGTGATCCACTGCTGATGTCCCTCGGTCATCTCGGTGGAATAGACCAACAGATTCAAATAGGCTGGCAAGTTGATGGTTTGGTCATCGATCGCCGTGTTGTTGTTGTCGTCGTGCTCGAAGACGTCGTTGCCCACGTCGGCACGCACGACAAATCGCCAGGTTCCTGTGACGAACGAAGGCAATCGGACTTGCTCGGTGCGCACGATGGACGGCTTCACGGCGTTGCCCGGATCGGCGGCAATCGAAACATCGTAGGTGAACGAACCAAGATAGATGTCGTTCCCCACGCCGTCGTCGTTCGACAGGAAGATCTGATCGGTCCACGGACCTTCCGCCGGCTTGTCACCATGATTGCTGACTCGATACGAGAGCGTGACTTCTTCGCCTGACAGACCGCTCGCCGGTGCCGAGATGTCGCTGACTTGCAATTCGGGATAGGTGGCGAGCGTCGAGGTTCTTGCAGCGCTAGAGAACTCGTTTCGTTCGGCGTCGGTGTTCTCCAGGAATTCGAAGACTTGGCCGAATGCGTCCGTGAAGACCGTGAGTCGGAAGCGTCCCGCTCCTCGCAAGCCGTCCGGCAGACGGAGCACCAATTCATGGTGTTCTGAGATCGGATTTTCGATCGTCGTCGGAGCGAGGTCACCCACATTCACGACCGCTGCAAAGACCACTTCCAGGACTTGCACATGGTCTGGATCGGAATCATCAACTCGATCCACTCGGACGTAGTCATACGACGAACCAGCGGTACGGTTCCCTTGATTGACGTCATCCCAACTGATGCGGACTTCCGTTCCAGACTGCAACGGCAACTGCGAATCGGCCGTCGCCACCAGACTGAGATTCGTGGCAATGAGGTCTGGATAGGTCGCCAACGTCGAGTCAATCGTGTCGCTGAGGAATGTATTGTTTTCCGCCGTGCCGCCGACATTGAGTTCAAAGTTTTGGCTGTAGTAGTCCGTCATCACGACGACTCGGAAAAGCCCCGCTCCGCGCGGACCGTTGGGCAGATGGAAGGAATACTCGTTCGACAGCGCGGGATGATCTTGATCGGTCGGCCCGAACGGACCTTCCACGAAGAACACGCGGCCATCGACCGTTTCCAAGACTTCACCGCCGGCGTTGATCCGTTCGACTCGGACGTAGTCGTAGAACGCACCTGCTGGAGCCGTCCCCGTGTTACTGTTGGTCCAGTGGACTGTGACCAACTGCCCCGACTGGAATTGTGATTCGCCAGGATCAGAGGGAGTCAGCGAGACTTGCGTGACCACGAGATCGGGATACGGTGCAAGCGAGACCGCGAACGACGCGCTGCTGATCGAATTGTTGGTTTCCGCATCTTCGGGATCGTGATCGTTGAACTCACTGATGTAGTTCCCGATGTCGGTCGTCACGGTGATTTGCAGGTCACCCACGCTGACGAGCCCATCCGGCAGGTCAAATGTGTGCGAACGTGCGCGAGTCCCATCGGGACCGAGGCTCCCCAGACCGTTGGTATCGTGATAGATCCATTGGTCGTAGATGGTCGCGCTCGTGGTCAGATTGGTCACCAGGACTCGGTCAAACCAGCCGTACTCGACGGTGCGAGTTCCGGTGTTGCGATCGGTCCAATGCACCGTCACCGTGTCCCCAGTCTGAGGATTGGGAGGACGGTCCAGCGAGAGGTCCGTCGCCTGCAAATCGACGAAGACATCAAAGAATGACGAAACGGCGTTGTTCTCTTCCGCGTTCTCGTGGCTGACCGCGTTGAACTCGAAGATCTGTTGCTGCGAATCGACGGTCACGGTGACTCGATAGTGCCCGCCATGAAACACCACTGTGTCGAGCAAATGCGTCCGCGTGCCATCGGCGGCAAGTCCGCCCGATTCGTTTCGGTAGTCATTCAGAGCGTAAGAGCCCGTGGTGAGGTTTTCGACGAGCACTCGTTCCGTCCAGCCGACAGTCGCCTCTCTCAGGCCACGATTGGCGGTCGTCCACGAGATCGTGTATTCGCCGTCCGCATCGGGCGTCGTGACATTCAGCGACTCGATCACCAAATCGGGGTTGTTGACGCCGTCAATGTAATTGCCGAAGTCAGCCGCAGTGGGATTGCCGTTGTAGACAAACACCACGCGATTCCCGAATGAGGCGACGTAGTCCTGCTGCATCACCTCGGCCACATCGTAATACCCGACAGTCAGCCCGGAAATCAGATAACGGCCCGTTTCATCAACCTCCGTCGTGTTGGGATCGTCAGACTGAGTGACGGCGAACGGTTCGCCCGCGTCCAAGTCGCCGTCGTTGTTCACGTCCACGAAGATCGTCCAACCGGGGAGACCTTCGTCGCTCGTGTCGCGATAGCCGTTGGCGTTGTGATCGTACCACTTCGTGCCGGTCAGCCCAGTATTCGGGTCGAGCTGATAATTGAAGAAATCGGTGCCGGTGTGATTGGTGTTTTCGTTGATGAACAACTGCCGGTCGCCGCGTGAAACAATCCAACCCGCTTGCGGTTCTTCGCGCACCCACTGAGTGAATCCAGACAGGACACCAAGGATTCGGTAACGCCCCGTCTCGTCAATGTCCCCGGTCGATGGGTCATCTCCGCTGGTGACCGCGAACGGTTCGTCCGCGTCGCGAGTCGAGTCTCCATCCAGGTCGACGTAAATCGTCCAGCCCGCCAAGCCTGGCTCACCAGAGCCGTGGAAACTGTCGCCGTTGAGGTCATTCCACTTCGTGCCGGAAACCGACGCATTCGCCAACTGCAAGTTGCCAAAGTCCTGCGTCTGCGTTTCGCCGATTGACAGGCCAATGTAACGGTCGCCACGAGTTGCCTGCCAACCCAATTGCGGGACTTCCCGCAGGAGATGACCGCCGCTGGCGATGTTTGACAGCGTGTAGGCACCATTCGCATCCGTGACCGCACGCGGTTCGTCTTCGTCCAGAACCGCATCGTGATCCAGATCCCAATAGATGGTCCAGTCGCGCAACAAAGGCTCATCGTTGTCACGCACCGTGTCACCGTCGAGGTCGTGCCACTTCACACCGGTGATCGTCCCGATCGACTGATAATTGGCGAAGTCGCGACCAATCATCGTCACTCCGTCACGACTCACATAGTTGCCGAAGTAAAAGTTGAAATTCGGTGTGACAGAAGCTGTCCAAGAGACTTGAGACACCTCTCGCAAGTAAGCGTAAAAAGCGGAGCCGGTCGGGAAGCCGGACAGTGTGTAATGGCCGTTGGCGTCAGTGACAGCCTGAGGTTCGCTAGCATCCAGTTCGCCGCTGTAATTGAGGTCGGCGAAGATCGTCCAGCCAGCCAGTCCTTCATCGCCCACGTCACGTTGGCCGTTGGCGTTGTGATCGTTCCACTTGGTACCAGAGATCGTGGTCTCGGCCGCCGGAGTGAAGTTACCGAAATCGGCATTCATGACGTCCTGGCCGTTGTAGACGAAAATGCCACGATCGCCTGCAATCGCCGTCCAACCTTCTTGCGGAACTTCGCGCACTACCTGGTAGCCAAATGGAACTCCTTCGATCGTGTACCGCCCCTCGGCGTCGGTGATTACGGAGGTTTCCCCGGCATCCAAGTTGCCGTTGTAATCGGCATCAAGATAGATCGTCCATCCGGAGAGCAACGGCTCGTGCGCCTCTCGCTGACCGTTGGCGTCCAGATCCTTCCACTTCACACCTCTGATCGAACCATCGACTGGAATGAAGTTCGCGAAATTGACATCCTCGACGTGCTGTCCGTTGTAGACGAACCGATATTGGACGCCGATCGAGACCCGCCAGCCCTCCTGTGGGACTTCGCGGACGTAATAAGCCCCGGCGCTGCGTCATCTCAAATGCAATTTGAGGTTGCAGATTATTTGAGGAAGACTTCGTTGGGGGTTCTGTAGCCGAGGCAGCGGCGCGGGCGGTTATTCAGAAGATTTGCGACGCGTTCTAGCTCGGCCCAGGTGACGG
>SXGT01146318.1_pt1 | contig 57461 bp, 47 predicted proteins | sample 3176221 | NCBI WGS metagenome assembly SXGT01 (sample SAMN11356862, study PRJNA531348) | freshwater metagenome | isolation source: freshwater sample F1-120 | place: China: Fuxian Lake, Yuxi | collected 2017-12-25 | reverse complement strand
CGCTGTCGGTGTCGGTGTCGGTGTCGGCATCGCCGCCGGTGTCGGTGGCGGTGTCTTCGTTGCCGTTCTTGTCGGCGTCGTCGACGACGATGGTCTGGTTGCCGCAGGCGAGGAGGAGGAAGGTGAACATGGCGGCAGTGTAGTGTCGGGCTGGCCCGCTCGCGATCACGCCGGCATCAAGTTTTCAGGTGGGACACGAGAAGCCGGTACGCCGCGTTGACCTCGGCCGCCCGGCGGTTGTGCTCCGGGAGCTCGGCCGGGGACGGCGCGCGGTCGGGGTGCCAGCGTTGTACCAGCCGAAGCCACGCTTCCCGCACGGTGTCGGCGTCGGCACCTGGTCGGAGGCCGAGCACCGCGAAGGCCTCGGCCACGCCCTCTGCGGGCGGTGGGGCCTCGGATGCGCCGATCGCCGCCGCGAGCGCGCGCACGTAGGCTTCCTGGGCCTCGCCCGGCCAGGCGCTGGCCACGCCGCGCCACAGCCACCCGACCAGCCTTGCGCGACCCTCGGTGTCGAGGTGCGGGTCGAGGCGGCGGGCCACCTTTGGCGGCGACAGTCGCGACAACTCGGCGTCCCGCAGCTCGCGCAGCCACGCGCGCAACCAGTGAATACCGTCGTCGTCGAGCGGCACGCCCTCGCAGAAGCTCTCGCGAATGAAGCGCACGTCGTCGCGCGCGAGCGCCCGGCCGTCTGCCCGTGCGCAGGCCACGAGCGCCATCACGGCGCGGGCGGGCCCGCTGTTGCCGAGTCGCCGCACGGCGGTGGGCAGCCGAACGGCGAAGGTGGCGTCGTCGCCGTGGCCGGCCGGGCCCCGCAAGCGCACCTTCACGTCGACCGACTCGCCCTCGGGCAACTCCGCGTAGGGGAAGAAGGCCCTGGGCAAGGCGCAGGCCTCGTCGGCGTCGTCGGGGACGACGATTTTCTCCTCGCGACAATCCCCGGCGCTGATGCGCACGCGCACGTCGCGACCGGAGAGGCGACGGGCTCGCCACACCGGCACCAGCTCCACGCCGGGCCCGCAGGCGCGGAAGGCGTGGTGCTGCCAGTCCAGGCGCACGATCTCCAGCGCCTGGTTGCCGTCGCCGAGCACGTGTCCGAGCGCGGCGCCCACGCCCGCGCCCACCGGGCCCCCGAGCATGCCGCCGAGCAAGCCGCCGACGAGCTTACCCGTCCACGCCACGGTCGCGACTCCATTCCGCGCTGCCGTTGGGCGTCTCCCAGAGGCGCACCGACACCACCGTCACGCCGCTGCCGCTGAGCAGTCGCTCGGCGATCGCGGCCAATTCGGCAGCGATGTTCTCGGCCGTGGGCGGTACGGGCATCCAGTACACTGGTCGACCATGCGCGGCGTTGCTCGCGGCCAGCGCCATGATCGCGGGGTCGGGGTCGCCCTCCATGAGGATGGCGGTGTGGTCCCAGTGCTGGTCGATCCAGCCGCCCACCCGCTCCTTCACCACGCCGAAGTCAATCACCCGCCCGCGATCGTCGAGCGCCGGCGCGTGACAACTGATCTCGGCGGCATAGCGATGCCCGTGGAAGGCGGCGCACTTCGACTCGTGCCGGGGGATGCGATGCATCGCGTCCCACTCGAGCCGGCGGGTGCAGGTGATCATCCCCGGTGGCTAACTCGCGCGATAGCAGCGGCGGTCATGCGCGTCCTCGTCACCGGCGGAGCCGGCTACATCGGCAGCGTCGTTACCCGCGAGCTCCTCGCGGCCGGTCACGAGGCGGTAGTGCTCGACAACCTCGTCACCGGCCATCGCGAGTCCGTGCCCACGGGAGTGCACCTGGTCGAGGCCGACACGCGCGACGGGGCGGCGGTGCGACGTTGCCTGCGCGAGCACCGCGTGGAGGCGGTGGTGCACATGGCGGCCATCTCGCAGGTGGGCACGAGTGTCAACAAGCCGCGCGAGTACTACGACAACAACGTTCGCGGTGGACTGTCGCTTTTCGATGCGATGCTCGACGAGGGCGTGGGGCGCGTGGTCTTCTCGTCCACGGCGGCGGTGTATGGCGAACCCGAGCGCGTGCCCATCGAAGAGAGCGCGGTCACCCGGCCCACGAGTCCCTACGGCGACACCAAGCTGTTCCTCGAGACGGCGCTCCAACGTTACGGCGTTGCCTATGAGCTGCGGGCCGCCTGCCTGCGCTACTTCAACGCCGCTGGTGCCCACCCCGAGGCTGGCGAGGATCATCGCCCGGAAACCCACCTTGTGCCGCTGGTCTTGCAGGCGGCCCTGGGCGCGGGGCGTCCCATCACCATCTTCGGCACCGACTACCCCACGCCCGACGGCACGGCCGTGCGCGATTACCTCCACGTGGTCGACCTCGCGCGGGCCCACGTGCTCGCGCTCGAGGCCACCGCCGAGCGCAGTTGTATCTACAACCTCGGTAGTGGCACGGGCTTCTCGGTGCGCGAGGTGATTGACGCCGCGCGTGGTGTCACAGGTCGCGACATCCCCGTCCTCGAAGGTCCTCGCCGCGCCGGCGACCCGGCGGTGCTGGTGGCCTCGTCCACTCGCATCCGGGCCGAGCTGGGCTGGGCCCCGCGCTTCGACGACATCGGTCAGATCATCGGCTCGGCCTGGCGCTGGGTGCAGGCGCACCCACGGGGCTATAGCGGGGCCTAGATCGCGGCGGTGTCCTCGCCGCGATTGCCCGTGTAGTCGTAGTAGAAGGCCTCGATGGCGGCGCCGGGTCGTGGGATGGCCCAGCCGTCGAAGACGATGCTGTTGTCGCCGCCGTCGTAGCGCCATCCGTCGGTGTCGCGCCGGGGGATGGCCACGGCGTCGACACGCACCTCCATGGTGGACAAGAGCGGCAGCGCGGAGAGTACAAACTTCGTTTGCAGGCCGAGGACCTCGTTGGCCAGGCGCTCGAGCATGCCCTCGGTGTCGGCGCTGCAGATCGACTCGCGCGCACCGCCCGTGGCTTCCTGCGCCTCCACGTACGCCTCCCCCGGGTCGGCCGCGCCGGCGGCGCTCGCGCAACCCGTCGGGAGGTCGCCGACGACGGCGCTCACCACGACGGCGCGCCCGTCGCGCGTGGCCTCGAGCTCGCTCACGAAGTCGGCGGGGTCGATCCCCGAGTGATCATCCTCGTCGCTGTACACGATGAGCTCGAGGTCGGCGTCGGCGCGTGCGTACTCGTTGCTCCGGTGGTCGGCGGCCAGGATGGCCGAGGCGAACCCGGCCTCTTCGCGCTCCCCGGCCACGCCCGCCAGGCTCAGCGCGTCGCGAAACTCGTCCTCGATGTTCTCGGTCTGGTCGCCAATCGGCTCGGCGAGCAGGGCCCCAGTGCCGCTGGTGGTGGTGATCGCGAGGCGGAAAGGCAGCTCGGCGGCCGCGAGAGGCGTGGCGAAGGCGGCCGAGCGCTCGATCAGCGTCTCCTGTTCCTCTGCCATCGAGGCGGAGTCGTCGATGACCCACAGGATGTCGAGCTCGGCGCCTCGGTCGCTCTGGATCCAGCCGTCGCGGGCGGTGCTGCGCGTGACGTCGTAGTCGCTGCAGGCGGCCAGGATCGGGAGGAGGGCAAACGGCCGTTTCACCTGGTTAGGGTATCACCCCGTGATGCTCCTCCTCCTCGGCTGCGGCTCAAACGCGTCAACCGCGTCGAGCGCCACGGTCACGGCACTGCGGGTCGATCCCGCCGAGCTGGAGCTCGAGACGGCGACGGGTGTCCCCGCCTCGGCCAGCTTCTCCGCTATCGCCACCTACGGCGACGGAAGCGAAGGTCCGCTCGACCTCGTGAGTTGGACGTTATCCAACGCGAGCATCGGCAGTATCAGTTCGCGCGGCGAGTTTCTCTCGGTCGACACCAACGGTGGGGATGCCACGGTCACCGCCACGCATCTCGACATCGAGGCCACCGCGAGCCTGTCGCTGCGCTACCGGGAAGACATCCTCGATGCGGGGCTCGACGCGGGCGTGCCCGCCGCCTTCGAGGCCGCCGAGGGCAGCGAGGGCGAGGGCATCGACATGCTCTACCCGCTCGACGGTACCAGCGTGCCCCGCAACCTCGCCGGCCTCGTCGTGGCCTGGGACGGGATGGACGAGGGCGAGATCGCGCGCATCCGCTTCGCTTCGTCCCGCACCGACGTGTCGGTGTACACCACCGCCACGACCTGGGAGGTGCCCACCGACCTCTGGGAAACGATCACCGCCACCAACAGCGCGGGCGCCGTCGACGTGCAGGTCACCGTGGGCACCTGGAACGGAAGCGAGGTCTCCAACCTGCGCACCTCAACGGCGGTCAACGTCGGCGTCAACCGCCTCGATGCCACGGGCAGCCTCGTGTACTGGTCGTCGAAAGACGAGAAGATCATGCGCGTGGTAGCGGGCGAGAACGAGGCGAAGCCGTTTTTCCCGTCCGACGACATCACCGGTTGCTACGGCTGCCACGTGATCTCCGAGAAGCTCCAGTGGATGGTGGTCACCAACCAGGGGGGCGACGGGCAGTACGCGGTGATCGACGTGTCCAACCCCGACGCCCTCGCTACCGTTTACTGGCTCCAGGGCGACTTGCGCGCCACGTTCAAGGCGATCTCGCCGGATGGCCAGTGGATGCTCGCCGTCGCCAACGGGAAGGTTCTGCTCTACGACCTCCCCAGCAACACGCTGGTCTCGACACCCGCCCTCGATGGCGCCTGGTATTCGCAGCCGAGCTGGTCGCCGGGCGGCGACGAGCTTGCGCTGGTGCGCATCAAGGAAGACAACGATTTCGACGCCGACATGGACTTCGTGAACGGCGAGATCGTGAGGGTGCCCTGGGACGGCGCCTCGCTGGGCGAACCCGAGGTCTTCGTCGAGGCGCAACAAGGCTACAACCTGTACTATCCGGAATATTCGCCCGACGGCGAGTGGCTGGTGTTCAACCGGAGCACGGGCGACAGCGCGTCGGACGAGGACGCCGAGCTTTTCCTCGTTCCCGCGAGCGGCGGCACGCCCATCCGACTCGACGCTGCCAACGGTACCGGCGAGCTGGGCAACAGCTGGGCCCGCTGGGCGCCCTTGCCCGACGACGACGTGCTCTGGCTGGGCTTCTCCTCGATGCGCCCCTACGAGGTCGCCGGCACCGTCGACCCGCAGATCTGGGTCACCCGGATCGATCCCGCGGCGGCGCGCGAGGGCAACGACCCGTCCACGGCTCCCTACTGGCTCCCCGGCCAGGATCCCGACACCAACAACCACGTGCCGGTGTGGTGGTCGCGCTAGCCTTTCTCAGTTGCGCCGACCCGGCCGCGAGCGGCTCGGGTGGGATCAACTCGACCACCTTCCTCGCGCCCGACCAGGCCGACGCCTGGACCTGGCGCGACGATGGCGACACCGGCGTGGTGCCCGACGACGAGGCGCTCGTACGGGGGCGGATGGACGGCGACGGCGTGGTGGAAGTGCGCCGCGGTGCCCGCTACGCCGCGGGCAGCGTGGTGGGGCTTTTCACCTGGGACATCGAGGCCGACGACATCGTCCTGTCGTCCTGGCAGTGGGGCGACGAGGGCAGCGACACGCCCACCGTGCTGGCGGTAGGCGGCAGCGACGACGGCGACGTGGCGAGCAACGGCGAGGGGGCATGCACGCCGCAACGCTACGACTCGGTATCGACGACCTACGGGGAGTTTTCCGACGTGCTCGCGTGCGTGTGCGTGAGCACGCCGGCGCCCGACGGCACCTACTGGTTCGCCGAGGATTTCGGGCTGGTCAAGACGGAAACAGGCCCGTTCAAACTCGATCTCGTGGCGCCCTGGTAGTTACCAGGCCCCGTTGGTGATCTGCAGCGTGTACTCCTGGCAGGAGTAGCTGGTGGAGGTGCGGAACACGTGGATGTAGTACGACGAGCTCAGATCGTCGCAATCGTTGTACCAGCCACCGTCGCAGGTCCGGGTATCGGAGGGGACGGTGTGGCTACCGTCGCCCTGGTCTTCCGCGTACACCTCGTACTCGGTGTAGCCGTTGCCCTCGGGGTCGGTCGACGAGCCGCTGCCGCAGTCGAGGTAGCCCGCGCTGCAGCCGCCGTCGTACACCGCGAACCCGTACTCGGAGGAGCCCGCCGTCATTTCCACGTGGAAACGGTAGTAGTTTAGGCCGCTGGTCGACGCGTCGCTGGTTTCCACCAGGTACCAGTCCTCGTCGGAGCTATCGAGGATATTGCCCGTGAACTCGATGGTCGTCGCCCCGTCGTCGGCGAGTGTCGACCAGTCGATCACCGGGTCGGCGCAGCTCTCGCCGTAGCTGGTGCTGTCCTCGTAGTCGTCGGTCGGGTCGCACACCTCGGTGCTCACCACGTTGCTGACACCCGAGGTGTTGCCGGCCGAGTCGGCGGCGGTGGCGTAGAAGCTGTAGGCGTAGCCGGCCGTGAGGCCCTCGCTGAAGCTGAACGAGCCGGCGCCGTTGGCAGTGCCGGTGTCGGTGGTGACGCCCGCCGACGAGGAGATGTAGAGCGTGATGCTCGCGAACGGCTCGCTGCTCCCGGTCACGGTGGCGCTCGTCTCGTTGCGGTAGCCGTCGAGGCTATTGAGCACTGGGGCGTCGGGCGCCGTGTAGTCGCCCACCGTCACGCTGTCGGAGCCGGTCGCGCCGCTCGCGGTGCCGTCGCTCGGCGTGATGGTGCACAACCAGAGCTCGCCGTCGGTGGTGTAGGAGGCGGCCACGGTGCTGGTGGTGATCGCGCTCAAGACGCCGTCGACGGTCCAGGCATAGGTGTAGGAGATGCTGTCGCCGTCGGCGTCGCTCGAGGCGGCGGTGACGGTGCAGGCGAGGTCGTCGTCGTCTTCCGGGTAGTTCGGCGTGACGTCGACGCTCGGCGCGGTGGGCGTGCTGTTGGAGATGTTGCGGGTGCCCGAGGTGACACTCGAGCCCTCCTCGTAGCCGTCCCAGGGCCACACCTCGACGGTGACCGCGTCGGACTTCACGAAGGCGCTGCCGGCCAGCGTCGGGTCGGTGGCCCCGACGACGGCGGTGCCGTTGACGTACCACTGGTAGTGGTAGTCCTCGGCGTCGCCATCCGGATCGGAGTAGCCGCTCGGGTTGGCGGTGAGGGTATCGTTGGTGTAGGCCACCGTCGGGCTGATGCTGACACTCGACAGCGTGGGCGCGCCATTGCCGATGGTGACGCTGTCCATCCCGGCCGGGCCGTCGATGTTGCCGTCGTTCGGGGTCACGTACACCGTCCACACGTCGCCCCGGGTGGTGGCGGTGGAGGGGAGGGGATTGCTGCTCAGCCCAGAGTCTACGCCGTTGAGGTACCAGGCGTAGAGGTAGGTGATCGCGTCGCCCTCGGCGTCGTAGGCGGCGGTATCGAGCACCACGGTGAGGTTGTCGTCGCTCCCAGCGGGGTCGGGATCGATGTGGATCACCGGCGCGTCGGGCGCGGTGTTCACGTAGAGGGTGGCGCTGTCCCGCGCGGTGAGCCCGTCGGCATCGGTCGCGTACACGGTGATGGTGTGCGTGCCGTTGGTGAGCCCGTCGTAGGTGAAGTCGGCCACGCCGGAGGAGGAGGCCCCCTGGGTGGAGAAGACACCGTCGAGGTCGGACTCCCACACCATGCTCAGGTCGGCGGGGTCGTCTTCCAGGTCGGTGACGAGGGCCTCGAAGTAGACGCGGTCGCCGTAGTTCACGACGTCGCCCGAGGAGGGCGACACGAGCTCGAGCTCGGGTTTGCTGCCCTCGACCACCTGGATGGTGGTGGTGTCGCTGCCGGTTCGGCCGGTGGTGTCGGTGACCACCAGAGAGATCTCGTGCTCACCCTCGGTGAGCTCGAAGGTGCCCGTGGTCTTGCCGTCGGAAGACGGGCTGGAGCTGAAGGGCAGGATCCCGTCGATGGACGAGGTCCATTCCACGGTCATGTCTTCGGGGAGGTCTTCGCCGTCGAGCACGGCGCCCTCGAACAAGGTGAGGCCGTTGGAGTAGTATTCGACGCCGTACTCGGGGGTGACGATCTCGGCGGTGGGGGCCTCGTTCTTGTTGACGGTGATGGTTACGGCGGAGTTGGCGCTCTGGCCGTCGGGGTTGATCGCGGTGAGGGTGACCGTGGCCTCGCCTCGCGTGAAGACGTGGTCGCAGTCGGAGAGACCCGTGGCATCGAAGACGGCGCCGTCGCACACGCGCTCGCCGTTGACCGACCAGGTGGCGCTGATCGTCGTGAGCGACGTGGCGTAGACCTCGTCGACCACCCGCCCGCGCATCGACACCGTGACGCCCTCATTGACGGCGCTGCCGTCGGTGGGCGTCTCGATGGCCACCACCGGTGGCTCCTTGTACTTGGAAAGGCCGTCGTCGCTTTCGCAGCCGGCGAGGAGCACGACGAGCGAAGCGGCGCCGATGGGGGGGAGAAGGGCGGTCCGGATGGGACACCTCCGAATCTCGCAGTATAGGTTGTTCGGCGCCGAGGCTCAACCGCTCTGTGCGCCCGGATGGACATGATCGCGCTCTTTCCCCTCGCACTGGCCGCCGATCCGGTGACGGCCGAGCAGGGTGCGCTCGCGGCGGTGGGCGACACGATCGACGGGGCGACGGTGAGCTCGGTGATCACGCACCCGGAATTCGAGCGCTACACGCTGGACAAGGAGGGTGCGACGCTGGTGGTGGAGCTGACCCTCGCCGACCCGGTGCACACGGGACTCTGTGCCGCCGGGGGACTCGCCCTGTTTCCGCGCCCCGACCTGGTGGGCGGGGAGCTGGCGAGTGTCGACGCCGGTGCGTGGTGCGCGCGCCTCGACGATGTGGCCGGAAGCCGGAAGATCGGCCGGATCGCGGACTCGCCCGGCGCACCGATGTTGCCCCAGCCCGCCGCCGAGTCGCGCACGCTGCGGTGGGCGCTCGGGCTAGCGGCGACGTTCGGGCTCGCGCTCGGCTTCTGGGCGATGCGTGCGGCGTGGCGTGGTGCGGTCCTGGCGGGTCTAGGCGCGCTGGCGGTTCGGCTCCTGGCGGTGGAGCCGGGCACCTTCAACGGGGCGGGCGCCCAGTTCGAGAAGCTACTGCTGGCCTGGGGTGAGCTGCGCGGCTCCCCGTACGGTCCTGGCTATGCGCTCGCGAGCCTGCCGTCGACGATGATACTCGGTGATACATCGTTCGCTATATTTACGAGCAATCTAGTATATTCATGTATCACAGTCGTGTTTGTATACGTGCTTGTTGCCCGGGAGAGCGCGTCTCGCTGGGCCGCGGGGGCGGCGGCGCTCTCGCTCTCCCTTGCCACCCCGGCGCTCTTGCTGTCGCGCTCCGAGTCTATGCACGTGCCTGGGGTGGCGATGGCGGTGCTGGCCTGCCTGTTGGCGGCGGAGACTCGGCGGGCTGAACGGCTGGGCCTCGCGACCGCACTGGGCCTCGGTAGCGGCGCCGCGGCCTGGGTCGCGTCGTGGATCCGCCCGGACTTGCTGGTGGCGGTGCCGGCCGCGATGGCCTTCGCCCTGGGCCGGCGCGGCGTGCCCGCGCTCCTCGGGCTCTGCATGGCGGCCGCCGGGCGAGCCGCGTCGCTTGACGGTGGTGGCGGGGAGCTCCTTCGCCCCGAGGCTTACGTGCAGGTGGCCACCTGGGTGGAAGGGCTGCGGCCGCGTTGGGGCTTTCCGGGAGAGAGCGGTGGATTCGCGCTCCTCTCGGCCACGGGGTTCACCTCTCCAGCCTGGTGGCTGCTCGCCGCACTTGGCTTCTTGGCGCGTCCCCACCGCGAGGCGGGCTGGCGCTGGTTGCCCTGGTTGTTGCTCGGCACCCTCCCCTTCGTGCCCAAGGCCTGGCCGCTCGCCGACGCCATCCGGCTGCAATATTTCGGCCACGTGGCCCTCGCCGGCCTCGTGGGCCTGGGCGCCGGACCGTTGCGGGGGCGGGGCATTTTTCTCGCGGGAATCCTACTTTTACCCTGGCTTGGTCGCGTTCAGCCCCGCTGGGCCACGCACGAGGAGTGGCGCTTTCTCGAGCGGACGGTCCCGGACCTGCCGGCGGGCAGCGTCGTGCAGTCAGCGGCCTACGGGCACCGCAACGAGTCCTTCCGGCGGGTGATGGCCACGCTCGGCTCGGCGCGCTGGGTGGAGTCGGGCGAGGCCGACATCGTGTACCGCGGCATCGGCGAGCCCCCGCCCGGGGGCGTGCCGATCGCGGAGTACAGCTTCGAGCACGACGGCGACCTCGACATCCAGCTGCCCTCGCGCATGGTCACCCTGGGCTTCTACTCGGTCCGTCCCACGGCCTCGACTGGGCACGACTCCACGGCGAATTGAAACAGCTTCTCTTCCGCCGGGCGGACTTCGCGGACAAAGGCGCGGCGATCCTCGTCGCGGCCAAAGATCTCCGGGGAGATGTCGGTGCAGGTGTCGCAGCTGATACAATTCAGGTCGACGAACCAGGGCCCAGGTGCGTTCAACGGGTGTTTTTTTGATACATCGGCCATGTGTCAGCTCCGGGCACCGGCGATCACCCGGGCGCTCTCGTGGTGGGGGTCGCTCACGCTACCACCGCCGGGCTGCCGCTGGCCATGGTCGTCGGGTTGCTCGTCGCTGCGTTGGCCTCGGCGTGCGAGCACGCGGGCCACGAGCTCGGGCTCCGGCTCCCGTCGTAAGACGCGGCGGATGACGTCGATCGGGTCGCCGGGCACGGGGAACAGCTCCGCCGGGTCGTAGTGATAGTTCATCGAGTAGAGGCCGGCGCACACCGGGTCGAGCGCACAGGCATCGCAAGCGGCGGCCTTGCCGTGTAGGAATTGTTTCTGGAGGACAAAGCCCTTCTTGTCGAGGAAACGAATGCAGCGTTCCTCGTCCTTCACGATCTTTCGGGTTTCCGTGCTGCACTCGGGGAACTCGGGCATGAAGCAGAGCGGCACGCGCTCGGCGCGGAAGCTCCGCCCGGTGCCGGCGAGGAATCGCATGGCGCGTCGCAAGGAGAGCTCGAACTCGCCGAGCCGAGGGATCACGTCGGGGTTGCGCTCGGCCCGGTTCATGTTCGGGTCCATGTTGTTCCACACGACGTGGCGAACATGGGGGTGCCGCTCGGCGATCCAGCGCACGGTGGTGTCGAGGTGGTCGCTGTTGAAGGCGTTGATCACCGTGTTGATGTCGGCGGTGATGCCGAGCCGGGGCACGTGGGCCAGGGCGCGGTCGATGTGCCCGTGGCTCCCCGGCGTCTGGGTGAGGAAGTCGTGCACGTCGGGGTGGTAGCTGTGCAGCGACAGGTGCACGTGGGTGAGCCCGGCGGCCACGAGCTCGGCGAGGAAGTCGTAGTCGCAGATGCGCTGCCCGTTGGTGATCATGCGGATGAAGAGGCCGCGCGACTTGGCGTAGTGAATCGCGGGGACCAGGAGCGGCGCGATGGTGGGCTCGCCCCCGGTGAGGATGATACCATCGTACTGTCGCGACACTAGATCATCGATGTGGAATCGGAGCTCTTCCTCGCTCAGGTCCACCCCAGAAGGCGGGTTGGAGCAGAAGCGGCAGGCTTGCTTACACTCGCGGGTGAGCTGGAGGTAACCGAGGTTGGCCATTAGCTTCGTCGCCCCGCGTCCTTGTCGATGAAGGGCACCGGTGGGGCCCCCGGCACGGCGAGGCGCGGGGCCGGGGACTCGGGCGGCGAGCCCCCGCGGAGTCGAGGACCGAGGGCCGCGAGCTGAGCGACCGCCTGGCTCGCCCAGTCGCCCGACAAGGGCTGCAGCTGGCCAAAACCACGGGCACGAATCGACTGGATGTGGGCGCCCTCGCAGCGGTCGGTGGCGGGGCACGCCCGGCACCGCAGGGACTTGGCACGATACATCGACTCGATGTATCGGTCGACGAAAGCATCAATTCCAAGCTCGCCTTGCTCGTGATACATGTCGAGATGTATCACTCGGGGCGCGGCCTCGATGCGGGCCTGGGGGCAGAGGCAGGCGGGCAGGTTCTGGGCACGCGTTCCGGGCGGCAGGACACCGAACAGGGCCGCCCAGTCGGGCTCGTGCGCGGCCGCCTCGGAAGCCTTGGCGAAGGTCGTGCCATGGATCACGTGGCGCGCGGTGAGCGCCTCGGGGTGCTCCGCGAGCCAGGCCGCGAATTCACGGTCAGGATGCAGCTCGATCTCGGCGTCGCCGGGGATGGCGAGGTGCTCGGGGCGGGTGGCGATGACGCGTGAGCCGGCCGGCAGCGGAATGCCCCGGGCGTCGTCGGCGCGCAGGTACAGGGGACGGTCGAGCACCGCGGGGCGTCCCCGGCCACCCAGCCAACGAGCCCCGCCGGCCAGGTCGGCCAGGTCCCAGCGTTCGCCCACGTCGAGCACGTCGACCTTGCCCTCCCGGTGAGCGCGCACGTGGCCGTCGAGCGCGGTGCAGAAGGGTTCGATGAAACAGTGTGGACAACGTTCCTTGTCGCGACAGTCGATGGGCGCGCCCTGGTCGAGGTACCGGCGGAACTGCACGCGTCGTCCGCCCACCTCGTCGAGCATCTTGTGCGGGTCCTGGATGAGCTCCTCCATGCCCTCCAGGTGCGACACCGGGAAACGGTTGGTCCACACGTGGAATCCCGGGTGCCGGGCGAGACGGAAGACGCGTCGCAAGGACTCGGCGTGGGCGTCCACATCGTAGAACAGCTCGTCGCGGTGCTCGAAGGCCACACCTTGCGGGATCACGTGCAGCAGGTCGAACTCGCGGACGCCCACCCGCGAGCAGAGCGCCACGATCGCCTCGAGGTGCTCGACGTTTTGCTTGTTGATGCACACGTCGACGTTGACGATCACTCGTCCGTCGCGCACGGCGCGGATCATCGCGCGCATCAGGTTCTCGAAGCCGTTTTTCGTCTTGGTGAGGCGGTCGTGCAACTCCGGGGTGTGCCCATGCAGGCTGAACGTGATCTCGTCGAGGCCGGCCTCCACCGCGCGCAGGAAGAAGTCGCGGTCGGCCAGGCGCTGGCCGTTCGTCACCGTTTGCACCCAGCGGTAGCCGGCCTGCTTGCCGAAGCGGACCACGTCGTGAAAGCGGGGGTGGATCGTCGCCTCGCCGCCGCTCACCACCAGGCGCGAAGCCTGCTTGTCGTCACGACCGCGCTGCACCTCGTTGCAGATGTCGTCGAAGGCCATGAAGCGGCCATCCTGTGCCTCGGCGTCGAGACAGAAGACACACTTGCTGTTGCAGGCTGCGGTGAGACGCACCCAGTGCTTCGCCTCGTTCGCGACGGCCTCGTGGTCGATGGTGACGGCGACAGCGTCGTTCATGGCAGGGTAGTCACCGTAGCATGCTCCCCGACGCGCCCTTCACCGTACCTGCGCCCCCGGTGGACAGCCTCACGCCCTACCGCAGCCGGTATCTCAAGATCGTAGCTAGGATCCTACTGGATTGGCCTTCGCCGCTCCCGGCCTGGCTGGGGCAACACTACGCCGGTATCCGTCCCGTGCTGGCGGAGGTGCTCCGCGCCCAGCCGGTGGCGTTCTTCTCGGCCTTGTCCCTGCCTACCGTGGCGGCGCCGATCTGCGGCGCGGACCTCCTTGCGGCGGTGCCCCAGTGCCTGGTCGAGCTGGGGCGGCTCGGGGTCTTGCCCGAGGGCGGGGCCTTCTGGGGGGCGCCTGTGTCGCGACTGGTGGTTCCGGCGCTCGGCCTCGCCCGGCGTTTCGAACCGGCTCGGGTGGGCATGCTCTTTGGCAACGGGGTGGTGACGGTCTCGCCCACCGAGGAGTGGGCGCTCTCGCCCGGCGGGAGCGGCGCCTGGCCCTTGGCCGAGGGCGGGTGGCTCCTCGCTGCCGACACCAACCCGCTGGCAATGATGGAATTGCATCCGGATAAGTCAGGCAACGCGCTCGACTTCGGCGGGGCGTCGCCCGGCGAGTGGGTGGAGAGCGTCGACCGCGCCCGCGCCCGGGTGGCGCGCTACCTGCCGGGCCTCGCGGCGGAGCACCGGACGCTGCTCGCGGGCATCGTGCCGGTGGGGCAGCACGGGGAGAAGTCGCTGTCGGCCTCGTACAAGGAGGCGATCGGGCTCGCGTACCTCTCGCTTCATCCCTCCTCGCTCACGATGACCGAGGCGCTGGTGCACGAGGTGCAACACAGCAAGGCGAACTTGCTCTCGTGGAGCGACCCGCTCGTGGAGAACAGCGGGGAGCGCTACCCTTCACCGGTGCGTCCTGATCCCCGGCCCCTCTGGGGGGTGCTCCTGGCGGTGCACGCGTTCTTGCCCGTCGCCCTGATACATCGCGCGATGTATCAGTCAGGAGATTCCGAGCACGATCCTCGTCGATACCGCGAAGTACTCAAGGTGAACCACGATGGCATGGACGTTTTACGCGCCCACGCGCGACCCACGTCGCTCGGACGCCGGCTGATCGAGGGCATGGACCGGCTCGAAGCGGCGCTCTGGCGCGAGGCGTGCGCCTGACTTGCCGACGCGGATGCCCCGGTGTAGGGGGCCGGCCTTCACAGAGGTCACTCATGCGTGCTTTCTTCCTTCTCCCGATTCTTTCCCTGTTTGGATGCCCGGCCTCGGTCACTGCCGAGGGCATGGATGATGGCTTCGGTGCGGCCTGGAGCTCCGTGTGGTTCCACTACGAGATGAAGCAGGGTGATTCCGAGGGCATCACGATCTCCAACGTGATGGGGCTCTGCGCCAAGCAGCAGGACTACTGGACCGCCTTCGAGGCCTACATGGATGCCTACGAAGACGCCGACGACGACTGCGCCGAGATCGAGCAGCCCTTCCGCGATTTCACCTCCGCCTCCACCGGCCTGTACTTCGATGGCGCCAACTACTCGAGCGGCGGCCCCACCGACGACATGGACGACGGCGACTACGAGCTCGGCAAGGACGCCTACTGGAGCGTGTTTGGCTATACGGAGGACCTGGACACGAGCTACCTCGACGACTTCGACGCCGACGAGAAGATCTCCGAGGGCTGCGGCATGGACAGCGATGACATGAACGAGGAGATCGAGGGCGACAGCTGGAGCGTGGAAGATGGCGAGCTGGTGATCGACTCCGTCAACGACGAGGCCAGCGTCAGCGGCTCCGTCGAGGGCGAGATGGTGCAGAAGGGCGACGAGGAGGGTGCCTTCACGGCCACCTTCACCGCGAGCTACTGCGAGGTCGAGATCCCGGACGTGCTGAGCTTTTAGCCCTAGGGCTTGATCACCGAGATCGCGACGATATTCCCCTTGAGTTCGCCCGGCCGGCCGAAGGTCCAGCCTTCGCCGGCCGCCAGTGTCTCTGCGAAGGGAAACCACTCCTGCACGTCGGGATCAGTCCGTGGTGCGCTGGGCTTGTCGAGGAAGTCGAGGTCGGGCACCCGCACGGCGAGGCCGCCTTGCTTGGTGGTGAAGGCCTTGCCCTTCATGATCCGCACGGCCCGCCAGGGGAACTTCTCCCAGTCGTCGCCCGCGCGGGTCTTCATCACGAGCGTGGTGCCGATGTCGGCGATGAACACCACCGAGCGCAGCTCCTCGGGCTCCACGTCGGGGCCCTGGCGGCCGTTCACCGCCTGCACATCGACGTGGCGGCGCTCGCCCGAGAGGTTGATGCCCGTGAAACAGGCGATGTCACAGCGAAGCCGCGTGGGCAGGTCCCAGATCATGCCCACACGTAGCGCGGCGAGGCCCTAGTCGCGGTCGAGCTCGAAGTCGCAGTCGCCCCACTCGCCGGTGATGGCGTCGGCGCCGTCCCACTCCACGTCGTCGGGGTTGTCGCACGCCGCCTCGCCGCTCATGCCGCCAATGTCGTACTCGCAATCGTCCACGTCGACGTCGAGATCCTGCTCGCCGAAGGCCCCCTCGGGCTCTACCTGCATCTCGAAGGTCTGCTCGCAGTCCGTGCCGTAGCCGTCGGTGCAGTCGAGCCAGCCCTCGCCCTCGTACTCGCCGTCGCCCCACTCGAGCGTGATCTCAACGTCCATCGCGTAGTCGCCGCAGTCGACCTCGCCCACCCAGTCGCCAACGAGAGGGGTACAAGCCACCAAGAAGAGGAACACGTTCACCTCGCGGGCGCCGGTGCTAACGCGCGTGCCAGCGCCGCGGCGAAGACGGCTCGGGTCTCGGGGAGGTTCCAGGCGATGGCCTCGCCCACGTCCCAGGCCTGGTGGGTCTCGATGATGACGCTCGGCATCGCCGGTCGACGCAAGACGCGGATGCGCTTGTCTGGGTCGTGCCGGTCTACGAAGACGCCGGGCGAGGTGGTGTCGTACAGTCCCGGGTAGTCCGCCCCGTCGTAGGGGGAAAAACCGTGGGCGATCATCTCCACGGCGAGGCGCTGGGCGAGGTCTTTGCGGCCGGCGGCGACGGTGGCCTCGCTCGTCTCGTCGCTCCACAGGATCGCGAAGCCCCCGTGGCCCTCGTTGCGGTAGCAGTCGCGACCGCGTACCTGCTTCCAAGCGTAGCCCGGGCCGCGCACATCGCTGTGCAGGCTCACGAAGGCGTCGGCGCCCCAGTCCTTGGCCTCGGTGATGCGGTCGGCGTAGTCCGTGAGCGCCTCCCCCTGTCGCGACAGCTTCACGGCGAAGGGACCGAGCGCCGGGAGGCGTGCCGCCAGGTCCTCAGCCAGCGACAGGGTAAAGTCTTGCTCGTCGACGCAGAAGGCCGACTCGTTCCCGGGGTTGCCTTGCGCGCCGTGCCCGGCGTCGATGTACACGTTGACGAGGTCCATGCAGCTCTGGACACCGAAGCTAGCCTAGGGGTTCTTCAAGCCGGTGCGCAACTTGTTGCCCACTTCTCGGCGGACCCGCGCAGACACCGGCTTGTCGGCGATGAAGGCCGCCACGGCGTTGGCGTCGTGCTCGATGCAGGACCGGAGCGCCCAGGACAGGGCCTTCTCCACCATGTCGTCGCGATCACCCACGTGCTGGGCGCAGACCGCGAGCGTTCGGCCGACGTCGCCCTTGCCGCCGCGCGCTTTCTGGTTCAGCGCCACCGTCGCGACGAGGGCGCTCCGCCGTTTCCACCGGTCGGTCGAGGCGGAGAGCGTGGTGATGTCGTCGTCATGAACGAGGCCCTCGCGCCACGCAGGGCCGAGCACGTAGCAGGCATAGGTGTCCACCGAGCACCAGTTGTCGTTGCCCTCCGCCATGGCGAGCACTTCCGGTCGAGACATGGCACGCCGCAGGCGGGGTACGGCCGCGAGGATCTCGTAGGCGGCTTGTCGCTCCTCGAAGACGCCGCTTCCCCAGAGCGACTTCACGGGGTCGAGGTCGGGCCGGGCGCGCTGGGCGAGCACCAGCGGGCGCAGGACCCGGCGCAGGTCGGGCACCGCGACGCCAAGGTGACGCATCGCGGTGGGGGAGTAGCCCACGGCGTGCGCCGCGCGGGCGGGGCTGCTCGCGTCGGCGAGCGCGGCGCGAAAGGTGGCGAGTGGCATCGGGGGCCTTCACCCGGCAACGCGACGCGCGCATCCGGCAGTCGACCGACGTGGTTAGCCACGCCGGATGCTCCTGCTCCTCGCTTGCGCCTCGCTGGTCGATACGGGAAACGGTGCTCACAGCACCCAGGACACCGCCACGGACGGACCCGCCTGGTACGGCGACGTCGAGCCCATCGTGGTGGAGAACTGCAGCGGTTGCCACGCCGACGGCGACGTGGCGCCCTTCCCCCTGTCGACCTACGACGAGGCCCGGCCCATGGCCGCGGCGATGGCCGACGCGGTGAGCGCGAGGCGCATGCCGCCCTGGAAGGCCGCCCCCGGCTGCAACGAGTACCGCAACGACCTCTCGCTCGACGACGACGAGATCGCCCGAATCGTGGCGTGGGCCGAGGCGGGGGCCGTCGAGGGCGACCCGTCGCGCAAGAGCGGGGCCACGCCGCCCGAGTCCACGCTGTCGCGCGTGGACTTCGATCTCCCGATGCCCGAGGCCTACACCCCGCTGGTGGCGCCGGACGATTACCGTTGTTTTGTGCTGGAGTGGCCGGAGACGGAGGGCAAGTACGTGACTGGCTACCAGGTGAACCCGGGCGACCGCGGCATCGTGCACCACGTGGTGCTCTACGTGGGCGCCTCCGAGAATGCCCAGCTCTACCGCGACGCCGACGCCGCCGAGGCTGGCGCGGGCTACACCTGCTTTGGCGGCCCCGGCGTGGTCGACCAGGCGGATGCCGAGTGGCTGGGCGGGTGGGCGCCGGGCGCGAGCAACGGCGACTTCCCGAATGAGACGGGTATCTACGTGGAGCCGGGCTCGGTGGTGGTGATGCAGATGCACTACAACACCGCCGCCACCGACCCCGTGGCCGACCTCTCGAGTGTCGACTTCATGGTGGAAGACAGCGTGGCCAACCCGGCCTACATCCAACCCTGGGCCGACCCGGCCTGGCTCGACGGCGACGGCATGACCATCCCCGCCAACAGCGAGGGGACGACGCACAGCTTCAGCTACCCCATCCCCGCAAACTTCCGCATCCACACCGCCAACCTGCACATGCACACCTACGGCCAGACCGCGAAGCTGAGCGTGACACAGGGCGACGGCACCGAGGAGTGTCTCCTCGACATCGAGGACTGGGACTTCAACTGGCAGCGCACCCACGTGCTCGCCGAGCCGCTGAGCGTGGTGAGTCCCACCATCACCGTGGCGTGTTCCTGGGACAACCCGACCGACGAGGCCCTCGACTGGGGCGAGGGCACCGGCGACGAGATGTGCCTCGGGACGATGTTGTTCTCCTATTGAAGCGCGAGCCCTAGCCGCGCCGCCTCGCGCACGAGGTTGTGCCACTCGGGGTGCTCGGCATCGCCCTCGAGCCTCAGGTGCGTGGCGCCGAGGCGACGGGCGCGCACCAGCGCCTGCTTCAGCACCCGCCCCGGGGTGTCCCGGGTGACCAGGAGCGTGGCCAGCGGGGGCGCGGCGGGAAGCTCACCGTCGCCGTGCCGCGCGAGGTAGGCCGCGTCGAGCCCGGGGCAGGCGTGGCGCAGCCGACAAGGTTGGCACGGGGCCGCGTAGGCCCGCGCACGCGTGGTCGGGGCGCCGATGGCGAAGGCGTGGTGGACCGGTGAGCTGTCGAGTCGATCGGCCGCCAGCGCCCGGTGACGCGGCAGGAGACAGAGGGGCACACCCACCACCTCCACGTCGATTCGCATCGCAAGCGCCGCGTCGAGCACCGGCTCTAGCGCCTCCGCCGCCAGCGACAATCGTGGCACCATCATGCGCGCGGTGTCGCGGGCGCGCCCTTCTTCGCGAGCCACGATGAAGCGCAGCCCGGAGGCCCCGAGCCGCGTCGCCAGCGCCGGCAGCCCGGCGAGCGCCGCGAGGTTGCTCCGGGTGAGCACCGTCGCGAGCCGGGTATTGACACCACTGGCGGCCGCCGCGCGCGCCCCGGCGGTGGCCTGGCGCCATGCCCCCTCCACGGACACCAGCCAGTCGTGCACGTCGGCTCGATCAGCGTGAATCGCGACGATGGCGTCGGTGAGCCCCTGCGCGCGCAGGTGCGCCGATGCTCCTCGCGCCGCCAGCACCCTTCCGTTGGTCTGGATCGCCACCCGTCGGAAGCCAAGTCGCCGCGCCGTCGCCACCAGCGCCGGGAGGTCAGGCCTGATCGTCACCTCGCCGCCCGCGAGGATCACGCCATCGCGATGGGGAAGCTCACGAAGCCGCCTCTCGAGCGCCTCCGAGCTCGCGTCCCCCGTCTCCGCCTGGTCGCAGAACTTGCAGGCGTTATTGCAAGTGAATCCGACCCGGACGTCCGTCCAGATCATCGAAGATCGAGGCCGCGCCCGGCCCGATCGTCGCGGGGTCGAGCGTACGTGATCGAGGCGCCCGGGCCCCCGGTGGGGTGGCGGGTGGTGGCCCTGGCGCGCCCCATCGCGGAGCGCAACGCAGCGGAGCGGAGCTGATGGGGACGCCAGGGACGACAGGACCCGCCGGCCGAAGGCCGTACTACAAAGTCCCGGGCGGCGGATCGCCTGGAGGTCGGGGGTCCCTCCGTAACGATGTAGGGCCGGGCGCGGCCGTCCCGAAGGGTGTCACCGGATCGCATGCAGCTCAGCGTCACCATGGACGGGGAGGTAGTTCTTCCACACGCCCTCGCACACGCGCGCATAGCGGCACCCGCCGCAGCGGTGCTGGGGCTGGGCCTTGAGGTCGAATCGTTTGCGGTCTTGCCAGTTGAAACGAGCGCGCCCCTCCTCGATCTGCGCGATGCCGTCGGGGAAGCCGTCGGAAGTGAGCGTCTTGATGGAGCAGTCGGTGTCGAGATCGCGGAACTCACCCACGTACTTGCGGGCCAGCGCCTTGTTGCCGATGAGCTCCGGCGGGAGGATGCACAACGGGAAACTACCCAGGGTAAACGTGCGCTTGAAGTGAAACTCGTTGAGCAGCACCGCCTTGAGCACGTAGGGCACTACGTCTGTCAGCTTCGGGATGAGCGAGTGGTCGGTCTCGGCATAGCCCTCGGCGCGCACGAAGTTGGCGCGCACGTCGTCGAGCCCAAGCTCGTAGAAGAACTTGAGCATGTTGGGCAGGTAGCGGTAGTTCCAGGCGTTGACGACGATGTTGACGGAGACGTTGTCGCGCAACTTCCCGGTGTCGCGTTGCGCCAGGAGGTACTTCAAACCCGACTTCTTCTTCTCGAAGTTGCCGGGCACGCGGGTGAGCGCGTCTTCGAGGCGCGCGTTGTGCCCGTGCATCGACATCGTCACCCGGGTGAGGCCGGCGGTGAGCATGCGATCCACGAAGTCGTGGCGGAAGAACTTGGTGCCGTTCGTCGCCACCGCGATCCGCGTGTAGCCGAGGTCGCGGGCGTAGCTCACCGCGTCTTCGATCCAGGGGTAGGTGGTGGGCTCCCCGCCAAGGAAACCGAGCGAGCGCGTTCCCGCCTCGTACCAGCGCAGGATCTCAGCCTGCATCTCCGGCCAGGGCATGTAGCGGCGCATCTCGGTGGCGGGGAGGCCGTCGAGACAGAACACGCACTTGTTGTTGCAGATCTTCCCGACGTTGATCTCGACGTTACGACGGGTGTCGCGCCAGAGCTCGGGGGTTGGCGGGGTGTCGTTCATTGGGGGACGGGGCTAATCTCGCGGTCGCCGTATTCTTGCACGTAGCGCGCGAACACGCCGTGGCAGAGCCGGTTCCAGTCACACCGCTCACAGGCCGGCACGTGTTGGCGCTTCCGGTCGGGCTGCCAGGCGTAGATCCCCTCGAGCGACACCTTCCCCGGGTGGGCCGCCCACTCGAAGGTGACGCGCGGGTTCCAGTGCACGTCGTTGGCGTACACGCGGTGCACGCCAAGGACGCAGGCCGGCACCCCAAAGAAGCGCACGATGGTGTCGCGACCGGCGGCCTCGATGGCCGGTCCCACCAGCGGGCGAATCTCGTCGAGGCGGAGGGTGAGCTTTGGGTAGCGATCGTCGCCCGCGCCTTCGGGCGTGACGTTGCTCACCACCACCAGCGCGGCATCCCAGGACGCGGCCAGCGCGATGGTGTCGGCGAGGTAGGCCGCGTTCTGCCGCACCAGCACGGTGTTCACGAAGGGCCGGAAACCGGTCTTCCTTCGCGCGTTGTCGATCGCTCGGCTGACGCGCTCGAAGCTCCCGGCGCGACCGGCGAGGAGGTCGTGTGTCTCGGGGTCGGGCCCGTGGACGCTGAAGAGCGCCTCGTCGAGGAAGGGCATGGCGCGCTCCGCCCAGGCCGGGTCGGCCAGGCGGGTGCCGATGGTGCCGATGCTGGTGCGCAGGCCAAGCTTCTTCGCCAGGGCGAGGATCTCGACGAACTGGGGGTGGAGTGTCGGCTCGCCGCCCGTGAAGTGCACGGCCTCCACGCCGCGTTCCGCTTGCTCGCGCAGCACCCGCGCTACGCGTCCGAAGGTGACGGGGAAGGCATTGTAGGCCTTCATGCGGTGTTCCTCCGAGCAGAAGGAACAGCGCTCCGGGCAGTGGTAGGTGACGTGAAACTCGAGCCGGCGCATCACCTGGCCGGTGTCGGGGTGGATCCAGGGCGGCGTCACGCGGGGGCTCGAAGCGAGGTCACGCGCGGGCCCGCATCTTGAAATAGGCCGGGTAGAGTCGGTTGCAGAGCGCGGTGAGCGCGGCGTCGGCGAGGCGGGTGCTCTCCATGATCCGCGCCCCCACGGCGGCTTCCAGCACCGCCGGGGCGGCGGCCGTCGCCTCGGCGAGCCGTTCGGGCGTGGGGGGCGCGTCGAGGCTGCCGATCGACGTGGCGGCGCGGAGCGAGTCGAAAGCGCCGGCGAGGACGAGGTTGTTCGGGTAGATCCGCCGGTCACTGTCGACCACGAAGCCCGTGTTGTAGAAGGGGGTGGGCGCCCGCACGAAGAGGTTGCGCAGGTAGAGCCTCTCGCCGAGCGACCAGGCCGTCTCGAAGTGTGCGGCGATCTCGTCGAAGCTCTGGTGCAAGGCGCTGAGTTGGGCCTCGGTCCAGGGCAGGTAATAGCCGGGGAGCAGGTTGAATCGGCGAATACCGAGCGCTCGCAAGTGCCGGAAGTTGGCGGCGGCGCGGGCCGCGGTGCTCGGCGCGATGGTCTGGGTGACGACGAACCGAGGCAAGCGGAGCAGCTCGGGGAGCCAGCGGGTCACGGTGTCGTAGGTCCGCGCGCCCCGGCGCAGGCCGTCGTGGTCGCCCGGCTCACCGTCGAGCGAAACGGTCAGGGTCACCGAGGGGTGGGCGTGGAGTAGTTCGATCCAGTGTCGCGACAGATGACTACCGTTGGTGGAGAGGTAGACGTTGACCGTGGGTGGCGCGTTCCGGATGACCGCCTCGACGGCTGCCGGCACGAGCAGGGGCTCGCCCCCGAAGAGCTTGCAGTCGCCCCCACCGTGTCGCGACACGAAGAGGTCGATGGCGCGGAGGGCATCCGCTGGCGAGAGGTCGGGCTCCCCATCTTTCACGGTGGGACAGTAGGCGCAGCGGAGATCGCAGCGCCGGGTGAGGACGAGGATCAGCGAGTCGGACCAGCGCGTGGCCCGCCCCGGACCACCCCCCCGTGGGCTACCACTGCCCGTGGGAACCGTGCGAACCGTGGCTGCCGTGGGAGCCATGCGAACCGTGGGAGCCGTGGCTGCCGTGGCTGCCGTGAGAGCCGTGGGAGCCGTGGGAGCCGTGCGAACCGTGGGAGCCGTGGGAGCCGTGGGAGCCGTGGCTGCCATGGGAGCCGTGGCTGCCATGGGAGCCGTGGCTACCGTGCGAGCAGTGCTGGGCCAGGAGCACGGCGGTGCTCTCGGGCGGGTTGCCCTTGCGGTCGAGGAAGGCTGGATCGAGCTCGATCTCGCCCGCCGTGGCCTGCAAGAGCAGGAGCGACTGGGCCACGGCGTCGCCCTTCTGGTTGGCGGCGTCGAGCTCTCGGGGCTGCAAGAGATGGAGCGCCTGGCGCTTGAGCACCGGGAACTCCGCCTCGGCCTGCCAGTCGGCGCCGGTCTTCACGCCGGGAAAGGCGCTCGTTGGCTTCTTGTCGTCGTTGGTGCTCATGCGCTGGCCTCCCCGCTAGGGTTGGTCGTGGGAACGTAGGGCGTGGTGCCGGGGCGGGACCGCTGGATGGTCCACCGGCGGAAGATGCGTTCGAGGCTGCCGTCGGTGTCGCGGCTCAGAAGCTCGTAGAGGTACTGCTGCACGCCGTAGAACTCCTGGCACTTGCGCGACAGCGGGCGCTGCCCGAAGATGTCGCCATCGAACATGTAGTTGTGCAGCGGCTGGATGCCACAGGAGGGCTTGAACGCGCAGTTGTTGCAGGCTGGGAGCGCGTCCTGGATCGAGGCCACGGCAAGCGCCTTCACCGTGGGGTGGCGCAAGACCTCGTTCACCGAGGAGGTGTCGACGTGGCCGATGCGGAAGAAGTCGTTGCCCATGTGGGCCGCCATCCGGCCCTCGTCGTCGGTGTAGATGTTGCCATCGAAGTTGTAGGCGAGCTGCGCCGAGCCCGAGCCACAGGGGCTGCGGCAGTCGGAATAGTTGGGCTCGTCGGGGGTGAGCATCTTGGTGAGGAAGACGCTCGCCATGCGCTCCTGGATGAAGGTGCCCTTGCGGTTCTGCTCGATGATGTAGTCGAGCGTGCGACGGTAGAACTCGAGGAACTCCGGCATCGAGTAGCCGATGAGCTTCCAGGTGTTGACCGCGAAACCAAAGGGGTTCAAGGGGCGTAAGTGCACGCTTCGCAGGCCCCGGCGCATGTACTCGTCGACGATGTCCTTGCCGCGTGACAACGACGCCCGGGTGGTGGTCATCAGCGCATCGACGTGGAAGAGGTCGGCGTCGCGACCCCGTCGCACGTACTCCTCATTGATCTTGGTCATCCACTCGTCCACCGCGGCGTAGCTGGACCCCTTGCCGGTCATGCCGCGGTTCTGGTCGTGCAGGTCCCCGGGACCGTCGAGGGAGGTGCAGATCATCACCCCCTTATCGAGGAGGAACTTCATCTTCTCCTCCGTCATGAACGTGAGGTTCGTGACCAGCGAGAAGATCAGCTCCTTTTTCTCGTAGCGATTTTTCTCGAGCGCGTAGTCCACCACGAACTCGATCACCGGCCAGTTCACCGTGGGCTCGCCGCCCTGGAACTCGAAGCCAATCACCGGCGTGGGCACAGAGAAGGCGAAGTCGACCGCCTTGCGCGCGACGTCGAGGGGCATGTCGGTGTCGACCGCGTCGAGCCCGGTGCGGCTCGCGTGGCAGTACTTGCACGACATGTTGCAGCGAAGGGAGGCGACGATCGCGTGCAGGTGAGGGCCGTGTGTCAGAAACGCCTTCTTGCGGCGAATCTTGTCGGCCAGGGCGTTGGCGTCGAAGTCGTGCTTGAAGAAATATCGGCGTCGAAGCTGCTCGTAGAGCGGATCCTCAGGCTGGATCTGCCCCGCGATGAAGCGGCGGAAATCTTCCGGCGCGAGGAAGAGGTGCTCCCCGGCATCGTTGGTGAGGAGCACCTTCTCGCCGACCAGCGCGTAGCGGAAGAAGCCCACCTTCTCGCGGTCGAGGGTGGCGGGATCGACGGTGAGCGCCGTGTTCATCATGGCGTCACCCCCTTCCTCTCGAGGATCGTCTCGAAAAGGGCGTGGTTGGACAGCTCATCGCCCAGCCGCTCGCGGATCGACTCCCGGGCCGGGGTGACGGCCACCAGCCAGTCCGCCTCGGACTCGATCACCTCGAACTGGCCAAGCGCGGCAAAGCGCGTGGTCGCGTTCTTGAGGGCGGCCTCGCTGTAGAGCGACTTGTGGAATCGCAGGGCCTCAGGCACCGGGGGGTTTCTCCCAGGGCACGGGGATGTCGAGGTCGTCGGTGGCCATCTCCTCGGCATCGAGCTCGGCTAGCAGCCGGTCGATGGTGGAGGGCCCCTCGGCGCTAAACAGCGCCTTCGCCATGATGAACTCGCGAATCTTGGCGTTGGCCTCGCCGATGTTCTTGCGGAGCGCCTGGTTGAGCAGCTCGTTCGAGAAGTGACCGGCGAGCTCTTCCAGGGCGGCCTCACTCGTGGCCTCGCGCGTGCGCAAGACGACCACCACGCGGCGGTCGGCCTCGCGATCAAGGTAGACGTAGCAACGATCGATGAACAGGTAGGCGGCGCCCATGATCGCGTCGAGGTCGTAGATCGACTCGTCGACCGAGAGGCGCACGCGGCGCTCGGAGAGCTCGTAGGTCGGCTCGCTCATACGCTGGCGATCGTGGGGCGGGGGGTTGTAGACGCCTTGGCCATCGACTCGGGGAAGGTCCAGACCCGTTCGGCGTGCGGTGCCAAACGGGCGATCCGGTCGAGGCTCGCGCCCTCGTTCTCGGCGGCCACGGCGGCCAGCCGACGGACCACGCGGCCCACCGACTCGTCCATCCGCGCGGAGCCATCGCCTCCGTCCATCACGATGAAGTCGAGCAGCGCGGTCGAGGCGGGCCCTCGGGGCTCACCGGCCAGCAAGCACGCGTCGATGCGCACGGTGCGCCCGCTCTGGTGGGTGATGGTGAGCGTGATGGCGCCCTCGTGCGGCGGGTAGATCGCGGTGAGCGACCAGCCGAGGCCGAGGTCGGCGCCCGGGCCGAGCGGGTGGAACAGGAAGGCGGGATGAAGCTCGTTGGCCACGGCCACCCCAGGCACGGCCGCGACGGCCGCGCCAAACAGGGCGCGCTGCAGGAACTGGCGACGGTTCTCCATGCGAGACTCCGGATCGTCACATCATAGCGTAGTGCCGCCGGGGAGTCGCCCGGGATCCGCTGTAGCCTAGCCCCCTTCGCAGACGAAGGGGCGGGCGGCGTTGCACTGCTCGTCGCTCCAGGTTTCCGTGGAGGTGCGCCCAAAGGCCACGCAGTCACTGTGGCCGCTCGGATCGTTCGGCTCGCCGCTCGCCCAGTTGGTGTACGACAAGGTGTCGCCGCTGTACCAGGCGAAGGTGCCCTCGGTGTCCTGGTCGCTCAGGCCGATCCACCAGCGGCCGGTGTCGTAGCCGTTGGCGGTGTTGGTCACCCAGCTGTTCTCGGTGTCGTCGTCGATGGTCACCATCGTGTAGCCGTAGCCGTCGCAATCGACGGCTGCCCGGTTCCAACCGCGGCGAGTGCCGTAGCAGAAGAGGTAGGGGACGTCGTCATCGCCGTAGTACTCGATCTCGCAGTCGGTGCAGACGCCGCCATCGTCGACGAGGCCGTTGCAGTCGTCGTCGATGGCGTTGCACAGCTCGGTGGCCGCCGGGTTGACCGCCGCGTCGGTGTCGTCGCAGTCGTCGCTGTCGGTGATGTAGCCGGTGGGCTGGGCGCAGCCGGTGTAGCTCGTGCTCGCGTCGCCGTAGGTGTCAAGGTCGGCGTCGGCGTACCAGGTGGAGGTCGCGAGACCATCGTCGGCGGTGCCGTCGCAGTCCTGGTCGATGCCGTCGCACACCTCGGTGGCGGCCGGGTTGATCGAGGCGTCGGACTCGTCGCAGTCGCCCCCCACCGCGCTCGTGCCGCTCGGCATGTCGCAGGCGAGGCTGGCGGTCGCGTCGTCACCGTAGGCGTCGCTGTCCACGTCGGTGTACCAGGTGCCGGCGTCGGTCGCGCCGGTGTCGATGTCGCCATCGCAGTCGTCGTCCTGGCCGTTGCAGACCTCGGTGGCGGCGGGGTTCACCGTGGCGTCGCTGTCGTCGCATTCCTCGCAAGCGGCCCAGCCGTCGCTGTCGGCGTCGGCGTAGGCCACCGAGCCGTCGCAGTTGAAGTCCTCGGGGTCGGTGCAGGCCTCGGGGGCGCCCGGGTTGTAGGCGTCGTCGGCGTCGTCGCAATCGCCACCGTAGGCCACGTAGCCGCTGGGTGCGTCGCAAGCGAAGACCGAAGCGGCGTCGTCGCCGTAGCCGTCGTTGTCGACGTCGGCGTACCAGTTCGCTGCATCGACCGCGTCGGTGTCGGCGGTGCCGTTGCAGTCGTTGTCGAGTCCGTCGCACACCTCGGCGGCGCCGGGGTTGACGGCGCTGTCGCCGTCGTCACAGTCACTGTCGTCGGCGACCGTGCCGCTCGGCTGCGCGCAGTCGGTGACGGCGCTGGCGGCATCGCCATGGCCGTCGCTATCGGCGTCGGTGTACCAGGTGCCGGTGGACAGGCCCTCGTCGATGCTGCCATCGCAGTCGTTGTCCTGGCCGTCGCAGCTCTCCGTGGCGCCGGGGTTGACCGCGCTGTCGGTGTCGTCGCAGTCGGTGCCGGTGGCGGCGTAGCCAGCGGGCTCGTCGCAAGCGAACGTCGTCTGGCTGGCGTCGCCGTAGCCGTCGCCGTCGTCGTCGTCGTACCAGGTCAGCGCATCGATGGCCTCGTCCTCGTCGATGGCGCCGTCGCAGTCGTTGTCGGCCCCGTCGCAGAGCTCGTCGGCCCCGGGGTAGCTCGCGGCGTCGCTATCGTCGCAGTCGGAGCAGGCGGCCACGCCGTCGCCGTCGTCGTCGGTGAAGGTCACCGAGCCGTCGCAGTTGTAGTCGGTGGGGTCGTCGCAGGCCTCGGCGGCGCCCGGGTTGTAGGCAGCATCGGTGTCGTCGCAGTCGCCGCCGTAGGCCACGTAGCCACTGGGGGCGTCGCAGGCGTCGGTGGTCGTCGCGTCGTCGCCGTAGCCGTCGGCGTCGGCGTCGGCGTACCAGGTGGTGGCGTCGCCCGCCCCGTCGTCCACGGTCCCGTTGCAGTCATCGTCGATGCCGTTGCAGCTCTCGGCGGCGGCCGGGTGCACGGTGTCGTCGCTGTCGTCGCAGTCGGTGCCGCTGGCCACGTAGCCGCTGGGGCGACTGCACGCGTCGACGCTCGAACCGGCGTCGCCGTAGCCGTCGGCGTCGGCGTCGGCGTACCAGGTGCTGCCGCCGGTGGCGCCCGACTCGTCGACGCTGCCGTCGCAGTCGTTGTCGGCGCCGTCGCACGTCTCGGTGGCGCCCGGGTAGTTCCCGGCGTCGCTGTCGTCGCACTCCTCGCAGGCAGCGTGGCCGTCGCCGTCGTCGTCGACGTAGCTCACCGAGCCGTCGCAGTTGTAGTCGGTGGGGTCGTCGCAGGCCTCGGAGGCGCCGGGGTTGTAGTCGGCGTCGGTGTCGTCGCAGTCGCCGCCGGCCGACACATAGCCGCTGGGGGCGTCGCAGGCGTCGGTGGTCGTCGCGTCGTCGCCGTAGCCGTCACCGTCGTCGTCGGCGTACCAGGTGGTCGAGCCGGTGGCACCCTCGTCGACGCTACCGTCGCAGTCGTTGTCGAGGCCGTCGCAGGCCTCGGTGGCGGCCGGGTGCACGTCGGAGCGCGCGTCGTCGCAATCGGAGCTGTCGGCGAGGTAGCCGCTTGGGAGGTCGCAGGCGGCGGTGCTGGCGGAGGGGTCGCCGTAGCCATCGCCGTCGGCATCGGCGTACCAGATGGCGCCGTCGATGGCGTCGGCCTCGTCGACATCGCCGTCGCAGTCGTTGTCGGTCCCGTCGCAGGTCTCGTCGGCACCGGGGTAGCTGCTCGCGTTGCTGTCGTCGCACTCGACGCAGGCCGCGTAGCCGTCGCCGTCGTCGTCGACGCGGCCCACGCTGCCGTCGCAGTTGTAGTCCTCGGCGTCGGTGCAGGTTTCCGTGGCGCCGGGGTTGTAGGCGGTGTCGGTGTCGTCGCAGTCGCCCGTGGCGGGCACGTAGCCGCTCGGCTGGTCGCAAGCGGTGCTGCTGTCGCCGCTGTCGCCGTAGCCGTCGCCGTCGGCGTCGGCGTACCAGGTGGCGCCGTCGATGGCGCCCTCGTCGACGGTGCCGTCGCAGTCGTCGTCGATGCCGTCGCAGGCCTCGGCGGCGGCGGGGTTCACGTCGCCGCGGCTGTCGTCGCAGTCGGTGGCGTCGGCCACGTAGCCGCTGGGACGGTCGCAAGAGACCATGCTCGCTGCGGCATCGCCGTAGCCATCGCCGTCGGCATCGGCGTACCAGGGGCTGCCACCAGTGGCCCCCGACTCGTCCACGCTGCCGTCGCAGTCGTTGTCGGCGCCGTCGCAAGTCTCAGTGGCGCCCGGGTAGCTACCGGCGTCGTCGTCGTCGCACTCCTCGCACGCGGCCCACCCGTCGCCGTCGGCGTCGGTGTAGGCCACGGAGCCGTCGCAGTTGTAGTCCTCGGTGTCGCTGCAACTCTCGCTGGCGGCGGGGTTGTAGGCGGCGTCGGTGTCGTCGCAATCGCCGGCGAGGTCGGTGTAGCCGCTCGGTGCGTCGCAAGCGTCGGTCGTGGCGAGGTCGTCGCCATAGCCGTCGCCGTCGCCGTCGGCGTACCAGGTGGAGGCGTCGGTTGCGCCCTCGTCGATGGTCCCGTCGCAGTCGTCGTCCCCGCCGTTGCACGCCTCGGTGGCGGCAGGGTTGATGTCGGAGCGGGTGTCGTCGCAGTCGGAGCTGTCGGCGAGGTAGCCGGTGGGTGGGTCGCAAGCGGTGGTGTTGGCGTAGGGGTCGCCGTAGCCATCGCTGTCGGCATCGGCGTACCAGATGGCGCCGTCGATGGCGTCGGCCTCGTCGACATCGCCGTCGCAGTCGTTGTCGGTCCCGTCGCAGGTCTCGTCGGCACCGGGGTAGCTCGAGGCGTCCGTGTCGTCGCACTCCTCGCAGGCGGCGTAGCCGTCGGCATCGTCGTCGACACGGCCGATGCTGCCGTCGCAGTTGTAGTCCTCGGTGTCGAGGCAGGTTTCCGTGGCGCCGGGGTTGTAGGCGGCGTCGGTGTCGTCGCAGTCGGTCGAGAGCTCGCTGTAGCCGCTCGGCTCGTCGCAAGCAGTGGTGCTCGACGAGGCGTCGCCATAGCCGTCGCCGTCGGCGTCGGCATACCAGGTGGAGGAGCCGCTCGCGCCCTCGTCGATGCTGCCGTCGCAGTCGTCGTCGATGTCGTTGCAGTCCTCGGCCGCGCTCGGGTGGATCGTGGAGACGGTGTCGTCGCAGTCGGTGTCGTCGGCCACCGCGCCGGTCGGGGCGTCGCAGGCGGTGGTGGCGATGGACGCGTCGCCGTAGCCGTCGGCGTCGGTGTCGGCGTACCAACTGGTCGCGTCGATGGCGTCGGCCTCGTCAACCTCGCCGTCGCAGTCGTCGTCGGCACCGTCACACCACTCGGTGGCACCCGGGTAGTGGCTGGCGTCGGCGTCGTCGCACTCCTCGCACGCGGCCCAGCCATCGCCGTCGGCGTCGCTGAAGCCGATGGATCCGTCGCAGTTGTAGTCCTCGGTGTCGGTGCACGTTTCCGTGGCGCCGGGGTTGTATGCGGCGTCGCCGTCGTCGCAGTCGCCGCTGGCCGACGTGTAGCCGCTGGGCTGTTCGCAGGCCGTGGTGGTGCTCGGCGTGAAACCATAGCCGTCGCCATCGGCGTCGCTGTACCAGGTGAGCGCGTCGGCGGCGTCGTCCTCGTCGATGGTGCCGTCGCAGTCGTCGTCGATGTTGTTGCAGGTCTCGATGCCCGCAGGGCTCACGTCGGCGCGGGTGTCGTCGCAGTCGCTGGTGTCGGCCACGTAGCCGGTGGGGGCGTCGCAAGCGGTGGCGGTGCTGGTGGCGTCGCCGAAGCCGTCGCCATCGGTGTCGGCGTACCAGGTGAGCGGGTCGATGGCCGACTCGTCGATGGTGCCGTCGCAGTCGTTGTCAACACCGTCGCAGGTCTCGTCGGCGCCCGGGTAGCTGCTCGCGTCGCCGTCGTCGCAGTCTTCACAGGCGGTGAAACCGTCGCCGTCGTTGTCGGCGTCGCCCACCGAGCCGTCGCAGTTGTAGTCCTCGGTGTCGGTGCACGTTTCCGTGGCGCCGGGGTTGTATGCGGCGTCGCCGTCGTCGCAGTCGCCGCCGGTGGCGCTGGTACCCGTGGGCTCGTCGCAAGCGAGGGAGGTGCTCGCATCGTCGCCGTAGCCGTCGCCGTCGGCATCGGTGTACCAGGTAGAGGCGTCGGTGGCGCCGTCGTCGACGGTGCCGTCGCAGTCGTCGTCGACGCCGTTGCAGCTCTCGGTGGCGCCGGGGTTGACGGTGTTGACGGTGTCGTCGCAGTCGGTGTCGTCGCCGACGTAGCCGGTGACGGGATCGCAAGACACGGTGCTCGACGCGGCGTCGCCGTAGCCGTCGGTGTCGGCGTCGGCGTACCACTGGGCCGCGTCGACGGCGTCGGCCTCGTCGATGGTGCCGTCGCAGTCGTTGTCGATGTCGTCGCAGGCCTCGGTACCGCCGGGGTTGACGCTGGCGTCGCTGTCGTCGCACTCCTCGCAGGCGGCGTAGCCGTCGGCGTCAGCGTCGGCGTAGCCCACGGAGCCGTCGCAGTTGTAGTCCTCGGTGTCGGTGCAGGTCTCGGCGGCGCCGGGGTTGTAGGCGGCGTCGGTGTCGTCGCAGTCGCCGCCACCGGCCACGCTGCCCGGCGGCGCCTCGCAGGCGTACTCGACGCGCGCGTCGTCGCCGTAGCCATCGCTGTCGCCGTCGCCGTACCAGGTGGCGGCGTCGGCGGCCTCGTCGTCGACTAGGCCGTCGCAGTCGTCGTCGATGCCGTTGCAGAGCTCGATGCCCGCGGGGTTGACGGAGGCGGCGCTATCGTCGCAGTCGGTGGCGTCGGCCACCATGCCGTCGGGCTGGTTGCAGGCGGTGGTGGCGTTGGCGAGGTCGCCGAAGCCGTCGGCGTCGGCGTCGGCGTACCAGACGGCGGTGCCCTCGGCGTCCTCGTCGATCTCCCCGTCGCAATCCTCGTCGCGACCGTCACACGTTTCCGTGGCCCCGGGGTGCACGGTGTCGTCGCCGTCGTCGCACTCGATGCACGCCGCCCAGCCATCGCCGTCGGCGTCGGCGTAGGCCACGGAGCCGTCGCAATTGCGGTCGACCTCGTCGTCGCAGGACTCCTCGGCGCCGGGGTGGATGGTCTCGTCGGTGTCGTCGCAGTCGTTGTTGTCGGTCACGTAGCTGTCGGGCGGATCGCAGGTGGAGAGGCCCTCGGACGGGTCGCCGTAGCCGTCGTGATCGTAGTCCGGGTAGTAGAGCGCCTCGACGCCGGCATCGGGGTTGTTATTGTCGCAGTCTTCCTTGTCTTCTACGCCGTCGCCATCGACGTCGGTGAAGTACCCCAGGGGGGGAGCCTCCTCGCAGGCGAGGAGGAGGGCGAGCGGCAGGCAGAGGTAGGGCAGGCGCACGAGTACCCTGAGCGTGAAGGTGGTACGGGCGAGGGTAGCGCAGGGGGACAGCGATCAGGCGTGGGCCCAGTTGGTCCATCGGGTCAGGTCCAGGCGTTGGGGCGAGCTCAGCGCGGGGAAACGAGGATCGCCCACGGCGCGGAGGATCGCGCGGAGGAGGGGCTCGCGGTCCAGGTTGGCTCGACGTGGCGCGAGGAGCCGGTACACGTGGGAGCGGTGGCAGCCGAGCCAGTCGGCGAGGATCGGGGCGCTGCCGTTCTCGCAGTAGAAGGCGGCGCGCGCGAGCAGGCGCGTTGCGCGGGGGGAGGCGCGCAGCTCGGGCGGCGTCATCCGCAGGACGGCGCTGGCGGCGGCCTCCACCTCGCCGAGCGCGGCTGGTCCCCGGTGGAGGGTGGGGAGCGCGCTGCCGCGGAGGTCCGTGGTGGGGTCGGCGGAGACGTAGGCGTGGAAAGACTCAGCGTCGTGCCGGGCCTTCCCAGTACCAAGGCCGACCACGTCGCGGTGGTTCGACAGCGGCCAGGCCAGGGGGTCGGAGGCGAGCCGACCTCGGCACGGGTTGAGCAAGACGTAGCGCACGCTCCGGCGGAGATGGTCACCATCCTCGATGGGCGCGGGGGCCGGGTGGGCCGACCATGTGCGGGCGTCTTGCTGGCGGTAGTGGCCGCGCCAGCGGGCGTAGCCGCTCATGACCCCAGCGAAGCGTTGCGTTCCCCGCGGATCGCGGGTGACCACGTGCGGGTGGTTCGGCATGAGGGTCAGCGCCAGCGCCTCGGGAAAGGCCGTCACCAGCATCCGCCACAGGCTGAGCGCCTCGGCCCAGTCGTGGAAGAGGAGCGTGTGGGGGAGGGACCGGGCGGTGAGGTGCCAGGCCGGGGGCTGCTTCTTGGTCATGCGCGGGGCACGGCAAGTGGTGTGCCAACGGGTGCAGCGTCATTTTTTCGTGATGGCGGTGACGTTCGTCAGCCCGACCCGCTGACGGTCGTCGGCCATGCCCCGCGCGATGAGACAAGACGCGGAGCATGTGGGGCAAAAGGAGACACGGGCGCGAGGTCGGACGCCGGAGAGCCTCCCCGGTGCGCCCGCCCCCGGCGAAAATGACGCTTGGCTCGTGACGCGGTCGGCGGCCCGGTTCGAGCTGTCTCATCGGCGGAGGCATAGTTTGCGAAGTGTCTCCTTTTCGTGGGCATAGTTGCCGTTGCGCGGGACCCGACGCGCGCGTCACACTTCCGCGTGGTGTACGTTGTGGAACCGATGCTCTTCCTGCTGCTGGCCTGCCCCGCGCCGCCCGACACCGGGGACACCGATCCCGTCGAGCAAATCGACACCGCCTGCCAGGCTTCGGTGGACATCTGGCCCGACGAGGATGGCGATGGCTACGGCGCCCCCGGCAACGCGATCAAGGACTGCGCGGTGCCCGAGGGCTACGCGGGGGCCACGGGCGACTGTGACGACGACGACCCCGCGGTGAACCCCGGCGCCGAGGAGGTGTGCAACGGCATCGACGACGACTGCGACGACCGCAAGGACGACGTGGAGGCTAGCTGGTACGAGGATGCCGACGCGGACGGCTACGGCAACGCCGCGACCGGGCTGGTCACCTGTACGCCCGAGGTGGGCTGGGTGCTTGACGGCACCGACTGCGACGACACCGTGGCCACCACGCACCCCGGTGCCGAGGAGGCCTGCAACGCGACCGACGATGACTGCGACGGCGTGAGCGACCTCGGCTACGAGGACACCTGGTACAGCGACGACGACGGCGATGGCTACGGCAATCCCAACGTTTCTCAGTATACATGCCTGCCGACGGAAGGCTGGGTGCAAGACAACAGCGACTGCCGGGCGGGCGACCCGCTCGCGTTCCCCGGCGCGAGCGAGCAGTGCAACGACGCGGATGATGATTGCGACGGGGGCGTGGACGAGGACTTCGACCTCGACGGCGACGGGCACACCTCGGACCTCTGCGTGGACGGCGACGATTGCGACGACGACGACGTGACGATCTTCGGCGGCGCGGCCGAGACCTGCGAGGACGGGATCGACCAGTCCTGCGACGGCTACGACCCGCGCTGCACCTACGACGGCAGCCACGACCTCGGCGACTACGCGAAGCTCTACTCCGACGAGCCGAACTACGACGCGGGTCGGCTCGTGGTGGTGGGCGATCCCACCGGTGACGGTGAGCCCGACATCGTCGTGACCACCTTCTATGCCAACGGCTACCAGGGTGGCGGCTACGTGCTTCCCGGGCCCTTCAGCAGCACCGAGGCGCTCGGCGACCGCGGCTACTTCCTCTCCGGCGGCATGGGCACCACCTACGCCGGGCGTTCACTCGGCGTGGGCGACGTCGATGGCGACGGCATCGACGACGTGGGCCTCGGCGCCCCCGACGGCACCGAGAAGGAGTTCATCATCTTCGGCCCGGTGAGCGCCGACGTGTCGCTCGACGACGCCGACGTGATCATCTCCAGCCCCACCGCGATCGAGACCGGTCACGGTGCCGACATCGCCGACGTGACCGGCGACGGCGTGGCCGACGCGGTGATCGGCGCCTACGAGGACAGCACCGGCGGGTACACGGCCGGCGCCGTCTTCATCCACGAGGGGCCTCTCACCGCGGGCGACTTCGAGCTCGACGACGACGCGGACCTGCGCATCATCGGCGACGCCGCCATGGCCTACGCCGGGCGCTACCTCCGGGCGGGCCCCGACGTGAACGGCGACGGCATCGGCGACATGCTCCTCGCCGCCCCCTACCAGACGAGTGCCGCGCCCTACGCGGGGGCGGTGTACCTGGTGTACGGCGGCCTCACGGGCGACATCGACACCGCCGACGCCGACGGTACCTTCACTGGCGTGGCCGCCAGTGACTACGCCGGAGAAGACCTGGCGCTCGGAGACCTCGACGGTGACGGCCTCGCCGACGTGATCGTGGGCTCCTACGGCAACAGCGCTGGGAGCTACGCCGGCACCGCCTACGTGGAGTACGGCCCGGCCTCCGGCACCACCGACCTCGCCTCGGCCGACGTGGTGATCGAGGGGGACTACGCGAACCAGCAGTTCGGTCTCGGCTTTGGCGTCGGCGACACCGACAACGACGGTGCCGAGGAGCTGCTCGTGGGGGCCATCGGCGACCGCAGCGGCGGGAACGGCTCGGGCGCGACCTACCTGTTCTATGCCCCCATCACCGCGACCGTGGCGAGCGACGCCGACGCCTGGTGGGCAGGCGAGGCCGCGAGCGACCAGGCGGGCGAGGGGGCGGACATCGCCGACCTCGACGGCGACGGCTTCGCCGAGCTCCTCATCGGGGCCCCGGGCGAGTCGTCGGGAGGGGGCGCTGGCGGCGCCGTTTACGTCGTGACGCCAGACAACTGAGGCGAGCGCGCGCGCTCGGGGCTACGCTGCCGCATGCTCCTGCTGCTCATCGCTTGCGACCCCGACCCCAACGAGACGGGGAACCCGACTGACGACACCGCCGACACCTCGTCGATGGTGGGTGACGAGCAAGAGTGCGCCGAGGCCGAGGCGCGCCTGGGCTACCGCGCCTGCGTGCACCGGGTGGACGACGAGGACACCTTCAATGGGGTCACCATCTCCTCGTCGAGCGTCGACCAGCTGCGCGTGGGCAAGTACATGGTGCCTGCCATCGATGATGCGCGAGTGCCCGGCGTTTTTCTCGACGTCAACTACTTCCAGCTGCACTACGACTTCCTGGTGAAGGGCTTCCCCGACGACTTCTCTGGGCTCACGACCTCCCAGTATGAGAGCTTGATTCTCTACCCCGAAACACGAGAGTTCTACGCGGGGACGTACTCGCTCTACGTGACCGACGCCGGGGTTTTCTACGGCTTCACCGTGTGGGACGACCCTTCCGACGAGAGCAGCACCGTGACCATGGAGCAGGTGGCGGCGGCTTACGAGGGCCTGCAGGCCCGCTTCGGGCTCGACACGCTGGCCTGGGTCCCGAACTCCGAGAACCAGATGGAGGCGGCAGCCGGCTGGGACGACGCGCCCTTCCCCATCCAGGACCCCGCCGAGGTGCTCTACGAGGCCTACAACCCCGGCGAGGCCTATGGCTACCTGCGCCTGTTCACGCTCGACGAGTTCATCACCGCCGAGGAAGAAGCGAGCTTCTCCTGGCAGGACATCATCGTGATCGACGAGGCCCCGGAAGACATCGAGCGCCCGGTGAGCGGCATCATCACCGGCACCCGCCAAGGCACGCTCTCCCACCTCAGCGTGCGCTCCGCCACGCGCGGCACCCCCAATTGCTACATCTCCGAGCCGCTCACCGCCCTGGCCGAGTGGCAAGACCAGCTTGTCCACCTGGATTGTGGGGAAACCGACTACAGCATCGAGGCCGCGACGGAGGAAGACGCCAACACCTGGTGGACGGAGATCCGCCCCGACCAGGTCATCGTGTGCGACCCCGACATCACCGAGACCTCGATGCCGGGCCTGCTCGAGATGGACACCACCACCGAGGAGGCCCGGCACCAGAACATCTGCACCTGGGGCACCAAGGGTTCGAACCTCGCCACGCTCTACCAGCGCATCGACAGTAGCTACCAGATCGAGGGTTTCGTCATCCCGTTCTACTACTACCAGCGCTTCATGGACGAGGGCACCTGGGAGGTCGACCTCGGCGACGGGCAGGGCGTCACGACGCACTCCTTGCAGGAGACAATCGATGCCTGGCACGCGGACGAGACCTTCCTCAACGATGCGCAGGCCCGTCGCGGCATGCTGGAGGAGCTCGAGGAGGCGATGATGTCGGCCACGATCCCGGCCGACATCGAGGCGGCCATCGCCGAACGTTTCATGGAGGTGTACGCCGACGAGAACCAGGCGGTGCGCTTCCGCTCCTCGTCGAACGCGGAGGACGACCTCTTCTTCACCGCAGCGGGCATCTACGAGTCGCACACGGGCTGCCTCGCCGACGACCTCGACGGCAACAGCGCGGGGCCGTCGCACTGCGACGAGGACGAGGAAGACGAGGAGACCTTCGTCGACGCCGTGCGCGCGAGCTGGGCCACCCTCTGGGGGGTCACCGCGTGGGAAGAGCGCTCCTGGTTCAGCATCGACCAGTCCATGGTGGCGATGGCGCTTCTGGTCAACCCGCGCTCCAATAACGAGCAGGCCAACGCCATTTGTTTCACCGGCAACCCGACCACGGCCACCGATGACCGCTACCTGGTCCAGGCGCAGCCGGGCGAGTTGGAGGTGGCCTCCGCCGAGGCCGGGGTGTACCCGGAGTCGAACCTGCTGACCGTGGAAGACGGTGTAGTGGTGGAGATCGACCGGGTGAGCGAGTCGTCGACCGGCGAGATCGCCTTGACCGACGCCCAGCTCGCCGAGTTCGGCGCCGAGCTTTGGACCATCAACGAGGTGTTTCCCCTGGACTACGACGTGCCCGAGGGCTACAACGTGATCTGGGACACCGAGTGGAAGGTGCTGGAAGACGGTCGCATCATCATCAAGCAGATCCGCCCCTTCATGCGGGCCGAATAGTCAAACCAACGGAGGAGAACGTGGTGCTGTTTTCTTTGCTTTTCGCGTGTGACGGCGGCGAGGCCAAGCCCGGTGACACGGCCGACACGGCCGACACCGGCGATGCCGATACCGACACCGACTCGGATTCTGACACCGACACGGACACGGACACGGACACGGACACCGACGTGGACACCGACGACTGGACTCACTGCCCGGACGCCACATCCTGGGTGGGTGACGAGAGCTGGGCGGGCTCCGTGGTGGCCACAGCCGACGCGGTGTACTGTGGCGGCAGCAACGAGGCGCGCTCGCTCGCCGAGGAGCTCAGCGCGAAGACCAAGATGCGGATCCCGGAGGGCACCTACAAGCTGCCCGCGTTGGAAGGTGAACACACGCTGGCGATCCCGGCGTGCACCATCCGGCAGGACGCCGCCACGCAACCCGCGATGAATGGGTCGGGCAGCACCGAGGTGTCGCCGGCCACCTACGCAGGCACCACCTACACCTACGTGACCGGCTCCCAGCCGATGTCGAGCTCCGATGGGGCAAGCTGGAGTTTCGACCACACGGTGGTACTGGTTGGGCCGGAGGGCGGCAACCCCGAACCCTATACGCTCGACGGCACCGTGGGGGAAACCTCCACGGGCGCCGGCGCCGACTTCATGGCGCGCGCCGATGGTGTTTCGAGCTACGACATCGAGGCGATCGCCTTCCAGCCCTGTCGCGACGACACCTGGCCGAAGAACGTTCACACGGTGCAGTTCGAGGGCGGCTGGGTGGAGATCGAGGTGTGGATCGGCAACGACCTCGTGATCACCGCGCCAGCGGGCTTCACGCGTGCGCGCGGCGAGCTCGATGGCACCGCCTTCGACATCACCAACTACTTCCAGCTCGTTTACCGTCCCGGGCACCATCATTTCGACCGTCACTTCGCGGTGGTCTTCGATGCGCCCATTGGTGACTCGTGCTCCCTGCTCGTCGAGAACGTCGACATGCAGGAGGGCACGCAGACGGCGCTGGTGTCGGTCGCCGACTGCGCGCTCACCGCCACGGCGGCACGCGCGGTGACGAGCGAGGACTGGGTGGTCGAGTAGGGGCTAGGGCGGGTCTTCGAGGCCGAAGAGCTCCCACACGGGGAGCTCGACGGCGTCGAAGGGCTCGAGCCGTGCCCGGTCGGCGGGGGCGGCCGTCTGCACGTGCAGGTACCCGTCGGCGGTGTTTCGGAACACCATGAGCACATTGCCTTTGAGGTCGAGCACCCAGTAGTGGGGCACGCCCATCTGGTGGTAGATCTCGCGCTTGCGGCCAAGATCACGGGCGTGCGTGGAGTACACCACCTCGCAAATCCAGTCGGGGGTGATCGTCACGGGGAACTCGTCAGTGGTGGGCGCGCGCTCGCGTCGCCAGCCGCTGACGTTGGGCATCACGACGTTTCCGTGGGGGGCTAGGACGTGGCAACTCATCAGGAGTACCCATCCGCCTGGATGAGTGCCGTCGCCGGGGCCACGGAACCACGGGGCCAGCGTCGCGGGTACGCTGAGATGCGCGCCCGAGTGTGTCCATCCTGCGGCCTCCTTTTCCAGGAGGTCGCCGTCAATCAGCTCAACGCGGCGGTCCTCCTCTTCAGCACGCATCAGGTCCGCAAGGGTGGCGGGTGGGCGCTGGTCCATCCGAGTACTGTACCCCAGGCGCCGCGATAGACGCCGCCGGACCATGGCCGACTTCCTCGTCATCGGCTCCGGGCTCGCCGGGCTCTTTTTCGCCTTGAAGGCCGCTCGCCACGGCCGGGTCCGGGTGCTCTGCAAGACCACGCGCGCCGAGTCGAACACCGCCTACGCACAAGGCGGCATCGCGGCGGTGTGGTCGGCCGACGACAGCGCCGAGGCCCACGTCAACGACACGCTGGTGGCCGGGGCGGGACTCTGCCGTCCCGACGCGGTGGAGCAGACCGTGCGCGAGGCGCCGGAACGGGTGCGCGAGCTCATCGAGCTCGGCGTGCGCTTCTCGCAGACGGACGGCGCCTACAGCCTGCATCGCGAGGGTGGCCACTCCGCGCGAAGAATCCTCCATGCCGACGACCTGACCGGCGCCGAGATCGTCCGCGCCTTGCTCGCGGCGGTGGCTGCGGAGCCGAACATCGAGCTCCTGGAGCACCAGCTCGCGGTCGACCTCGTCACCGAGAACTCGCTGGCGCGTCGTAACGGGCGGGCGCCGGTGGAGCCGGATCGTGTGCTCGGCGCCTACGTGCTCGACGTGGCAACCGGCAAGGTGCGGGTGGAGAGCGCCAAGGTGGTGGCCTTGTGCACCGGCGGCGCAGGCAAGGTGTACCTCTACACGAGCAACCCCGATGTCGCGAGCGGCGATGGCCTCGCCATGGCCTGGCGCGCGGGGGCGTGCATCGCCAACATGGAGTTCGTCCAGTTCCACCCGACGATCCTGTTCCATCCTCACGCGAAGAGTTTCCTCGTGTCGGAGGTGCTGCGTGGGGAGGGTGGCGTGCTGCGCCTGTCGAACGGCGAGGCCTTCATGGCCCGCTACGACCCGCGGAAGGAGCTGGCGCCGCGCGACATCGTGGCCCGCGCGATCGACGCGGAGCTCAAGCGGCGCGGCGACGACTGCGTGTACCTCGACATGACTCACCTCGACCGAGCCACCATCGAGGCCAAGTTCCCCAACATCGACAAGCGTTGCCTGGAGCTGGGCATCGACATGGCCGTGGCGCCCATCCCCGTGGTGCCGGCCGCGCACTACTTCTGCGGGGGCGTGCAGACCGACCTCGAGGGGGAGTCGAGCGTGCACAACCTGTTTGCCCTCGGGGAGTGTGCCTGCACGGGGCTTCACGGGGCCAATCGTCTCGCCAGCAACTCGCTCCTGGAGGCGGTGGTGTTTGCCGACCACGCGGTGCGGGCGGCCGTGTCGCGATTGGGCGAGTCGCCCTCGCGGAGCGCCATCCCCGAGTGGGATCCAGGGCGGGCCGTCGACAGCGACGAGCAGGTGGTGATCACCCAGACCTGGGACGAGATCCGCCGCTTCATGTGGAACTACGTGGGCATCGTGCGCACGAGCAAGCGCCTGTTCCGCGCCCGGGCCCGCATCGAGCTGGTGCAAGACGAGGTCCGCGACTACTACTGGGATTTCAAGCTCACTTCGCCGCTCCTGGAGCTGCGCAACCTTGCCGACGTGGCCTCGCTGGTGGTGGAGAGTGCCGTGCGTAGGAAAGAGAGCCGAGGGCTCCACTACTCGCTCGACTACGCGGCGCAGGACCCGCGCTGGGTGCGCGACACCGTGGTGCGCCGGCGGTGGTGAGGTGACGGCGGGGAGGCGGGCGATAGCTTCCGCCGATGAGCCAACGTCCGCCCTTCATCCTCCGTTCCGGCGCCGTCCCGGAGCGCACGCACACGTACCCGAACAGTGACGAGCCGATGGCGCCGAGCCGGGCCATCGGGCACGGCGATGAGTTGTGGACTGCCGCCGGCCGGGCGGTGAATGTCGAGTCTTCGTGGGACTCAGCCGTGGTGGCGAACTGGCGGGCCCCGGGCCTGTACTGGAACGACTCGCAGGGCTTCTTGTGGCGGGCCCTTCGTTATGCCGTCGCGACGGTGTACGCGTACGCGAACGCGATGGAGTCGCTCCCGACGTTCTCGGAGCCCTGCCGCGTAGACAAGGACGCCTTCCGCTCCGCCATCGACAAGAACTCGTGGCGAGTCGAACTTGCCCACCACCACGACTGGAGCGCGGATAGCTTGTCCACGGGCAAGGGGGGGTACCTCAGCGCGACCCGCGGCGCTGGGCAGGGCGACCCGTGGATTGGGCTCACGATCACCGCTGGCCTTACGACGCTCAGCGACGTTGTCCAGCTTTACGCCGCTATCGCCGACTATTACTTCTGGTGGGGGATTCGCCTTTACGACTACTTGAAGCAGGGCTTGGCCGAGGATTCGCTGGCGACGGCCTTGCTCTCGATGTGTTGCGCCCGAGCCGGGCTCGCCGAAATTGTCCAGCTGGCTGGCTTCCTGGTGCACGAGTGGTCTCATACAACCGGCATTCCCTACACCTGGGCGGAATGCGCGGGTGTGGATATCGGCAGTGACGGCCGCCTCCGGTGTTGCCACTACAACCTGGAGTGGGCGTTCGTTCACCGTCTGACAGGGATTCAGGCCCTGCCGCTCAGCCTGCTTTTCGATTTGGTGAACACGAGCTCGAACGCCCGACCATTGGACGAGTCGTGGGCACAGCGCGATCGATTCGACTTCGACGCCGGCGAACATTGGTTGAAATCGAGTACAAATCGGTTGCCGAGCGAAGACGACTGCGGCGGAGCGGTGTTCGCAGGGGAGCATCACTCGTTGTGGGCCTACCGACACCAGGTGGACACCGCTTGGACCTTTCCTTCGCGGTGCGCCAGTAACGGCAACAACTCAGGCAGGGCGAGCTTCGGTGACTAGAACACGCGTTCGCGGGGTGCGGTGGCCGTGCTGGTTGTTGGCAGGTTTGCTGGTCGGGTGCCGCCCGCCCGCGCCGGACGGCTATCTGCAGGCATGCGAGGACACCGGCCAGGGCGGAGACGCCTGCGCGACGGGCCTTGACTGCGCCTACGGGATCTGCACTGTCCCGTGCGAGACCGATGCTGATTGCCCAGAGAAGTGGGGCGTGCCCACGGGCTGCATCTTGGCGGGCTACTGCCGTGACTTTGATCCACCGCGATAAGCCAGCTTGGCGCCTACCACCGCTCCCCCGCGGCCCGCCGTGCCTCGAGGATTGCCACCTGCTCGCCGAGCTCGCTCGCCACGCGGTCGGCGCGGGCGTCGGCGAGCGTGTCCTGGAGCAGCAGCACTTCCAGGGTAGACGCGAGGCCCGCCTGGAGGCGGAGCTGCCCGACCTTGAGTGACTCGGCGGCGAGAGCCTCGCGGGCGCGGGCCGCCTCGGCCACGTCGTGGGCGGCACGCGACTGGGCGCGGGCGGTGGCCACGGCGAGGTCGAGGTCGCGACCGGCGGCGTCGAGCTCGGTCTCGGCGATCTTCACGGCCAGGGCGCTGTTGCGCTCGCGGATGAACGGGCCGGCCAGACCGTCGAAGGTCCACGTGGCACCCACGGTGACCCGCCAGTCCACCGGGTCGAGCGCCGTGGACGTGGAGATCGAACCGGCAGGCAGGAGCCCCGCGATGTCTTGCCCGTGCTCCCAGCGCGCCGCCGCGAGGTTCTCGCGCGCGGCGTCGAGGTAGGGCGAGGCCATCCCGTCGCCAGGGAGCGCGGCGGTGGATGGCTCGGCAAGCGCGCCGAGCTCGTCGACGGGGAGGGAGAGGGCTCGGGCGAGCTGTAGTCGCGACACGCGCACGAGCGCGTCGGCGCTGGCGCGGTCGGCACGGGCGAGGAGCGCGGCGGCCTCGGCGGCACGGCCCACCAGCTCGCTGTCGAGCCCGGCCACGACCCTCGCCTTCACGGCGGCGAGCGTGGCCTGTGCCACCTCCTCGCCCTGCTGCGCGGCCAGGAGCGCCGCCTCGGCGGCAAGCACCGAGTGGTAGAGCACCGCCGAGGCGTACTGCGCGTCGAGCGTGGTGGCGTCGGCCGAGTAGCGAGCCGAACGAGCCTGCGCCGACTGCTCCGCGGCGTCGAAGTAGGCCTGCGGGTTGAGCGCGTCGGAGCTGAGGGTGAAGCCAGAGGTTTCCGTCGTCACCCCGCCCTGGCTGCTCGACTGCCAGGCGAGCTGGGCGGTGGCGAGGATGTTGGCCCAGCGCTCAGCCGCGTCGAGCTGGGTCTGTTTCCACGTGAGCGTGGCCACCACCGCGCCTGGATCCACCTCGGCGGCGCGCTGCACCGTCTCGTCGAGAGTGAGCGCGAACGCGGTCGCGACGATGAGCATCATGGCGACAACCTCTCCCGGGCCGAGGGGCCGGAGCCCACCAGCGCCTCGATATCGGCGATGGACTTGGGGATGTCGGCGGTGAGCACCTCGGGCGCCTCGCCGGCCGCGCGCACGCGCACGTCGTCTTCTACGCGGATGCCGCCGAAGCCCAGCCAGGCCTCCGCCGCGGTGAAGTCGACCATGCCCGCGAACTCGGCGCGGAGCGAGGCGTCGTGGAGGATGGCCGGCACGAAGTAGATGCCGGGCTCGATGGTGACCACCACGTCGGCTTGCAGGTCGAGGTCGAGGCGCAAGAATCGCGCGCCGAACTGCTTCGGTCGCGACCGGCCCTGGGCATAGGCAGGACGATCGCCGAAGTTCTCGAGGTCGTGCACGTCGAGGCCGATGAGGTGCCCCACGCCGTGGGGGAAGAAGACACCGACGGCGCCGCTCTCCACCAGCGTGTCGACCTCGCCGCGGAGCAGGCCGAGGTCGCGCAGGCCGCTCGCGAGGTAGCGCGTGGCCGCCCAGTGGATGTCGGCGTAGCGCTGGCCGGCCGTGCACATCGGGATGCAGTGCTCGTTGGCCTCGAGGCACAGCTGGTACATGTCGCGCTGTCGCGACGTGAAGGTGCCGTTGACCGGCCAGGTGCGGGTGACGTCGCTGGCGTAGCCGCTCGAGGTCTCCGCGCCGCCGTCGAGCAACAAGAGGTCGCCCTCGCGCAGCGGGTTCTTGTAGTCGGGGTTGTGGAGGATCTCGCCACGCACGGTGACGATGGAGTGGTACGAGGTGGTGGCCCCTTGCGCGGCGACCACCGCGTCGAAGAGCGCGGCCACCTCGCGCTCGTGCCCGCCCACCCGCGTGGCGCGCATGGCGGCACGGTGGGCTACCGAGGCGATCCGCGCCGCCTCGCGCATCTCGCCGAGCTCCCATGCGTCGCGACTGCGACGCAACTGGATGACCGCGTCGACCAGCGGCTCGGGACCGGGCGATCCGGTGTAGGCGAGCGGCTTGCCCGTGAGGCCACCGAGCCGCTGGTTCACTGCGAGATCGGGCACGGCGAGCGACAAGAGGCGCCCCCGGAAGGCCTCGCAGGCCGCGTCGAGCTCAGCCAGGGCCTTCACCGCGTGCACGTCGTGGCGTTGCCGCCGCGACTCGAGGCTCTCCACCTCGCCGTGCCACAGCTCGTCGCCGGGCTCGGGGGGATGCAAGAATAGCGTGCACTGGCCGTCGACGATGAGCGCGTAGGCGCCGGGCTCGGTGCAGCCGGTGAAGTAGAGGAAGCTACTGTCGGCGCGGAAGGGCACCGAGTTCATCGGCAGGTTGCGCGCGCGGGTGGCGTTGTTGCCGAGGAGGACGGGGGCGCCGACCCGCTCGCAGAGCTGGCGGCGTCGCTGGGCGAAATCAGGCGCGTTCATGGCGCCGCCCACCGTAGCTCCGCGCGCCCGCGGGCGCTTGTGAGCAAGAGCCCATCGGGCTCGCGCCCGTCGCAGGCGCTGGGTTCGAGGTGGAGCACCACGAGCTGGTCCCAGCTGGTGAGGTGGGGGTACAGGGCCTCGTCGAGCGTGGAGGGCTTCTTCCGGGTGACCACCTCGATGTCGCGACAGGGTGAGCCGCCCGCCGACACGCGCGCCGTCCACGGGGTGCTGCCGTCGCCCGCGAAGCGGAGCTCGTCCTTGAACTGCCCCGAGACGGCCAGCACGAGATCGGTGCCCTCGGCCTCGGCCGGGCCTTGTCCCGTGATGGCGGCGACGTGCTCGGCCTGGGTGGCGCGGAGCGCGCCGTCCACCCGCGTGGCCCGTACCAGGAGCGCCGTGTACCATCCGTCGTACACCCGCGCCTCCTCGGTGGCGGCGGCGATGGCGCGGGTGTAGTCGCGACTGTCATTCGCGAGGGCAAGGGCGAGCGAGAGGATCACGCGGCCTCCAGGTCGCGACGGCGCACCAGCGCCTCGAGCGTGTAGCCGCGGGCGGCGAGCGCCTCGGCCGCGCCTTCCTCGCGATCCACCACGGTGAAACACTGCACCACGCGCAAGCCGTCCAGCTGGGCGCGATCGATGGCCTTGAGCAGGGAGCCTCCGGTGGTGGTGGTGTCTTCCACGATGGCCACCGGCGCGCCGGGCCCGAGGTTGCTCCGCCCTTCCACCCAGGCCTGCGTGCCGTGGGCCTTTGGCTCCTTGCGCACGATGAAGGCGTGAATCGGCCGCTGCCGGTACCAGGACACCGTGGCCACCGCGCTGGCGATGGGGTCGGCGCCCATCGTCAGGCCGCCGGCCCCCTCGACCTCGGGGAGGAGCCGGTCGCAGATGAGCGAGCCGATGATCCAGCTGCCCTCGGCGTGGAGCGTCGTTTGCCGCGCGTCGACGTAGAAGTCGGACTCGCGACCGCTGGCGAGCACCACCTTCATGCGACGATAGGACTTCTCGCGGAGGAGGGCAACGAGACGGTTCTGCATCGTCGCCAGCCTACCCCGACGGCGCCGCGCGGGGCAGCTATGATGCAGCGATGCTCGTGTTGCTCGCCTGTCACACTGTCACCGAGGTGGTCACGAGCGCGCCGGACTCGGGGGTCGACTCCGCAGCGGAACTCGACAGCGGCGGCGAGACGGGCGACTCGTCCCAGGACAGCGCCGTCGACTCGGGGGTTGACGACACCGGCGACACGGCCGATACCGGCACGAGCGTCGTGGAATGGCCCGAAGCCGGACCCGCCTGCACGAGCTGGGGCGAGCCGGCGCAGACAGGCACCGTCGTCGACGTGGCGCTCGAGGAGATCTCGGGACTGGTCGCGTCGTTCCAGAACCCCGGCGTGCTCTGGGTGCTCGAGGATCACGGCAACCCCGCCGACATCGTGGCCCTCGACGTGGCGGGCAACACGCTCGCCACGCTCACGCTCGAGGTGGACGAGAACGTGGACTGGGAGGAGCTGATCCTCGCGCCGTGCGGCGACAGCGCCTGCCTCGTCGTGGTGGACGCCGGCGACAACTCGGGTGAGCGAGAAGAGCTCGCGTTCCTCGTCGTCGAGGAGCCCGTGCTCGACGGGGTGACGACGGCGCTCTCGGCGGTTCCCGACGCCTACCACTTTCGCTACCCGGAGGCCCCGGAGAACTGCGAGGCGGCGGCGGTGGCCCCGGATGGCCGGTTCTTCCTGTATACCAAGCGCCCCGACAACACGGCTGGGGTGTACGTGGTGCCCGCCTACCAGGACGGCGTGGTGGCCGAGGTGCTCGGCGACATCCCGACTGGCCCCGAGGACGACCCCGGCCCGCAAAACGCCGCTACCGGGGCCTCGTTCTGGCCAGACGGGTCGCGACTCTTACTGCGCACCTACACCGGGTCGCTCGAGTTTTCGCTTCCTGACGGCGTCGACAAGCTCGACGCGGTCACGTTCACGCCGCTCCCCACGCCGCCCATCGACCACATCGAGACCATCACCTACGACGTGGTGAACCGCGGCTACTGGACCATTCCCGAGGCACCCGAGGGCGCGCCCATCTTCTGGGTGCCCTGCCTCGATTAAGATAGGCGCATGCGGCTCCTCCTCCTCGCGCTCCTCGTCGCCTGCAACGAGGACCCCACGCCCGGCGACACCGGCACCAAGGATGGCAATTCCGACGACATCGACCTCGACGGCGACGGCTTTGCCGAGGCCGAGGGCGACTGCGACGACACCAACGGCGGCGTCTTCCCTGGCGCCGCCGAGACCTGCGACGGCATCGACCAGGACTGCGACGGCGAGGCCGACGACGGGCTCCTCTCCACCTGGTACGTGGATGCCGACGCCGACGGCTATGGCGGCGACTCGTCCCGCGAGGCCTGCGAGCCAGGTACCCACGAGGTGACGGTGACCGGTGACTGCGACGACGCCGACGCGGAGGTCAACCCGACCGCGGTGGAGGCCTGTGATGGGGTCGACCAGGACTGCGACGGCGCCATCGACGAGGGCACCGGTGGCACCTGGTACGCCGACGCCGATCGCGATGGCTATGGCGACCCGGCAGTGCCACACGACGGGTGCAGCGCGCCCGAGGACTACGTCCTGGACAACACCGACTGCGACGACTCGAGCGCGGTGGTGTTTCCCGGCCACCCGGAGACCTGCGACGAGCTCGACAACGACTGCGATGGCGAGGTGGACGAGGGCGTCTTGACCACCTTCTACGCGGACGTGGACGGCGACGGGCACGGCGACTCCTCGGTCACGGATGGCGCCTGCGCCCTGCCCACCGGCTACTCGGCGACCGGCGACGACTGCGACGACCGCGACGAGGCCGTGTCGCCCTCGGCCACGGAGTACTGCAACGGCGTCGACGACGACTGCGACGGCGACATCGACGAGGACAGCGCGGCCGATGCGAGCACCTGGTATGCCGACGCCGATGGCGACGGCTATGGCGACGTCGGTGTCGCGACCTTGGCCTGCTCCGCGCCCGCCGGCTACCTCGCCGACAACACCGACTGTGACGACAGCAACGCGGCCGTCTCCCCAGGGGCGACCGAGACCTGCAACGACATCGACGACGACTGCGACAGCGAGGTGGACGAGGCCGACGCCGCCGACGCCTCCACCTGGTACTACGACTACGACGGCGACGGCTTCGGCGGCAGTCGCATCGCCGTCACCGCTTGCGACGCGCCTGCGGGCTACCTCGCCGACGCGACGGACTGCGACGACGGCGACGAGGACGTCAATCCCGACGAGGCGGAGCTGTGCAATGGCGAGGACGACAACTGTGACGGCACGGTGGACGAGGACAGCGCCCTCGACGTGAGCGAGTGGTACGTCGACCTCGACGGTGACGGCTACGGCAACGACGTGGCCATGGCGAGCTGCGAGGCGCCGAGCGGCTACGTCGGCAACAACGACGATTGCGACGACAATAGCGCCGAGGTGTCACCCGCCGATCCCGAGCTGTGCAACACCGTCGATGACGACTGCGACGGGAGCGTCGACGAGGACGAGGCCGCCGACGCCGACACCTGGTACCGCGACGGCGATGGCGACGGCCTCGGCGACCCTGCGGTGACCACCGAGGCTTGCGACGAACCGAGCGGCTACGTCGACAACGCCGACGATTGCGACGATACCAGCGCCAGCGACCTCGACGGCGACGGGCTCTACGACTGCGAGGACGACGACCGCGACGGCGACGGCCTGCGCGACGACTGGGACGGCGACGCCGACGACGCGAGCTACGACCGGGGGCCCACCGCGGGCCTCGGGGGCGATGGCGCCGCCGTGGTGTCGAGCGCCGAGACCTGGTCGGACTGGACGCTGCTCGACGGCGCCGCCAGCGCCGGCGCCACGAGCATCGCCGTGGACGATGGGTCCTACTTCGCCGAGGGCGACGAGATCCTCGTGCTGTCGCAACAGGGCAGCGACGCGGGCACCTACGAGCTGGTCTTCGTCGCCGGGGTGTCGGGGAACACGCTCTCGGTGGAGCCCGCGCTCGACAACGCCTACACCGCCTCGAGCGTCGTGCTGGTGCAGCGGGTGCCGCATTTCACCGACCTCGACGTTCGGAGCGGCGGCACGATCAGCGCCGACGACTGGGCAGGCCTTGGCGGCGGCGTGGTCGTGGCGCGCGCGACGGGGAGCATTACCGTGGACGGCCGCATCTCGGTCGACGCGCTCGGCTTCCGGGGCGGCGACGGGGTGTACGGTTGCTGCTCGACCTACCCGGCGGCTGGGGAGTCCTACGAGGCCGTCGGCACCTACTCGTCGTCGGCGAACGACGGCGGCGGCGGAACCTACACCATCACCGCCGACGGCGGCGAGTCGGGCGGCGGCGGCGGCTTCGGCAGCGCCGGGAGTGACGGCACCCACTACAACGGCACCGCGCTGGGCAACGCCGGCGGTGCTTATGGCATCGCGACGCTGAGCTCGTGGTTCCTCGGTTCGGGCGGCGGCGCCGGCTCGCCCGACACCGAGAGCGACGGGCAGGACAATGACAACAAGACCGGCGACGGCGGCGACGGCGGGGGTCTCGTCGCGCTCTTCGCCGGCACCGAGATCGTGGTGACCGGCAGCATCGTGGCCCGCGGCGAGGACGGTGAGACCGGCGACGCCAGCGGCGACGGCGAGGTGGGCGGCGGCGGGGCCGGCTCGGGTGGGACTCTCCTCCTGGCCGCGCCCGACGTGACCATCAGCGGCTCGGTGCTCGCGACCGGTGGATCAGGCGGCGCTTCGGCATGGCACTCCGGCTCGCCGTACGGCTCGGCCTACGGTGGCGACGGTGGCGACGGCCGTGTGCGCATCGACAGCGATGCGACCAGCGGCGCGTCGTCACCGAGTGCCTACGCCGGGGGGTACGTGGAGTGAGGCGGGAGGCGGTAGGGACGAGGCGGTAGGCCCTGAGTGGAGGTGGCGATGCCGGCGGCGCGCCGCCCCCCCAAAGCGCACGGGGGCAAGAACCCCCGCCGCTGCGCTGCAGCCCCTACAGCCTACGGTCTAATGCCTACAGCCTAGGAAAGGAGCCAGTCCCCAACCACCGAGATCACCTCTTCCTTCCCGATCTCGTTGACGATCTCGTGCCTCATGTCGCCCCATGCGTGCACGTGTGCGTGCGCACGCGAGGCGAAGTCCCGCGCCGTCGGCGGGTCGGTGATGGGGTCGGACTCGCCAAGGAAGACGCCGAGCGGCACCGGCCAGCTCGACTCGGCGAGCACACGGGCCTGGGCGGCGGTCATCTCGGTGTACCAGCGCGCGGTGACCTTCTTGTAGACGTCGGGGTCGGAGGCGTAGGCTTGTCCCACCGCAGGGTCGCGGGAGAGGCCGGCGGGGTCGAGCTCGTTCTCCAGCGCCATCGCGGGGATCAGTCGCGACAGCACGCGCCCGGCCGTGGTCTTCCACGCCGGCACCTTCATCCGCACCCCGAGGAGGGGGTTGGACAACGCCAGCTTCGCAGGGCGGAGCCCGTCGCGCACGGCGTCGAGGGCCACGAGGCCGCCCATGCTGTGTGCGAAGAGGCGCCAGCCCGGGCGCATGGAGCCCGCCACCGCTTTGACGTCGGCGACGTACTGGCCCCAGTTGTCGACGTGGCTGCGGCGACCACCAGAACGGCCGTGGCCTCGCAGCTCCATCACCGTCACCCGGCCGCCGCGGGCGGCCCAGGCGCGGGCGACGTGGTCGTAGCGCGCGGCGTGCTCGGCAAGGCCGTGCGTCACCAGCACGTCGGTCGGGCCGTCACCCGTCGTGACGACGTGGATCTTTGTTCCGTCGGCACTATCGAGGAAGGTGCTCATCAGTTCGCGAAGAGGTCGCCGGACTGGGTCAGCAGTTCCTTCGCCTTGCGCTGTTCCGCCTCCATCTCGGGCTTCACCTCGGGGATCGCATCGACGGGCTGCGCGAGCACCCAGTTGAGCTCCTTCTCGAAGGTGGCTTTGTCCTGCTTCTTCACCGCCCACTGCTCGGCGAGGAGCACGTGGTGGCCGAGGAAGTTCGGGTAGGTGGCGATGGCCTTGTCGAAGTACTCCTTCGACTTGGTGAGGTCCTGGCCCGCGAAGCTGGGGATCGCCGCGTAGTAGGCGCCCCAGTAGCGGTCGGGACCCGAGTAGTAGAAGGTGGGCTCGAGCTCCGCCACGCGGGTCATGTAGGCCTTGACCGTGGGGAGGTGCTTCAGCGTGGTGCCGATGCCGCTGGCCTTGGCCCACTTGCCGAGGGCGGTGCTCGTCCAGTAGATGCACGGCACGTCGCTCGGCGTGAACGCGCGGGCGGCAGTGGCTTCCGTCTCGTCGCCCTTGGCCAGGAGTGCAGTGAAGTCAGCGTTGATCGCGAGGCACTTCTTGCCCCACTCGATGCTGGTTTCCCAGGCCGCGAGCTTCGCGTCCTTCTCGGTCTCGTGGCCGTCGCCGAGGAAGTACCAGCCGCGCACGAGATGCATCGCCACGTCGCGGTCGGCCGGGTTGAGCGCGTAGAGCGCCTCGTACTTTTGGACGGCGAGCTGGAGCTGCGCCTTGTCGCCCCGGTTGGCCCAGGCCGACTCGGCCTCGGTCTTGAGCGTCGCGCCAGCGTCGGGCGCTGCGGTGGGCGCGACGGCGGCAACTTCGTAGGTTCCAGCTTGCTTGGCGCAGCCGACGAGCAGGGCGAGCAGGGCGAGGCGGTGCATCAGGTTCTCCGGGGAGGTTGGCTGCGCGTTCTACGGCAGACAAGGCCGGGTGTCAATGGACCGGGGCGATCCGTGGGAGGAGTGCGACAATAGGCCACGGATCTTCTGATGGTCGCCCTCAAGGTCCGCTGATCACGGGCCGAAATGAGGGGGTGAGCAGGACCAGGAGGGTCACCGTGCAGCAGAGCCCAGCAGCCGCAGGCTTCAGTATCGCGGACATGCCGTCGCCCCCGGCGGCGGTGGCCCGCGTGGTGCGCATGGCCTCCGACCCCGACGTGACCGCCGAGGAGCTCGGGGCCGTCGTCGGCTCCGACCCCGCATTCACGGCGGAGTTGCTACGTACGGTGAACTCCGCTTTCTACGGCCTCAAACAGCCCATCACGTCCGCCCCGCGGGCGGTTACCGTGCTGGGGAATCGCGCGCTTCGCAACCTCGCGATCTGCTTCGCGGTGCGCGACTCGCTTCGAACGTCTGGCTTTCGTGCGGTCGATCTCGAGAAGTTCTGGGAGGACGCCATGCGCCGTGGCATCTCGGCGCGGGTGATCGCCCGGGAGACGGGCGCCGCCCAGGCCGACGACGCGTTTACCGTTTCCTTGTTGCAGGACTTTGGCATGCTGGCGTTCCTCCGGGCCAACCGCGAGGAGTTCCAGCACTACGATCGCTGGCGCACCATGTCACCCGAGGCGCGGCGGCACGAGGAGAAACAGCGCTTCGGCCTGTCGCACGACGAGCTGGCCGAGGTGCTCGGCGCGAAGTGGGGCTTGCCCGCGTCGATCACCGACGCCCTCGCGAAGCACCACGAGTGCACCCCAACAGGGGGCGCCCGGGGTGCGGCGGCTCTTGGGCGGCTCGCCCATGTCGCCGACCTCTCCTGCTGGCTCCTCGCGGCACGCACTCAGGCCGGCGTGGATGCGCTGCATGCCGCGATGAAGGCCGAGTTCGGCGTCGAGCCCGAGGCGACCGACAAGATGATGGAGCCGGTTGCCAGCGAGATCGAGGGGGCGGCAGCGGCCCTCGGGATGCGCGTGTCGCGACAACCCTCCTTCGGCGACATCATGGCGGAGGCCAACCGGGCACTGGCCCAGATGAACCTCAGCTACGAGGACCTCACCGCCCGGCTCGAGCGTGCGCTCGCCGAGCGCGAACAGCTGACCCAGCGGCTGCAAGAGGCGAACGCGGCGCTCGAGCGCCTCGCCTACTTCGACCCCCTCACCGGTCTCTGCAACCGTCGTCGCTACGACGCCCTTTTCCGCGACCTGCTCCTCCGCGCGGCGCTGGAGCGGCGCACCGTGTCGCTGGTGATGGTCGACCTCGACAAGTTCAAGTCGGTGAACGACACCTACGGCCACGCCGTGGGCGACGCGGTTCTCCGCATGACCGCCACCGCGCTCGTTGGCGCCTGTCACGACGCGGACATCAAGGCGAGGCTCGGGGGCGAGGAACTCGCGGTCGTCCTCCCGGACACCGACGCCCACGCCGCCTTCGCGGCGGCGGAGAGTTTCCGCGAGGCGATCGCTGCGGGTAGCGTGTCGACGCCCCAGGGGTTCCTGCGCGTGACCGCCTCCTTTGGCGTTGCCACCTTCGTGGGCGGCGGCACTCGGGTGGAAGTGGAGCGGCTCGTTCAGGTGCTCAGCGACGTGGCGGACAAGGCGCTCTACGAGAGCAAGCACGCCGGCCGAAACCGGGTGACCGTCGGGGGCGTGGTTCGCTGACACCTGAGCAGGGGTGCGAGCCAAACGCCTTGGGGGAAGGGGACGCCATCGTCCTCCTTCCCCCCTCCAATCGTCTTTTCGCCTAGGAGATGCTGCGCATGAGGCGCAGGCGCTCGTCGGGGCCCAGGCCCTCGAAGCCGAGCGTGGCGAAGGTGCCGTGGTCGAGCTCTTCGATCCGCTCCACGGTCATCGCGACCCGGAAAATGGGCTTCCCGCCGATGCGCAACTCCGCGCTTTCGACGCGCGCGCCGACAACCAGGTCGTCGTCCTCGCCGTACATGGGCACGCGGGTGGTTCGCGCGCCGAGCTCGACAACGGCCCGCATGCGAGTGTGATTGCCAGGCCCGTCGATCAGGAGCACGGCGCCTTCGATCGGGCGAGCGGGCTCGCGCGCCCGTTCCTTGAGACCGGCGCGCTCCCGCTCCGTGACCCAGCTGATGAGCCGGTCCTGATCGCGGGGCGAGACACCCTCGAACTCGACACCCACGAGTCGCTCGGCCGACCAGGTGCTGGTGCGGCTGGTGCGCTGGCGCACGGTGGCGGCGGCGATGAAGGTGCGTCCTGGGCCGAGGGCGAACTGGACCATTTCCAGCGGGGCGCCCGGCACCAGGTCGACGTCGCTCGCGTGAGCGCGAAAGGCGGCGCCGTTGCCTGACACGTCGACCAGCGCACGCGCGCGCACGCCGTCGCCCTGATGCACCAGGACTTCCATGCCCTCGGGCGCGCGGACGCGAAAGAAACGACGACGTTGGACGCGAAGTAGCTTGGGCGGCAAGGAGAGGCGAACACCTTCCTTGCTCGATGCGCTCACGACGCGCGCTTGTCCCGACACCGGCAGACCGGCGACGGTGAACTCGACGCGAACAACGCCGAGAAGCCGCTCAAGCACGAGGTTGCCGTGGATCGGGCGCACCGGTTCGAGGTCGAGACTGTCGTCGTCGACGTCGCGCAGGGTGGTAACAAATGACTCCCGGGCATCTTCCAGGTAGATCTGGATCGGCACGCCGAGGTCGGCGGCCACGCGCAGGAGTCGGTCTCGTTCCAAGGGGGGCTGATTCCCAGACATGCCCAGAGATCGGCTGAAATACGGAAGAGTTGAGCGCTCGGCGCTACTTCCCCGCCAGCGCGCGTGTCGGCGTCTCGTCGAACAGGCGCTGGATCCGGCGGCGGTCGGCGAGGGGCAGGATCGACCAGCTCAAGACGGCCCGGACGAGACGGCCACGGTGGCTCTGTACCCGCACTACGTCCATGGGCCCGGTCGCGACACAATCTCCGTTGACCCACAGCTCGACCGCGTCGAGGCGGCGCCCCTCTGCGAGGTCGGCGTCGCCCTCGTCGAGCGCGATCTCCAGCGTGCCGGGGGCGAGGCGCAGCACGAGATGCTCGCGACCAATCGTTCGGACCATCGCGCGCTCGACGCCGCGGCTAGCCAACGCGCGCCGCTCCTTGGCGCGAGGACCGGACTGGCCCCGAACCCACGCATCCAGGCGGCGCGCGTCTGCAGGGTCGAGGTCGATGAGCTCGATGCCCGCGACCAGGCGCGGGGGGTCGAGGTCATCGCGCATTCGCACGTGCTTCACCAGCCCCGCCGTGATGATCGGGGTGCCCAGGGGCAGCGTGAAGCGCAGGCGCTCGATGGGCGTGCCCGCCTTGAAGCAGCCGTCCCCAGCTTCGAGGGCGACGCCCAGTCCCGTACCGGCGAGATCGACAATGGCACGGCGCACCACGCGCTCGGCGCAGCTCAAGAGCACGTCGGCCCGGGTGGGCGCGTCGACCCGAGCGCTGCCGCGCCGCTGCGCGAGCCTCAGGCGCCCTGGAAGGTCGATGTCGAGGCCGTGGTCGCGCAGCGTCCAGGCCGTGGAGCGGAAGGCGCGCGGCCGCTCGTCCACGCGGACGGAGACGCGGAGCTGCCGCTGTGGCTCGGCGGGCTCACCCTCGTCGAAAATGAGGCGGGCACGGTCGTCAGGGAGCGAAAAAAGACGCCCTGAACGCGGTGAATCATCGTCGACGAAGGCCTCGATGGCCACGCCACGCGGATCTGACTCCGCGAGCTTTCGTCGAAGCTCCGAGATGAAGTGTGCCATTACGTCCATGCTCATCTTAGCGCAGGGCGGAACAATTGATAAGAGCCAAAAATCGATAGTGGCTCTCTGCGAGCCTGTCGCCGGCCCCGGTGGTGCGGTTAGCCCGCGCCATGCTGCTGCCCGATCCGCCCCTCGGCCTCACCTTCGACGATGTCCTCCTCGTCCCCGGCCACTCGACGATCCTGCCGCGAGACACCGACATCCGCACGCAGCTGACCCGCGGCTTGTCGCTGAACTTGCCGCTGGTGAGCGCGGCAATGGACACTGTCACCGGCGCCGAGATGGCGATCGCGATGGCGAGGCTGGGCGGCCTCGGGATCGTCCACAAGAACATGGCGGCGAGTGAGCAGGCGGCGCAGGTGCGGCGCGTGAAGAAGGCGATGACCGGCGTGATCACCGAGCCCGTCACCCTCGGGCCAGGCGTGCCCTTGCGTACGGCGCGCGCGCTCATGCGCGAGCACGGCATCAACGGCTTGCCCATCGTGGAAGGTGAACGGGTGGTGGGCATTCTCACCAACCGCGATCTGCGCTACGAGCGCAACCTCGACCAGCCCGTGCGCGAGGCGATGACTTCGCGCGATCTGGTGACCTGCCCACCCGGCACGGACCTGGAGCGCGCCCGTGACTTGATGCAGGAAAACCGAGTGGAGAAGCTGCTCGTGGTGGGTCCTGACGGGCGGCTGCATGGCCTCATCACCTTCAAGGACGTGGAAGCGACCATCCGTCACCCGCTGGCCGTGCGTGACACCCGGGGACGACTGCGCTGCGGCGCGGCGGTGGGTGTCGGTGGCGACCGCGAGGACCGGGTGGCGCAGCTCGTCGAGGCCGGCGTCGACGTGATCGTCATCGACACGGCGCACGGGCACTCCGAAGGGGTGCTCCGCGCTGCCCGCGCGGTGCGCGAGGCTTACCCGGCGCTGCAGATCATCGTGGGCAACGTCGCGACCGCCGAGGCGACCGAGGCCTGCATCGACGCAGGCGCCGACGCGGTGAAAGTGGGCATTGGGCCTGGCTCCATCTGCACGACGCGAGTGGTGGCGGGCGTGGGCGTTCCTCAGCTCACCGCGATTAGCGAGGCGGCTCGCGCCGCCGCCCGACATGGGGTGCCGATCATCGCGGATGGGGGCATCAAGTTCAGCGGCGACGTGGCCAAGGCGGTGGCTGCTGGGGCCGACGTCGTGATGGCGGGTTCGCTGTTCGCGGGCACCGACGAGGCCCCGGGCGAGGTGGTGCTCTACCAGGGGCGCTCCTACAAGAGTTACCGGGGTATGGGCAGTATCGAGGCGATGAAGGCGGGCAGTTCAGACCGATACTTCCAGGACGACGCGGGCGACCCCGAGGCGGAGACGCGCAAGCTCGTTCCGGAGGGCATCGTGGGACGCGTGCCGCACAAGGGGCCCGTGGGCGACACGGTCTACCAGTTGGTGGGCGGCCTTCGCGCGGCCATGGGCTATACCGGCTGCGGCAGTATCGGCGAGATGAAGGAGAAAGCGCGCTTCGTGCGGATGACGGCGGCCGGCTTGCGCGAGAGCCATGTCCACGACGTGATCATCACCAAGGAAAGCCCCAACTACCGGATGGAGTAGTTAGGTCGCTGGGCCCCGGAGATCGCATGAACAAGGTGTACGCGAACGCGGCGGCCGCCGTTGCCGACATCCCCGACGGCGCCACCATCATGGCCGGCGGCTTCGGCCTGTGCGGGATCCCGGAGAACCTGATCCTGGCGTTGCGCGACCGGGGCGTCACGGGGCTCACGGTGATCAGCAACAACTGCGGCGTCGACGACTGGGGGCTCGGGCCGCTCCTGCAAACTCGGCAGATCAAGAAGATGATCTCCTCCTACGTCGGCG
>SXGT01675558.1_pt1 | contig 57532 bp, 37 predicted proteins | sample 3176221 | NCBI WGS metagenome assembly SXGT01 (sample SAMN11356862, study PRJNA531348) | freshwater metagenome | isolation source: freshwater sample F1-120 | place: China: Fuxian Lake, Yuxi | collected 2017-12-25 | reverse complement strand
TCGGGCGTGATGTTCCCGCACAGCGGCAACGTGCACGTTCGCGGAAGAATCGGTGCGCTGCTCGAAGTGTCGTCGGGGATTCATCCGGATCTCACCGGCCGCGAGAACATCTCGGTGTTCGGCACCCTGCTCGGCTTCTCCAAGCGCGAGATCGAGCAGAAGTTCGACGAGATCGTCGCCTTCGCCGAGCTCGAAGACGCGGTCGACCGCCAGGCGAAGTTCTACTCCAGCGGCATGAAGACTCGCCTCGGTTTCGCGATCGCGGCGCACCTCGAACCCGAGGTGTTGATCGTCGACGAGGTCCTCGCGGTCGGCGACCAGATCTTCCAGCAGAAGTGTCTCGACCGCATGCGCAGCGTGCTCGATTCGGGCGCAACGCTGATGCTCGTCTCGCACGATCTCGCGTCGGTGGGCGCCACGGCATCGCGCGGCATCTGGCTCAACGAGGGCACGGTCATGGCCGACGGCCCGATCGACGACGTGCTGGCGCTGTACCGCAAGGACATCGAGACGCGCTCCGCCGACAATGCTGAGATTCGTGGGGTGATCTCGGTCAACGAGCTGACCATCGGTTCGCCCGCCGGAACGCCGATCGAGAGTCAGTCGCCGGTGACGATCGCTTTCACGCTGCACTCGCCGAACGCCCGTCAGGCCGCGGTGTACGTAGGCGTGAGCCAGGGTCCCGCCACCCCGATCTTCGTGTGTACCCGCGGGACCTTCTTGCGTGAGGGTCAAAACCGCATCGCGATGACGGTCAACGCGCTGCCGCTTCCGGCCGGCAGCTATTACGTGTGGGTCGCGGTCCGCGACACCGTCGCGCGTCGCGACCTCACGCCCTGGCAACCCCTCGGTCCGCTCGCGGTTGGCGGCGCCGGGCGTCTCGACCCCGTTCCGCGGGCCATCGTTCGTCTCGCACCGGTGCACGTCGATGCTGAGTGGCACGAACACTGAGTCGGTGACGGCGGCCGACGATCGCGCAGGGTCCGGTCGCCGAGCGCATCTCCCGCATCAACCGGCGCTCGACGGCATCCGCGGCGTTGCCGTGATCGGCGTGTTGTTGTTCCACGGCGAGAAGCTCACGGGTGGGTACCTCGGTGTCGACGCGTTCTTCGTGCTGTCGGGGTTCTTGATCACGTCGCTGTTGCTTGCCGAACACCGTGATCACGGCGCGACCTCGCTGCGCACGTTCTGGGCGCGCCGCGCGCGGCGGTTGTTTCCCGCGCTGCTGCTCGCACTCGCGGGCGTCGCGATCTACGCCTGGCTCGTCGCCGATCCGACCGAACTCGCCGATATCCGTGGCGACGGGCTCGCCACCTTGTTCTACATCGCGAATTGGCGCGAGGTCACGGCCGGGTTCGACTACTTCGCGATCTTCCGGAGCCCCTCGCCGTTGCAACACACGTGGAGCCTTGCGATCGAGGAGCAGTTCTACCTCGTGTGGCCGCTCGTGTTCGTGGCCGCAACGCGCGGCCGTGACGCGGCTCGCGCGGCTCGCCGCGTCTTCGCGATCAGCGTGGCCGGCGCGCTCGGCTCGTTCGTCCTCGCGCAAGCGCTGTACTCGACCGACGTTTCGGAGTTCACGGGTGGCTACCTCGAACGAATCCGCCAGGCGCTGACCGAATCGTCGGCCAACCGCGTCTATTACGGAACCGACACGCGGATCGGCGCGATCCTGCTCGGCGCGGCACTCGCGGCGTGGATTGCGATGCGCGGCCCGGTGCGGGCCGGCCGCGCCCGGTCGCTGATCGAGGTGGTCGCGTGGGTCGCGGTCGTCGGACTGGCCTGGGCGTGGGCGACACTCGACGGCGACGCACCGGGGCTGTACCGGGGCGGGCTGATCGCGTGTGGTTTCGCGGTCGCGGCAGTGATCGCCGCGGCAACGCATCCGGATCGAGGACCGCTGGCCCGCGTGTTGTCGCTCGCGCCGTTCCGAGCCGCGGGTCTCATCAGCTACGGCTTGTACTTGTGGCACTGGCCGATCTACGTCTGGCTCGACGAGGAGCAGACCGATCTCGACGGTTGGGCGTTGTTGGGCTTGCGCCTCGCGGTGACGCTCGTGGTCTCGTTGGCGTCGTATCGACTGATCGAACAGCCGATTCGACGCGGTGCCGGGTCGGTTCGGTCGCTCGGCATCGCCACACCCGCAGTCGTACTCGTCGTCCTGGGCTCGCTCGTAGCGTCGACGGCAGGCGCGCCCGCCAGCACGTCGACCCCCAAGGTGCGCGGGAAGGGCGGCGTGCGTGTGGCGGGCGACTCCGTGGCGGGTTCGCTGATCCGCGGCGTCGTGGCCGAGCGCTATCGCGTGCAGAGCGGCTGGACGCCCGGATGTCGCTTGCTGCACGGCGACCTGCCGTTCGACAACCAGTTCAGCAACGACTGTCCCTGGGAAGGCATCTTCGAAAGCCTGATCGAGCGCACCGATCCCGACGTCGTCGTCTTGGCGATGGGGGTGTGGGACCTGTTCGACCTTCGCCCGTTCGACTCCGACGCCGAGCTCGTGCCGGGAACGCCACCGTGGAACGACTATCTCGACCGGAGCCTCGAGACTGCGATCAGCTTGCTGAGCGCGCGTGGTGCGGGCGTGGTCCTGCCGACGTTGCCGTGCCAGAAGCCGATCGCCGGAAGTCCCGGATTCGAGCGGAACGAGTCGGCGGCCGACGTCGAACGAGTCAACGCGTGGAACGAGGTTCTGCTCGGGGTCGCGGCTCGGCACCCGGGCGTCGTAGTCGCCCCCGACTTGTTCGGCTATCTGTGCCCCGACGGCGAGTACATCGGTGAGATCGACGGGACGGTTGTTCGCGATGATGGTGTGCACTTCAACGACGACGGCGCGGCGGTCGTCGCCCGCTTTCTCGGACCGTCGCTGTCCGAAGTCGCTCGCCGGAGCGATCGCCTGAAGTTGGCCGACGACGTCGTGATCCGACGGATCGCGATCTACGGCGACTCCGTCATGAACGAAGTGGTTCCGTCGATTCGTGTCTACATGGGTGACCGACGAGATTTGCTCGTCGACTCGCGCGCGGTCGCGGGAGTTTCGCTGTGCGATTTGGTAACGCGGTTGCGGGCCGACATCGCCGAAGCTCCGCCCGACCTCGTCGTCGTCGAGACGAACGGCGGATCGTTCACGCCGTGCATGCAGGCCGACGGCGTCTCGTTGGAACCGGGCTCGGCGGAGTACCTCCGACGCAGCGGCCGCGCGTTCGAAGACTTCTTCGAAGCCTCTGAGGCGGCATCGATCCCGGTGCTGGTCGTTGCGCCGCCGCCGGCTCCGACCGCCGAAGCGCGAGCGGTGCAGACCGACTTGTGGCGCCTCGCGCGCGAGGCCGCGATCGACTCGGGCGATGTGCGGTTCGACCGTTCGGGACGCGACGCGCTCGGCGGCGACAATTGGGTCGGCGAACTGCCGTGTCTCGCTTCCGAAGGAGCGTCCGTCGGCTGCACCGACGGCACGATCGTGGTTCGGTCGCCCAACCGACTCAACTTCTGCCCGTCGGGCTACCGACCCGACATCCCGTGCCGCGAACACGCGTCAGGGCTCGTTCGCTTCGCCACCGCGACGGTCGACGCGCTCCTCGATCTCGCCGGCCCGCCGGCGTTGACCGACGGGTCGGACTCCGACGCGCTCGACGCGAGCGGCGTCGAACGCCGCGTCGATGGGAACAGTCCGTGACCGGGCCGACCCCGCAGGTGGTCATCCTCGGCGCTGGTCACGGAGTCTCGGGCGCTCTGCCATCGGCCGTCACGCCGATCGACGAGCAGACCCGGGTCCTCGACTGGTTGCTCGACGCGTTCACGCCGGTGGTCGATGCCCGGATCATGTTCGTCGGTGGCTACCGCGCCGAGGAAGTGATGGCTCGCTACCCCGATCTGCACGTCGTGTTCAACCCCGACTGGGAGACGACCGGACCCACGGGATCGCTCGCCGCCGTACCCCTCGAACCGGTCGACACGTTCGTGTGCTACTCCGACGTCGTATTTCGGCGTTCGGTCGTCGAGCGACTTCTCGCGGCCGACGGGGAGATCGCCTTCGCCGGCGATTCGGCGTGGACGGCCCGCTACGACGAACGAACCGATCGCGACATCGCGGCCGCCGAGAAGCTGTTGGTGGGCGACGACGGCGTCTTGGCGGTGTCGATCGACGTCGATCGCGCCGCCGCCTGGGGGGAGTTCGCGGGCGTCGTCAAGATCGCCGGCGCCGCGATGGCGACCGTGGTCGACCTCGTCGCGCGTGGCGACCTACGACGCGCTTCGCTCGCGCAGCTGTTGACGGCGGTCCTGGAGACGCACCGGTCGACGTCGCTGATCGATGTCCGCGGCGAGTGGGCCGAACTCAACGCCAAGCAGGATCTGGCCCGGTTCGTGCTCGGTACCAAGGCCGAATCGCTCGAGCGGCTCGCTCCCATGTTGCGCGGTGCGTCCGTCCCGCGATCGCTGCGGTTCTCGCACACCCAGTGGGTCGACGACTCCGAGGCCGTCATCGACCGCATCGTCGATCACTTCGTCGACGCGGGAGTCGACGTGGGCTCGCTCGTCGTTCGCAGCTCCGCGGTGCGAGAGGATTCGTGGACCAACTCTCACGCGGGCGCGTTCTCGTCGATCCTCGACGTCGCCATCGATCCTGTATCGCTTCGGGGCGCGATCGACGAGGTGTTCGATTCGTATGGCGTTCCGGGTGCCGACGATCAAGTGCTCGTGCAGTCGATGGTTCGCGATGTCGTGATGAGCGGCGTGGTGATGACCAGAAGTCACGCGAATCTGGCTCCGTACTACGTCGTGAACTTCGAAGAGTCGGAGCGGACCGACGCGGTCACGGCCGGGAGGGCCGCTCGAACCCTCGTCCTGCATCGCGACGGCGAGGCCCGCCGGGATGTCCCACTGCATCTGGCGGCCGTGATCGAGGTGGTGCGCGAGATCGAACGGCTCGTGCTCCACGACTCGATCGACGTCGAGTTCGCGGTGTCCGCCTCCGGCGCCGTGAGCGTGCTGCAGGTCCGACCCATCGCCGCCCGCGACCGTACGCTTCGGGTCGACGACGAGCAGGTCGCGATCGCGGTCTCGGTCGCGGCGGCCGACGCTCGTGCCCGGCTCGAAGCCGGCGGTTCGGGCGGCCGGACTCGACTGAGCGTGATGTCCGACTGGAATCCGGCCGAGATCATCGGGACCAAGCCCCGTCGCCTCGCGTCGTCGCTGTACCGCAGGTTGGTCACCGACGAGGTGTGGGCGAGCCAACGTCACGAGTACGGGTATCGCGACCTGAGACCCTGTCCGCTGCTCGTCGACGTTCTCGGCCATCCGTACATCGACGTGCGCGCGAGTCTCACCTCGTTCGTACCGGCCTCGCTCGACGACGACCTGGGTCTGCGTCTCGTCGATGCCGGTCTCGACCGACTCGATCGGCTGCCGACGCTCCACGACAAGATCGAGTTCGAGATCGCGTTGACCTGCATGAGCCCCGACTTCGCCGCGCGTTCGGCGTGGTTGCGCGATGCCGGGTTCCGCGATCCCGAGATCGCCGCGCTCGCCGGGGCGCTCGTCGAGATCACCGAGCGTGCGATCGGACGCCTGGCGAACGATCTCGACCGGGTCGCCGCCGTCGATTCGCGGATCCGAGCCGAGGTCGCCCGCGAGTCTCGCCCGATCGAGCGTGCCTATCGCCTCCTCGAGATCTGCCGCCGCGAAGGAACTCCGGTATTCGCGCACCTCGCACGCGGCGCGTTCGTCGCCACGTCGATCCTGCGCGGGCTCGTGGCCGTTGGCGCGTTGCGTCAGGCCGAGGCCGACTCGTTCCTCGCGGCGACCCCAACCGTCCTCAGCCGGATGGCGCACGATGCGGCCGCCGTGCGCACCGACTCGAGCTCGTGGGCGGCGTTCGTGCATGAGTACGGCCATCTGCGCCCGGGGACCTACGACATCACCTCGCCGCGGTACGCCGACGATCCCGACGGGTATCTGCGCCCGCTCGTCGAGACCTCGATGCCGATCGAGCCCGCGGACTCGTCGTGGCCACCCGAAACGCACGAACGCGTCCGTCGTGCGCTCGACGACGTCGGGTTGTCGATCGACGTGGAATCGGCGCGTCGCTTCATCGCGAACGCCATCGTGGGCCGCGAACACGCCAAGTTCGTCTTCACCCGCGCGCTGAGCGAGGCGCTCGAGTCGATCGCCGAGTTCGGTGCGGACCATGGCGTCGATCGCAACGCGCTGGCCAACATCTCGATCGAGGCGCTGTTGGCCTTCAACGACGTACGACCCGACCCTCGCCGCGAACTGCGTGAGCTCGCAGCAGCGGGCGAGGCGGCCTGGCAACTCACCCACGCGATCGCACTCCCGCCGCAGATCGCGAGCGCTTCCGACGTCGTGTCTTTCGAACTGCCCGACGCCGACGCGAACTTCGTCACCCAAGGTGCGATCGAGGCGAAGGTCGTGTCGTCGCCTGTGCCGGGTGACGAAGTCGAGGGCGCGATCGTGCTCATCGAGAGTGCCGACCCGGGCTTCGATTGGTTGCTCGCGCGCGGGATTGCCGCCCTCGTCACGATGTACGGCGGCGCGAACTCCCACATGGCCGTACGGGCCGCCGAACTCAGGATTCCGGCCGCGATCGGCGTCGGTGAAACTCGCTTCGAGTCCCTGCGGCACGCGGGTCGCGTCCGCATCGACTGCGCAGCACGCCAGATCGTGGTGATCCGGTGAGAACGCGGATCGGCATCACCCAGCGAGTGGTGCCCGTGCCCGATCGCGGCGAACGTCGCGACGCGCTCGACCAACGTTGGTACGAATGGGTCGATGCGTCGCGGTACGTCCTCGTGCCGCTGCTGAATCGGGTCGACGCGGCATCGGTGGTCGCCGACGCGGTGGAACTCGAGCTCGAAGGATTCATCCTGAGTGGGGGTAACGATCTCGGCGGCCTCGATCTCGACGTCGACGAGGGCGCCTTCGACGTGGCACCCGAGCGCGATCAGGTGGAGCGCGCGTTGTTGGCGTTCGCGCGCTCGAATCGAATGCCGGTGCTCGGCGTGTGCCGCGGCATGCAGATGTTGCTGCACGAATCGGGTTGTCGAATCCGTCGGGTCGAGGGCCATACGGGTACGTCGCATCGAATTGCGCAGACCTCGTCGGACTGGCCGATGGTCGACGGGAGAGTTGTGAACTCCTATCACGACTGGGGGATCGATCGGTCGAGCGTCGGGCCCGAGTGGAGCGTGCTCGCGGTCTCGGTCGATTCCGTCGGCGAAACCGTCGAGGCCGTTGCGCATCGCGAGTCGAGGTTCGTCGGGGTGATGTGGCACCCAGTACGCGACCGACGCGACGCGGCCGACGCAGCGCTGCTCGACCGGCTCTTCGCCCCGATGTCAGGATGCGATCGATGAGCATCCGAGCGGTCGTCCTCGCGGCGGGGGAGGGGACCCGACTGCGGCCGTACACCGCCGACCGACCGAAGTGCCTCGTCACGTTCGATGGCGCCACGTTGCTCGACCATCAACGCGCGGCGCTGACCCGTGCGGGGGTCGACGACGTCTCCGTGGTCACCGGCCACGCCCGTGAGGCGTTCGACGAACTCCCGATCGCGACGCGCCACAATCCAGCTTTCGCGACGACCAACATGGTGGCCAGCCTCATGTGCGCTCGCGACCTGCTCGATGGCAGCACCGACGTTCTCGTTGCGTACGGCGACATCGTCTACGAGGCGCGCGTGGTCCGCGACCTCCTTGCGAGCGAAGCATCGCTCGCGACGACCGTCGACCGGCAGTGGCGAGCGCTGTGGTCGCTCCGCATGGACGAGCCCCTCGACGACGCCGAGACGTTGCGCATCGACGAGCGCGGCGTGATCGTCGACATCGGCCGACCCGCGACCAGCTACGACCAGGTCGAGGCGCAGTACATGGGTCTGATCCTCATCCGCGCCGAGATCAGTGCGATCGTGGTCGACGCGTTCGACCGGCTCGAACCAATGGGTGACTACCGCGGTCGAACCCGCGACCAGATGTTCATGACGACGTTCCTCTCGATCCTCGGTGAGTCCGTCGCCCCGCTGCACGCGGTGGTCGTCGACGGCGGGTGGCTCGAGTTCGATGCAGTTGCCGACCTGGAACGGTACGAACAGCTGCGCCGGTCCGGGGCGCTCGACGAGATCTGGCGGAGCGAGGTGTCCCGTTGAGTCCACGGTGGTCGAGAAGCGAGAAGGGTCCGAAACGCGCCGGCGGGAAGGAGTTCCGGCGGCTTCTCGCGGCACAGCGCCAAGTCGTGTTCTTCGCCGAAGGCGGTTCGTACGCTCCCCATCTGGTCCCGATCGCCGAGGCGATCGTGGCGCGCGGTGTGCCCGTTGCGTATCTCACCTGCGACGCGTCGGATCCGACGTTCGATCTCGAGTCGGATCGACTGCGCGTGTTCGACGTCGGGACCGGGACCAAACGCAGCTTCTTGATGCAGAACCTCGAAGCGCGAGTCGTCGTGTCGACCACGCCGCGCCTCGGGACGATCCACTTGCCGCGCTCGGTCAACGCGAGCTCATTGGGTACGCAGTACGTGCACGTCTTCCACTCGATGGTGAGCACCCACATGATCTATGACGCCGACGCGTTCGACGGCTACGACGTCATGTTCTGCGTCGGGCCGTTCATGTTCGACGAGATTCGGGCGCGCGAGCAGGCCGCAGGGTTGCCGTCGAAACGGCTCGTCGAGCACGGGTTCACGCGCTTGGATTCGATCCGAGCTCGCAAGGCAACGTCGACCATTCAACGCGAAGACGACTTGGTGGTCGTGGCGCCCTCCTGGGGCCCGACGTGCATCATCGAGTCCTGCGGACCGGCGGTAGTGCGAGCACTGCGCGACGCGGGAATGCGCGTGATCGTTCGGCCCCATCCGATGACGATCAGCCGGAGTGCCACGGCGGTCGAGCAGTTGGCGGCCGCCTTCGCGACCGATGTCGGCGTCGAGTTCGAAACCGACGTGACGTCGCAGGACTCGCTCGAACGCGCCGGCATGATGGTCAGCGACTGGTCGGGTGCGGCGCTCGAATACGCGTTTGCCGACGATCGTCCGGTGCTGTTCGTCGACGTTCCGCGCAAGGTCAACAATTCGGGATACGAAGCACTCGGGATCACGCCGTTCGAGGTTTCGGTGAGATCACGGATCGGCGCGGTTTGTGCGCCCGATCGGCTGGATCAACTGGCCGAGATGGTCGTCGCCGCTCGGGCCGCGCGCGAAGATCGGGCGGCCGAGATCGCAGAAGTCCGACGTCAGTCGGTGTTCAACGTCGACCACAGCGTCGACACGGCCGCCGAGGAGATCGTTGCCATGACAGCACGCAGTTCCGAGCGTTCGCGGTGAGCGCGCTCGGTCCGTTGGTCGACGCGGCAGTCGCGGCACTCGCTCGCGACGGCGAACCCGAACCCGCGCGGTCGCAAACCCCCGATTCGGGTCGCGATCCGAGCGGTGGCATCGCCGTTGCCGAACGAGTCTCGTCCTGGCTCGCGTCACCGTCGGATCGCCTCTCGGGCGTCGATCGCACCGACGTCGACGCGCGGTGTCGTCAGATCGACGTCCTTCGCCGTGTGGATCGTTCGTACGGCCCCTCGTGGACGCGGTCGGAGACTCCCGAGCCGGCGAGTTCGTCGGTGCGGTTCGGGCTTGCCGTCGTTCTGGTCGCGCAGGGCGCGTTCGTCGCCGACCCGACTGCGCCCGATCGTGCCGCCGGCGCTCGACTCGACGGATTCGCGCTCAAGTGTTTGAACAGTGCACTGAAACTGCTCGAACTCGGCGTCGACGACGGTGAACACCCCGATCGGTTTCCGGTCGACGAGCTTCGGGTCGCGGCCCTGGCGGCACTCGACCAGATCGGCGACGCGGGAGCCCAGCCATGATGACGTTGCCCGTGAGCGTGCTCGCGTGGGAAGGGCCGCAGGCGCGGGCGTACCTCGCAATGATGCGCCGCCACGGGATGCAGCCCGAACGAATCATTCTGATGGTTCGCGACCTGGCCGCCGAACGCCGCGGTCGCGACGCCCGCTCAGGGCCGGCCCGATGGCTCGCGGCGCGACGCCAGGATCGTGCGCACAACTTTCATCCGTACGCGATCCGCCGTCGCTCTCCCGAACTCGTCGACGCGATCGCCGAGGCGCTCGCGCCGCAGATCGACGACCCGCAGGGGCTCTATCGCGACATGTACGAGCGTTTCGACTATGCCGACTTCGCGCCCGACGTGGTGAGGATCGGCGCGAACTCGTACCGCGATCCTGGTCTCCGGAAAGGGCTCGAGCGCATCCGGCCCGGCCTGACCGTGTTCACCGGTGGCGGGCTCGTCCCGAAGTCGGTGCTGTCGATCGATGGGCTGCGGCTGCTGCACATTCACACCGGTCTACTGCCGCACGTTCGCGGCGCGGACGTCTTGTTGTGGTCGATGCTGGTCCGCGGTCGGCCGGCCGCGTCGGCGTTCATGCTCGTTCCCGAACTCGATGAGGGCGATGTTGTCGCGGCGCGCGAGTTCGCTCCGTTGCGCGTTCGGCTCCCGGCCGAGGTCGGCGCCGACGACGACACCTTGTACCGCGCGACGTTCTCCTTCATCGACCCGCTGCTGCGCGCCGATCTGCTCGTTCGCGACGTCCTGCTCGCGAACCAAGCCACGCTCCCGAACCTTGCGACTCGACCGCAAGACGTCGAAACCGGTGTCACGTACCACTTCATGCATCCGGTCGTTCGGGCCAAGGCGCTGCGTCACTTGTTCGACATCGCCCCACCCGAGCAGGCAGCCGCTCGCGACGCGGTCGGATCGCCGATCGAGTACGCGAAGTTCTACAAGGCGCCCAGCGCGAGAGCTGCGGCTCGGTTCGTCGTCGACGCGAATCGAGCGGGGTCGACGGTGCGAGCCCAGAGCATTCGCAATCGTCAGACCGATTACGCCCCCATCGTGCGCGACCGCACGGTGTTCGACCTCCATCGGCGGCTCAACGAGATGCTGGCTCGCCAGACCGAGAACTGGGCGAGCTACGACTATGGCGAGGGGTACTTCTACCAATCCTTCGATCGAATCTCGGTGACGGGTTTGCGAGACACTGCGGCGCGGGTCGCGGCGTTCGGACTCGAGGAACTCGTCGAAGGTCGCACGGTGCTCGAGATCGGATGCAACACGGGGTTCTTGTCGCTGTCGATCGCGTCGGCGGCATCGTCGGTGTTCGCGTTCGAGCTGAACCCCCACCTGATCGAGATCGCCGAAACCGCCCGCCGACACCTGGCGATCGACAACGTCGAGTTCGCGGTCAGCGCCTTCGAAGACCTGACGCCGTCGACCGGCTACGAGGCGGTGCTGTCGTTCGCGAACCATCACACCTACGACGGCAACACGCGTCAGTCGCTCGAGCAGTACTTCGACCGTTGCCGGGCGTTCACGGCACCGGGCGGTCGATTCGTGTTCGAGTCACATCCACCCGAACTCGAAGGGTCGGGGTTCGCGGCCGTGCGAGCACTGATCGAGGAGCGCTTCACGATCGAGTCGGAGTCGCAACCCGAATACGGGACGTTTCTCGATCGGGGCCGTCGCTTGATCGTCGCGACCCGCCCGACCTGATCGGTGTCGGCTGATCGCGGTCGGCTGACGTCGGCCGACCGGCGCCGCGATTCGAAGTTCGCCGTTCGAGAGTCAGTTCGACTGGGTTGCTTCTTCGGGTGCGGCGTCACGCCGTTTCGGCGTGAACATGTAGCGAATCCGCTTGAACGCGACCACGAAGCCCGTCCCGACCGCGGCGATCATGCCCGCGATCACGCTGCCGGTGCCGGCGTCGAGATATCCAAGGATGTTCACGTCACGAGTTCCCGTCGTTCGCACCCGAAGGTGTGCCCTTTTCACCCGAAGGTGCGTGCCCGAGGGCACTCGCCCAATGGCGGTCTGCGCACGCTAGCGATGTACCGGGGAGTGGTCAACCCGTGACCACCTGCTCGGACGAACGTCACAACGCGCCGGAACGGGTCCAAGGGGCGACGTTCCGCGCAATGAGGAGCTTCAGCGGCTCAGAGGCGGTTGATGTCGACCGGGTCGAGACGGGGCGCCTCAGGTGATCCGCTCAGGAGAAAGATCTCGATCGTGTTGTTCCCGGCGACCATCAGATCGGGTGGTACGAGGAAGGCGAACAGCGCGTCGCCCTCCCGCTTCAGCGCGGACGGGGTCGTCACGTAGGCGACCCGGCCGTTGACCGCAACCGCGACAGGTTCGATCCGGTCGAGCCGGTTGAACGTTCCCTCGCCGTAGGCCCATTGCGCGATCTTCCCGGTCGGGTCGACGCCGAAATAGGAGCCGTAGTTCGTCAGCCCGACCAGCTCGTCACCGTCTCGGTCCTCGACCAGTCCGGCGACCGGCTCGCCGATGAGATCTGCCCATTCGCCTCGTCGGTACACACGCATCGATTCGGCTTCGGGTGCGGCCTGGCGTTCGATCACGCTCGCGAAACCTTCGACGCCGTCGAACTCCAAGAACTCTCGCCCGTCGGTCGGTTTCAGCACGTCAGTCGGTTCGAATCCGAGTTCGCCCCATTGGTAGACGCGCAATGGTTCGGTTTCGTCGCGCGGCTCACCTTGCATCGAGCGACCGGCCATGTCCCACGGCACCTCGGCCTCGATGACGTCGGCGATCGTCGGCAGGATGTCGATCGACTGCACCGGGCGATCATCGACCTTCCCTTCGGTCTGTCCCGGATAGTGCACGAACGTCGGCGTCCACATGATGTCGGTGTAGTTCGCCCGCGAGACCGAGCGGAGCGGCTCGCGTTCTTGGAACGCGACACCGTGGTCGGCCGTGAAGATCACGAGCGAGTCGTCCCACTCGCCGATCTTCTTCAGCTTGGCGATCATGTCCCCGATCAGATTGTCGACCGCTTGGACCTGGAGCAAGTGACGTTGGCGGGCGACGTCGGCGAACTCCTGGTTCGACCACAAGTAGTACGCCGAGCCGGGAGCGCCGATCGTGACCTCGGTGTCTTGCAGCGTGGGCAAGTAGTGCCACGGTTGGTGCGGCAACTCGATGTGCGCGAAGTCGAGCACCGGTCCCGGGCTCGGCTTGATGTTGCGGATGAACCGGCGCGTCTCGCTCAGCGTGATCTCGGTGCCTTCGTCCTCGTTGAACGAGAACTCGGCGGAGTGTGGAGCCGAGAAGTTCGTCCAGAGGTCCTTGGTGGTCGACGCCAGGCTCTTGACCCCGCCGGTGCGCCGACCGGTGCAGACGCTCGACGGACACAACCCCGTGACGATCTCGGTGACGTTCATCTCGTAGGCGTCGCTCAGCAGTGTGAACACCGTGTCGGGCCACTCGCGCGACGTCGGGAGGGCCAGGTGATCGGTCGGGTACTGGCCCGACACCATCGAGGGGATGGCGATCCAGGTGTAGGGGGCGATGGTCGTGGAGTTGCGATACCAGGTCGAACCGCCCGCGAGTTCTGCGATGTTCGGATACAACTCGGCGTCGATCGCGCCCTTGCCGTCGAGCAGACTGACCAGCGGGAACTCGTCGAAGACGACCATCACGACACGTTTGGGGTTCTTGATTCCCGCCGCGGCCGAGACATCGCCCTCGCCCCCGAAGATGGCGTTCGACGCGGGCGAGAACGCGAGGAACAACACGAGATAGAACACGGTCGCGATCGGTAGGTACCGCGCGATCTGGCGTGCCCGCTCCGAGCGGATGAATGCGACCATCGCGAGAACGCCGGCGACGATCGCGATCGCGACGAGGACGTTGGGTCCGGGTGCCGCGATCGACTTGGCGATCTGCAACAACCAGATTCCGACCAGCGTCGCCAGGATGGCGATGTGCAGTTTCGGTCGGAGTCGTGGCATGAGGAACCCGAACACCACCTCGCCGACCCACAGCGCGATCGGGGGCCCGAGCACCACCGCGATGGCGAAGCCGATCGCTCGGACGCCCGTGACGTCGGACGAGACGAACGAGGTCGGGTTCTTGCCGAGAAGGTCGAGTGCCGGCTGGGCGATCGCAAGGCCGCAGATCCCGATCAACTCCAGGAGGGAGCGCACTTCGCGGGCCGGTGGCCCGAACTTCGCCGGCCGGGGCCCGACGACCGAGACCCGATCGACCCAGGCCATGCTGGAAAGTCTGATGAAGGGCTTTTCGACGATGAGCCAACTCGCGGTCGCGAACGCGATGGTGACCGGAACGACGATGGCCAGCCAGAGGAACAGGTTCGCCTCGATCGCGCCGCTCGTCGTCCATTGCTCGACGCGCTTCACCACGATCAGGTGCCAGAGGTAGATGCCGTAGGAGATCGTTCCGAGCAGTTGCAGCGGACGGCTGCGCAGGGCTCGCAGTACCCAGCTTCGGTCCGCGGTCCCGAACACGGTCGGCAGCAACATCAAGATCGCGACCAATCCGTACGTGAACGCGATTCCGAAGTCCTGGATTCGGGTGACCCGGTCGAACACGCTGATCGGCAGGTGCAGTTGGAGCGCCACCCAGTAGGTCTGGGCGGCGAGCAGCCAACACAGTCCGGCGCGATCGGCGAGCCACTGAATCATCCAGTGCAATCGTCGACGGCTCGCGACCCAGGCACTCCCGACAGCGGCGGCCATGCCGAGCGCGAACCAGTCGAAGTACCCGATGAGGGTCTTGTCGAGCAGTTGGATGACCGGGAACCACGTGCCGTACGCGGGTCGATCCAGTTCGAACACCCACAGTCGACCGACACGGAGCAACATGGCGAGCAGGTACAACGCGCCGAGGCCGATGAGTTGCATCCGGAGCTTGCGTTCGGGGGACGCGTGCTGCGGGGCGAGGCGACGCAGTCCGGCGGCGATCGCGGGCAGGGCGAGGTAGTACGACACCTCGATGACGAGCGTCCATTCGACGCCGAGGCCGAACAAGCCGTAGCCGCCCCGGTAGTTCCCGAGCAGCGCGTACCCGGTGAGCCAGTCGGTCCAGTCGCCGTACACGATGTAGCCGGCGATCCCGGCGACCGACAGCGCCACCCAATAGGCAGGAAGGATGCGGGCGAAGCGCCGTATCCAGAACCGTCGCCGCGATGGCTCGTCGCGGCCCGCGAAGTATGCGCCGACCATCGGCCGGTACAGCAAGAATCCGCTGATCACGAAGAAGATCGAGACGCCGAAGTTGCCGAGACGGTTGATCCACTCCCACGACGCGTACTCCAGGGTGAGCACGTTGTAGTGGGTGACGACGTGATACAGCACGACCGACAGCGCCGCGACGGCGCGCAGTCCGTCGATCGCGTCGAGGCGCGGCCCGCCGCTCGCGGGCGGGTCTGGGTCGAGCGGGGTCGGGGTCGAAACCGCGCCTGCGGCGGCAACGTCAGCGGGGTCGACGTCGGTCGGGTTCACGGGGTGGGCCCCTCCGATGGTGCGTAGAGGAATTCCGACCATCTCGCCTCGGTGACGAACTTTCCGTCGGCGGCGGCGACGAGGCCGATCCCGACCTCGTCGACGAAGTCGGTCTCGGTGATCTCAGCGGCGCGCTGGCCGTTGATCGACACGGTGATGCGCTCGCCCACGAACTCGACGCTCAACGCCACGCCTGGTACGACCGAGCTGAGCCCGAGGTCGCCGATCTTCGATTCGACGCCGTTGACCCGCTTCATGATGTTCCACGTGCCGAAGCCCGGAACGGCGGCGACGTAGAGGCAGTTGTCGGCGTCGCGGCATCGGAACGCAACACCGGAGCCCGTCTGCTCGGGCAGCATCGTGATCTGCACGATGCCGTCCGGCGACGGGGCGTCGAGCAGCGCGAGGCTCGGAGCCGTCGGGGACTCGGGGCGCTTCAGGAGCGACGCCCGCTCGTTCCGGAGCCCGAACTGACCGTTGAACTCCGTCCACGACTCGCCGGTTTCGGCTGCGGTGAGCGAGTCGGTGTCGTCTTGCGCGAAGTCGTCGCGGATCGTCGCTTCGGTGCGTTCGAGGACGCCTTGGAACACGTGAGGTTCGACCGAGAAGTCCCTCCAGCGCGCGGTCGGAGCACTCGCGGGTTCGCGGAGCGAGATCCCGGCCTTGGTGAGGTCGGAGAGCTCGCCGTCGCGCACGGTGATCTTCTCTTCGTCGTTGACCAAGACGATGACGCGGTCGAGCTCGGTGACGACGGTGATCTTGGTGCCGTCGGCGATCGGAGCGAGGCCGACGTTGCCGTGCGACACTTCGACGCCTCGCACCACCTTGATGATGTTCCACGTTCCGAGGTCGGGCACGGCCTCGACGCGCCAACAGTTCCCCGCGTTGCGACACCGAAACGCAATGCCGAAACCGGGTGCGATCCGCTCCGCGGTGACCTCGAATCGGCCGCTCGCGGTCCCCACGTCGATCAACGCCAGGCTCGGGCCGCTCGGGGTGGTTGCGACGAACGCTCCGGCAGGTTCGACCGCCCAGTCGCCGCGTAACGCGCTCCACCGTTGGCCGGACTCGGCGACGCCGAGCGAGTCGGCCGTTCGGCTCAACGCGTCGCGGGCGCCCGGGATCGGCAGCGGTCGTTCTTCGTCGACGATGTCGGGCCCCTCGCCCGACACGATCCCGTCGGTGACCCCACCGAGGACAAGCCCGCCGACCAGGAGTCCGACCATGACCGTACCGACGATGGCGCGCGGTACCCAGGGCGAACGGAGAATCGAGCCCGATGCTTCGGACTCGGTGGCGTCGGGCGCGTCGGTCATAGGGTGGGGAACGAGCCAGGTTAGGTGTCCGAGTCGGTGGGGAGCCACGCGAGGCATCGTTGTGGCAATACGTCACGCCGACGCGGATCGTTGCTCGGCTGGCTTGACCCCGGGCCGTCGCTTCGCGAGCCTGGTCCGCCGTCCATCTGCGAACGACGGCGGGTCCGCACACGAGCACCTTGGGACGGTCGATGACAGAACGGGCGCGCGAGCCCGCGGCGAAGGGCTCTTCGCCGCGCCTGGCCCAGTGGGCGGGCGTCGCCGCGCTCGTGCTCGTCGGTGTGGTCGTCCCGCTCATCGTCGCCCGGCACTACACGGCTCTCGGCGCCCCACGCGGTGACGACTGGTCTTACCTCCGGACGCTCTTCACCTGGGTCGACACGGGCGAACTGAACTTCAACAACTGGGTCTCGATGACCTTGCTGGGCCAGCTGGTTCTCGCCGCGCCCCTGGTCTGGTTGCGCGGGCGAGACATCGCCGCGGTCCAGGCGCTCGTCACGATGCTCGGATTCGTCGGGCTGCTGGCCACCGCCGCGTCGGGTCGCTTCGTCACCGGGCGCCGTTCGACGGGTCTGTTGGTTGCGCTCGTGGTCGCCGCCGGACCGATGTACGCGACCCTCGCCGTCAGCTTCATGACCGATGTGCCGGGCCTGGCGGCGTCCAGCCTGGCGGTGCTCTGCGGTCTCTACGCATGCACCGCGCCCAATCGTCTGGCGGTCGGTGTCGGCGGTGCGTTCGCCTTCGGGCTCTACGGCTTCACCATTCGCCAGTATTGCGTCGTGCCGGTCGTCGCGGTGGCGATCGTCGCGGTGTTGCTGGCACGCGCCGAGGGTGATCGAGGATTCCAGCGCAAGGTGATCGTCGGAGCGCTCGCGGTCGTCACCGTTGCCGTGGCGTTTCTCGTGGGATGGAGTGCGATCCCTGACGCCAAGGCACTGAGCCCGACTTGGCCCGACGGGCACGCGATTCGCAGCATTGCCTACGAAGGCGGCGGGATGTTTCGACTCGCCGGGCTCTGGCTGGTGCCGGTGACCTTGATCGCGTCGCCGCGACGGATGATCGAGCGGGCGTGGCGGAGCGGTCCGGTCGTGACCTGCGTCATCGGAGCCTCGACGTTCCTCGCCCTGGCCTTCACCGGGCGCAACGCGCCTCGCATCGCGTTCGCCGGTAACTACTTCGTTCCCGACGGGATTCTGAGCGACGGCGTCAGTGCGGGTCCGCGGCCCGACCTCGTCCCCGAGTTCTGGTGGAACGTGCTGATCGCCGTCGGCACGCTCGGCGCGACGTTGCTCGCGATCGGAGCGACCCCCTGGCTCGTCGGCATCGCCCGTCGACTTCGCGCGCACGACCTCGCGCTCCACGACCCGATCGGCGCGCTGTTGTCACTGACGATCTTCGGATATGCCGCGACCTACGCGCTGGCCGCCTTGGTCGGTCTGCCGCTGTACGACCGTTACGTCCTCCCGATCATCCCACTGGCGGCGTTCTCGATCCTGCGATCGGATCACGTCTGGCAGACGAGCGGTCACACCGAGGCTCCGGCGCCGGTTCGTCGCCGTTCCCTGCTCGGGCCCGCCGGCGTGGGCGCGCTGGCCGTGCTCACGTCGTTGTCGCTGCTCTACACCGTCGATTCGGCTTCGTTCGACGGGGTTCGGTGGCACGTCGCGACCGAAGCGACCCGCCAGGGATGGCATCCCAAGCAGGTCGGTGGCAACTTCGAGTGGATCAACTACTTCTCGGCGAGTCCCGGATCGCTCGCGCGTCGTCGAGCACGAATCTGCGTGGTCGTCGTGCTGCGACCGAACGGTGGCCGGCGCCTGGTCGCATCGGGTCGGGTCGTTGCGTCGGGCACCTACCGACCACCGTTCCACGACTCGGTCGCGGTCGTGGCGGTCCGAAACGGCGTGTTGTGTTGGCCGGGCCTCGTTCCGCTGGATCAGAACCCATGACCACCGTTGTCGCACCTGCGGTGGTCGCACGTCGACCGCTCCAACCGGCGGCGACTGCGCTGTTCGCCGCGCTGTGTTACATCCCGTTGCTGCTCACGGATCCCGGCAAGGTGCACGCCGACACCAAGTCGTACTTGTACCTCGACCCGACCCGCCTGCTCGCCGGCGCGCGCTCCATGTGGGATCCCGAGATCGGTCTTGGCACCACGAGCCACCAGACGATCGGCTATCTGTTTCCGCTCGGCCCGTACTACTGGTTCACGATCGACGTGCTGGGAATGCCCGCCTGGGTCGCGCAGCGGCTCGCGCTCGGCACGATGCTGTTCGCTGCGGGTATGGGCCTGCGCTACCTGCTGCGCATCGTCGGGGTACGCGGGCCGGGTGTCGCGGTCGGCGTCGTCGCCTACGCGTTCACGCCGTACGTCTTGCAGTACTCGGCACGGCTCAGCGTGCTGCTCGGTCCGTGGGCGGCGCTGCCGTGGCTGACCGGGTTCACGATCCTCGCGTTGCGGACGAAGTCGAACGGCTTCGCGGCGTGGCGCTACCCGGCCCTGATCGCGATCACCGTGCAACTCGTGGGCTCGGTCAACCTGACCGCGCTCGTGCTGGCGGTTCTCGGCCCGGCGCTGTGGGCTCCGTTCGCCGTCTGGGCGCTCGGCGAAGTGTCGTGGCGGCGAGTGTGGTCGTCGGCCTGGCGGATCGCCCTGTTGACCCTGCTCGCCTCGTCGTGGTGGATGTCGGGTCTGTGGGTCGAGGGGCGTTACGGACTCAACATCTTGCGGTTCACCGAGTCGATCCAGACCGTGAGTGCGACGTCGTACCCGTACGAGATCGTGCGTGGCCTCGGGTACTGGTTCTTCTACGGGCGCGATCGCATCGGCCATTGGAACGACGCCTACCTCGTGTTCTCGCTGAACGCGGCTGTGGTGTTCGCGAGCCTCGCCATTCCCGCCATCGCGATGTTGTCGTCCGCGGTGATTCGCTGGCGCGTGCGCGGCTACTTCGCGTTGCTCGTCATCGTCGGCGTTGCGATCGCGGTCGGCGCCGCGCCGTACGAGGATCCGTCGCCACTCGGATCGATCTACAAATCGTTCGCGACGACATCCACGATCGGCTTCGCGTTGCGCAGCGTCGCGCGAGCCGCGCCGTTGATGGTGCTCGGGTTGAGCGTGTTGCTCGCGGCGGGGGTTTCTGCGTTTGTCGCCGCGCAACGCGATCGCGGACGTCCGCGCATTGCGCTCGCGACGCCGGTCGTGATCGTCGGGCTCTGCTTGTTGAACGCGCCCGGCGTCTGGGACGGTCGGTACTACAGCGACTATCTCGCGCGCGACGAGTCGATTCCCGAGTACTGGGTGGCGGCGCTGGCCGACCTCGACGCCGCAGGCGACTCGACGCGGGTACTGGCGCTGCCCGGCGCCGACTTCGCGGCCTATCGCTGGGGCGACACGATCGACCCGATCGAACCTGGCCTCATCGACCGACCGTACGTCGCTCGAGAACTCGTGCCATGGGGGTCGGAGCCGACGACGAACCTGTTGGTCGCGCTCGACCGTCGCCTCCAGGAAGGCACGCTCGACCCCGATGCCGTCGCCCCGATCTCCCGGCTGATGGGTGTCGGCGACGTCTTGTTGCGATTCGACCTCGAAACCGACCGCTTCACGATCATTCCAGCCGGACCGTTGTGGCAGACCTTCACCGACGCGAACGCCGACACGGGTGTTCCGCTCGGCCTCGCCGCCCCGACGACCTACGGAGACGAGATCCCTGGCGAGTTGCTCTTCCCCGAGTTGGGAGATCTCGCGCGTCCGCCGTCGCAGGACCCCGACCCGCCGCCGGTCGCCGTGATGGCCGTCGACGATCCGGTCGAGATCGTGCGGACGAAGTCGCTAGCCGCGATCGTGGTCGCCGGCGACGGCGACGGGCTCGTCGACCTTGCGGCCGGCGGGTTGCTCGACGGCAATGGCGCGGTGTTGTACTCCGGCTCGTTCGCGGATGCGCCCGACACGCTGGCCGATCTTCCTCCCGACTCGGTCCTGATCGTGACCGACTCGAACCGCCGTCGGGGCATGCGCTGGGCGGGCCTGTACACGAACTACGGGTACACCGAGCAAGCGGGGGAAGAGCCGCTCCTCGACGACTTGCTCGACCAACGCCTCGTCGTGTTCCCGGACGCGACCGACGACGCGTTCACTGTCACCGAACTCGACGGTGTCGCCGACATTCGCGCCACCCGTTACGGCAGCGCCTCGTTCGGTTACACGCCCGGCGAACGCCCGGCGATGATGTTCGACGGCGATCGCGAGACGGCGTGGGTGGTCGACGGCGGGTCGACGCTCACCCATCAGCGCGCCGAGATCACGTTCGACGAACCGATCACGACGAATTCGTTGACGATCGTGCAGCCGCGCACCCAGCGATCGAATCAACGCTCCCTCGCCCGGATCTCGTTGCGCTTCGACGGGGGAGCGCCCGAGTACTTCGACCTGGATCGAACCAGTCGTCGCCGGCTCGGTCAGGTCATCGACTTCGGCGAGCGGACCTTCCAAGAGCTCGTGGTCCAGATGGAGGACACGCGCGGTGCCGAGGGCCTGTTCCTCGGAAACCTGAACCCGGTCGGGATCGCCGAGCTGCGAATTCACGACCGCGACGACGAAGCGCCGATCCGCATCGTCGAAAGCGCGCGGTTGCCGACCGACTTGCTCGCCGCGGTCGGCACGTCTGACATTCGTCACCCGTTGGCCATCGTCCTCTCGCGAGACCTGACGATGGACGGCACCGCGATGAACCGACGTTTCGAGATCCCCTCGTCTCGATCGTTCTCGGTGACGGGCACACTCAACCTCAGCTCGTTCGCCGAAGACGATGTCATCGACGCGTTGTTCGGCTTTCCGAGTGCCGAAGCCGGCGGGGTCACGGCTACGTCGACCGGACGGCTCGGCGACCCGATCGCGCGGGCGTCGTCGGCGATCGACGGCGATCCGACGACCGCTTGGATCACGCCCATCGCGTTCGTGAAGGACTCGCGCCTCGACCTCGAATTCGACGTTGCACGCACGATCGATCATCTCGATGTGGAGTTCATGGCCGACGGCCGCCACTCGATGCCGACGCAGTTGTCGTTGACCGGCGACGACGGTCTCGTGCGGATCGTCGATCTTCCCGAGTTCGCTCGATCGACGGAGTCGGGCCGAGTCGGCGCGTCGGTCGCGATCGACGAACTGACGACGACGACGCTCGAAGTCGAGATCAGCGGGTTTGCGCCAGTCCAACGCAGCGAGACGGTGATGCCGGTCGGAGTCGTCGAACTGGGAATCGACGGCGTTGCCGTACCAGCCCTACCCGAACGGATCGACGGCGGCTGTCGAACCGGCTTGCTCGAGATCGACGGTCGCCCGATCGCGGTGCGGGTCGATGCGTCGACGACCGACGTGCTGCGCCAACGCCGGCTGCCGTTCGAGGTGTGCGGTGGCCCGATCTCGCTCGCCGCGGGCTCCCACACCGTGCGCGCGCCGATGAATCCGGACTCCCGGACCGGTCTGGACCTCAGCCAGATCGCATTGGTCTCGGCCGCGGGCGGTCGGGGCGGCACGCTCGCCGATGTGACGACCGGGAGCGCCCCCGAGCCGGTCGACATGATCGACGACGGGCGCAGTCGCATCGAGTTCGACCTCGCAGCCAGTTCGCAACCGCGCTGGCTCGTTCTCGGTCAGAGCCTCAACGACGGCTGGCACGCGACGGTCGACGGCGAAGACCTCGGCGCGCCGATGTTGATCGACGGGTACGCGAACGGCTGGAAGCTCGAGCCCGCCTCTGGCGGAGTCGCGCCGAACTCGGCGCAGCGCGTCGTGATCGAATGGCGTCCGCAACGCGTTGTCGACGCGTCGCTGTGGTTGTCGATGGCGGCCGTCGCGGCCGCCCTGTCGATCGTCGTTCTCACGTCGTCGCGAGCGAGACGCGATGGGCTCCGATCGAGTGCGGGCGCCCCGACCTCGGTCGCCGCTGGGCCGGCGTTCGTCGGGTTGCTCCGCGAGCCGATCGCGACCGGTCGGGTTGCCACCGCGGTGGTCGTGACACTCGTCGGTGGTGTCGCAGGTCTGCTCGTCGCGCCCGTGGTCGGGTTCGTCGTCGCGGTCGTGCTCGTCGGCGCGCGCGTGCATCGGCGTCTGCGAAGCGTTGCCGTCGCGATACCGCCACTCGTGGTGTTCGGCGTCGGCGTGTTCATGGCGGTATCGCAACTCGTCCGCGACCTGCCCCCTCGCTTCGACTGGCCGTCGCAATTCGAAGTCCTGCGCATTCCGACCTGGATCGCGTTGTTCGTCTTCGTCGGTGAAGCCGTGCTGTCGATGGTCGCCGATCGCTCGCTCGAACTCGCGACCGATCGGCCAGATGGTGACCATGACGAGCACTGATCCCTCGGTGACCCGACGCGCGCTTGCGGACCGGCCGGCTCGCCGTCTGCGTTTGCCGCCCGTCGGCCGCAACGACCTGCTCGTGCTCGCCACGATCGGTCTGGTCGCGGTCGCGGTGCCGCTGTATCTCACCGCGCACTACGGGGCCCTCGACGTGCCGCGCAGCGACGACTGGTCCTATCTCGTCACGCTGTTTCGTTGGTACGAGACGGGTGAGTGGAACTTCAACGACTGGGTCTCCATGACACTGGTCGGGCAGGTGTACATCTCCGCGCCGGTCGTTGCAGTGTTCGGCGAGAGCATCGTTGCCGTGCGGGTGCTCGTGGTCACCCTCGGCGCGGCCGGACTCGTCGCGACGTATGCGTGCGCGCGATCGCTGCGAATCGATCGCGTTCCGGCCGGGCTCATCGTGGGGTCGGTCGCCGCCGGGCCCTTGTGGGGACCGCTCGCGGTGAGCTACATGACCGATGTCCCGGCGTTCGCGTTCCAGGCCGTCGCGGTCTTCTGCGCAGTCGTCGCGGTCGGCCGCGGTCGGCTGCGGATCGGGTGGTTCGTCGCGGCGCTGGCCAGCGCGGTCTTCGCCGTGGCGATTCGCCAGTACGCCGTCGTGACCCTCGCGGCGGTGACGATCGCCGGGTTGGTCATCGCATCCCGAGATCCGCGACCGGCGGCCCGTCTGCGGGCATGGTGCTGCGTGGTCACCGCAGCACTCGGCGTGCTGGGGGTGTTGGCGTGGTGGTCCGGGGTGCCCGAGCGCCTCGCACTCGAACCGCGCCTGCCGAACGGCGCGGCATTGCGACTCGGGTTCACGAGCATCGGTGGGTTCTTGCGGCTCGCGGCACTGCTCCAGGCCCCGGTCGTGATCGCCATCGGTCCGACACGAATCGTTCGCTCGGCGCTCGACGCGTCTCGATCGATGACCAAGCTGGTCGCGTCGGGGATCGCGGTGATCTTGGTGGCATCGTGGGTGCTGTCTCCGGACGTGTTGTACGTCGGGAACTATCTGGATCGACGGGGCACGCTGGGTGACGTCATCATCCACGGCAATCGGCCGGACCTGCTGCCGCGATGGGTGTTCGACGCGGTGGCGCTCGGCGCGTCGTTGCTGGCGATCACGCTGGTCGTCGCGCTGGTTCCGGCGCTGGTTCGGATTCGCGCCCGCGGCGCACGCGAGTCGCTCCGATACTTCCGCAAGGATGCGCATGGCGCCGACCTCGTCGTCGGGTTCGCCCTCGTCGGACTCTTCGCGGCCTACGAACTCGCGATCTTGTTGCGGCTCCCGATCTTCGACCGTTACGCGTTGAGCGGCGTTCCGCTCGTCGGTCTGGCCATCGCACGTCGGGCTCGGTCGTTGGCCGTGATCGACGGTGCCTCGACCCGCGATCACCCGACGGGCGCTCGGCCGCGTCGGGCCGGGCTCGGACTCGCTCGTGTCGGACTCGCCCTTGTCGGGCTCGCGGTGCTCGGCGCCGCTTACACCGCGGATTCTGCGGCGTTCGACGCGGGGCGCTGGCACGCGGCACAAGCTGCGGTCGATGTCGGCCTCGAACCTCGCGACATCGACGCGGGCTACGAGTGGAATGGTTGGCATCGGGGTGTGGCCCCCGGGGTGCGCCCCTCGATCGAGGAACGCAAGCGGCTCCGGCGCCAATACGTCGAGGGGCTGTGCGCGCAGGTCGTCGTCGACCCCGCTCGAGTTCCGGGGCGGGCGATCGCGGTCGTCGAGGTCCCCGGCTGGTTCCGAGCGCCGGCGCACCTCTACGTGGTGCCGACTGGCCGCGACTGCGCCTCCGGATTCGACCTCGCGCGGCTCGATCCCGATCGACGAGCCTCGACGTGACCGCTTGCCCCTCCCGCCGACCGGCAGGACGGCGAGGGTGAACAATTCGACAACTCGGCCCTTGCTCCGACACGGCCACGCTCGGTGGTGCTACGGTGCCTGGACGGAACGGGTGGATCGGGCTCCGCAGGCACTGAGCCAGGCTGATTCGGCCTTGCCGGTGAACGCGAAGAGCGCGAGACTTGGGCGGTGGTCGCCATGAGCACGAGAACAGTGACGCGGCGCAAGGCAGTGGTGTGGAGCGCGCGCGCGGGCGCCGCCGTCGCCGTCACCGCTTGGGCCGCGCCCAAGTTCGAAGCCGTGGCCGGCGCGACCGAAACCGGCACGGGTACCGGCACCGGCTCCACGAGCGCTCCGCCCACGACCGGGCCGGCATCGACCGATCCTCCCGTCACGACGGCGGGCACCGGAACCGGAACCGCCGGTTCGCCGTGTCCCGATCCCGACGCTCCGTCGTGCAACGAAGAAACGACCACGACTCGACCGGGCGCCGGGCGTCGGGTTCGCTGCAACGTCAACCCCGAAGAGGTTCGCCCGGGCGGGACCGTCGAGTTCAGCGGCGAGGGTTGGAAGTCGTCGAGCACCGTCACGATCTTCATCGTCGGTCACGGCAAGCTCGGCGAGGCTTCGGTGCAGCCCGACGGTTCGTTCAGTCGCAAGCTCGCGATTCCGAGGCTGGCTCCGGGTAGCTATCGCACCAAGGTGCTCGGTTCCGACGCCGACGGCAACGAGGCCCAGTGCTTCGACGACATCACGGTCAACCGCCAAGGCGGCACCGGAACCGGCCCGGCGACCACCGACCCCAGCAACGGAACTTCCGGGAACGGCGGCAGCGACAACGGGTCGGGCAACTCCGGTAGCGAGGGCGACGACAACGGCGCCCTGCCGTTCACGGGTTCGGACTCCACGAACCTGTTGGCGCTCGGTGCGGGGGCGCTGATCGTCGGTCGGTTGCTCTACGGCGTGCGCGAACGCATTGCCGAGCGCGACGGTGCCCCGCAACAGATCTGAGCCGGGCGCGATCCGACCGTCGGACTCCTACGTCGTCGCCGCCGATCTCGACGTTCGTCGCTACGGTGATGTCGTGCTCGTTGCATCACTGCCCGCGAGTCACGAACTCTGGGCCGGTCCCGATGTCGTTCGTCTGAGCGGTACTGCCGTCGCGATCTGGGAGTGCCTGGACATGCCGCGCACACTCGCCCAACTCTGCGACGACTTGGCTCGTCGCTACGAAACATCGGCCGCTGCGATCGTCGACGATGTCGTTGCCGTTCTCGACGATTGGTCGATGGCTGGGCTCGTGGAACGACGATGACCGACGCCCGCGCCGAGTCGGACACTGGTCGGGCGCTCGCGTCGATCGCGGGATTCGGTTGTATCGGCTCACGGGAGTTCCCCGATTCGCCGCTCGACGACGCGGCCTGGAACACCCTGCGGGCCCGGCTCGGCGGCGAGCGGCTCATCGGCCTGGCCCAGAGCGCGATCGAAGCAGGATTTCCGGTCACGGCAGCCCAGCGTGGTGACGTCCAGACGGCCGCGGAGGCCCAGGCGATCGACTGTTTCCGCCTCGAAGCGCTCCTCGTCGGGTTGGCCCACCAGTTCGCGGACCGTGCGATCGACTGGCGCTTGGTCAAGGGGCCATCGGTGGCCCGTCGGTTCTATCCCCGGGTCGAGTGGCGTCCGTTCGGCGACATCGACGTCGTGGTTCGGGCCGAGCACTGGGACACCGCGGCCCGCTTGCTCACCGAGATCGGATGTGCTCGACGTTTCGACGAACCCCGGCCCGGCTTCACGTCGCGATTCGGCAAGGGCGCGTGCTTCGTCACGCCTGACAACTACGAGATCGACTTGCACCGGACGTTCGTCGCCGGACCGCACGGGCTCAGCTTCGATCCCGGCCTGTTGTTCGACGGTCCGGACTTCATCGAGCTGTTCGGCGTGCCGATCGCGACGTTGTCGCCGGCGTTGACCGCGATCCACGTCGCGATGCATGCGATGCTCGGGAGTCCCGAGCCGCGCCTGTTGCCATTGCGTGACCTCGTGCAGGTCGTCTCTCACGGTCTGTCGGTCGACGAACTCCACTCGACCGCCACTCGCCTCGGAGCCCGCCTACCGTTCGCGCGGGCCGTTGTCGTCGCGCAGTCGACGTTGCAGGTCGACGTCGACTCCGAACTCGCGCAGTGGGCGTCGAGCTACCGGCCGACCCAGGCCGAGCAGCGAGCACTCGACGTGTATGGAGCGCGCGAACGCCGCTACTCGCGCCAGGCCTTGGCCGGGCTCCGAGCCCTGCCGGATTGGAAGTCTCGTGCCGCGTACGCCTCGGCATTGGCGCTGCCGCAGCGTTCGTATCTGGCCCGACGAGAGCAATCGATAGCCCGCCGGGCGATGGCCTCGGCGCGCTTGTTGCGCGGTCGTCGAGCGGGTCGATGAGCCCCGCCATCGGCGAGACGACGCACTCGTCGCGATCGTTCGCGGTCTTCGACGCCTCCTGCGACGGCGTCGCTCGACCGGCATGGATCGATCGAGTCGAGACCGTCTTCGCGGCGTTCGGCGTCGCGCTCGGGTCGCCGACCGTCCGATTCGAAATCATCGACGAAGGTCCGCTCGAACGACCTTCGGTTGCAGCCCGCGCCGACCTTCTCATCGACACGGAACCGATCCTGCGGTCCGTTCGGCCACACGCGATCCTCGATCGGATCGTCTGGGAGGTCAATCAGCTGGCCTGGCGGTCGAATCCGTCGCGGATCTTGATCCATGCTGGTGCCGTCGAGGTCGATGGGCGAGCGGTGATCGTGTGCGGTCCGTCGGGGTCCGGGAAGACGACGCTCACCACGGCGCTGTGCGTCGCGGGCGCCGGCTACCTCAGCGACGAGATCGCAGTCTTGGATCCGGAGTCGAACTCGATCGATCCGTACTCGAAGCCGCTGTCGTTGCGGCCGGGTAGTCGCGACCGATTCCCGATGCTGGCGCCGCCCGCCGATCTCGCCGACCTGATGACGTCCAGCTGGTACGTGCCGTTGGCCGGAACGGCGTCGGTCCCGCTTGCGCTCGTCGTGTTCGTCGACCATGACGACGAGGGAACGACGGTGCTTCGGCGCGTGCCGCGGGCCGAGGCGCTCCTTCGACTCTGCGACCAGACGCCGACGTTCGCTCGTCAGGGCGCGTTCGCGTTCTCGGCCCTCGCGGCGGCAGTCCGAGCCGCTCGCTGCGTCGAGGTCGTCGCCAACGACCTGAAGCTGGCGGTCGAGCTGGTGCTCGACGAGGCGGGCCGGCGATGAGCTGGCGGTGCGCGCCGGGTGTCGTGGTCGAGTTCCTCGACGACGAGGCCGTTGCGTACTCGACGGCCGATGCCCGCCTCCACCGTCTCAACTCCTTCGCGGGGCAGTATTGGAAGGAGCGGAGGGTTGACGTTGGAGCCGCGAAACCGCCGGCCGACCCGGTCGGCGCGACCGAACTCGAAGCCTTTGCCGTCGAACTCGCCGCGGTCGGCCTGATCGTGCGCGACGATGCTCCCCGCCATGCACACTGAAGCGTTCGCGATCGGGTTGCTGTTCGGAGGTTTCGGCCTCCTCCTGGGCGCGCTGATCACGTTCGCCGCGGGCCGGGTGCAGCGCGCCGACGGCGGACTCGGGATCTGGATCGCCGCCGCCGGACTGTTGGCGGTCGAGTACACGAGCGAGATCAGCGAACTGGTTCCGATCTGGGTGTTCGGCGCGCTCGCCCTGTTGGCACTCGGTGGCCTGGTGCGTCATCGGCTCCCGGATGTCCTCGCCCCGGCCGCGTTCGTCCCGGGCGCGGTCGCGTTGGCGGCGGTTCCCTACGACGGAGTCTCGATTCCGACCCGGGTCGCAGTCGGCGCGCTGGTGTTCGTCGCGTCGGCACTGATGGCCGACTTCGAGCAGCACCACGCGACCGACGGATTCGCACTGTGGCTCTTTCCGGTCAGTGCGCTCGTCCCGGCGATGATCATCGACGGCGGCACCGAGCCCGGATGGACCTTTGCCGGAGCGGCCGGGGCGATGGTGATCAACGTGATCCCTCGCGCTCGGGCACGGGTCGGCTCGGCGGGGAGCGCGTGTCTCGTCGGTGCCTATTTCTGGGTCGGACTGCTCGTCGCCGCCGATCGGGCCGTCCGCCTGGCCGCGTTCACCGCGGGCCTGGGGTTCTTGGTCCTCGAGCCGGTCGCCCGGATGCTCGGTCGGGTCGAGACCCAGAACAAGCGGCGCGCACCCAAACGACTTCAGGATCGCGATTCGGTGATCGTGGCAACGGCGCTCGCCGGGCAGGCGGCACTCGCGTATTTCGCAGTCCGCGTGACCGGGCACAGCCGTCGAGCCGAGTTCGCATTGATCGTGCTGATCGGTGTGCTCATCGTCGCGACGGCCTTCGCTCGCGCGTTCGTGCCCCCGTCATCACGACGACGCAGCAGCTCGTCGGCGCATCGCGGTCGTTCACGAAGCCGAGCGCGCGACCAGATCACCCGAGTGCTCGCGGGTACGGCCGCCAACGCGCGAGCGTCGCGATCCGACCACCATCGCTCGTCACATGGTCGCAGTCGAAGCGGGAGTGGTCGCTCGCGTCGTCGTCACCGTGACGGTCGTGACGACGTGTAGCGGTCGACGGTGTTGGTTCAGGCGTCGGGTGTCGGCTCGAGGTCGAACTTGCGTTGCATCAGCGGTGTGTACACGACCGGCTTTTGTCGTGCGGGCATGCACAACAAGATGAACAGGAACGGCAGGATCTGCGTTCGTTGCCGGGCGAGGATGCCGAAGTTCGCGAAACTCCCGAACACGATGATGAACAACACGACCGCGACGACGGCATACACCGCGAACGGATAGTCGCGCCGGAACGATTTGGCGATTTTCTTGAGCGACATTCCGAGTGCAATGGCATACGCGAACGACTCGACCGAGGTCACGAGTTCTTGGGGTGATGTCGCTTCGGGTGGGAGCGGTCGGAACAACACGGTGATCGCGCGCAGCGGGAAGTTCCACGCCGGCGGGGGAGTGAACTGTGATCCGCCCTGCGCGGTCCGGCTCTCGGCCGCGTCGAGCTCCGCCTGCACGGCACCGGTGCCATCGAACAGGTTCGCCTTGAAGTAGCTGTTGGCACTGCTCAGCACGAAGCTGCCGATCGCCGCGAACATGACGAGCGTGAGCATGGTCCCGGCGAGCTTCGGTCCGGCTCGCTTGCGAAACAGAATCGCCGCGCCGAACGCCAACGTGAGCACGATCGCCACGTGCGATCGGACGTACGTCGTGAGCATGAGCCCGGCGCCCGCGACGACGATGCCGACCAACACACCGTCGGTGAGCAGCAACGACAGGCCGTAGGTCGCCAGACCGAGGCCGAGGATGATCAGTGCTTCCTTGCCGATCGAGGATGGCCAGTACATGAGCGAAGGGGCGAACAGCACCAACAGCATGTAGCGGCGTTCGCGGGCCGGCATGACCCGCCGGAACGCTCGCCAGAACGCGACCAGGCCGAGCCAGCCGAGCCACGAGAAGAACAAGAACCCGCCGATCTTGGTCGGGGTGGTGTAGTGGTAGAACTCCGCGATCACGAGCCGCACGAAGTTCGTGCTCGTCCACTGGTTCACGTTCGGCAGGCTGCCGTTGGCGAGGTAGTCCTTCGCCCAGTTCCGGCCATAGATGTCGTACTCGCTCGCGTCCGAACGGTCGTAGACGCTCGTCCCGACGTAGAACCGCAGGAGCGTTCCCAGCAACTTGACCGACAGCGAGGCGAAAAGGACAACGCCGATATCGGGCGAGTTCAGCGAGTCGCGGCGAACGAGGAATTTGAACCCCGCGGCCGTGATGATGGCGAGCCCGATGGCGATGAACGTCGCCGAGACGAGTTCGCTGTCGCCCGTCGCGATCCCCGACGCGAGCATGGTCGCGATCGCGAAACCGCCCGCGACACACAAGCCCACCGCCCAGCCCCGGCTGGCTTCGGGTGGGTCGATCTCGACGGTCGGGGTTCCGGCCGCTGGAGTTGGTTCGGTCGACTCGGGTGGGTAGAGCGGGTCGCGGGGGTCGCGGCCGAAACGCGGCAACAGCACGTCTTCGAGCGCGCCGAGCGCGAGCGGGTCGGTGGTCGGCCCCTTCGACGGATCGACGAGCGCCGGATCCTGGGGGTCGTCGTCGAGCCAGTTGCCGCGTCCGCGCCGAACCCTGGGTGCCGTCCGGTCGGGCTGGTCGCCCTGGTCGTCGAGCCAGGCGCGCACGACAGCTCAGTCGCTGAGGCTGACCGGCGCGCCGAACGGGTCGCGGTCGGCGTCCTTGTCCTTGCGCCCGAATCGCTTGCGACCCTTTTCGGCCCGCTCGGGTGCAGCCGGCCCGACCTTGCGCCCGTAGCCGTACCCGTAGCCGTACCCGTAGCCGTACCCGTAGCCGTACCCGTAGCCGTAGCCATACCCGGGGCGACTGCTCACGGCGCCGATGAGCACGACGCCGAGCACCGGCGCGTCGAGTCGGCGTAGCTGCTGGGTCGCTCGCTCCAGTGCGTTCACCTTCGTGACTGCATCCTTCGCCATGAGCACGACCGCGTCGGCGTAGGGGAGCAGGTCGAACGGGTCGTTCGTGACGAGCAACGGCGGCGTGTCGATCAGCACGATGTCGAACTGCTCACGCGCTGCGACGATGGCTGCCTGGCCGGCGAGCGTCGCGTCGGCCGGCGACGAAGAGGGCGACGCACTGTTGATGAAGAACACGCCGGGAATCGAGGTCTCCTGCGCCAGTCGCTCGACGTCGACCCGGGGATTGGCGAGCGAACCGCTGTTCTCGAGGAACAACTCGGCGTCGGTGTCGAGGAACTTGTGCAGCCGACGGCGTCGGTAGTCGAGGTCGAGGACGAGGACTCGCTTGCCCATTTCCGCGTACGCCGCCGCCAGGTTCGCGGTGCTCGTCGACTTGCCCTCGCTCGGCCCGGCCGACGTGACCAGGATGCAGCGGGGTGTCGGCGCGTCGCCATCTTGGGCGTTCGCCATCCACATCAGCTCGATCGACGTTCGAAGCCCGCGGTACGCGTCGGCTGTTCGAGAACTCGGCGCCATGTGCGTCAAGACGTCGAAACGGCGTCGCCGCGACGGCGACACGAACGGGATCTCGGCGAGGACCGGAAGTCGGGTCACGGTCTCGGCGGAGCGCACGCCGAAGACCGACGTGTCGCTGCGGTTCATGGCGTAGGCGATGATCGCGCCGAGAAGCAACCCGACGACGAGGCCCAGCGCGACCCGCGCCGGACGGCTGTCGGGGATGCGAACACTGTCGGCCGTGCTCAGCTCGACCGGGGTGACCGCCGGGAACTGGGCGGTGAACGTCGGCTTCTTGCGGGTGTACTCGCGGAGCAGTCGTTGGTGTCGGTTCGTCTCTTGGAGCACCTCTTGGCGTTTCGCGTTGAGGCTGCGACCGAGGACCTGTTTCGTGCGGGGATCGGACTCGAGCCGCCACTCCTGCTCGATCGCGTCGCGCTCGGCTTCGAGGGCGGCGATGTCGTCGACGAGTTCTTGGAGGCGGATGTTGTATTTCTGGTCGTCTTTGTTGTTCTCGTAGTCGACCAGTTCGTCGCCGAGCGTCTTGACGATGCCGCTCACGGCAAACGCGTCCTTGCCAGTGCCCGTGATCGTGATGAGGTTGCGCGGCGCCTCGGGGTTCGCGTCGACCGTGACGTCGGCGATCCGGGTCGAGCGCGGGCTGAAGCGGTCGTCGCTGTTCTTCAGCTGGGAGGGCGCGTAGCTCGGCGGGATCAGAAGAATCTTGCGGATTCGGTTCGGGACTTCGCCTTCGGTTGCGTCGAGGGCGACGACGTCGAGGTTGACCTTGCCGGTCGCCTTGACCCGCTGCGTCGCAGTCCACTGGCTCGACTGCTCGGTCGTGCTCGCGCCACCGCCGGACGCGGTGAAGAACGACACGAGACATCCGATCGCCATGAACACCGCGATGAGTCGCCAGCGGCGACGGATCGCGATGAGGATGTCCAGTGCCCGCACGACTACCCAGCTTCCGATTGCGTGTTCGTGTCATCCCGGCGCGGGTGGGGCGAAACGCTGTGCACTTCCCTTCCCGAACAGGAGTTCCCCGAAGCGCGCTGCAATTTCGAACCGACCACGGACCGTGGCCCGCCATTACAGCACAGTGTCCGTCGTCGGGGCAATGGGGCCGATGGCCCCGTTCGCTTCGAGTTCACCTCCGCGTGCCCGCTGTCACGCCGTCTTCGCGCAAAATGCCCATTGCGAATCACAGGCATGGGATTCATGGCATGATCCGTCCCGCGATGTGGGGTCGTCGAATCCGACCAGCGCGCAGACTCCGAGGTCGCCGACGTGGTTTTCAACTCGATCGAGTTCGCGCTGTTCGTGGTGCTGTTGTGGCCGCTGTACTGGGCGATCCGCAACCTGCGGGCCCAGAACCTCGTGTTACTGGGCGCGTCGTACCTCTTCTACGGCTGGTGGGACTGGCGGTTCTTGTTCCTGCTCGGCGGCACGACGCTCGTCGACTTCTGGGCGGTCAAACGCATCGGCGCGGCGTCGGACGAGATCGGTCGCCGCCGGTGGATGGTCTTTTCGGTCGCGGTCAACCTGGCGATCCTCGGCTTCTTCAAGTACTTCGACTTCTTCGTCGACAGCGGCACCGACCTGGCGAACCAACTCGGCCTGGAGTGGACCGCGCCGGCATTGCGGTTCGTCCTGCCGGTCGGCATCAGCTTCTATGTGTTCCACGAGATCAGCTACGCGATTGATGTGTACCGGGGGCGGGTGGAGCCCGAGACCGATCTGATCGTCTATGCGCTCTACATCGCGTTCTTCGCCCAGTTGGTCGCGGGGCCGATCACGCGGGCCGGGCACATGCTCCCGCAGTTTCGGACTCGCCGCGTGTTCCCCGACGCGGAGGCTCGCTATTCGGGCTTCGTGCTGATCCTCACCGGACTCTTCAAGAAAGTGGTGCTCGCCGACGGCATTGCCCCATTCGTCAACGAGGTGTTCGACGAGCCCGCGAACCGCGGTGCCCTTCCCGCGCTGGTCGCCATGTTCGGGTTCGCGGTGCAGATCTACGGAGACTTCGCGGGCTACACCGACATCGCCCGTGGCGTGGCTCGCCTGTTCGGCATCGAGATCGCCCGCAACTTCGAACAGCCCTATCTGTCGCGCAACGTCACGGAGTTCTGGCGGGCGTGGCACATCTCGCTGTCGAGCTGGCTGCACGACTATCTGTACGTTCCCCTCGGCGGTAACCGGTCGGGCAAGTTCGGGACCTATCGAAATCTCATCATCGTGATGTTGCTCGGTGGCCTCTGGCACGGAGCGTCGTGGACGTTCGTGGTGTGGGGTGGATTGCACGGCATCGCGCTCGCGATCCATCGCGCCGCATTTCCGCCGACCCCCCGAGACGCGAGCGCGCGCCCAGGGCTTCGCGATCTTCCGGCGGTCTTGGCCAACTTCGTCCTCGTATCAGTGCTCTGGGTGTTCTTCCGCGCCGATTCGTTGAGCGCCGTCGGCGACTTCTTCGGCGGGATGACCGACGGGATCACCGGCAGCGCCCCCGGCGCCTGGAAACCCGCGGCGATCATTCTCGTCTTCGCGCTGGCGTCGATGTTCGTGATGGATTTCGTCGACCGAGGGCGACGCACCACCTCGCCGTTGCACAAGATCCCGATGGGGATCCAAGGTGCGCTCGCCGGCCTGGCGATCGTCGCGATCATCGTGTTCAGCGGCCAGGACCCCGAGCCGTTCATCTACTTCCAGTTCTGAGGACCACTTCCCGTTCCGAGGACCTCGGGGCCGGGTGTGTCGCTCAGGCGGGCTCGACGACCGGCTCCGCGTACTCAGCGGTGAACGTCGGGTTCTTGCGGGTGTACTCACTGAGCAATCGTTGGTGGCGGTTCGTCTCCTCGAGCACCTCGACGCGTTTCGCGTTGAGGCGGCGACCGATTGCCTGCTTCGTCGCGGGATCGGCTTCGAGTCGCCACTCCTGCTCGATCGCGTCGCGCTCGGCTTCGAGAACCGCGATCGCGTCGACGAGTTCTGCAAGGCGGATGTTGTACTTCAGGTCGTCCTTGTTGTTCTCGTACTCGACGAGTTCGTCGCCGAGTGCCTTGACGACGTTGCTCACCACGAACCGGTCGCGCCCGCGACCCGTAATGGTGATCGACGTTTCGGAATCGATCGTCACGTCGATGATGACGTCACCGATCTTCGTCGAGCGCGGCGCATCGCGATCGTCGGAAGGTTTGAGCTGGCTTCCACCGCGGTCGGGTGGGGGTAGCAGGGTCGTTCGAATCCGGTTCGGGACCTCGCCTTGGGTCGCGTCGAGTGCGACGACGTCGAGATTGACCCGACCGGCGGCGTTGACGTGTTGGACTGCGATCCATTCGGTCGGTTCGGGCGAGGTCGGCGTCGTCGTGTCCGTGTTCGCCGGACCGCCGTCCGAGCACGCGACTGCCGACGTCGCGATGACTCCGACGGCGACGGCGGAACGCAGTCGAATTGATCCCACGACCGCGGAGCCTAATGAGGGCGAGTTGGTCGGGGGAGTGCGCCTATTCTCGGCCGATGCGCATGTCTCGGTTGTTCGTTCGGACCCTGCGGGATGCGCCGGGCGACGCCGACGTCGAGAGCCAGCGTCTGTTGGTGCGCGCGGGCTACATCCGCAAGGTCGCGGCGGGGATCTACTCGTGGCTCCCGCTCGGGCACAAGGTCCTGCGCAAGGTCGAACAGATCGTGCGCGAAGAAATGGACGCGGCCGGGGCCCAGGAGCTGTTGTTGCCGATCACCCAGCCGCTCGAACTCTGGGCGCAGAGCGGGCGCGACGAGTTGTACGGGCCGCTCATGTTCCGGCTCCAGGACCGCAAGGAAACTGGTTTCTGCCTCGCGCCGACGGCCGAAGAGGTGATCACCGCGACCGTGCGCGGCGAGTACTCGAGTTACCGCGACCTGCCGGTGAACCTGTACCAGATCCAATGGAAGTACCGCGACGAACTCCGTCCGCGGTTCGGTCTGCTGCGCGGTCGCGAGTTCTTGATGAAGGACGCGTACAGCTTCGACGCCGACGTCGCCGGACTGCGGGAGTCGTATCGGTCGATGTACGACGCGTACCACCGAGTGTTCGAACGCTGCGGTCTCACGTTCCGGCCGGTGCAGGCGCAGTCGGGTGAGATCGGTGGTGATGTGAACCACGAGTTCATGGCTGTCGCCGCCGTCGGCGAAGACGACTTCGTCTGGTGTCGAAGCTGCGACTACGCGGCCAACGTCGAGGCGGCGCGCCGCCGCGACCCCGAAGCGGTGAAGGTCCCCGACGACCTCGCCGCGCTCGAGCCGGTCCTCACGCCCGACATGCCGGGCATCACCGCGGTCGCCGAGCACCTCGGGATGGGCGAACACGAGTTGTTGAAGTGCATGGCGTTCGAGGTCGGTGGTCGGCTCGGTCTCGCGCTCGTCCCCGGCGACCGTGAGGTCAACGAGTACGCGCTGGGTGCCGCCCTCGGCGGCGAGCCCTACGCCATGCTCGACGAAGACGGATTCGCGCGCCGGTCGAGCTTGCCGAAGGGCTACATCGGTCCGCATCACCCCGATGTCGAACTCGTGGTCGCCGACCCGTCGATCCTGGCCCGACCCGAATGGGTCACGGGCGCGAACCGTCCCGATCATCATGCGCTCCATGCGGCCGTCGGACGCGACTTCGACATCACGACGGTGGCGCCGCTGACCGTGGTCGTCACCGGCGATCCGTGCCCGCAGTGTGGCAGCGATCTCTCGGTCGATCGCGGCATCGAGGTCGGGCACGTGTTCCAACTCGGCACGAAGTATGCCGAGCTGCTCGGCGCGCTCTACACCGACGAACACGGCGCCCAACACCCGATGGTCATGGGTTGCTACGGCATCGGCGTGTCGCGGGTGATCGCCGCGATCGTCGAAGAGCATCACGACGATCACGGCATCGCGTGGCCGGCATCCGTCGCGCCGTTCGCCGTGCATCTTGTTGCGCTGCCGGGCAAGGGAGAGGCCGCCGCGGCAGTGATCGACGCGGCGACGAACGTCTACGACGAGTTGCGCAGTCGCGGAGTCGACGTGTTGTTCGACGACCGCGACGCGAGTCCTGGGGTGAAGTTCGCCGACGCGGATCTGCTCGGGATGCCGGTGCAGATCACCATCGGCGCAAAGGGTTTGGCTCGCGGCGTCGCCGAACGCAAGATCCGTGCGACCGGCGAACGAGACGAAGTCCCGATCGTCGACGTCGTCGACGCGCTCACGTGAACTCGGTGTTGTGGCGTTCCTGATCGAGCCGCCGATCGAACCGATGTTGGCCAAACTCGCGCGCGAGTTCCCGGACGTCGAGGGGTTGAGCTTCGAGCCGAAGTGGGACGGATTCCGGTGTCTCGTGTTTCGCGACGGCGAGAATCTCTTTCTCCAGAGCCGTAATGCCAAACCGTTGCTCCGGTACTTCCCCGAGCTCGTCGCGCCGTTGTCGGAGTGCTTGCCCGATCGGTGCGTCGTCGACGGCGAACTCGTCGTCATGGGGGACAGCGGCCTCGATTTCGACGCGCTCCAGCTGCGACAGCACCCAGCCGACTCACGCGTGCAGCGCCTCGCGCTCGAGATCCCCGCGAGCTTCGTCGCGTTCGATCTGTTGGCAGTCGACGATCGCGTCCTGCTCGACGACCGTTTCGACGCGCGCCGTGCCGAACTCGTCGAACGGGTCGAGGCCGGCCCCTCGACGCTCGTCACGCCGGCGACGCTCGATCCGTCGATTGGGCGCGACTGGTTCGATCGGTTCGAAGGCGCAGGCTTCGACGGCGTGATCGCCAAGCCGATCGCCGGTCGTTACGAGCCGGGGAAGCGGACGCTCCTGAAAGTCAAGCACGAGCGGACGTGCGATTGCGTCGTGGCGGGATACCGCGTGCACAAGGACGGCGCAGGGGTTGGGTCGCTGCTGCTCGGTCTGCACGACGACGATGGTCGTCTGCACCATGTCGGTGTCGCGTCGAGTCTCGACGCCTCGACGCGCGCGGCGTTGCTCGCAGAACTCGAACCGCGACGCGACGGCGCGCTCGCAACGCATCCGTGGCGCGAGTGGGCCGAGTTCGCCCGACCTGACGGTACCGCCGACCCGACGCACGACACCGCCGATCCGCAGCGCATGCCAGGCGGCTTCAGTCGCTGGAACGCGACGAAGGACCTGTCGTGGGAGCCGATTCGTCTCGAACTCGTCGCCGAGGTCGCCTACGAGGGCCTCATGGGCGGACGGTTTCGCCACAACGCGCGCCTGCGGCGCCTCCGCGAAGATCGCGACCCGGACTCGTGTCGTTACTCGCAGCTCGCGGTCGTTGCCCCCGCGGAGTTGCGCTCGCTGCTTGCGCCGTGAGCAACCCGCCGCGCGGCGTCGCGGGTCGGCGGGCTCACGGACGATAACCACAGTGGCAACACAGCTCACTCTGACACCACCACCCACAAGAGGCGACGAAAAAACTCGAAACATCGCATCATGAACACCCGCAGACGTGGTCTCGACACCACAACGCGCGACAAGATGACGGGTACGGGGCGGAGACGTCGTTCGCGATCGGCGGGCGACTCCCCAGAACCATCTGGCGTGACGAACGAGTTCGGATGAAGGGGTCTGGCGCAATGGCCGGGCGGTGGGTGGACGTGGTGGAGCGGGAGATGAACCCGCGATGACCCTCGAAGACCCGCGCCCGTCTCCCGACGCCGAATCCGACCCGATCGCTCGTGCCCTTGGCCCATTTTCGACTCTTCGCGAGGAATCAGACCAAACAGGCGTCTCGGGCCCCGGTGACCGTTATACTCCCGCCGGGAGTGGCGGCCAGGCGGGCGGTTCTGGTCCCGGCCAAGCGGCGGGGACATTACGAGCAGTCCGATCCGGCGCCATTGGGGCGGAAGCTGGAGGACGGGCAGTGGGGCGGATGCCGTCGACCTTCGAGTCGACTGGAGCTGGGCATCAGGTGGCGCGACGAACGCCCACCGCCCGCGAGCCGCGGTCGCTGCTGTTGATCGCGTTGGTTGCTGTCGACGCGCTGGCGGTTCTGATCGCGTGGTCATTGGCGTTCTCGCTCGCCCGACCGAGCGTCGGTGGATTCGATGGGCTCGAACAGTCGCTGTTGTGTTTCGGGCTGACCCTGGTCACCCTCGCTGCGCTCGCAAGCCAGGCGCTGTATCGAGCACGAACTTCGGTCGTGCGATCCGTCGAGACACTGCACATTCTGCGTGCGTGTGCGTTGGCCGGCCTCGTGGCGTTGGCAGCGGGCCGGGCCGCGCCGTCGCTCACCGCTCGACTCGTGGTGCTCGGCGCGGTCGCGTGTTTCGTGAGTCTGCGCCTCGCTCGCACGGGCTTCGCGTCCTGGGTGCGAGCCCAGCGACGTCGCGGCCACTTCGTGCGCACGGTCGTGCTGATCGGTGCGAACGAAGAAGCGGCCCGGGTCGCCTCGATCGTGCGCGATCACCCCGAACTCGGCTACGCGATCGTCGGGGTCGCGGGCGATCGCGACGACTATCAGCGCCTCGGCTTCGTCGAGCCCTGGATCGGCCCCGTCGCCGCCGCGCTGTTCGCGGCGCGCGCCCAGGAGGTCACTGGCGGAATCATCGCACCGAGCGCGGTCGATCCCGCCGCCGCCAACCGGCTCGCCCGTGAGTTCCTCGCCCAGGGGTTTCACGTTCAGATGACGTCGGGCCTGTCACGCATCGACCAACGACGCCTTCGGGTGCAGCATCTCATGCACGAGCCCGTCATCTACGTGGAGCCCGCAATCGCGCCGGTCTGGGCTCGTCTGTGCAAGCGTGCGATCGACATCGCCGTCGCGCTCACCACACTCGTGCTGGTCGCGCCGGTCCTCGCTGTCGTCGCCATCGCCGTGCGCTGGAAGAGCCCCGGTCCGATCGTGTTCCGCCAGCCCCGCGTGGGCCGAGACGGCACCAAGTTCGTGATCTTCAAGTTCCGTACGATGGTGCAGAACGCCGAGGAACAGCTCGAAGATCTCATCGAGCAGAACCAACGCAGCGGGCCGTTGTTCAAACTGTCCGACGATCCGCGTGTCACGCCGGTCGGACGTCTGCTTCGCAAGACGAGCCTCGACGAACTTCCGCAGTTGTTCAACGTCTTGCGCGGCGACATGAGCCTCGTCGGGCCTCGGCCCGCCCTCGAGACCGAGGTCGCCGAGTTCGACGAGGAACTCCGGGGTCGCCTGGCGATGTTGCCGGGAATCACCGGGCTCTGGCAGATCGAGGCCCGCGACAACCCCTCGTTCGACGCATACCGTCGCCTCGACCTCTTCTACGTCGAGAACTGGTCGCTCGGCCTCGACCTCGTGATCCTCGTCCGAACGGCATTGGCCGTCGCGGCTCGCGCGTTGCGAGCGCTGCGACCCCGCCCGCGGACCGACCGCACGACGCCCGCGCACTACGCCGCGACGCTCGACTGAGCCGGCGCCCGATTTTCCCGCGCTGGGCGGTCCTGTCTGCTCCCGCGTCGGTGCTCTCGAGTACCTGTTCGGTGCTCGCGTCGTTCTCGCGCCTGGCGAGCGAGGAAGAATTCTTCACGCATCGTGGTCGATTGACCGCGAATCGGTCACCCAGAGTCACGAACTGACGGGGTTGACCTTCTAGGGTCGCCGCACGACCACGCATTGTGACTGTCGCCTCAAGTCCTGCCCCGACCTTGCCGATGAAGGTGCCGGGTTTGGAGCATCGCTCGGAGGTCGGGACACCGCCGAGAGCTCACACGGGGCGGGCAGTCCAATTGCGGATTGGCCCACAGGAGTGTCATGAGGATGCGATCCACCCGACGTCGACAAGTGCGCGGCGCGATTCTGCTGGCGATTGCCTCGATCGGCGTCGTCTCTGCCCTACATCAACCCGATGCCGATGCGGCCGGCAATGGCCGCGACGGCAAGTTCGTGCCCGAGAACGGCGCGTACTTCGGGCTCTGGATGCGCCGAGGCGAACACACCCAGGCGAACATCCAGAAGAACATCACGACCCGAGAGACCCAGCTCGGACGCAAGCTCGACATCGACCACCACTACTACCAGTGGAACTCCACGTTCCCGGGGTGGCGTGAGCCGTGGGACATCGCCAACGGCCGGATCCCGATGATCAGCTGGGCCGCGGTCAACACGCTCGACGTGAACAACGGCTCCTACGACGCCCACATCCGAGCCCGGGCCCAGGGATTGCGGGCGCTCGGCAAACCGGTCTTTCTCGAGTGGTTCTGGGAGCCCGAGCAGAAGGACAAGACGTACCTGACGAACGGGTACACCAACTACCACGTCGCCTGGCGCCGGATTCACAACATCTTCCAGCAAGAAGGCGCGGCGAATGTTGCCTTCGTGTGGTGTCCGACGTCGTGGGGCTTCTACACCGGCGAGGCGCAGAAGTTCTATCCCGGTGATGCCTACGTCGACTGGGTGTGCTCCGACGGCTACAACTGGGCCCCGGGCAAGCCGGGTTCCAAGTGGGAGGACTGGGAGAAGATCTTCCGTCCGACGCACGACTTCGCGGTCGCGCACAACAAGCCGATGATGGCCGGTGAGATCGGGCTCATGGAGGGCACCACCGGGCAGAAGGCGGCGTGGTTCGACCAGGCCCGCAGCCAGATCAAGTCGTCGTTCCCGAACCTCGCGGCGTTCGTCTACTACGACGAAGACCGAACGATGTATGCCGGCGAGTACAACTGGGAGGTCGACTCCTCGACGTCGTCGTTGAACGCATGGATCGGGATCGGTCGCGACCCGTACTTCAACAAGAACTACGTGCCGCCGACGTCGACGACCGTGTCCCCGACGACCGGATCGCCGACCACCGCGACGCCGACCACGGTGACTCCGACGACGGCCCCGCCGACGACAGTGACGCCGACCACCCAGCCCCCGACCACCACGACGCCACCGCCGCCGCCGCCCGGTTCGACGTTCAGTGCGAACTTCGACACCGGCTCGCTCGGCGACTGGACGCAGAGCGCCAAGGCGACGATCAGCGGGAGTTCGCCGCAGGCAGGCGCCGGGTGCGTCGTGCTCTCGACGACGTCGGGTGGCGCGTTCCTCGCCAAGCAGCTGCCCAGCCCGAAGGGCGGCGTGACGGTCGACGTGTGGTTGAAGGTCCAGGTCCGCCCGAATCTGGGGACCTCGGTCATTCTCTTGCGGGACGCCAACGGCAACGCGATCGCGAGTGTCAACCTCCGCAAGAACGGCGAGTTGTTGTTGCGGGATGCGACGAGCGGCGCGATCGCGTACTCGGGTGTCATCATCCCGAACGGGTCGTGGCAGCACCTGGTGCTGTTCTACAACGCGACCGCCGGCAGCGCCACGGTGGCGCTCAACGGAGGCGCGGTCCCCGGCCTCACCGTGAGCGGTGCGGGGTGGTCAGCCCCGAACATCGGTCGCTTCGAACTCGGCGACATGGGCGGAAAGAACGACGGCAAGAGTTTCACGATGGCGTTCGACTCCCTGAACGTGATCTGAGTGATCTGACGGTCGCCGGGCGAATCGGCCCGACGGAGTCGGACTTCGCAGACGCTGCCCCGCCCATTCGGGCGGGGCAGCTTGCGGTGGTCGACGATCACGCGCCGCGCGAAGCCTGGATTTCGAGCGTCGCGAGTCGATGAAGTTTTCGCGCGCATCCAGCGCCGACGGACACAGTGCGGGTTCTCGCCGGTACTGTCGCCCGTTCGCGAGGAGCTTCTGTGGAACTGACAACAGCTGATTATGTGGCGATTCTCCGCCGACGCGCCGCGGTCGTCGTGGCCGTCCTTGCCCTGACCGTGTTGGCGATCGCGTCGCTGTCCGTGAGTTCGGCGTCGACCTACAGCGCTACCACCGAGGTGTTCGTGACGCCGATCATCGAGCCCGTGTCGAATACGCCGCAGGTGGCCAAGCGCGACACCCTCGTGAACCTCGGTACCGAGCAACGGCTCGCGACCTCGCTCGCCGTCGCCGAACAGGTGCGCACGAATCTCGCGATCGACGACGTGAGCGCTCGAGCGTTGCGGTCGAAGGTCTTCGCCGCGCAGATTCCCGAGACCGAGTTGCTGCGGATCTCCTACAGCGACGACGAACCCGAAATCGCCAAGGAACGGTCGAAGGCGTGGGCGCAGACCTACCTCGCGTTGCGCCAGGAACGTGCCGCGGCGAGCCGGAGAACGGTCACCGACGACCTCGAGGACGACATCGACGCGGCCGTCGAAGCGATCGCCGTCCTGAACGCCACGATCGCCGAGACCGAGCCCGGAACTCCGGAGCGTTTCAACGCCGACGCCCAGCGCGAGGCGAAGGTGAGCGAACTGCAGATTCTCCAGGACAACTTGGTGAAGGTGAAGACCTCATCGCTCGACCCCGGTCAGATCGTGACCGAACCCCAGAACGCGGCCGAGCAACAGACGTTCGGGAAGAAAGAGCTCGCAGTACTCCTCGTCGTCGGGATCACCGCCGCGATCGCGTTGGCCATCGCCGTCGAACGCCTCGACCGACGCGTCCGCGGCGTCGCCGACCTCGCAGGTACCGGTGTCCGTGTCCTCGGCACGCTGTCGCGCACTCGGGCCGACGCCGATGCGGCCAACCGGCTCCGCAACGTGCTCGTGCACGGCGAGACGACACCCAAGCGGATCGTGGTGAGCGGCGACGACGACTCCGCGACTGCGATCGTCGGTACGCAGCTCGCTCGCGCGTTCGCGAGCGCGGGCACGTCGACCTTGGTCGTCGGGTCGAACCCCGTCGCGGGTGACGTCGAAAAGGCCTTCGGCGTCGGCGCGGCTCCCGGGGTCAGTGACGTCGTCGTCGGCGACGCGACGTTGGCCGATGCCATCTCGGCCGTGGGCGGTTCGGGATCCTTGTCGGTCTTGCCGAGCGGGAGCGCGAACTCGTGGCGCCCGGGACTGCTGGCGCGTCCGGCCGCGATGCGAGCGCTCGACGACGCCGCGCAGTCGTTCGACGTGGTGATCATCGTCGCGCCATCGGTCTTGTCGAGTTCGAACGCGCTCGACGTCTCCGCCGACGCGGATGCAGTGTTGCTCGTCGTCGGGCATCGTGGCGCGAACGCCGATCGAGTCACGACCGCCGTTTCGGAGTTCGCACGCTCGGGCTCCGACACGACCGGCGCCGTGCTCGTCTCCCGGAAGTAACCCGTGACGGCCAGCGATCGCCCGCTGCGGGTGTTGTTCGTGTGCTCTTCCGGCGGACACCTCGCGCAACTCGTCCGACTCCGCGCGTGGTACGAGAACCACGAACGCCATTGGGTCACCTTCGACAAACCCGACGCCGTCTCGGTCTTGCGGGACGAGTCGGTGACGTGGGCACATCATCCGACGACCCGCAACCTCAAGAACCTCGTCCGGAACTTCTGGCTGGCCCGTACGGTGATGCGATCGTTCGCGCCCGACGTCGTCGTGTCGAGTGGTGCGGGAGTTGCGCTGCCGTTCTTCGTCATCGCACGCCGCCGCCGGGTGTCGACCGTCTATCTCGAGGTCTACGACCGGATCGACAGTCGAACGCTCACCGGACGCCTGTGTGGTCCGTTCACGGACCTGTTCTTGCTCCAGTGGCCCGAACAGCGCGCGCTGTATCCGAACGGCGTCTTCGTGGGAGCGATCTACTGACATGGGCCTCGATGCGACCCCGTCCCGACGTCCGTTCGTCTTCGTCACGGTCGGGACCGACCACCACCCGTTCGACCGAGTCGTCGAGTGGAGCGATCGACTCGCCGCCCGGGGACTCGATGTCGTGGTGCAGTACGGCACGTCGCGGCCGCCGACCGTCGCCTCCGGCCGCGACTACTTGCCGATCGACGAACTCGAATCGCTGATGCGCGACGCTGCGGCGGTCGTGTCGCACGGTGGTCCGGCGACGATCATGCAGGTGCGCGACCTCGGAGTCGTGCCCATCGTCGTCGCGCGCGACCCCGCTCATGGTGAGCACGTCGATGGCCACCAGATGCGATTCGCCGACCGCTTGAGCTCGATCGGGTCGATCATCGCGGTCCAGGATTTCGCCGACTTCGAAACCACCATCGACGCGGCAATGCGCGAACCGGCGACGATGCGCGCCGACGCGCAGTCGGATCGGACGGACGCGGTCGTCGCGACCATCGGCGACCTGATCGAGACGTTGGTGGCGACCCGTCGAGGTGGGCGATGACCGAGGTGTCGTCGTCCGGGTCTCGAGTCACCGTGCTCTACGTCGCGGGGGTCGGCCGCAGTGGCAGCACACTGCTCGAGTCGTTGCTCGGGTCGCTTCCGAACTGGCTGGACGTGGGCGAGACGATGCACCTGCCCGAACGAGGACTGCGCGACGACCAACGCTGCGGCTGTGGGGAAGCGTTCTCGCAGTGCGCCTTCTGGCGAGCGGTCGGGACTCGTGCGTTCGGCGGATGGGCGAGCGTCGACGTCGACCGGTGGCTCGGCCTCGCTGACCGCGTCGATCGCAATCGCAATCTGCCACTCCTGCTTCGCCCAACCCTGTCGCGTCGGTTCGAGGCCGAGCACCGCGAACTCGTGGATCGTTGTGGATCGGTCGTCGTCGCTGCGGCTCGCGAGGCGGGTGCTGACGTCGTGGTCGAGTCGAGCAAGCATCCCTCGTTCGGCCTCGTCCTCGGCGCGCATCCCGAACTCGACGTTCGCGTCGTGCACGTCGTGCGGGACAGTCGTGGCGTGGCGTACTCGTGGACCAAGCAGATTCGTCGGCCTGAGATCGTCGATCGGGTCGAGTTCATGCCGACGTATCCGCCGGCGCAAATCGCGGGTCGCTGGTTCGCATGGAACGGTGCGCTGAGCGCGCTCGCATCGAAGACGCGACGTCCGACCTTGCGGGTTCGCTACGAGGATTTCGTCCGATCGCCCGAGACGGTCGTGCGAACGATTGCCGAGTTCGCCGGAACTGACGTCGGCGACGACGCGATCGCCGCGCTGTTGACGAACGGTCCAACCCGCTTCCAGCATTCGGTCGCGGGCAACCCGCTTCGGTTTGCCGATGGCCCCGTCGACCTTCGCGTCGACGACCAGTGGCGACGCGAGCTCCCCGCGCGACAGCGGCGGATCGTGACGACCTTGACGGCGCCGTTATTGCGGTTCTACGGATATCGGTTACGCGGCGGTGTCGTGTGAGCGCTCTGCCGGCCGTGACGACGGTCATCTGCACGCACAACCGTCCCCAGCTCGTCCGGGTGGCGATCGACGCCGCGATGGATCAGCGCTACGACGGCGACCTCGAAGTGATCGTCGTGTTCGATCGCACCGAACCCGATCGGACCCTCGAGCGCGAGTCGCCCGGTCGACGTGTTCGGGTCATCGCGAACGACCGGACGGGCGGTCTCGCCGGTGCCCGCAACGCGGGGGCGGCGCGCGCGACCGGTGACGTGATCGCGTTCTGCGACGACGACGACGCGTGGCTTCCCGGCAAGATCGCAGCCCAGGTATCGCGATTCGACGACCCCGATGTCGGCGTCGTGACCTCGGCGATTCTCGTCGCGTTCGGCGATCGGATCATCCCGCGGGTGCCCGAGCTCGACGAGATCACCCACGCCGACCTGTTGGCCGATCGAGTGTTCGCGGCTCACCCCTCGACGGTCGTGGTCCGCCGATCCGTCTGGGACGAACTCGGCGGCATCGACGAGGCGATTCCAGGGAGCTACGGCGAGGACTATGACTGGATCCTTCGCGCCGCGAAGGTCACTCGCATCGCGGTCGTGCCGACGCCGCTCGTGCGGGTCTTGTGGGGTGCGACGTCGATGTTCAACGATCGCTGGCAGATGCAGGTCGACGCGTTCGAATACCTGCTCGCCAAGCATCGCGAGTTCGAGTCCGTTCCGGGCGGCAAGGCGAGGATCCTGGGCCAGCTCGCGTTTGCGCGCGCCGGTGCGGGCGACCACCGCGGCGCCCGCCGCGCTGCGACGCAAGCCTTCCGCCTCAATCCGAAGGAGAAGCGGGCGTATCTCTCGATGCTCGCCGGCTGCCACGTCGTGGGCTCGGTGCGGATCCTGCGAACGTTGAATCGATTCGGCCGAGGATTCTGATGAGCGCGACGGTGCTCGCCCAACTTTCGACCCCGCCGCGCGCCTCGCTGCGTCGCGGCAGTTGGATGCGTCCGTGGTGGCCGGTCGACGCGTTGCTCGTGTTCTTTCCGCTGTGGTTCGTGCTCGGACTGTCGGGCATCATCTTCCCGATCCTGGCGGTTCCGCTCGCGGTCAAGCTGTTCATGATGCCCAAGGTGCGGATTCCACGCGGCGCCGGTTGGTACGTCGCGTTTCTCGGATGGGTGTTGCTGTCGGGCGTGAACCTTCCGAAGGTCATGAACCTCTTGTTCTTCGGATGGCGGTTCGTGACCTACGTGTCGGCGTTCGTGTTCCTGCTCGCGATCTACAACGCGCCCGAAGAGGAACTTTCGACCGAGCGAGTCACCCGTAACCTGTCGTTGCTCTGGGTGTACACGATCGCCGGGGGATTCCTCGCGATCTCCTTCCCGTACTTCAGCTTTTCGTCGCCGATGGAGTCGATCCTGCCCGGGGTCTTCACGACGAACGGGTTCATCGAGCTGTTCGTTCACCCCCAGCTCGCCGACGTGCAGGAGGTGCTGGGCAACGTTCCTCGTCCGGCGGCGCCGTTCGTTTACACGAACAACTGGGGGAGCAGCATCACGCTGCTGCTGCCGTTCGTGTTGCTACGCGCTCACATCATCGCGACGCCGGCCATCCGTCGGACGGTGGTCGTCCTCGGCGCACTCGCGCTCGTGCCGTTCGTGTACTCCCTCAATCGTTCGGCATGGTCGACGCTCGCGGTGATGGCCGTTGTCGCGGTGCTCACAGCTTCGCCCCGCGCTCGATCGCGCGCGATCCTGTCGGTGGTCGGGGCCGTACTCCTCGTCGGGGTGCTCGTCGTGTACACGCCCCTCGGCGGGGTTGTGACCGATCGGCTCGACAACGGCCACTCCGACAACACCCGGCAGGACCTGATTGCCCAATCGTTCGAGGTGACCAACGAGTCACCGATCATCGGTTACGGGCGACCGCTTCCGAACGTTCGCTTTCCGCTCCGATCCGACATCGGGACGCAAGGATTTCTCTGGACCTTGATGGTGTGCCAGGGCTACGTCGGTGTGGCGATCTTCGGCGCGTGGTTGCTCAGCGCGATGATCAAGAGCTGGTGGGGTCGACGACGCGCCGAGGCGCGGTTTGCGCTGTTCGTGCTCGCGGGCTTCTTGTTGCAGCTGCCGTTCTACGACATGATCCCATATCAACTGCACTTCATCGCCTTCGCGATCGCGCTCGAACGGCGCGGTGCCCGCGACTCGGCCCGATCCGGTATCGCATCGCGAGCGCCCGCGTGAGCGTCGATATCGGCGGGCTCGACCTCGTCGCCCGAACGCTGTTCGATCCGCCCGGACCCGACCGGCGTTACCTGTTGCTACGGGGCCGGCTCAAGGTCTCGGCCTTCCTGCCGGCCGACGCGCCGACGGCTGCCGCGAGATCCTTGCTGCGGCGGACCGACGAGACGCGGATGATTCCGCTGGTCGGACGTGCCGTGCTCGCCACGGGGCTTCGATCTCGCCTCCTGCCCTTGGCAATCCGTGAGCGAGCGACGTTGCCCGGGGTCGGCGACGCGAGCCTTGCCCGCGCGATCGCGGACCTGCTGGGGCTCGAGGACCTGATCGTCGCCGGCGCGCTCGGGCCGGTTCGGCCGAACCTCAAACCCGTGCTCCAGATCTTCGGACCCGACGGCGGCACCGTCGCGTTCGTCAAGGTCGGATGGAACGACCTGACCCGCGAACTCGTCGAGCACGAGCATGCAACGCTGGCCTCGATCACGGCGCGTGATCCGCTCCGACTCCCGCGTGCCCTCGGGTTGCTGCGACACGGCGAGAGCTGCGCCCTCGTGCTCTCGCCCCTTCCGCTGTGGCGGCTGGGCCGCCGACCGAGGTCTTGGCCCGATGCTCGAACTGTCCGGACGATCGCCGAATCGGCCGGGCCGATCCGCCACGAGTTGCTCTCGACGTCGACGTACTGGAACGAACTGTCGGATCTGGCCGACGATCACGCATTGCCGCACCGCGAGTCGTTCGTCCGCGGACTCGACATCGTCGCGGCAGGTCTCGCCGAGGCTCCGATCCGATTCGGAGCGAGCCACGGTGACTTCTCGCCGTGGAACACCTTGCGATCACGCGGCACGATCGCCGTGTGGGACTGGGAGCGCTTCCGAGCCGACGCGCCCGTCGGACTCGATCTCGTGCACTATGTGACGCAGATGCGGGCGCGGCGACCGATCGACGCAATGCCCGAAGTCGCGGCGGGAGACTTTGCCGACGTGGTCCCCGGGCTGACCGCACTCGGTGTCGACGCGCGCGGCATCGACGCGTTCGTGACGATGTACTACCTCGACCTGTTGGCCCGATACGTTCGCGACTCGCGTCGCGCCGACGTCCCCGCGGTCTCGGAGATGAGCGCCGCGATCGACCGAGCGCTGATGGCACGCCTGGCGCGTGCCGATGCGAGGATGCGACGATGAGCGGGACCGGCAAGACCTTGAAGTCGAGGGTGTGGCAAGCCGCCCAGCCTCTCGCGATCGCGGCGGGTCGGTGGAACGCCGAGACTCGGGTGCTTCCCGACTTTCTGATCGTCGGCGCGCAGCGCGCCGGGACGACCTCGTTGCACGAATGGTTGGCGCGACATCCCGCGGTTCGCTTTCCTCGACTCGGGAAGGGGGTGCACTACTTCGACACGGCGTCGCAACACTCGCCGAGCTGGTACCGAGCCCATTTTCCAAGGCGAGCCGCGATCGTGAACTGTCGCGACGAGTTCGGTCCGACCGCCGTCGGTGAAGCCAGCCCCTACTACTTGTTCCACCCGGCCGTCCCCGGGCGCGTGCATGCCCTCCTGCCGGATGTGCGATACATCGCCATCTTGCGTGACCCCGTGTCGCGAGCGTGGTCGCACTATCAGCACGAAGTTCGTCGCGGGCACGAGACGCGCGATTTCGTCACCGCGCTGACGCAAGAGTCCGACGCGTTGGGCGCGGTGACGGCCCACGACCTCGAACGACCTGGGTTCGTTTCCTACGAACACCAACATCACTCGTACCTGTCGCGGGGTCGATACGCCGAACAGCTCGAACGTTGGTTCTCGATCGTCGGGCGCGAACGCGGGCTCGTGCTCGTCAACCATGAGCTCTTCGCCGCCGACGGGTCCGGTGGCCGCGCCGTACTCGATCTGCTCGGACTCGAACCCCGGGATCTCGGGTCGTTTCCTCGCGAGAACGCGACGACGGGCGGGCCGATGCCCGAGGAAGCTCGCGCCCGGCTCGACGAGCACTTCGTCGACGAGGCCGATCGGGTGTCGGAGTTGCTGGGTCGACCCGTGCGGTGGAAGGCGTGAGCGGAGGATCGGGCGCGGCCCACAAACTCGCTCGTTCGGGCGCCTTGAACTTCGTCGGGCTCGTCTACTACGGGTTGGCGAATCTCGCGCTCGTCTGGGTCGTGTCGAGCCAGATCGGTCCCGGACGCGCCGGCGAGGTGCTCACGACGATCGCCGTGTTCAACATCGTGCAGCGCGCGGTGCTGATCGGCGCCGACATCGGCCTCGTCCGCACGATCTCGAACTGGCTCGCGATCGGCCGGCGCCGCGACGTGGAACGACTGTGGGTTCCCGTCGGACTGCCCTTGCTCACGTGCAGCCTGATCGCGGCCGCGGTGATGTGGCGTTGGGCCGAACCGCTCGCGCGCCTCGTCGGCGACCGAGACGCCGCGCTCACCGCACAGCTGCGCGCCGTCGCGCCGATTCTGCCGTGCGCCGTTGCGTATCAGGCGTTGGAAGCCGCCTCTCGGGGATTCGGCACGTTCGTTCCGTCGTTCGTCGTCGAGAAGGTCGGCAAGGTCACGTTGCAGCTCGGCTTGGTCACGACGGCTGCCGTGCTCGACGCCCGGCCACGGTATGTCGCACTCGCGTGGGCGGCGCCGTTCGTGTTGGGTTCCCTGGTGATGTTGATCTGGGTGCGTCGCTTGCAGCACAACCCACCTGAGCCGCCGCCCGACGTGGCGACGCAACAGTCACGGGGGGTTCGGGTTGCGTCACGGGAGTTCTGGCGCTTCTCCGCGGCGCGGGCACCGGCGGGGCTGTTCCAGTCGGCGCAGCTGTGGAGTGACTCGGTGCTCGTCGGTGCATTGGCGGCCGGCGGAACGATCTCGGCGGGCATCTACGCAGCCGGCACGCGTTTCTTGATCGTGGCGAGTTTCGTGCAACTCGCGATTGGCCAGGCGCTGCAACCGCTCGTCAGTGCGGCCTTGGCGCGCCACGACGACCGCACATCGCGCGAGGTGTTCCAAGCCGCGACCGGTTGGACGATCCTGTTCACGTGGCCGGTGCTCATCGGGATCATCGGGTTCGCGCCCGCGCTGTTGCGGATCTACGGCGACGAGTACGACGCGGCCGCGGCCTCCCTCGTCATCCTCGGCTTCGCCTGGATGGTCGCAACCGGTTGCGGGCCGGTCGACAACGTATTGCTGATGTCGGGCCGCAGCATTCTGACGACCATCAACTCCGGCATCGCCGTTGCGTTGAACATCGGATTGTCGTTCTTGTTGATCCCCGACCACGGGATGTTGGGCGCGGCGATCGCATGGGGGGCCAGCCTCGTGTTCAACAACGTCACGCCGCTGTTGCAGGTCCGGCACTTCTTGGGTCTCGTACCGTGGGGGAACGCGGCTCGACGAGCGTTGGTCCCGGTGGCCGCCTATGCGGCCAGCATCGGGGCGGCGCGGCTGGTGTTCGGACAGTCGTTGGTCGGTGCGACGCTCGGCGCGATCCTCGGGTTGACGGTATTCGCGGTGTTGGTCGGACGTGACCGAGCGGCGCTCGAGATCTCGACGTTGGCGAGTGGATTACGCCGACGCAACGGACGAACCCGCATGGCTACCGTCGACAGTGCCCAACCAATGTGATCATGCGGCGCTGTACAACACCCGTGCCGATCCGGTCCGGTCGTAGTGCTCGACCACGATCGTGTGCGAGCCTGCCGTCATCGCGTACGACGTGCTGTACGAGGTCGGCAGGTGATCCGACCAACCGTTCAGGATCAACACGCCGTCGATCCACAGTCGAATCCCGTCGTCGCCCCGGATCGTGAACGTGTAGGCACGGGCCTGGAACGTGTCGGTCCTCGTGTAACGAACCGAGAAGTTGTCGGTCGGGACGCCGGAGTTCGGCGGTGCCGCTGACCACGTCTCGTTGATCGTCCCATCGCAGGCGGTCGTCGTCGGGTTTCCCGACAGCGTCGGATTCGCGTAGAACTCGACTCGGAACTGCGTTGTGGCGCACGCTGGATTGGGAACGGGTCCGTGTTGCAGGCGCGCGACCGCACGTCCTCGACGCTCGTAGTACTCCATCGTGACGGTGTGATGACCGGCAGTGAGATTGGTCGTGTACGAGTACGTCGCCGAGGTCGTCTGATCGTGCCACTGATCGATGACCAGCGCGCCGTCGATCAGGAGGCGGACGCCGTCGGAAGCGCTGACCCAGAAGGTGTGGGGCCCGGCGGGATAGGTCTCGGTTCCGGTCCAGCGAACCGAGTAGTTGTCGGTGAGTCCTCCGACCTGGGTTGGTCCGCCCCACACCCAGTCATAGGTCGGGCGCCCCGATTCGCACCGGGTCACCGGAGTTCCGGTGAGGGTGCGGTTCGCGAAGTATTGCGCCTGATACGAACCAACGCCACAACCAGCCGAATCGAACGTGGCATGGAGCGTCGCGTTCGATGCGGGCGCCGTGATCGAGTGCGTGCGCGCGCCGCCGTCGGACCAGGACGAGAAGGTGTAGTCGATTCCTTCCGCGGTCTGGGGTGACGCGGCGCCGATCGAGACCGCTGAACCCACGATGACGCGGTGTGTGACCGGAGTGGGGCTTGCGGTGGCGCCGACCGCGACCTCGAGTCCGGGCGGCGAGGACGTGAACAACAGATCGACGGTGCGAGGGTCGAGGCGGCGGCTCACGGTCGTCGCCAGACCTCCCGCATCGGTCGCCGTCAAGCGCAACTCGAGGTGCGACGGATACTCGTGGTCGGGCGCAGGGAAGCTGCTCGCGGCAGTGCCCGGCCAGATCCCGAATTGGTGCTCGTGGCAGTTCGACGGGCAGTGCTGCATGATCAGCTCCCACGTCAACGCCGACGAGTCGAGGGTGCCTTGCTCGGCATCGGTCGCGGTCCCGCTGAAGTTGATGACATCACCGACGGCCCACAGGTTGGTCGGGTTCGGCGTGACGATGTTCGGAATCGGTGGGGTGTTCCCCGGTGACACGTGCACGGTGTCGGTACTCGACGCGCCGCGAGAATCTGTGACGCGCAGCCCGACGTCGATCGGCCCGGCGACCGAGTAGGTACGGCTCGCGGTCGCTCCAGTCGCGTCGTCGAATGCCCCATCGGCGTCGAGGTCCCACGCGTACGACAACGGGACGTCGCCGTCGGGGTCGGAGGAGCCGGACGCGCTGAACGACACCGCGAGCGGTAACGGACCGCTGCTGGGCGTCGCGCTGGCGTTGGCGATCGGCGGGGTGTTGCCCGAGTAGCTGATGCGGTGCATCGTGCCGCCCTCGATGTCGAGGTAGTACAGGTTCCCGTCGGGTCCGACCTGCAACCACGTCGGGCCGACAGCACCGGACTCGAACGCGACGCGCGCGGCCGGGTTGGGGACCCCGTTGACGTCGGTCGGCATCGCCCAGATGCAGCCTCGGCTGTAGTCCGCGAAGAACAGCGCGTCGCGATAGGGCGCAGGCCAACTCGGGTTCGTCGCGAAGGCGACGCCCGTCGTCGAACTCGACCCGACCGGACAGCCATCGCCCGCCACGACCGGGTCGCTGTGACGATAGGTGTACAGCGGTGCAACGACCGCGCCGGCCCCTTGCGCGTAGAGGTTCTCGCACGAATTCAGGTCGGCGGCGTCGTAGGCAGGTTGGCGGGCGGCGCCCTCGTAACACGGCCAGCCGAAGTTCTCGGCCACGCCGCCCGTTCCGGCGGGAACGCGGTTGATCTCCTCCCAGGTCTGCCACCCGACATCGCCCGCGTAGATCTCGCCGGTTCCGGGCCGGAACGCGAACCGCAACGGATTCCGCAACCCGTAGGCCCAGATTCGTCGGCGATTCGGATCGGTGTTGTTGATCATCGGGTTACCGGGCGCGCCCTCGCCGGTGTCGGGGTCGACGCGGATGATCGATCCCGAGAGGCTGGCCGGATCGGTGCTGACGCGACGAGCCGACTGGGCTCGCAACGCGCCGCCCTGCGCCGTCGGGATCGTGAGGTTCGTACCCGCGGCCGCGGGCGGATCGCCGCAGACGTTCTGGGTCTGTCCATAGTCGATCGCGAGGTAGCCCGCACCGTCGCCGCCGCTCGCGTACAGATATCCATCGGGCCCGAACTGCAAGGATCCGATCGTGTGGGTCGAGAACTGGATGCACCAGTCGTTGATCAGCACCTGCTCGCCACCCACGACCGTGTTCCCGCTCAGCGTCAGCTTCGACAGCCGGGCGCTCGCGATGCAGCCACCGGTGTTGATGCCGGGTGGGTCGGGGCAGTTGTCCCACTTCTTCGGCGGAACGCCCCACCGGGGTGCGGTGCCCCCGATGGCCGCGTCGTAGGTGTACAGCAGGTAGAGGTAGGGGCGAGCCGGGAACTGTGGGTCGAGCGCCATGCCGAGCAGACCCCGGTCGTACTGGTTGTAGACGTTCGTCGACAGGTCGACCAGAACGGTCGGCGTGGTGTCGGCGAGGCTGTCGTAGACCTTGACCGTGCCGGTGCGATCGCCCATGAAGACCCGGCCGTCAGGGGCGAGCGCCGCCGCGCCCGGAAAGTCGAGGCCCGACATCACGACGGTGTCGGAGAAACCCGATGGCAGGCTCGCCTCCGCGTCCGCGGGCATCGAGAGCCCGAGTGACGTGATGGATCCGACCGCGATGACCCACGCGCTCGACCAGCGCAGTGCCCGCCTCGACATTGTTCCCCCTGTGGTCCCACCCCGTCCTCGGATCGCCAGCCGCGATCCGAGGCAAACCTGTTCGTTGCGTCAGTGCCTAGGCGACGACCGAACCGATCATTCGGATTCGTCGGTTGTTGCGATCGGTGAAGAGCAGCGCGCCATCGGGCGTGTACGCGACTCCGAACGTGCGGTTGATGAACGCGTAGATCGCCGCCAGACCGTTGCCGGAGGATCCACCGGTTCCTGCGCCCGTCATCGTCGTGATGACAGTGGAACTCAGGTCGATCGAGCGGATTCGGTTGTTGAAGAAGTCCGAGAACACCAGGTGTGTGCCGTCGGGCGACAGCACCAGATCGCTGGGTTGGTAGATGTCGGCCGATGCTGCCGGGATGCCGTCGCCGTTGTAGCCGGCGATCCCGGTGCCGGCGAGCGTGCTCACCACGTCGTTGGTCACGTCGACGTAGCGGATCCGGTTGTTGCGGTAGTCGGCGATGTAGAGGTTCCCCGCGGCATCGACGATCACCGCATAGGGCTCCCACAACGTGGTTGCGGTCGGCGCGAGTCCGTCGCCGTTGTAGCCGCCGGTGCCGGTACCCACCAACGTGCTGATCACGCCGGTCGCGGCCGTCACCTTGCGGATCTTGTGGTTCGCGCGGTCGGCGATGTACAGGTTCCCGGCCGCGTCGAGGCTGATACCCGCGGGATTGCGCAGACGCGCGCTCGTCGCCGGACCACCATCGCCGTTGGAACCGGACGATCCGGTTCCGGCGACGCCGGTGATCACCCCGGTCGCGGCCGTGACCTTGCGGATCACGTGGTTGTTCGTGTCGGAGATGAACAGGTCGCCGTTGGGCGCGAGTGCCAGGCCTTGCGGGCCTCGGAGCTGCGCTGCCGTCGCGGGACCGCCGTTGCCGAGGTAGCCCGCCGCACCGGTTCCGGCGTAGGTCGTGACCACACCGGTGACGGCGTCGATGCGACGCACCTTGTTGTTGCCGGAGTCGGCGTAGAACACGGTGCCATCGGGTGCGACGACCAGCTTGCTCGGCGTGTTCATCGACGACTGGGTGGCGACGACGTTCTCCGAACCCGAACCGGTGCTGCCGTTGCCGGCGAACACGCTCACCATCGTCTGCCCGCAACTCGTCACCGCGTAGTTCGTCGCCATGTCGAACAGTGCGACCATGGCGATCGACCACGATGACGGCGCCGGGTTCGTTCCCGGGAATCCCATACGGCAGCCCGGGGCAGGATTGCCGTCGATCATCGTGTCGCCGGGTCGGTAGGCGAAGATCGTCGGCTTACCGGTGACGGTTGCCACGACGTCGGCGCTCGCCGTCGGTGTTCCCCACACCGTGCTCTTCGTCGCACCCGCGACATCGATCGGAACGTCGCCCACCAACGTGTTCGCGAGCGGGTGGGTCGGCGCGATGATCGTGATGATCGACGCGTTGACCAAGCCGCGATCGGCTGTGGTCGGTCCGGTCATGTTCATCTGGTCGTAGATCGTGTGCTTCATGACGATCACGGGTTCGTCGACGTCGCGCAACTTCGAGTTCAGCGCGGACGTGATGACCGACGACGACACGACCACCATGCGCTTGCCGTCGGTGTCGGCCGCTTGCACCGTGCTGTCGTCGGCAATCGTGACCGTGTAACCGCGTGCGACGAGTCGGTTGCGAATTGCGCTCTCCGCGACGGTCAGGGTCGCGGGCGTCGGGACGACGAGCATCACGTCGCCGCTGTTCGGCGGCGCCGTCATGGTGTGGGTGATCGACTGACTCGCATCGACCGCGTTGCCGTCGAGGGTGCCCGATGCCGTGAAGGTGACCCGCGGCTGTTGACCGAACAAGCCCGTGATCGGTGCGGTGAAGTTGCAGGTATAGATCGCGTTCGGGGCGATCGTCTGCGGTGCCGCGCACGTTCCGACGCCGTTCAAGTCGCCGAAGTAGTCGGTGACGAGCCCCGACAGTTGCACCGGGTCGTGGAGGTTCAGGTTCATGACGGCGATCGAGAACTGCACGTCCGCTCCGGGTACCGGAACCTGCGACATCGTGCCGACCGCTCGGAGTCGCAACCACGACGCGGGCGCGTCGACGATCTCGACGCCCGAGCGGTCGCTGCCGCTGACCGGCGAACCGTTGGCCGTCCCGGTCGCGGTGACCGTCGACGTCACGATCGTGCCCGCGACGGTTCCGGCGATGTTCTCGGGTGCCGAGCACGAATAGGTCGCGCCGGGGGAGATGGTCTGCGGGAGGCTGCAGGTGCCCTGACCGTTCAGGTTACCGAGCGACGTGTCGGTGAGGCTCGTGAGGTTCACCGATCGGTCGCTGAACGTGTTCTTGACCCACACGGTCTGGCTGACCGGCTCGCCGGGTTCGACGACGAAGAACGGGTAGCCGTACTTGCGAACCGAGAGCCCCGGCTGCGGCGCCGCGAACCAGGCGAAGCCGCCGTGTTGCACACCACCGAACAACTGGCCGTCGTGACCCGCGAGCAGACCGATCGGCGTGGATTCCAAGGTGAGGACACCGCGGAATCCGTTGGTGCTCGGGTTCCACGACAACGCGCTGCCATCGGCCGGGCTGAGCGCGGCGATCTGGAAGCGATCCTCGGCATCGAGTTCGGTTTCGAGGAACCGGAAGTGACCGCCGATGTACACGGCGTCGGTGGTGTACGCGACCGACTCGATCGTGTCGCCGATCTTCTTGTACCACTCGGCGGTCGTGCCGGGACCACCCGCAATCGGGA
>SXGT01394035.1_pt1 | contig 57767 bp, 50 predicted proteins | sample 3176221 | NCBI WGS metagenome assembly SXGT01 (sample SAMN11356862, study PRJNA531348) | freshwater metagenome | isolation source: freshwater sample F1-120 | place: China: Fuxian Lake, Yuxi | collected 2017-12-25 | reverse complement strand
TTCAATGAAGGTGACGTCGGCGTACTTCTCGGCCAACTCGATCCGCAGCAAAGGGTTGCGCGAAAACGATCGAGCGGCGACGGCAATGCGGGTCATCTGGTCAGTCCTCCAAGGTGCCGGTGGATCGCGTCCTGCCACGTCAGCATGGCATACCCGGCGGCAGCAAGCTGGTGGATTCTGTTCAAACCTGAGCTCCCTGCTTCGTTCCGGAGAGTAGGCGCCTGCGACCAGCAGCACGCGTGGTCAAGGGGTCATGCGTGGTCGACCCAACGATTCGCTAGGTGGAAACGGTGCTCTTTACGTAGCGACGAAGGTGGAACAGCACCAGGCAAGCCAGTGCCAGGACCACCGGTGCCCCGAGAGAGACCCCGAGTACTAGCAAGGCGTACTCTCGCCTGGTAAACGCTTTAAGAATCGTCACCTGCGGTGGCTCTTCAACCCGATACATCGCCGAGCTGGGTCGAAACGCCACCTGCGAGAACTCGTTGTAGACTTCCTGGAGCTGTTGCGTGGCGTCCTTTGCTTGGGCGATAAAGACCGCGAGCGTTTTCTCGATGTCGCTGCTGGTCGTTGCCGATTCGCCGCGGGGGGCCTTCACCTCGGTCTGGAGGCCGCGGTAATAATCCACGACGGATTGCCTTTGGGCCACTTCGAGGGAAGCCTTAATCACGTCCTGGGTGAGCGCCTGGCGAAACTCGATATTCGTGGCAGAGAGCTCGACGATACCCTCGACGAAGGTCCGATCGATCTGGGGTGTCAACGCCTGGACATCACTCGATCTTTGCGGCTGTCTGTCCGCCGCCCCGCTGATGGCGGTTGGCGTCGACAAAGTTCCCGAGTACTCCCGGAAGGCCTGGCGATATGCCGCAGCCCGGGACTCAGCCACTTGCAAGTGCAGCGTCGAGGTCTTGAGCTGATCATTGATCCAACGTAGTGCATCCACGCCTAAGTAGCGCCCGGCCGTACCGATCAGCGGCTCGAGGCGCGCAGACAGCAAGTCCTCCAAGCGACCCCGGACCTCAGCAAACGAGCTCGAGACCTTTCCGGCGCGCACCAATTCAGCGCCTGGCAGCATCTCGATGTCAATGATGTTCTGGATTACCCGTTCGACGTTCTGTCGCACCAGATCCGCTCGAACGAGGAAGGGGTCCGTGGATGAGTCTGGCTGGGCGAAGACTTCAGGAGACAGGACGGCTGCCCTCATCTTCAGCACGCCCCGTCGTGTCTGCGAATCGGTCGCCCACGTTTGCAACACCTCTGCCAGGGCCTTCAACACAACTGCCTGGGACAGGTTGGCACACTCGGAGGACCTGCTGAACATTAATCGGAACTCATGCGGCAGCCCAATTTTGCGCGCGTCAAACTCGTCCTGCAGGCGCTGACGATCGACGGACGTCAGGCGGCTATCGCTCAACCGCGTCAGAAACTCTGCACTCAAGAACTGAAGGCGTGTAGACGACTCCTGCACCGAAAAACCAGCGCGAAAGGAATCAAGCGTGCAGAATGACTCGAGGCTATTCTTGGCAAATACTTGGTCAACCACTGAAGCGTCGTTGATATCCGAGACCGCAAACGCCAGGCCGTTGGGGTACTTGCCCGTGTCCGACCCTAAAAAAGTAGGATGAAAGCCGATACTAGCGTTCCATACGCTCGGTTGAGTGACGAAAACCAGCGCTCCGAGCAGCACCGCAACCACGCCTGCCACGACGGTGCCCTGCCCGATCAGCCGCCGGTATTGGATCAGCGGCCGGAAGAGGTCGCCGAGCAGTATCTCGTCATTCTTGTCTTGGTTTTCAGGATTAGTCATTGGCTCCACCAGTATTGTTCAACATCCGCATTCGCAGGGCACCTGGACCCGCGCTGACCACTTTGAAATCGCATGCCCAATAAACCGCCAAGGCCGCGTCATTCGCGGGCGCCACTTCGAGTTGAACGTCCCTCATCTGCCATGGCCCGAGCGCCTCGTCCACAAGGCGGGCCGTCGCAGGTTGCGCAAGTCCGAGCCCGCGCGCTTCCGGCGCTCCAACCATCAACCGTCCACATTTGGCGGTGCCGCCCGCCCAATCAGTATTGTACAGCGCAACTTACCCCACCGGCTGCTTCAGCGTCTCGGTTTCCTCGATCACAAACACGAACGCAGCATAATCGCAATGAGCCTCGGATCGAAATCAAACGGGAGTATCTTTTTGACGGGAGCCGGAATGTATGGTGCTATCGCAGCAATGACGGGCGCGACGAGGACGGTGCGGAACCACTGGCGACAAGTTAATGTCATTGGGACACTCTTATGGTGTCATGGTCACTTCGGTAACACAGGTCACGAGAAAATTCTCCAACACGTAATCAACCTCACCAATCATCACATATTCACCCGGAATATCATCGATAGGTCGTATAAAGGGGCTGTCCCCAAGACATAACGCCTGATTGTCAGATCTTGAAACATCAGCGCGAGCGCGAACACGGGCGAACACCACTGGATCAATGACACGCGAGATAGCACGGTGCATCGTAGTTTCTCGAGGCGCCGCGTGGCAATGCGCCGGCTGCGCGCCCGCAGCAGCACTCGGAGACGCGAAGGCTCGATGCGCTTATGATCTCCCCCATGCCTACACGATCTGCGCTTCGCTCCCGAACATGGCTGGTCGTCGTCGTATTCCTGGCCCTGGCGCCCTTGGCGGCGCTGGCCCAGCGCGGTGACGCCGACGCCACGCTCGCGCGAATCCGCGCCGAAGGTCTGGAGCGATCGGCGGCCCTGTCACTGTTTCTGACTCTGACCGACGAGATCGGCGCCAGGCTCACAGGTTCGCCGGCCCACGTCCGCTCCGCGAACTGGGCCCGTGACCGCTTCGCGCAGTGGGGTCTCACAAACGCGCAGCTTGAACCCTTCGAATTCGGTGCAGGATGGGAGCTCTTGCACGTGTCCGCGGCGATGACCCAACCGCGATACTTCCCGCTCATCGCCTATCCCGACGCCTGGTCCTCGTCAACGGCCGGGATGCTGAGTGGCCATGCCGTCTACATCGGCGACAAGACACTGGAACAGGTCACGGCGATGGGCCAGCAGCTCAAGGGCAGGATCATCCTCACACACCCGCCTGTCACCGCTTTTGTCGAACGCGACCGGCCACAGCCAGGGCTGGCCGACGCGCCGGTAGCGACCGGGAACCCTCCCCTGCCCCAGGCTCGCGCTCCGATCCCGGCGCGGGCACTCGCGACGCTCCTGCAGCAGGTCGGCGCCGGCGTCACGATTCGGCCAAGCACCTACACCGATGGCACCGTCGGCGTGCTCGGCAGCCGGACCACACCTCGTGACGCCGTGCCCGCGATCGTCGTCGCCACCGAGCAATACAACATGATGGCCCGGCTCGCGGTGTCGGGCCAGCCGGTCGTGATGACGGTCGAGTCGCGCACGCGCCATCACGAGACCGACCGCAACAGCTACAACGTGATCGCGGAGATCGCGGGGACCGACCCGGCCGTTCGCGACGAATACGTGCTCATCGGCGCGCACCTGGACTCCTGGCACGCGGCCAACGGCGCCACCGACAACGCTGACGGCGTGGTGGCCGTCATGGAGGCCATGCGGATACTCCGGGCGATTGGCGCCGCGCCGCGCCGGACAATCAAGGTGGCGCTCTGGAGCGGCGAGGAACAGGGGCTTCTTGGCGCCCGCGCCTATATCGAGCAGCACCTTGCGACGCCCGAAGCCCAGGCAAAACTCCAGGTGTATCTGAACGACGATCCAGGCAGCGGGCGTACGTTGGGCTTCTATATGGAAAAGAACGAGGCGGCCAAGCAGTTCTTCGACGGCTGGCTTGCACCACTTCGCGACCTGGGCGCCACGATCAACGTGGTCGAAGGCATCGGCTCGACCGACCACGTGCCCTTCGTGGAGGCCGGGATGCCGGCGTTCAACGCGATCAAGGACTTCGAGGGGTACGACGTACGGACGCGTCATACCAACGCGGATTTTCCGGAACGGATGAGTGAAAACGAACTCAAGCAGCAAGCGGTGGTGATGGCGACCTTCGCGTGGCAGGCGGCGATGCTGGATAAGCGTATCCCCCGCGCTGCGAGGACGCCCACGACGGATCACACCGAGGCGCGGAGGCGCTGAGGTTTTCTGGGCTACGGCGGATCACACGGAAAATCTAGAGACCCGCAGGCACAGAAGGCAACGCCCCTACTCCGCGGTAGTCGGGCCGATGGTAGACGCTGGTTCCTGGCGCCGCGAGCCGCTGGGTGTCCATCTCCGTGAAGTGGACACCCGGCGTCTGCGGGGTCGGTTCGTTACCGGCAGGTGAAGCTGGGGCCCGAGGCGGTGTAGCCGATCGGATTCTGATCGGCGTCCACGAAGATTTTCATCACACCATCAACTTCGAAGGATGGCCCGCCGCCGAGAGCGGTCACTCGGGCTTGAGGAACAGTCCGATCTACGATCCTCGAGCTACGGTCCGGCTCGCCTAGCGCCGCACGGGTTGGCGCAACCAACCTTCGCGCGCACCGACTTGACGTGCCACTCCGGTAGACGCCAGGGCCCGAATCGAGCTGATATCCGTCACGTAGATACTGCGCCCATGTGTGGCGATCACTAGCTCGGGCTCGCGAGGGTGCACCACCAGGTCGTGCACCGGAATCGTCGGCAGGTTCGCGCGCAGCGACACCCACGTCCGGCCCTGGTCCACTGACGCGTACACCCCGGAATCGGTACCCACGTACAGGCTGCGGGCATCTTTTGGATCCTCGCCGACAACATTGATGGGTTCGGCCGGAAGATTGCCTGCGAGTGACGCCCATGTCTGCCCCTGGTCGCGAGAGACGTAGAGGTACGCCGTGAACTCGTTGTAGCGATATCCAGTCAAGGAGACATAGACCGTGGCTTCGTTGTGGCGCGACGCCACCACGCGCGTGATCCAACGCTCTGGCAACTGCTCGCCGATACGGGTCCACGTGATCCCGCCGTCGCGCGTCACCTGCAACCGCCCGTCGTCGGCGCCGGTGTAAATGAGATCGGCGCGCAGCGGCGACTCGGACACGCTGGTCAAGGTGCCCCAGGGCACATTGCCCTGCACCGCTGGGACACTGGTGAGGTCAGGACTGATGGCTGTCCACGAATCCCCACGATCGGGCGACTTGAAGAGGCGCTCGGTCGCGTAGTACATCGTGCGCGGGGCGTGTGCGGAGAAGAAAAACGGCGTCATCCAGTTGGTGCGATACGCCGGCTGGCCGCGCGGAGCTCTGGGCGCAATGGCCTCACTCCGTCCCGTGGACATGCGCTTGCGCCTCAGGTCACCGAACTGGTGCTCGTAGTAGTAGACGTCCTTGTCGGACGGGTCGCGGTAGGTGAAGTACGAGTCGCCGCCGCCCCACTGATCGAGGTAGACGTGGGTCCATTGATCACCACGGTCAGCAGCCATCGTCTGCGTGGAGACTCCCAACAGGGCGGCGTTATCCTGCGTCCCGCCGTAGATGTTGTACGGCGTGTCCATGTCCACCGTCACGGCGTAGAACTCGCCAACCGGGATGTTGTTGAGATGCAGCCACGAGGCGCCACGATCGTAACTAAGGTGCAGACCGCCGTCGTTGCCCAGCAGCATGTGGTCGCTGTTGGCCGGATTGATCCAGAGATCGTGGTGGTCAAGATGCAGCACCGTTGATCCGTGCGGCAGCAGATGTACGAGCGTGCCCTGAATCTGACGATATGTGCGGCCACCGTTTTCAGACACCATGAAACGGTTGTTGGGCAGGTATACGACGTCTTCGTTGTCGGGGGCGACCTGAATCAGGCAGAAGTCCCAGCCGGTCGACACCGGTTCAGCATTCACCTTCCGCCAGCTGCTCCCGGCATCGTCAGACCGATACACTTCCCCACCGATCCGATCGGCCGCCTGGGCGCCGCCGCGGCCACGCCCTCCGGCCTCAGGACCGGACGGCGACGCGTAGTTGTCGACGAGTGCGTACACGACCCTGGGATTGGAACGCGCAATGGCGAATCCGATGCGACCCACGTCTGCGCCGGACGGAAGCCCGTTGCCCAGCAGTGTCCAGGTGGCGCCACCGTCGGTGCTCTTGTAGGCCCCGCTGCCCGGTCCATTCGGTGTGTGGCCCCACGCCTTGCGCGACCGATCCCACATCGACGCGTACAACACGTCAGGATTCGATGGGTCGAGCGCAAGGTCGATCGCCCCTGTGCGCGGGTTGACGTACAGAGTACGCTGCCACGTCCGGCCGCCATCCTGTGTGCGAAACACTCCGCGCTCCTCGTTCTCGGAGTAGAGGCGCCCGATCGCGGCCACCCAGACCCGTTTGGGATCCTTCGGGTGAATCAGCACCTGTGAGATGTGATGGGAGTCGGTCAATCCCATGTTTGTCCAGGTTGCGCCGGCGTCAGTGGATTTGTAGACGCCAAAGCCCGCGTATGAACTGCGGGCCATCAGCACTTCCCCGGTGCCGACCCACACCACGTTGGGATCGGAAGGGGCGACGGCGATGGAACCGATCGAGGTAGTGGCTTCCTTGTCGAAGACGGGCGTCCACGTCGTCCCGTTGTTGATCGACTTCCACACACCGCCGATGCCGGCGCCGGCATAGATGGTGGACGGCCGATCCGGTGCCACGGCCACAGTTTCGATGCGCCCGCCCTGCAGCCGTGGCCCCACCGAGCGCCACGCGAGGTCCGCAACGGGAGACTCGCGTGCCATCTCCTGATGACGAGCCCAGGCCGCGCGTCGGCTCTCCGCGCTCGTCGCCGGTACTGAGAAACTCGCGCGGGGCCCGGTGCCGGGCGTCTGCCCCACGTCCAAGGCCTGCACCACCAAGCCTGCGGCGACGACAACGGCCGTTCCGAACGTACCACCCACCACACGTCCGCACATCTGTCTCGTCCGCATGCGACAGAGAATACCGCCATTGACGACCTTCATCCAGGCCGCCTTCGTAGGTCGTTGGCTTCGACTTACGACGAGGCACACACCAGGCCGGGGGCCGACGTTCCCCGGTTCATCCAGGCCAGATTAAACGCCGCGAACACGATTTCGCCGACACCCCCCCCGCGCCCGCAGTATGATTCCCCCACCGGAGGCTGTATGCGCGTACGGGTGGTGGCCGTTGGCCTCGTGGGAGCGTTGGTGTGTGGTGTGTCGGTGACCGGTCAGCAACCGACGCATCTGAATCCGATGATTGAATTGCTCGGTGCCAAGCGGGGGATGTTTGGCCTCGGCCTGCCAACGCCGCCACGCGGCGGCGGCCCCGGCGGCAATCGCGGTGGTCGCGCGGGTGGCGCTGCGGGAACCGGCGCCGCGGTGACCACGCCGCCCGCAACACCGACGCCGCCGCCCGCCCCGGTGCCGGTCCGCACCCCAGCCGACCTTGCGCAGGACGCGATGGCCCACCAGGACGGTGACTGGTTTTTCACGGCCGCCATGGAACGTACCCCCGACGCCGGTGAGCCGATGATCGCGGCGTTCCAGGACGCCATGGCCGCCGCCGGTCCGGTCGGCGGATCGCCGCGCCGCCTGCTCGCGCCGATCAATTCGAAGGCACCGAACATCACACGTCCGGGTGAGCCCAATCCGTCCGACTACATCACCATCCTCAGCCGTCAGCTCAACGTCGGCATCTCGAGCATCTCGTTTGTCGAAGTCGACACCGCCGAGGAACTGCGCCTGGGCATCAACGCGCTGCGCTTCGCCTCAAAGGGCGGCACACGCCCCGATGCGGTCGGCAACGCGCCGAAGTACTGGGGCCTGAGCGAGTCGGAGTATCGCCGCAAGGCCGACGTCTGGCCGCTCAACCCCGAGGGCGAACTCGTGGTGTGGGCCATCATCGAATCCCACGAGGGACTCGCCAACATTCGCGAGATCGCCCAGGTGCCCGGCCTCAGCGTCATCGCTGCCGGCGCGGGCACATTGGGCGGCGTCTTCTCCACCACCAACGCCGAAGGGCGTCGCGTGCGTGACGATATCGCGTGGGAAGCGGCGATTCAGAAAATCCTGGCGACCTGCAAGGAGTTCCAGAAGGGCTGCGCGTATCCGGTCAACGAAAACGACATCGAGACGCGGTACCGGCAGGGGTTCACAGTCGGCATCCTGCAGGCGTTCAACGACGCGGCATTCCGCGCGGTCGCCAAGGGACGCGCCGTCGCAGGGCGGTAGGGCCGACGGCCTGACTCAGCGGCTAGCGACGGAGGCTCTGCAGAATGCCGGGCTCCCGCATCAGCGCTTCGATCTCGACCACCGTGCGCGGCGCGCCCAACGATAGCACCTCGCTGCCCATGTCCGTGATCGCCACGGTGTCCTCGATACGCACCCCGATGTGTTCATCCACGCGGTAGATCTGGATGTCGCACGCAAAGACAAAGCCGGGGCGGAGTACCTCGTCGGGTCCGGCAAACGTGCCCATCGCGTCGTGCGTCGCCATGCCGACGGAGTGGTTGTACCCGCCGTAGCGAATGATGCTCGCGAAGTCGCTCGCAAAACGCTCAAGCTTATTGGCGACGAGCGCCTCCTGCATCTTCTGCCCGACCGCGCGCAGGGTGATGCCGGGGCGATACGCGGCAATCGCGGCGTTGCGAATGACCAGCGCGGCCTCGTACAACTCGCGCTGCCTCGGCGAGAATCGACCCGACGCCGGGAAGGTGGTCGAAATGTCGACGTGGTAGTTGGCCAGGTTGGGCCCGGCGTCGAGGATCACGAAGTCGCCATCGGCCAGTACGCGGTCATAGGCGTGGTAGTGGCCGTAGGCATGGTTCTTCCCGGACATGATGATGGTGTAATACGCCAGCCCACGGCCGCCGCCGAGCCCGGTGACGAATTCGAACAGGGCCGCCAGCGAGCGCTCAGCAACTCCTGGCTGGGTCGACCGGATGAAGGCCTTGTGCCCCTCGACGCCGAGCTGCGCCGCCTCGCGCATGGTGGCCAGTTCAGCCGCCGACTTGTACTTGCGCAGGTTCCAGACGGCAGACGAACTGTCGCGAACATCGGCCTGAGGGAATCGCTCGCGCAACAGCTTGACGAACTGCAATTCACGCGTCAGCCGACCGTCCCACATGTCCATCGTCATCGATCGCTGCAGCGCGTTGAACTTCTCGTTGCTGTTCTCGGGGCCGATTTCCTCGGGCCTGAACAGGGTATAGACCGGTGTGTTGCGACGGACCAGACCGGCGAGATACCCATTAAAGCCATCGGCCGGCATGACACGCTCGATGCCGGTGACCTTGGACGGGGTTCGGACAAGGTCAACCGGAATGCCCAGACCATCGGCGGCCTTCTCATCCATCGTGAAGAACAACACGCTTTCCTTCCGCATGCCGTCCACGACCAGGATGGCGTCTGGAATCTCCACGCCGGTCATGTAGAAGAAGTCGTGCCCCTGCCGGAACGCGACATCGCTGGCCGGCGTGGTCGCTCCCAAAAAAATCGCGACCCCGGTGCCGATGTCGTCCATCAGGCGGCTGCGCCGCGTGGCGTACTCCGCCGTATCAAGCGCACGTGCCGTGGGGGCCGCTGTGATCAGCGTCACCACTGCACACGCGAAGGCCACCGCCAACATGTGTCGTCTCATCGCAATCCTCCAAGGCGCCATTGTGCCACGACTGAGGACCGGCAGGCGCCGATCGCCGCCTGCCTGTTGGTGGGCACGATGTGATCCATCGTGGCGAACGCACGGTGCGGCGCGCCCACGGGCCAGCCGCGCGCGGTGAGCATGTCGAATGCCCGCGGACCGGTCACTTCATGCACCAGGTGCAAGCCCACGTAGAGCTGCGTCAGGCCATTCGGCAGCTGCCGCGCAGCATGCTGGTTCCACACTTTCTCGATTAGCGTCTCGGCCATCTCAGAGGGATGCTACCAGCGATCGAAGGCCGGCAAAGGCCTTGCCGTGCACCTGGTGCACGCCACTGCGATCCAGCAGCGCCTTGATATTGCCGGGCGTGACGCCGCCGCCGGCGAGGATGTCGATGCGGCCGGCCGATTGGCCCACGAGCCGGCCGAGTTGATCTGCTCCGTCCAGCGCGCGGTCGGCGCCGCCACTCGTCAGCACGACAGCCACGCCCAGTTCAATCAGGATCTCAAGACCGCTGGCCTGATCAACCAGTTGATCGAACGCGCGGTGAAACCCGATCACCAGGGGTCGGGCGGCCGCGATGAGATCCGCCATCAGGACGCGGTCGATCGTACCCCCACTCGTCAACGCACCAAATACGACACCAGGCGCACCGGCAGCCCTGGCGGAGGCGATGTCGGCCATCATCACCGCCACGTCGTGGCGGTCGTACACAAAATCGCCAGTGCGGGGGCGAACGAACACATGGATCGGCGTCTTCACCGCGGCCAGGGCCTCGGTGATAAGGCCGATCGATGGCGTCACGGCGCCATCGTGGAGCAACCCGCAGAGCTCGATGCGGTCCACACCCTCGGCGTCGGCCGCCAGGACACCGCCGATGGACTCAACGGCGGCTTCGATGAAAAGAGGCATCCTGTTCGCGGTCACATCGGCCTGTTTGCAGTCACACCTTGATGATACCCGGAGGGAACGGCAGGCCGTGCTTACCTGGCCCGCCCAGCCCCTTGGCGATCGCGTCCACCGTCAGCCCGGTCGGTAATTCCACGATCTTCTTCGCCATCTCCAGCGTCTTCTCGAGCGGCAACAGGCTGACGCCGCTGTCGCCCAGCAGGATGACGGTGGTGAACTCCATCCCCTTGAGGCTGGTGGCCATGTCGGTGCGCATGGCACGAAAGGTTTCCTGCGACAGGAACACACTGCCGGGCGCCACCAACGCGTTGCCCAATTGCGCGCAATCGCTTCGCCCATCACCGCGAGGACGAAGTTGTGTTTGCCGGTGGCCAGGTGCGGGTCGGCCTTCCGAAGGTTCGCGAGCCGCAAGTCAGACACGCTCGAGTTCGGCAACATTTCCGAAGGGTATCGCTCGACCTGATCTTCAAGGCCGAGGCCTACGGGCAAACGAAAATAGCTCTAGAAATACCGGCTGGCGACCGATACAACGCTGGCGCCGTGAATGGCTACGATGACAAGCACCACCACCCATCGCCAGCCGCGTGAGTGTGCGCGCCCCAGCGCGGCACCCAGCGCGGAGACGACGATAGCCACCATGGGGATGGCAAGCGGCAACAGATACCGGCCGTGCAGGTTGCGCTGCATGAAAAATGCCGCCACGGCCATGGCAGCCGCGCTACGGAAGCCCTGTGAGTCGGGCCAGCGGCCCCCGGCGCATCAGGCCCGCAAGTTCCTTGACGAACTTTGCGGCCACCTGCGCGGTGATGCCGTCCCAATCTTTGGCGGGGTTGTACTCGACGATGTCGGCGCCGACGATGGGGCCGTTGAGCGCAAACAACACGCTGAGCACATCCCGCACCGAGAGCCCGCCAGGTTCGCGATGTGACACGCCAGGCGCGAAGGCGGGATCGAGCACATCGAGGTCCAGCGACACATAGACGGGGCCGCCCACCGACGGCCGGGCGCCATCGGCCCAGGCCCGCATGTCGATCATCTCGACGCCAAAACGCTTCGCCTGTTCCTGCTGAGGGCCGGTCAGTGTCCTGATACCGACCTGCACCAGATGCGACACCAGTTGTTCTTCCATCACACGCGCGAAGGGACACGCGTGCGAGTAGCGGTCGCCCTCGAACTCGTCGTACAGGTCCGAGTGCGCATCAAAGTGCAGCACGGTCAGTCCCTTGTGCAACGGCCCAATCGCCCGAAGGACGGGATACGTCACCGAGTGGTCACCGCCAAGCAGAATCGGGGACCAGCGTGAGGCGGCCAGCAGGCGCACCTCGCGTTCGATCGTGTCGCGCGACTGCGCGGGGCCGTCCAACGCCAGATCGCCGGCATCGTCGAGCAGGTCCGCGCCAATTGAGGGTCCATGTCGCTCCGACCACGCATTCCCGGCCGGAGAGTTGAGCGCTGCGCGAATAGCCGCGGGCGCGCCCGCCGCACCACGCAGGAACGAAGAACTTGCATCGTACGGCAGGCCGACAAGGACAGGGAGGGCCACAGGCGGGCACATTATAATCTGCCCACTATGAATCACCTGTCAGCGCGCGGTCTTGTCGTGATCGGCCTTGGCCTCGGCCTCATTGCCGGCGTCGTGGCGCAACAGGGCACGGGGCGCGGCGATCAGCCTCCCCCGCCGCCGCCAACGCTGGGGCTTGAGGCCGGTGTGCTGACATTCGATACGCCTGATTTCACCCTAAAACTGGTGACGGCCTCGCAAACAATCGCGACCCTGGAACCCAAGGGTGTGCCTACCTACACGCCAACAACGCGCCCGGTGCGTGGCGGACGCGCCGGACAAGCAGGACAAACGCCGGCCGTACCGCCCGAACCCACCGGCCCGCTGACGTTCGACTTTACGCCAGGCGATCGGCTGGCCGCACGAGCCGCTGACGGCTACAGCCACCTCGGCGACATCACCATGCGGTTGCGCACCGGATCGTCGGGGGCCTGGGCAAGCTACGCGAGCGCCACGGCGCGAAAGCCGGTGACGGCGCTCCCCGCGTCCGGCACCACATTGGCGGCCGCGGATCTGTCGGCAACGCTCCCTGACGACGTCCCGGTGAAGGTCACGCGTAGCTGGCAGCTCATCAATGGACGGCTGGTGCTGTCCTTCACCCTGTCGAATCCTGGAACAGCGCCGGTGCAGATTGGCGCACTCGGCCTGCCGGTGGTTTTCAACAACCTCATCACGGGTCGCAATCTGGAACAGGCCCACGAAGTGTGTTCGTTCTTCGACCCGGCGATCGCGGCCGACGCGGGCTTCGTGCAGGTCACACGGCTCTCGGGTAATGGACCGGCGCTCGTCGTCGTGCCTCACGGCAAGACACCGCTCGAAGGATGGCGCACGGTGGACGACCGCACGCCGCGTACACAAACGTCTGAAGGCGTCTTCGAGTGGATGGCGCACACGCAGGCGTTTGTTGAGAACGAATGGCGCAGTGCCACTCCGTGGAATACCCCGACGCTAGCCACACTCGCACCAGGACAGTCGCGGACCTACGGTCTGGAGTTCCTGCTGTCGCCGTCCATCCGCGCGGTGGAAGACACGCTCGCCAAGGCTGGGCGTCCGGTGGCCGTCGGCATCCCAGGCTACGTGGCCCCGATGGACGAAGACATGAAACTGTTTCTGCGTTACCCGGGTCGCGTGACGTCGGTTGACGTGGCGCCAACAGGCGCCCTGACGGTGGCCGCCGGCAGCAACACGCCGAATGGGTGGAAGCAGTACACGCTGAGAGGCCGGACCTGGGGCCGCGCTCGCGTGACGGTGAAATACGCCGACGGCACAAATCAGGCGCTTTCGTACTACGTCACGAAGCCGGCTGCCCAAGTCGTGAGCGACCTCGGCACCTTCCTGTTCACCAAACAGTGGTTCGACAAACCCGGCGACCCATTCGGCCGCAGTCCCTCAGTCATGAGCTACGACCGCGCCAAAGACGCCATCGTGGAACAGGACGCGCGTGTGTGGATTGCCGGCCTTGGTGACGAGGGTGGATCTGGCTCGTGGCTGGCGGCTGGAATGAAACTGTTCGGTCAACCGACGAAGGACGAGGTCGATAAGTACGAGCGCTTCATCGACGGCGTGTTGTGGGGCGGCATCCAGTACGGCGCCGGCCAGCGGAAGTACGGCGTCCGAAAGAGCCTGCTGTACTACGATCCAAAAGACAAACCCGACTTCTCCTACGACTCGAAGCTGAACTGGACGACGTGGACGAGTTGGAACAAGGAGGCGTCTGAATCCACTGGCCGCGCCTACAACTACGTACATGTGGTGGGCGCGTACTGGTCGATGTATCGGGTGGCGCGTCACCACGAGGGCCTGGCCACGAGACACCCGTGGAATTGGTATCTCGATCAGGCTTATCAGACAATGATGTTCCTGACCGATCCGGCCAACAAGGTGGGCTACACGAACGTGGGACTCATGGGCGCCAGTGTGTTCACTGAGACGCTGGCCGATATGAAGCGCGAGGGGTGGACGGAAAAAGTGGCCGCCCTCGAAACGCGCATGAAGATGCGTGCCGATCGCTGGGCCGCGCAGGCGTATCCGTTCGGGAGCGAGATGGCGTGGGATTCGACGGGCCAGGAAGAGGTCTACGCCTGGACGCGGTATTTCGGCCACAATCCGCAGTCGCTGACGGCGGTCAATTCCATCATTGGATACATGCCGCTCGTACCGCACTGGGGCTACAACGGGGCGGCTCGCCGCTACTGGGACTTCATCTATGCCGGCGCACCGGGTGCGCGCTATGAGCGGCAGTTGCATCACTACGGATCCGGACTCAACGCCATTCCCGTGCTGGCCCGCTATCGGGAACAGCCCGATGACCTGCACCTGTTGCGCATTGGCTACGCCGGCACTATGGGCGCGCTGACCAACATCGATCAGGAAGGCTTTGCGTCGGTCGCATTCCACGCGTTCCCCGAGTCGTTAAAGTGGGATGCGTATTCGGGCGATTACGGTCCGAACTTCCTTGGGCACGCGCTCAATTCAGCCACCTACGTCATCAACCATCCGGAGTTCGGGTGGCAGGCGTTTGGGGGCAACGTGTCGGTATCAGGCGCACGCATCACGGTGGACGTGGTGGACTCGCTCCGCAAGCGCGTCTACATCGCGCCGCTCGGGCTCTACCTCACACTCGACGCAGGCCAGTTCGAGCGCGTTGAAGTGGATTTACGCACGCAGATGGTGCGAGTCACTCTGGCCCCCGCCACGCCAGACAGCCCCCGCGCGCGCGTGCGCGTGGAGCAACCATCCACGCCCACCGGCGTCGGCACATTCCGTGTGACCGGTACGTTCGCCTCAGAGCGCGGCGCGGCCGTGGTGCCGCTCACGACGAAGCCGGCGGTGGTGGAGATTCGGGCCACGCGTGAACGAGCGCCAGCTTTTTGACCGGCCGCTCGCACTTCCTTGCGTGCGGGCTGGAGCCGTTCGAGCAGTGCGATGGTGGCAGTGATTGTCCATCGGCCCTTGGGGCCGCTGCTGGCGCTGCGGTGGCGAGCCGCACCGAATGAATATCTGTTGAAACGCAGGAGACCGCCGACGGCTGGCAGCTAGTTTTCGGTCGCGACCAGAACCGCCGAGGTGCCCCAACACGAGTCCTTCTCTTCGTCGCGCTTGAATCGATGACGAATAAACTCGACTGGCTCGATCACAAACGCGGTCTGCCCGCAGCTCGTGCGCAGTTCCTTTAGGTCGGATATCGCAAGCGCCATTGACGGATGCAGCAACATCCATTCGAAACGAGGCAGGCGCTCGATGATGCCGGGGCCATCCGAGTCGCGAGACACCACGTCGTTGAAGAGCCGTTCCTAGGAATACTGCCCGAATCCGTCAGAGATGACCCACGACCAGGCGCGGGCCAGTTTGCGCAACTGACCCGCGCCCTGCTGGAGGTACGGCTGGTTATAGCCATGATCGGCACGATCGACGGCCGCTACGACCTGGAGAACCGCGTCACAGTGATGGCCGGCGGCACACGCTCTGGTTGGCGGTGACGCCCCCTCCTTCACGTCCCTCGCGACGGCGTCCGGCTCTTCAGCGAACAGTTCGCGTCGCTCGCCGTCTGCCTCAACGGTGCGCACAGTGAAATACACCGGCAACACGCCAGTGCCGTCCGCGCCAGCGCGATGCGCTGGCCACCGGATCCCAGAGACACCCTCGTGGCACGCTATCGACCGCGCAATCACATCGCACTGCACCGTTGTGCGATACTTGCTCGGACGAGCAAACAGTCCGGCCGATAGTCGGGGAGCACCGCCTAGCCCGGTGTGATGGAGGGTGCCATGGTGAACAATCGTCCTTACACGGCCTGCGGGCTGTGTCGTGTGCAGGCAGTGCTCGGGGTTGTCCTGCTGTTGTGCGTCTCGGTCGGCGTGGGCATGGTCGCCCAGACCAAGCGCGATTTCAACGTCTCGGCAAAACAGTTCCGGTTCACCGTGTCAGGGACCGACGTGCAGGAGATCAGGATCAGTCAGGACGATCTCGTGCGTATCACGCTGTCGTCCGAGGATATTCCCCACAGCTTCACCTTGCCCGACTACCGCATCCAGAAACGGGTGGAACCCGGGCGTGACGTGGTATTCGAGTTCCGCGCCGAGAGGGCGGGCCGCTTCGAGTTCTACTGTTCGATGACCAATGACAGTTGCCGGGAGCGCGGCATGGTCGGCGCGCTCATTGTCGTCGCGCGCTGAAATCCCGGCCCAGCGCCAACCGCTCATCCAACGGCGGATGCCGATGAAAGAGCCAGCGCGTCCAGCGTGAGGGACGCTCTTCGGCCAGATGCTGCTCACCGAGGCGCCTGAGCGCGCGGCCAAACGCTTCCGCGTTTCCTGTTTGTTCCAAAGCAAACCGATCGGCCCTCCGCTCGTGTGCGCGCGATTGCGCGAGTCGCAGGGGCCGCACCAGCCCCCACACCGCGCCTGCCGCCAGTGCCAGCATCGGCAACGCCGCAAGATCCATTACGCCCTGCAGCCCGACCCTGCCGCCCCACAGGACGACCACGCGGTCGGCACACCAGAGCGCCGCACACCACAGCGACGCATCCAGCGCTACCGTGCGAGCGAGATCGTGGTGCACATGGTGCGAAAGCTCGTGAGCCACAACCACGACAACTTCGTCATCGGCCCAGTCACGGACCATATCGCGGCCGAGCAGCACGTGTCCGGCGCCACCCACTCCAGTGACCACCGCGCGCGCGCCGCCGGCGTCGGGGGAGGTCCACTCACGTACGTCCACCAACCCGCCGCCGATCCGGGCGACTAGGGCCGTCAGCGCTTCCGACAGCGCGGGACGCGCGAGGGCCAGCGTCTGCCCCGTCGCGGTGAGCCCCCGGCCAATCAGGCGCATCGCCACCAGACTGGCGCCGGCCAGCAGGGCGCTGGCGACAGCCCACCACCATCCACCGGCTGCCCCCATCGCGACGCGGAGTACTGCGACCACACCAATAACGACTACCGCACCCACCACGGCGTCACGCGCTTGCGAGGCCATCACGCTCCGGACGTCCACCCTCGTCTGTGAGGAACGCCGCCGTCCGCGAGTGGCCGCGTAGAGAGAGACGGGGAATGCCACCGCTTCGGCAGCGAGCACGAGGGCGCCCACAAACAGGCTCAGGGCGATGGCGGGCTGCAGGCTGGCCGGCCAGGCCAGCGCCTGGTTGGCGGCGACGCGAGCCAGCCACTGGGCGCCAGGGGTCAGGGCAACCAGCAGCAGTAGCGCCGCGCCTGTGGCCGCGCTGATCAGTTGCGCGCGGCGGCGCAAGCGCTGGTATCGGGTGGCCTTGGACTCGTTCAATTCAACTGGACGGAGATCAGCTTCGACACGCCCGGCTCTTCCATCGTCACGCCGTAGAGGCGGTCAGCGATCTCCATCGTTTTCCGGTTATGGGTGATGAGGATGAACTGCGTGTGCGCCTGCATGCCCTGCAGCATCTCGACGAACCTGCCGATGTTCGCGTCGTCAAGCGGCGCGTCGATTTCGTCGAGCAGACAGAAAGGGCTGGGCCGGTACTTGAAGACCGCGAACATGAGCGCCATTGCCGTCATCGCTTTTTCGCCGCCCGACAGAAGCTGCACGTTCTGTAGCCGTTTGCCCGGCGGTTGCGCGATGATGTCGATTCCGCTCTCCACCTGGTTGTCGAGATCGATCAACACCAGGCCGGCGCGCCCTCCGCCAAACAGCGTGGTGAAGGTGCCTTCAAAGTAGGTGTTGATCGTGGTGAAGGCTTCCTGGAAGCGTTCCCTCGTGGTCACATCGATTTTCTTAATCGCCTCGCTGGTCTGCGCGATGGAATCGAGCAGGTCCTTGCGTTGGGTGGTCAGGAAGACGTGACGGGTTTCAAGTTCATCGAACTGCTCGATAGCCATCATGTTGACAGGCCCGAGCTTGTCAAGCTTTTGATGCAGGTCGGCGATGACGTCATCGGGCAGCAGTGCGGCGACCGGAGTGTCCGAGCTCCCGGCGGGCCCTAGGGCCACTACGTCATCGGGGACCACTGCGCCTTCGAGCGTCTCTGCGCCTTCAGGCGTCTCTTCATCGGCATCAAGCGCGAATGCTGCGGCCAGCCGTTTGGCGGGCGCCGCGAGCTCTCCATCGCGCTCCATACGCGCGACCTCGACCACCACGTCCCCCAAGGGCAGGTTGACGGCTTCGAGGCAGGCCGCCGCCAGGTGCGTGAGGTCGGCGTGCACGGTGGCACGGGCCACCTCCGACTGCATGACCTCCGTGCGCACGGCTTCCAGGGCGTGCCGCCCTGAGCGAATGTCGTGCTCTTTGTCACCGAACCGGCCGCGGAAGCCCGTGACCTCCTCATCAAGACGTCGCATGTCGGTACGCAGCGCCTCAAGCGCATGTACGTTCTCGTCAAGGGACCGCTCGATTTCGACGATGGACGCACGGAGTTGTTCGCGGTGCGCTGTCGTACGCTCGAGTTCATCGCGCCGCGCAGTGAGGCGCGTTTCGAGTTCGGCGGCGGCCTCTTCCAGGCGGCGGCCTTCCGCTTCGAGCGACTGCACGCGCTCCGTGATGGTGGACTGCTCCGCCCGGGCCTGGCTCACGCGCCGGACGTGCACTTCGGCGTCCGTTCGGGCGGCTTCCAGACGCGCCATGACCGAGCCGATGGACTGCTCGGCCTGCAACTGGCCTGACTCATGCGCCACAATCGCGAGCGCTGAGGCCTCGCGACGTCCTTCGGCCGCCTGCTCGTCCTCTTCGCTGCGGCGTCGCTCGGTGGTCACCAACTCAATGCGTCGCGACCCGCGCGTGACTTCGTCAACGGCGCGCGCCAACCGCCCCTCGTGCGACACGATGGCTTTTTCAAGATCGTGCAGCGCCACCTGCGTGGACGCGACCTCGGCCTCACCGTTGTAGATGTCGAGTTCAGACCCCGTGACGTCGTTGGCGCCCCGGTGCGCGATCGCTTCGACGGCCGATACCTGCGTACGCAGCGCCTGGGCCTCTGCGCGAATTTCGAGGATACCCAGCGCGCCGCCCGTGGCGCCGCCTTCGACGAGGCCTGACCCGCGAAAGACATCTCCACCAACAGTGGCAACGGGGAGATCCGTCGCGAGCGCGAGCGCCTGTGCCTGGGCAAATGTCTCAACGACGAACGCATCCGGAATGGCACGCGCGATGAGGTTGGCGTACGGTCCCGTGGCCTGCACCACGTCGCGCAACGCGCGGGCGCCCGGCGGGAGGACCGGAGACACCCTTGGTGCGGCGGCCCTGGCATCGTCAAGCACGAGGAAGCCACAACGGCCGGCCCGCCGTTCTTCCAGGTGCGCCAGCGCCTGGTTCACCTGATCAGCTCGATCCACCACGACGTGCTGAAGCAAATCGCCGAGGAGCGCGCCCACGGCGCGCTCAAACGATGGTTCGACGCGAAGGTGATCGGCAAACGCGCCGTGTTGTCCCACGCTCTCGGGCGCTTCGGCGAGGAGGAAGCGAGCCGCGTCACCAAACGTCGTGCGCTGGCGATCGACCTCGCTGATCGAGTGCAGGCGGGCTTCGAGTCCCGCCAGTTCGCGATGGGCGGAGCTCAAGACCTGTGAGAGGCGGTCGCGCTTACCGCGGGCGTCTGCCAGAGCGGCCTCGGCGGCGGTGCGAGCCTGAAGGGCACGCTCGGACGCGGTGCGCGCATCCGCGAGCGCGGCTTCACCGTCGGATCGATCACGAGTGGCGCGATCGAGTTCCTGCTGCAGGTCGCGCAGTTCCACTTCAAAACGGCTGCGATCCTGCGCAATACGGTCGCGGGCGGCCGTGGCGTTATCACGCGCCTGGCGCAACGCGGTGAGCGTAGTCGCGGCGGCCATAACGGCCGCCCGCGTCTGGTCCGCATCGTATTCCACGCCCTGCACGGTGGCGAGCGCTCGCTGGTACTCCTGCTCGCAGGCGAACACGGTGCCCTGAGCCTCCTGCAACGACAGACGCGCGCGGTCGATGACGGTCTTCTGCGCCTCAAACGCAACGTGCGCTGGACCACGGCGTGCGCCGAGGTCGCACACTTCCGCATCGAACTGCGTCAGGCGAAGCCCGAGGTCTTCCACCTGTTGCTTTTCAAACGTGACCTGTTGCTGGCGACGGCCGATCTCGAGTTCGCGCTGATGCGCCTGCTCGCGCGTTTCGGTGGCGCGTTGCTCGGCATTTGTCAATTCGAGTCTCAGGGCTTCAAGCCCGGATTCGAATTCCACCACACGGGCGGCCGCCGACGTCTCCCGGGTCCGCGCGTCCGACAGGCGCGTTTCGGCCACGTCGATTTCGCGTGCCAGCGTGGCCTGGCGATGCGCGAACTGCACCTGCTCCCAGCGCCGCAATTCTTCCCGCAGGCGCTTGTACCGGCGGGCGCGGGCGGCCTGGCGCTTCAAGGCACCGCGCTGTTTCTCGACTTCAAAAATGATGTCGTCTACCCGCATCAGGTTGTGGCGGGCAGCGTCGAGTTTGAGTTCGGCAGAATGCCGCCGCGACTTGTACTTGGTGACACCCGCCGCCTCTTCGATCAGTGCCCGGCGTTCGGCTGGACGCGCCGACAGAATCTGACCAATCTTGCCCTGCTCGATCACGGCATACGCCTTGATGCCCAGGCCTGAGTCCATGAGCAGGTCGTGCACGTCGCGCAGACGGCACACCTCCCCATCAATGAGGTATTCGCTTTCGCCCGAGCGGTATAACCGACGACCGATTTCGACGTCGCGTGTCACGAACGGCAGTTGGCCATTCTGCCCGAGCGCCGGATCAATCACGCCGTCGCCGCCGATTTCTGTGGACGCGATCATCGCCGCCTGCGCGACGTTGGCCAGGCGCAGGCGTACTTCGGCGGACGCGGTTGGCTTTCGCCCATCGCTGCCGCTGAACATGATGTCCTCCATACGTTCACCGCGCAGGCTCTTGGCGCTTTGTTCGCCGAGGACCCACGTGATGGCGTCTACGACATTGCTCTTCCCACAGCCGTTCGGGCCGACGATGGCAGTGACGCCATCGTCAAATGACAACTCGGCGCGGTCGGCAAAGCTCTTGAATCCGTGAATGTGCAGTCGCGACAAACGCATGTGTTAGGGGGTCTTCCCGGCCTTTGCGGTTCTGGCGCCCGAGGCGATCAGGCGGTGTGCTTCGTCGAAGAACGTCAACGCGAACTGCGCCTGGGGATCGACTTTGGACAGATTGCGGCGCGCTTCCTCGACGCCGAAAAGGTCGAGATCCACGTCGTAGTGAATCATCGCGCTGATGAACGCGGCATCGGCCTCAAGCGCGGCGGTATCCACCTTCACGCGCTGGGCGGCAATGTAGTCGGCGAATTCCGCCAAAATGACCGGTGTGACTTCGAAGCCGCGCGCCACCTTGTGTTTGGCCGCGGGCGCCGCCGCAGGGCGTGTATCGCCTTCGCCGGTGAACGACTCGGCGAACCCGACGAAAAACCCGCGCGCCAGCAACATCCGTGAAAACCGGGTGGGATTGAAGCCCTCGACTGGTCCAAGTTTGAAGTGATCCGGCTCAATGCCGCCGCCGCCGTACACCTTACGACCGGCGTCGGTGTACTTCAGCTCGCCTGCGGCGTGTTCGCGCGTCTCTACCTGATCGCGCTGTGAGTAATTGAGGTATTCGTCGAACGTGCCGTCCCAGGGACGCTGAATCATGCGGCCGCTTGGAGTGTAATAGCGGCCGGTGGTGAGCGCGAGTCCGGCACCGTTACTGATCCGGAACACCGACTGCACGAGCGCCTTGCCAAATGTCGCCTCGCCGGCCACGATCGCGCGATCGTGATCCTGCATCGCGCCCGCCACAATCTCAGAGGCGCTGGCGCTGCTGCGATTCACCAGCACCACCAGTGGCGTTGTGGTGTCGCCCTGCTCCAGTGCCAAGTAGTCCTCGTCCGAATTCTGCACGCGGCCGCGGGTATACACGATCATCTGCCCGCGCTTCAGGAACCGGTTGGACACGGCGATCGCCTGTTCGAGCGGCCCGCCGGGATTGTCGCGCAGGTCGAGCACCAGCCGCTGCAGGCCTTCACCGCGCAGCTTGGTGAGCGCAGCGCCGAGTTCGCGATCGGTCGTCTCCGAGAAATCCTGAAGGCGGATGTAGCCCGTACCCGGCGCAATCATGAACGCCGTGCGCACGGTCGTGATGTTGATCTCGTCGCGTCCAACGGTCAGCGGAATCAACTGATCGAGCCGGCGAATGGAAATCTCCACCGATGTTCCCCTTGCCCCACGCAGTTCCTTCACCGCCTGCTCGCTGGTCCATCCCTTGGCGCTTTTGCCCTTGATGATCGCAATGACGTCGCCGCGCCGGATGCCCGCGCGGTACGCCGGCGTGTCCTCAAACAGGTTGGTCACGGTGATGTCGTCGTTCACGACGACGATGCTCAGGCCGAGGCCGTAGTACACGCCCTCCTGACGCTCGCGCATCCGCGCATACGCCTGGGGCTCAAGAAAACTGGAATGCGGATCCAGCGTCCGCAGCATCCCGTCGATGGCGCCGTAGACGAGGTCGTCGGATGCCGTCTCGACGACGAAGTCGCGTTCCACCGCCGCGAGCGCGGCCGAGAACATACGATACCGTTCGGTCACGCGGTCGGCGGTGGCGCCGGCGCCACGCGCGCCGACACTACGGCCGAGCAGGCCACCAGCCAATGCCGCGATCACCACCACCACTGCTGCCGCAGGCACGCCTGAATTTCGCATAAATAATGGCAATGGTAGCAGAGGGACGGACGTTATAGCTCGGCCGTTTCGACCGGTTTTTTCTTCCCAAAGAGCCATGCCACCCCGATGCTGATGACGTACAGGACCAGCATTGGCGCCGCAAACAGCATCTGGCTGGCGGGGTCCTGTCCGGGGCTGGCCACGGCCGCCACGATGAGGATGATCAGGACGGCGTACTTGAAGTTCTTGATCAGGAACTTCGCCGAGACAATCCCGAATCGCGTGAGCACGAAAATCACGACCGGCATCTGGAAAATCAACCCGAGCCCGAGGACCATCCGCAGATACAGCGAAAATGCAGACGTCCAGGTGGGCGTCCAGTTCATGTACGGCGGGTTGAACTTGGCGAGAAACTCCCAGGTCACCCGAAACGCGATGGCGTGTCCGAAGTAAGCGCCTGTCAGGAACAGGGCCGTGGACGTCAATACGAATGGCACCGCCATCCGCTTTTCCTTGGAATACAAACCCGGCGCGATGAAGTACCAGACCTGAAGGAGGATCAACGGCGACGCGATGATGACCGCCACCAGAAGCCCTGCCTTGAAGTAAATCATGATCGGGTCAAGCGCTTCGGTGCCCAGCAGCGTGCCGCTGGGCAACACGGCAAGCATCGGCCGGGTCACCTCTTCCAGAATGCGATTGATGAACGCGAATGCGACGATCCCGGCAGCGAGGACGGAGTAGACAGTGTAGAGAATCCGGCGGCGCAGCTCGTCGAGGTGATCGAGGAAGCTCATGCGGCCGGGCGCGTCCGGCGTGAGGTCGTCTTCCTCCACTTAGTTGTGCTGCTCGCCGCGAGCGATTGTCTCGGGTTCGGTCGGCACATCGATCGTGGCGGGACCGGTCGCCGACGGGGCCTCAAGCACCGCCACCGTGGCCGGCTTCTGTGCGGAGCGCTGCCGGTCTTCGAGCGAAATCTCCTCGTCCAGCGTGTGCTTGAGCTCGTTCGACGCCCGCTTGAACTCCTGCAGGCTCTTGCCGAGCGACCGGCCAAGCTCAGGCAACTTGCGGGGGCCGAACACGATCAGTGCCACGGTGAAAATGATGATGAGTTCGGGCATACCGATCGACCCAAACATGAGCGTTACCTCCCTAGAAACCGATGAAGCCTCAGTATACCGCAGCGACCCGGAACCGGACTCAATTCATTGACTTGGCCGTGTTCGGGTGTACCATTGCCGAGGTGTGACGGGTACGGTTCCCGGCAGGGACTATCTTTCTCGACTCAGGGACAACAAAATGACTACGATGAAGCGACTGGTGGGAGTGTGGGTGACGGGGGCAATACTGGCGACGGTCATCCCGGCCTCAGGACAGACTACGCCGCCCCAGTCACAGCCGGCCGCCCAGACGGACACGCGGATGGCCACGGTCAGCGTGAGCGGCGACACCGGACTCTGGTTTGTGCCAACCGCTCAGGTGCTGCCGCACAAGAAATGGTCGGTCAGCTTCTACCGCGAAAACGCCGACTACGGACAGGGGTTCACCGACGCCTCCAAGTTCCCAGCGTCTTTTGCTGTGGGCCTGGGCAACCGCACCGAAGTGTTCGGCAGTTACACCACGGTCACCAGAATCGACCGCGACACCCGGCCCCTGTTCTTCGTCAGCCCGACCGGGGCGCCCTCGGGCGCTGGCGGCGGCGTCGTGAATGAGTTTCCACTGGTGCGACAGGGGTGGATTGGGAACGGCCGCGGCGACCTGCGCGTGGGCGCCAAGATCGCGATTATCTCGCAGAGCGACAGCGCGGCCCTGGGGTTCGCGGTGCGTGGCACGGCGAAGCTGCCCACGGGCGATGACGAATTGGGCGCGTCGACCGGCGAATCCGACTTCACGGTTGACGGCATCCTCAGCAAGCAGTTTCGTGTGATCGAACTGTCGGCTTTTGGTGGCGCCATCTTCCGCGGCGACCCGGCCGGCTTCGACCTGACCAATGGCATCCGCTGGGGCCTGGGCATCGGCTTCCCGGCCAACTCACACCTGCGTTTCACCGCGGAACTCACCGGCGAAAAGTATCTGGACAACGTCGTTCTTGCGCCGGCCAACTTCACCGGCGTTGACGGTTCAGTTGCGCCCACGTCCACCAGCCTGGCGACCCCGGTGTTCGCGGCGGTGGGGGTCACGTGGCAGGCGTCTTCGGGCTTCTTCATCGGTGGCGGCCTGAATTGGTCGGGGACGACCGACGCGCGCAGCAATGCGCGCTGCCCCATCGCATCAGTGACCTGCTCAAGCTTTGGGGACAACGGCGGCGATGCGGTTGGCATTCAGATTCGTATCGGCTACCACCCGGGGGCCCGTGATGAAGTGGCCGCAGCTGCTGCAGCGCGGGCCGCGGAGGACGCCGCCCGTCGTGCCGCCGACGAACGCGCCGCCGCGGCCGCGGCAGCCGCTGCGAAAGTGCAGCCGGCCAACCGTCCCCCGACTGTGACCGCGGCCTGCGACCCCTGCACGGTGGAAGTGGGCACGGTCTCGACTGTGTCGGCCGACGCGCAGGACCCCGACGGCGATGCCCTGACCTATCGCTGGACGACTAACGCCGGTACGTTTTCGACGCCCGCGAATCGCCGGTCACCCTGGACCGCCCCCATGGTGGTCGGCCCGGTCTCGGTGACCATCACCGTGACCGACAGCCGCGGTACCACAGCCTCGGCCTCGGTCACCATCCAGGTGGTGCAGCCGGCGGCCAAGGACTTCGTGTTTGAGGACGTCCACTTCGAGTTCGACCAGTTCTCGCTGCGGGCCGACGCCCTCACAATCCTCGATGAGGCGATCACCGCCATGCAGGCGAATCCGAACCTACGCCTGGAAATCGAAGGCCACACCTGCAACGTCGGCACGTCCGAATACAACCTCGCCCTCGGCGAACGTCGTGCCACGGCTGTCCGCAGCTACCTGAACTCACGCGGTGTCAGCCCGGATCGCCTGCGGATTGTCAGCTTCGGTGAAGAACGGCCGAAGTACGACAACGCCCGGGAGGAAACCCGCCGGCTCAATCGCCGTGCGGCGCTCGTGGTGCGGCTCCAGTAGCCACGCCCCTCGTTTGTCCATTCGCCAGTCATCGGCCGCCGACGTCTTACGCCTGATCGCGGAGTTGGCCGGAAGTGACAGCCAACGCCGGGAGATGGCATTGGCGCGCCTCGCGGTGATCGGCCAGCGAGCCACCACGCCCCTCTTGGTGGTGGCAAACAACATCGAGCAGCCCATCGGGGCACGTGTGGCGGCATTCGAGGCGCTCGAAGCCATCGGCGATGGCCGCGCGCTGTCAGCGGCGCTCTCGGCGGTGGGGGGACCTGTGGAAGCGGTGGCCGTCGCCGCGATTGGCGTGGTGGGACAGGTCGCGCGCGAAAAGGACGCCAGAGGCACCCGGGCGTTTGACCACCTGGCCGCCACCGCACTTTCGGGTGGGTCGTCCACCGCCGTTCGGCTGGCCGCGCTGGCCGCGCTCGACGGCCAGCCTGAAAAGCTCCTGAAGCCCATCTACGAGGCGTTGGCGAAGGACCCGGCCTCCAAAGTGGTTGCTCGAGTAACGCGGCGCCAGGCGGGCGCTGTGGAGCCACTCGAGACCCTCGTGGCGCGCGACTTGCCAGTCGACCCGGCCGTGGTGGCGGCCGTGGCTCGCGAAGACGGCGAACGGGCGCCGCTGGCCACCTTGAAACGCGCGGTGGAAATAGTTCGGAGCCGTCAGGAGCAGGCACCGGACGCGGAGGCGCGAGGACAATGGGCGGTCGTCCGGGGCGTGCTGCACCAACATCTGGCGGCCCGCGGAAGCCGGCTGGCGCTGTACGACCTGCGCGAAGCCCTGGAGGGCGCCACCACCCTGCTGCCTGTAGGCTTTCTTTCAGCGGCGGCCGTGGTCGGCGATACGTCGTGCCTGATGCCGCTTGCGCGAGCGTGGGTGGATTCAGCCGCGCCTGACCGATGGTGGCGCGACCATCTGGCCGAGGCCTTCGGTGCGATCGTCGCGCGCGAACAGCTCACGAGGCGTCACGCCGTGCTGAAACAGATCCTCGAGCGCTGGCCGTCGGCCGGCGTCCTGGTCGCAAGGGCGAAGAGATAGGGGGGGGCCAGGATGCCGTCGGAACACCACAGAGAGGCGGCATGCGTCCCGAGGGCGAGGGCCTCCGGGCGACCAGTCAACTTTCCTCAGCGGCGCCAGGGCGAGGCGAGCCTTGCCATCCAGCGACGCTGACACCAGCAGCCTAGAGCGGTTATTGGCTTTCGACCCAAACGGCGGTCGGCGGGTCACGGTCTCCACGTGGGCGGCCTCCAACACCACCACGCGCACCAGCAGGCTCAGCTCGTCGAGCAACGCCCGCTCGAGGCAGGCCGCGGCAGCGCCGTATTTGCCGTCCGGCGCGCGGGCGTGAAGATCAGCTTGCCGGTGGCAAGCACCGTGGCGACATCGCGCCAGCCGAGCGACTCGGCAATCCGACGCAGGTCCGCCATCGCCAGCCGCTTGCCACCCACATTGATGCCGCGCAGCAGTGCGACATGGCGCACGTCAGTACGCCTTTGCGAACCATGCCTTCACGGTGGATGGGCCATCACACTTGACGCAGCGGCCCTCCACTCGTGGAGACCCCATGGGAATGTTGCGCAACGTGGCCTGTGTTTCCGCCTTGATGGTTGCTTCACACGCCGCGCTGCCGCACCAGTTCGCCATGACAAACCCGGGCCGCCCTTCCATCGCCGCAGCAAATTCGGCCCACGTGGCCGCTTCCGACGTGTGCGTCTGACGGAACTCCAGCGCCCGCGCGAAGAGGTTGTCCTGGATGGCTTGCAGCAGCGCAGGCACGCGCTGCGTCAGTGCCGCCATCGGGATCGATGCCTTCTCGCGCGTATCACGCCGCGCCGAGAAGACGGCCCCCTTCTCGATATCTTTGGGCCCCACCTCCAGACGCAGCGGAACACCGCGCAGTTCCCACTCGGCGTATTTCCAGCCGGGCGAGTTCTCCTCGGTCGCGTCCAGCTTCACCCGCACGCCGATGGCCGTCAGTTGATCCCGAATGGCCTCACACGTCGGCAGCACGGTCTCTTTCCAATTGCCCCGGGGGATCGGCACGATCACCACCTGATGCGGTGCCACTGCCGGCGGCAGCACCAACCCGCTGTCGTCGCCATGGGTCATGATGAGCGCCCCGATGAGGCGTGTTGAGACACCCCACGAGGTCGTCCAGGCGTGCTGGATGGTCTTGTCGCGCCCCTGAAACTGGATCTCGAACGCCTTCGCGAAGTTCTGCCCAAGGTTGTGCGAGGTGCCGGCCTGCAACGCGCGGCCGTCGCCCATCAGCGCCTCAATCGAAAACGTATGGGAGGCGCCAGCAAACTTCTCACTATCGCTCTTCATGCCGTCCACCACCGGCATCGCCAACTCGCGCTCGGCGAACTCTTTGTACAGCGCGAGGATCTTTAACGTCTCCTCTTCCGCCTCGTCGGCGGTTTCGTGGGCCGTATGCCCCTCCTGCCACAGGAACTCGGTCGTGCGCAGAAACGGGCGCGTCACTTTTTCCCAGCGCACCACATTGGCCCACTGGTTGATCAGCACCGGCAGATCGCGCCATGACTTCACCCACTTGGCGTACATGGTCCCGACGATAACTTCTGATGTCGGGCGCACGATCAGGCGCTCTTCGAGTTCTTCATCGCCGCCGCGCGTCACCCATGCCACCTGCGGAGCGAACCCTTCCACGTGTTCCTTCTCCTTCATCAGGAGGCTCTCTGGAATAAACAGCGGGAAGTAGGCGTTCACATGCCCGGTCGCCTTGAACCGGCCATCGAGCAGCCGCTGGATGTTCTCCCAGATGGCATATCCGTACGGACGAATGACCATGCACCCCTTCACGGGCGAGTAGTCGGCCAGTTCGGCGCGGCGCACTACATCGAGGTACCACCGCGAGAAATCCTCGGATTGCGGAGTAATTTCGGTGACAAACGCATCTTTTTTCTGCTCTGACAAGTGCACCTCTTGGCTCCTGCTATCCTACACGACGAGCGATGGCTGTCATTCGGCTGGACGTCACACATGCGGGGGGTTCGTATCCCGTACTCATCGGGGCCGCGCTGACACGCCAGGTCGGTCCGATGCTAGCCGAGCACCGCCTCGTCGGCACCACCACAGTTGTGAGTTGTCCGCCAGTGTGGCGGCAGCACAGTGCCCGCATGCAGGACGTGCTCGGCGGACACCCGCCGTTGCTGATCCCCGACGGTGAAAAAGCCAAACAACTGACGACCGTCGCGCGCCTGTACGATGGCCTTTTTGAGCGCCGGATCGACAGGTCCGCGATTGTCATCGGATTCGGTGGTGGTGTCGTCGGTGATGCGGCCGGCTTCGCCGCGGCCACGTATCTGCGCGGCCTCCGTCTTGTGCAGATTCCGACCACGCTCCTCTCGCAGGTGGATAGTGCGATCGGTGGAAAAGTCGGGGTCAACCTGCCGGCCGGCAAGAACATGGTGGGCGCCTTCCACGCGCCGTCACTGGTGCTCTGTGATCCGGAACTGCTGGCGACCTTGCCGCGCCGCGAGTTTCGTGCCGGGCTGTACGAGGCCGTCAAATACGGCGTCATCAGTTCGCGACCGCTCTTCGATTACATCTCAGCGCACCTGTCCGCCATCTTCAACAAAGACCCGGAGGTGCTGACGCCGCTCATCGCGGACTGCTGCCGCATGAAAGCCGTGGTGGTGATGGCCGATGAGCGCGAGCAGGGACTGCGCCGCACGCTGAACTTCGGGCACACCGTCGGGCATGCGCTGGAAGCTATCAGCCGGTATCGCCGATTCCTGCATGGCGAAGCCGTGGGCTACGGCATGCTCGCCGCGGCGGCGCTCTCGGCCAGGCGCGGGATTTTTCCGGCCGAAGACATGGACGCGCTCACGACCATCATGGGCCGCATGGGCCCATTGCCGTCAACCGCCGGACTCAAGGCCTCCGATGCACTGGACGCCATGCAGAGCGACAAAAAAGTGTCGAAGGGCACCCTGCACTTCGTGCTGCCGATCCGACTTGGGGTCACTTCAGTCGTCTCGGACGTGACACCGAAAGAGCTGCGGGCCGCGCTCCGGATCATCGGGATTCGCTAGAGTCCCGCCTGTGACCCGCCGCCGCGAAGCCACCCGGGCGGCACACCCTCACGGCGCGCCTCGTCCTCAATGTCGCTGATGGCGGTGACGCCCTCTGTCACCTGCTTGCGCATGCGCTTAAGGTCGGCAAGCGTGCGCTCACGTTCGGCCACGAGCGCAGCGCGCTGTCCGGGCGCGTCGCGACTGGCCACATCACGGGTCAGGCCATTCACACGAGTTTCAAGGGCCGCCATGATCACACGGTCGCGCTCCAGGTCGGCGCGTGCCTTGACCATGCGGGCGCGCCACCACGTTTCATTCTTTTCGACCGTTTCCACTTTCTCGGCAGGCGCTACCGGGTTGATCGTCTGGTCACTCCTGCCCACGGGCATCACGACCGGCGGCAGCACGGGAGGCAGTGGGCGCTCAGGCACGGGACTCAGATCTTCCGCGGTCAGGACCCGCGTCGAGGCCGGTGTCGCAGCGCGTCGCACGGCTTCACGCAGCGCCAGCTCACCCAGGCTGGCAGGTGGAGCATTCCAGGCGGCCAGAAAGGCCTGCATGAGCGCAACAATGACGAGTATCGACACGTTTACTCCTCCCTCCATGACACGATCCTGACCAGCCCAGCTTCTCGCCGAATGTGCGCCACGACGGCGCGAGCCGCTCCCCCTTGTGCAAACGCCTCGCCCCGGATCATCAGCATTCCGTTGAAGTCCGTGCCTGGTGTTCCATCCCCGTCCATCACATCGTCTGCGATCCAGATGGCGATGCGCATCGACGAGGCCGGCGCCTGCGGAACCCGGCCCCAGGCGACCAGCCGCCATCGGGGCGTGTCGGGCCCCAGTGGCCACCGACGGACTGCGTCCCGGTCGAGCTCAGCGGTGCGGGCGTCGAGGTCCACAATTTCTCCAGGCGCGATGGCCATGACCGGCGCTGTAGCCCCCAGCGCCGCGGCGGTGCCCGTTGAGGGCCACAGTGCGGATTGCGGTAACCGCGCCACCGCATCAATGCCCAGGTGCACGGCGGCGTTCGCCGCATAGGACGTTTTCACCGCCTTGAGATGCGCGCCCGCGATCCGGCCCTCGGTGTAACCCAGCAGGGCCAGGCCGCCGCTGAGCGAGGCCACGCACACGGTGAGCAACAGCACCATCATCACCATGCCCCACCCGGCCCTCCGCCCGGGCCGGTCCGCGACAGGTTTGGCGGCGAGACATCAAACACCGCCCGGTAGTCGGGACGCGGGTCACGTGGGCCCGAGGCCCGCAGGCGCACCAGCACACGGATGCGCCGTACCCGCAGGAGGTCGGCGTCAAAACTAGTGCCCCCTGCGCTGCACCACGGTCCGTCCTGAAACATCGCCAGCGGTAGCGCGGCCAGCCCATCGCTGTTGGCTGTGAGTGTGACGCCGCCGCGCCAGGTTCCGGCCATGTCGAAGAGACAATTTTCGACACCCGGGTCGGGGCGCGGTAGCTGCGGAGGTGCCGGGTCGCCGAAATACTCAAACGTCAGGCCCGTCACGTCGTCCACCACGGGCTGATCGGTACTATCGGCGTCGTAGAACCGGAGTTGCGACTGCGCTGCGTCAAAGTAATACCCCCGAATCACGACCTCGGAAACGGTTGAGCCGGCGGCAAACGCACCTGCCGGCACACCGAGGGGCCGCACGGTCGTCCCGCCGACATCGTTGTCGAGCACGCCCAAAAGTTCGGCGCGGCCGGGCGCGTCGAAGATCGCCAGCGTCGCGCCTCGTGTGACCTGGCACGGCAGCGCCCCGCCAACACACGGGGCCAGCACGATGCGACCGAGCGACGGCACATCGCCAACAGCGAGCGTGGTTTGAACAATGGTGTCGGGCACCCAGACCAGCGTGAGCGCATCCGGCCTCACGACCGATGCCGCCTCGGGACGCACGCGCCCCACGCGCCGTGGCCACATCGGCGTAAACACCTGGTTAAGGGCACCCGACATCGGCCCTCGATCGAGTCCTGCGCCCGCCAGGCGCAGATCGCGTCCGAGCATCTCGGCGATCACGCGCGCTCGTTGTTGCGCGTCCATGAGGCGCGACTGCGACCGCGCAAACCGGTCCGTGGTGACTGCCAGCGCCGCCACGGCCAACACCACGATCGCACTCAAGGCCAGTGCGACCATGAGTTCGGCAAGTGTAAATCCGGACGAGTTGCGCGTCATCGTTTTTGAGGTCATCCTCCCACCACGGCCTGTACTTCTGCGAGGCGGCCAGGCCCAACGGCTAGAACTTCCACGACCACCGAAGACGCGCCCGTCGCTGCCCATCCTGGCGTCACGGTCCATCGACGGACAAAAAACGCAGACGCCGCTATGGAGGCGCTGCTGTCGGCCGCGAAGTAGTCCTGCTGCGTGCCCCCCACGAGCGCGGCAGGCGCGGCGCGAAGTTGCTCCACCTTCTGCATCGCCAGCAGTGCCGCCGTCGTACTGACGCGCGCCAGCCGAATCACAGTCGCCGCTTTGGCCAACAGCCCCATGGCCCCGGCCACGAGCATCGAGACCAGCACCAGGGCGACCAGAACTTCAACGAGTGTGAAACCGCGACTTGAAAAGGGTGGGGACACGCACAGGACCTGTGCAACTCCCGGTCCAGCCGGCCCAACGGCCCGAAACCACCAAATGCCGCCAAGAACGAAGGGACAGACCAGGCGATATTGCAAAAACGGCCAACGGCCTTCAGCCGCCGCGTAGCGAAAACTGCAATGGCTAGATCGACAACGTGCCCATGTACCAGTCGATCAGGCGCTGGCCCCAGACCGACGACACCAGCGCCGCCACCGACAGAAACACCCCGAACGGCAACTTGCTCTGCATGGTCCCCCGCCCGGCGATGGCGAGGCCGATGCCCACAAGAGCGCCGACCAGACTTGAGCACAACAGGACCGCCCAGACGTGTGGCCAGCCCAGGAAGGCGCCAATCATCGCAAGCATCTTTACGTCACCCAGTCCCATCGCATCCACGCCTCTGGCGAGCTTCCAGGCAGCGCGGATCAGCAGCAGCACACTGGCCCCAACCGCCGCACCGATCAGGCTCTGCGCCAGCCCTGGAGAACCGATCAGGCTGAACGCGATCCCGGCGCCGATGCCGAAATACGTCAAAGGGTTTGGCAACCGGAATGTCTCAAGGTCGGTAACGAGGAGCGCCACCAGAAGCGACGAAAACACGAGCCTCGAAGCGAGCTGCACGGCCACTGCCGGGTCTGCGATCGGCGCCCCCGGCAGCGTGACACCGTGAAGCAGGAACACGGCACCGGTGGCAAGTTCGATGATCGGATAGCGGCCACTGATCGGCGCACGGCACGCGCGGCACTTGCCTTTGAGCCAGAGCCAGCTGAGCACCGGAATGTTGTCGCGCCACGCCAGCCGTGTGGCGCATTTCGGGCAACGCGACGGCGGCGTGACAATCGAGATCCCCGCAGGCAGCCTGACGATGCAAACATTGAGGAAGCTGCCGACCATCAAGCCAACGACAAAGAGCACGCCGAGTTCGAATGGCGTCATCGACCCAGTTCCTGGCGGAGTTCACGAAGACGTCGCTCGGCCAGCTCACGGACCCACTTCTCTTCGGACTTTGCAAGCTCCGTAAACATCACGAGCGCGCCTTCGCGGCCGCCGCCCTTCGCCAGCGTGTTCGCGGCGAGCGGCCCAAGCCACGGCGGTGCGCCCGGCATCAGGCTCGCGCGTTTGAACTCGTTCGCCGCGGCCACCAGGTCATGCCGATGCCAATAGTGCACAAAGCCGAGCGCCTGAGCGTACTGCCATCGCGGTTCCGCGCGCAGCCCTTTCTCAAGCAATGCGACCGCCAGGTCGGTGCGGCCGGCGCCGTCAGGCGACGGTTCAGACAGGAAGATGGCGCCGAACTGGTATGCCACGGAAAAGTACGGGTCCAGCGACGTGGTCAAATTTAGCAGCGGGTCGAGCAACTCGTAGCCACCACTGAAGCTGCGCGACTTCCGCTGGCCCGCGTAGTACTGCACCGTACGAATCCAGTACACGTCCGCCATCACGGCATCAAATGAGAGCGCCAGGCGATCCGCGACCCGACCGTTCGTCAAGTACAGCAACCGCTCCTCCGACGTCTCGCGCGGATACATCCGGTCGCGGGCATCGAGGGTGACGGCCGCGAGTCCGATGCCCGCCGCCACGCCCAGATACATGCCGATGGCCTTCCCGGACAGAGTCACCTGAACTCCCGACGCGAGAAGATGGCCACGGCCCCACCCACCAGGGCGCCCGCGTAACACGCGGCATACGCCACCGTCATCGCCACATACGCCCAGGGCACCGGCGGCCGGCCGTTGACGACGTCCGCCTTGATGTCGAAGGCCGAAAACGCCGGCACGATCAGGCCGATCGCGCGCACCACCGACGCCAGCGTCTCTGAACTGACGATGCCGCTGAATCCGCGCAGGTCTTCGCTGAAGAGGCCCACCACAAACACGCCCAACGTCAGTCCCGCCGAGAGGATACCGCTCGAGGAAAAGGTGGAAAAGAACAGCGCCACGGCCGTCAGCAGCGCCAGTTCAGCGAGGATCAGGATCACCGCCTTGAATAGCGCCAGGTCGGGCATCTTCCACGCGATCCACGCGAGCAGCAGAAATAGCGCGAAAGTCATTAACAGCAGGTTGACGGTGATGGTGCCCACCAGCCCGACGAACTTGCCCACCACAAACTCCCACCGGTGCACCGGCTTGGCGAGCAGGGCGTAAACGCTGCGGCGTTCGATTTCCCTGGCCACGAGTCCCACACCGATAAACACCGCCATCAGGACACCGGCCAGTTCAAGCGTGGCCAGCCCGATGTCCTTAATGATCCTCACGTCCTGACCGGCGGTAATCTGCCCGATGAGTACCGACGCTGCGACCAGGATCAGCGCGAAGCCGGCAATCGCAAACAGCACACGATCACGCACACTTTCCTTGAATACGTGCCAAGCCACGAGCCGCACGCGGGTCATGACACCTGCTCCACAAACACATCTTCCAGCGTGGCCCGCGTGGGTGACGCCGAGACCAACGCGCCGCCCAGCCCGGTCATCGCCGCAATGAACGGCTCGGGGCGTTCGCCCTCACGCAACTCGAAGGTATAGCGTCCGTGCGCGATACGGGTCGCGCGCGTCGTACGTGCCTGCAGCGCGGCCACTGCCGCGGGCGACAGGTTGGCGCCAATCACTTCCCACCCACCCACCTTGCCGGCGGTCAGATCGCCCACTGCTCCGCTAGCCATGAGACGGCCGCGGGCCAGGATCGCGACGCGGGAACAGAGCGTTTCGGCGTCCGACAGAATGTGTGAACTGAAGAGCACGGTGCGACTAGCATCGCGAAGTTTTAGGATCAGCTCCCGCACTTCGCGCCGCCCAATCGGGTCAAGCCCCGACATCGGCTCATCGAGAATCACAAGCGCCGGTTCGTTGATCAGGGCCTGCGCCAGGCCGACCCGTTGCAGCATGCCCTTGGAGTATTGGCGCATGGGCCGCCGGCGTCCGTCGCCCAGCCCCACGTCGTCAAGCACCTGGGCCACGCGCCGGGTGCGATCGGCGCCAGAGATTCCACACAAGCCGGCAAAATACGCGAGCAGCTCCTCGGCGGTGAGATGGTCGTAAAACACGGGGTGCTCGGGCAAAAACCCCAGAGCCGCGCGCGCCGCGCGATCACCGGGAAGGCCACCAAACACCGTGACGTGCCCCGAGGTCGGGCGAAGCAGGCCGATAATCAATTTGAGCGTGGTGGTCTTGCCGGCACCATTCGGTCCCAGCAAGCCGAACACTTCGCCACGCGACAACTCGAACGAGACTTCGTCGAGCGCACGCTGTGTGTTCCAGCCGAACAGGCCGACCGGGAAGTCTTTTGTCAGACGGTCAAGTCGAAGGACGACAGACACAACGTCAATTGGGCTTCTTCAACTCATGTTCGATGGCGGCCCTGAAGTAGGCAGGTGGCAGGTTGCGTGTCAGCCTCACACCATTGACGAAGTAGGTCGGGGTTCCACCAATGCGCAGGGCCACTCCATCGGACACGTCCTGACGGATGGCCACGAGCATCTGCGGAAACTGCTCCGCGAAGTTGGTCAGGCCGGTCACGGCCTTGAGTCCTTCGGTTACGACGTCCACACCTCCAACCAGACGGGTCTGATTCGCGAACAGCCAGGCTTCCATTTCGTCGGCCTTGCCGACGGCGCGCGCCATCCGCAACGCAGCAGACGCTTCACATGACGCATAGTGGTTCATGCTGGGCGTCGAAAAATTGCACTCGCCTTCAAGGGGAAAATCCTTGACCACGTATCTCACCCGTCCCGGGTGTGTCTTGGCGAACTCATCGATGACCGGCTTGAGCGACGCCCAGCCCTCGCGGCACGACGGGCACTGGAAGTCATTAAATTTGATGACCACCACTTTGGCCCCTTCGGTGGACACACCCGTCTCTTCGCGCGGCGCCTTCTCCCACTCCAGCAGCCACGCCTGCACCTGATCAGCCGGAGGCGGTGCGGCCTGATTGACCTGGGCTGCCGCTTCTTCTGCTGTGGCAGGCTGGGTGTCGTGCGGGAAAAATGCCAGCGTGCTGGCGACACCGGCCAGAAACACTACGGCGACGGTCAGCATGGCCGGATTCTTCATGACGCCCCTGAGATCATCAACCAGCCGAGCCGGCAGGTTCGCCACAGGGACCGACGACGACACGCCGGAAAGTACAAAAATGGCAATGACACAGACGTAGGTGCCGATGCAGAGCAGGCACGCAGTGCCCAGGATAAAAAACGACGCGTATGCCAGATACAGAATCGCCGCGAGGCCAAGAGTGGACCACGCAAAAAGGTAGGCGCCGACCGGGCTGGTGGGCGCGGTGCTCTTGGCGTCCACTGGAGCCGGGGCACCGCCGAACGCTGCCAGCACCACGGTCAGGCCAAACCAGATGAGCCCACCGACTGCGGTGGATACGCCCTGGAATGAGCCGTACTGGCTCATGTATACCTGCGAGCAATTGAACGCGGCGTTGACGTCACAAAAACTTGTGTAACTCGGGTCGGTCAGCAACTGGTAGTGCACCCAGGCGGATGCGCCGGCGAACCCCAGCCCTACGAGACCAAACAACAACACCAGAGACCGGATGCGAGGAGTCATACGCGGGTGTTGTACCACAGGAGAGACTGCAAAAAGAACTCGCGGCTCTGGGCCGGGGCCAAGCCCAGGTCCAGAGCCGCGGCATTAACTCAAGCGATCAACCGATCGGAATCGCAGGGGCGCCAAACGGCTCGGTCGGCGCACCGGCCGCCCACACCTGATACACCGTGTTGCCGGCGTTGGTCGCGTAGGACTTGCTGCCCGTCGTACCATACCCGGTCGGAACGGCCGCTGCGTAGTAGCCCGTCGAGGTCGCGACGGTGTTGCAATCGGCCGGACCAGGCACCGCACCAGCACCCGGCGCGAGGCTAAAGTTGAAGCCGCTCTTGACCGGCGCCAGCACGCCGAGGTCTGCCGAGATGAAGCCCATCGTCGGCGAAGGCGTCGCGAGCGTCGTGAAGAGGACCGCGTAGCCGTTGTTGCCGCAGGAGGCCGAATACGCAACCTCTGAGGAGTTGACGACCTTCAGCGACGCGAGCGCCGACGTCTCGTTGCCACTCATACGTGCGCGCAGCAGGCCTGGCACCGCGATCGCCGCAATGATGCTGATGATTGCGACGACGATCAACAGTTCGATAAGCGTAAAACCCTGGTCTCGTTTGCCCGTCATGATTTTGTATCCCTTGTCCATACCAGCCCCCATGTCCGCCTCGTCATGAAGCAGTCTCACCGTGGCACCATCCGTCAACTCTCTTTAGCAACTTCGGCGCCAGTTCCAAATACTCGCGCCAGATTCCCTGCAACCTACTGTATTCTAAAGGCTTAAAGTAAACATCTGACACCGTTTATTCCGGCTTGGCCCTTAGCCTCCCGGTTACGACGTCAGATTTGTCATCCCCGGTTTGTTATTTGTCAGGACCTCGGCGGCATGCGCCACGTCACATCATCTGGTTGATCAGCTCAAACAGCGGCAGGTACATCGAAATGATGATGCCGCCCACGATGACACCCAGAACCGCAATCATCACAGGCTCCAGCACGGTCAGCAGACCGGCGACGGCGGCATCCACTTCCTCTTCGTAAAATTCGGCGATCTTGCCGAGCATGACATCGAGGGCGCCCGTATTTTCACCTGCGCCGATCATCTGCCCCACCATCGGCGGGAACACCTTGGTTGCCCTCAGGGGCGCCGCAATCGTTTCACCGCGCTCAATGCCCATGCGGGCCTGTCTGACTGCGGCCTCCACGACGGCGTTGCCGGAGGTGCGGCCCGTGATGTCGAGGGCGGTCAGAATGGGCACGCCGGCACTGATCAGGGTGCCCAACGTGCGGCAGAACCTCGCGACTGCCACTTTTCGGAGGATGGGCCCGAGCAGCGGCACGCGCAGCAACGCCCCGTCAATCTTGGGCCGGCCCGCTTCTGTGGCGTAGTATCGGCGAATGACAAACGCAAGGGCAAAACCGCCCGCAACCAGCGCCGGCAGCGCGAAGATGAATAACTCGCTGGCCCGGATCACGACCCTGGTGGCCAGCGGCAGTTTGGCCCCCAGGCCTGCAAAGAGCGAGGCAAAGGTCGGAATGACCTTCCACAGGAGGACCGCGACCACGATCCCCGCGATGGTGACGACGGCGGCGGGATAGATCATCGCCGCGCGCACCTGCGACTGTAACTTCACCTGCTTCTCGATGTAGGTCGAGAGGCGCTTGAAAATAATGTCGAGAATACCTGCCGATTCACCCGCCGCCACCATATGGGAAAATAATGGGTTGAAGGCATGCGGCTGCCGAGCCATGGCCTCGGCCAGCGATGCACCGGCCTCCACGTCGGAGCGTACGGCACGAACCGCCGCCGCCAGGCGCTTGTCCGGCTCTTCCTTGGCCAGCAATTCGAGACACTGCACCAGCGGCAGGCCTGCGTCGATCATGACCGACAGCTGCCGCGTGAACACGGCTAGGCTCCTGGCCGGGACCCTGCGCGCGCGCTTGCTCGCCACCACGGCCGTCCCACGCCGTGGCGTGGCCACGGACACCGTGCGCTGCGCTGCCCCTGCGCCGCTCATACCTTCTCCCGTCCGCGTTCGAGGATCTGCAGCAGTTCTTGCCGATTCGATGACGCGGCCAGGCCGGTCTCACGTGAGACCACCCGGCTCATCATCAGTTTCGCCAACGCCTGGTTCATGGTCTGCATATTGAACTTGTCCTGTCCCGACTGCATGGTCGAGTAGATTTGGTGGACCTTGTCCTCGCGGATCAGGTTTCGGATGGCCGGTGTCGCCACCAGAATTTCGAGCGCCGCTGCCCGGCCCGTGCCATTCGCCTTGGGGAGCAGCGCCTGGCACACGATGCCTTCGAGGACCAGCGAAAGCTGCGCACGAATTTGCCCCTGTTGCTCTGCCGGAAAGGCGTCGATGATTCTGGTCATGGTCTGGGCGGCCGAGTTGGTGTGGAGCGTCGCGAGCGTGAGATGCCCCGTTTCGGCCAGTCGCAGCGCCGACGTCATGGTTTCCAGGTCTCGCATTTCGCCGACCAGGACCACGTCGGGGTCTTCTCGCAGCGCGCCGCGCAGGGCGTTGGCAAACGACTTCGTATCGGCGTGCAACTCACGCTGATTCACCAGCGCCATCTTGTGCTCGTGCAAGTACTCGATCGGGTCTTCGACCGTGATGATGTGAGCCGCACGCGAGGCATTGATGCGATCGACCATGGCCGCGAGTGTGGTGGACTTGCCGCACCCGGTCGGTCCGGTCACAAGCACAAGTCCGCGGGGCCGGTCGGCCAGCTGCGCCAGCACCGCTGGCAGGCCGAGGTCCTCAAGCGTCGGAACGCGCTCGGGTATCAACCGGAATACTGCGCCCACGGCGCCCTTCTGACGGAACACGTTGCATCGAAACCGACCGACGCCTTTTAGGCCGAATGCGAGATCCTGTTCCCAGTTTTCCTCAAAAATTTTTTTTTGCGCATCGGTCAGCACCGAGTACACCAGCGACTGCGTCACTTCTGGCGTCAACACCGGTTCCGGGAGCCGTTGGAGCAAGCTATTCACGCGCACCTGCGGCGGGCTGTCCACTGACAAGTGGAGGTCCGACCCCCCAAGTGACAGCGTGGTCGTCAACAAATCAGGCAAGGTCATCACACGACCGTCTCCCGGATTACGTCATCCAAGGTCGTCAAGCCCTGGCGCACCATCTGCAACCCGCACTGCCGCAGCGTCACCATGCCTTCGTCCATCGCCTGCCGCCGAAGCTCCGAGACCGGAGCAGCCTCAAAAATCAGTCGCCGTATGACTTCCGAAGACGACATGACTTCGAACAGGCCCACGCGTCCCTTGTAGCCCGTGCCGCCGCATCGTGAGCAGCCCCGGCCGTGTTGGACCACCAGGGTGGACACCTCCTCTGGTGCAAACCCTGCTTCAATCAGGAACCCAGGTTGCAGGGTGTCCGCCTCCCGGCAGTGTTCGCAGATGCGCCGCACCAGCCGCTGGGCCACGATGAGCTGCAGTGAACTGGCCACAAGGAACGGGTCTACGCCCATGTTGATCAGACGCCCGACGGTGCTGGGCGCGTCGTTGGTGTGCAGGGTGGACAAAACCATGTGGCCGGGGAGCGCGGCCTTGACGGCGATCGCCGCCGTCTCCGCGTCGCGGATTTCGCCGATGAGCAGGACGTTGGGATCCTGCCGCAGAAACGAGCGGAGGGCCGTCGCGAATGTGAGGCCGATCCCGTCGCGCACCTGCACCTGGTTGATGCCGGCCAGGTTGAACTCCACCGGGTCCTCGGCGGTCATGATGTTGACGCCGGGTTGATTGAGCTGCGAGATCGCCGAGTACAGCGTGTTGGTTTTGCCGCTGCCCGTCGGGCCGGTCACCAGGACGAGCCCCCATGGCCGGCGTATCGCGGCGGAAAATCGTGCGAGCGCGCTGGCCTCGAAGCCCAATTGCGTCATTTCCAGGCGCAGTTGCTGGCGGTCGAGCAGGCGCAGCACGATCTTTTCGCCGAACAAGGTGGGCAGGCACGACACGCGAAAATCGATCTCGCGGACCAGTTGTTCCCCGGGCACGCCCTGATCGTTGAATCTCGCCTTGATGCGCCCGTCCTGTGGCAGGCGCTTTTCGGCGATGTCGAGTTGCGCCATGATTTTCAGGCGCGACGTGATGGCGTCGCGATATTTCAACGCCGGCGCCAGCACGGGCTGCAAGACGCCGTCGATGCGGAACCGGATCCGCATTTCGCGTTCGTACGGCTCGAGGTGAATATCGCTCGCGCCGCGGTGGATCGCCGACAGCATCAACGCATTGACCAGCCGGATGACGGGCGCTTCATGCCCTTCGAGGGTGCTGGCGTCGCTGGAATCGGCGTGCCCCACAACCTCCAGGCCATCTTCGCCGTTGAGGGCTTCGAGCGCACGTGTCACGGCCTCGCTGGAGGCGGTCGCACCTTCGGTTGACGTGCCGCGGCCGTAATAACGCGCAATGGATTCGCGCAGGGCCATTTCCGACGCCACCACCGGCTCGATCTGGAGCCCGGTCATGAACTTGATGTCGTCCATGGCGAAGACGTTGGTGGGGTCCGCCATCGCCAGCGTCAGCGCGGTGCCGGAGCGGGCGACCGGAATGACCAAGTACTTGATGGCGGTTTCAACCGGCACGAGCCGCACGACCGCCTGATCCAGCTCGAAACTGCCGAGCGCGATCGCCGGCACGCCGTACTGACGGCTTAGAACCTGCGTAATCTCATCGTCTTTGACAAGGCCCAGCTTGACGAGGCTCAGGCCCAGCCGTCCACCGTTGGAGCGCTGACGCGCCAGCGCCTCCTGCAGTTGGACGGGCGTGATGCGCTTTTCGCGCAGCAGCAGTTCACCCAGACGTACGGCCATGCCCCCCTGATTCCCAATCCCAATGGGCGCGTCGCGCGCCCGTCACACGGCCGTTGTCCGGGTCTTACCATCCGGCCCGCAGTGCCAGACCGAACCCTCGCTCTCCCTGCGCCCGCCCGTGCGTCACGTGGCCATCCAGCCACGCCCCCGGCCGTAACGCGAAACTCGCCCCAAGCGAACCCACCGCCGCGCGGGCACCCTCAAGATTCCAGCGTGCCCCGCCCCGGACGGCCAGACGCGACCCGAGCATGTGCTCGGCCCCCACTGCCACCATCCGACTCGGTCCACCCGGGAGATCGGCCGTATTCAGATCAAGGTCCACAGCAAAAATCAGGCCATCAGCGGGCAGCACTGCAAGGCCGATTCTGGACCGCCTTTTAAGCTCGATCGCACTTCCTGAGGGTTCTTCAAATCTGGGAGATCGCAGATTCCTCATCGTCCAGCCCACCCGGAATACCCGGGCATCAAACATCACGGAGGTGTCCACGTCAAAGACCCCTTTGGAGTCGCCGGTCTGGGCCGGGGTCGGGGCCGCGCCCAGAGCCTCGCCGGCGTTCGCCCCAGTGGCCGGACCAGAGGCCAGGGTTCCCCGGATGTACTTCAGGGTCGTGCCCACCACCAGCCCCTCAGTCAGCGTCTGGAGCAGCGTGGCACCGTAATGACGGGTCGAGAACCGGCGGGCAAGCAGGCCGCCTGCGGCCGTGTCGGCTACCAAAACGGTCTCGTCAAAATCGGCGTAACTCAATCCGATTGGCCAAGTGCCCAAACTGACAAACTTGGCCGAACGCTGCCACGGGCCGGCCGCCGCAGCCCCTTTTCGATCACCATTTCGAAAGCGGACCCACTCTATTGTCGCTCCGGCCGGCTGGCCGCTGGCGAGGCCAGCCGGGTTCCAGAAGACCGCGGTCGGGTCGTCGGCCACGGCAACGAAAGCTCCGCCCATGCCGAGGGCGCGGCTCCCCACCACCTCAAACGTCTGTTGGGCGGTCGAGGCCATCGGGATCGCCGCGACCAGGACGAGACACCCGAAGAGTGAAACCAGGATTTGACGCATGGGTCGAGCCTATCAGGAACCCACGCGCGGGCCGCGCCGTATACCGTGCACGAGATACACTACGTGGCTACTCCACGCGGCGGGATCACGCCGAAGAGACCGCAACCATGTCCGACGCGACCACCGCCGCTGCTGCTACCTCGAATCCCGGTCCCATTCCAAACCTGCTGTCGAGGGCGGTCGGTGTCATCACATCGCCGGATGTGACGTTTGAGCACGTGGCACGGGTGCCGAAAGTCGCCGGCATGCTCTTCCTTGTGTCGCTGCTACTGGGTCTGGCTCAGGGACTGCCGCAGTTGACTGAACGCGGCCGTGCGGCGGCGCTCGACCTGCAGGTACAGCAGATGGAGCGCTTTGGTATGGTGGTGAACGACGAAATGTACCAGCAGATGGAGCAGCGCTCGCAGTCCAACCTGGGAGCCTACTCGTCGATCGTCCTCATGTTCGTCGCCATCCCGTTCGGGGCTGTGATCACGACTGTGCTGCTGTGGGTGGCCTTTAACACGATCATGGGCGGCGCTGCGTCGTTCAAACATGTGATGGCGGTGGTCGTGCACTCGCAGTCAGTCTCGGCGTTGGGCGCCATCGTCTCGGCACCGATCATGTACGCCCAGGGCATCACGAGCACCAGCATTGCGACCCTGGGCGCGCTCCTGCCGATGCTGGACGACACCAGCTTCCTCGCGAAGTTCCTCGCGGGCATCGACCTCTTTGTGATTTGGTGGGTGGTAGTGCTGGCCATCGGCCTCGCCGCACTCTACCGGAAGAAAACCAGCAGTATCGCGACGGGCCTCTTCATTGTATACGGCGTGATCCTCCTCGTAATCGCGTCCTACACCGCAGGGTAAAAATGTATCGAAAAAAAGTGATCATCGGCGTCCTCCTCATTGTCGTCATCGGCGCTGTTGTGTACGCCAACCTGAATTTCAGGCGCACGACCGGCGTGGACGTGAACGTCGAGAAGATCGCGTTGCGCGATCTGGAGGCGATCGTGTCGGCGAGCGGAAAGATTCGCCCGCAGCGATCCGTGAACGTGAGCGCCGAGACGATGGGCAAGGTCGTCGGGTTGGCCGTCAATGAGGGCGACCAGGTCCAGGCGGGCCAGTTCCTGCTGCAGATTGACCCGCGTAACCTTCAGACGCAGGTAAACCGGACCGGCGCTAGCCTCGCCGCCGCGCAGTCTCAACTCGCCGAAACGCGGGCCAGCGTCGACAACGCACGCACCAATCTCAAACAGGCACAGGGCAACCTGGAACGCCAGAAGGAGCTGATCAAGGCCGGCCTCACGCCGCGAGAAACGGTCGACCGCGCGGAAAACGACGTCAAGCTGCGGCTGTCGGATCTCGCGCAGCGCGAGCAGTCCGTGAAGACACAGGAGACGCGTATCAGGCAGGAAGAGGCGAACGTGGAGAACGCGCAGTTCGATCTGAACAAGGTGCGCCTCGTGTCTCCCATCGCCGGCATCGTGACCCGTCGCAATATTGAAGAAGGAGAAACGGTGGTCGTTGGCACCATGAACAATGCCGGCACGGTGTTGCTGACGATTGCTGACCTGTCCGTGATCGAGACGGAAGTTGAAGTGGACGAAACAGATATCCCGTTTATCAAGCTTGGCCAGCCGGCCGCTGTGACGATCGATGCCTTCCCTGACACGACGTTCGTGGGCAAGGTCACCGAAGTAGGCAACAGCGCCATCCAGGCCGCCGGCGCTGGGAGCGCCACGCGTGCCACGAACTTCAAGGTCGTCGTGACGCTTGAAGGCACGGTGCCTGACGTGCGTCCTGGTTTTACGTGCACGGCGGTCATCACCACGGCGACGCGGCAGAAGGCCGTGTCGATTCCCATCCAGGCCACCACGGTCCGCGAGATGGTGGTCAACGCCGATGGCAGCCTTGTTCGGGCAGCGCCGACCCAGGGGCGGGCCCCTTCAAAGCGCGCCACCGTGACAGCCGAGCTCCAGCCCGGGCAGACCCGGAAGGAAATTGAAGGCGCATTTGTCGTCGCCGCCGGCAAGGCCGTCTTCACGCCGATCAAGTCCGGTATCACGGGTGAAAAATTTTTTGAGGTCCTGAGTGGTCTGAAGGAAGGCGACGAAGTCATCACGGGCCCCTTCACGTCGGTGCGATCACTCAAGGACGGCGATGCGGTCAAGATGACGACCGCCTTCACCAACTCGACCGGCAAGTAGCGCGATGCAGCAGTTCTTTGAGGCCACCGGCATCGCCCTCGCGGCGATCTGGTCGAACAAACTCCGTTCGTTCCTCACCATGTTGGGCAACATCGTAGCGGTGTCTTCGATCATCGCCGTGGTCTCCCTGATCCAGGGACTGAATGCCTCGGTCTCGGGAGCGATCACCTCGCGCATCGGAGCGGATTCGTTCTCGGTGCAGCGCACGGGTCCGACCCGATCGGAAGATGAGCAACTACGCGCGCAGGGCAATCCCCGAGTCACGACCGAGGATGCCGAGGCCGTCCGGAAGGCCAGCGACCGGATTCGCCTCGTCATGGCGTCCGCGGGCAGCAACGGCGAGGCAAAAACTCGCCGGGAAACGCTGGACAGTCTGTCGATTCAAGGCGTCACCAAAGAGTTCGCCTCGTTACCCACCACGCTCATCACGGCCGGACGTGTCATCACGCCGACCGAGTTCGACAGCAGGCGCAACGTCGCGGTGCTCGGCTGGGACGCCGCCGACCGCCTCTTCGGCGTAGTCGACCCGCTCGAGAAATTCGTGACCCTCGGCGGTATCCAGTTCCGTGTGGTCGGCATCCACGAGAAGAAGGGCTCGCTCTTTGGACTGTCGCAGGATGAATTCGCGGTGATCCCGCTGGGCGCGTTCCAGCGCCTGTTTGGCAACCGCCAGTCCCTCCAGCTCACCGTGCTCCCGACCGACCCCTCGCTCGTTCGAGTGGCCATGGACGATGCCACGGTCGCCTTGCGCGTGACCCGCCGCTTGCGTCCGGCCGAGCCAGACAATTTCGGAGTCGTCACTTCCGATACGTTCCTGGATCTTTACAACCAGGTGACCTCCGGCATTTTCGCGATCCTCATCGGCGTAGTCAGCCTCTCACTGGTCGTCGGCGGCATTGTCATCATGAACATCATGCTGATGGTGGTAAGCGAGCGGACGCGCGAAATTGGTCTACGGAAGTCGCTGGGTGCGCGGCGGCGGGATGTGCTGTGGCAGATCCTCACTGAGTCCATCACGTTATCGACCTGCGGTGGCATCGTCGGCACGACGCTTGGGTTTCTTGTGGCGTTCACCATCAGCAAGTTCACGCCCCTGCCCGCAGCCGTCGAGCCCTGGTCAGTGATGCTTGGTATCTCGGTCACGGCCATTGTCGGCCTGTTCTTCGGGCTCTATCCGGCGATGCGGGCGGCATCACTGGACCCGATCGAAGCGCTGAGGAAGGAATAGCCATGCGCTGGAGCCTGTTCGACGAAATTATCCAGATGTCCTTCGACACGCTTCGAGGGAACAAGATGCGCTCGTCCCTGACCGTCTTGGGCATCGTCATCGGCATCACGTCGATTGTCGGCATGACCGCCCTGATTCGGGGATTCGATCAATCGCTGCGCGACTCGATCAAGTCACTGGGGCCGGACACCATCACGTTGTCGAAATTCTCGGGCCTCAGCTTTGCCGCCGGCGGAGACTTTCAGGCGCTGCTGATGCGCCCGAACATGACGCCGGACGATGCTACCGCCATTGAGCGCGAGGCTCCCTCCATCGCCATAGTCGACGTGACGCTGGGAGCCGGCGGCCAGGCGACCCAGGAGCGCGTCTACTACAAGAACCTCAGGTCGAAGCGGATTCAGGTGTTCGGCACCACTGAACGTTTTGCTGACGTGTCGCGGGTGCGAATCGAGTCGGGACGCTTCTTCACGTCGGGGGAAGTCCAACGCCGGCGGCAGGTCGTCGTGCTGGGACAGACACCGGCGCAGGCGTTGTTTGCGACCACAGATCCCCTGGGCAAGATTGTGCGCATCGGCCTGCAGGCGTATGAAGTCATCGGTGTGGCCGACAAGCGGCCTAGCCCCGGCGGTTTCAACCTGGGCATCGACGACTTCGTGGTCATTCCCCAGACGGCCTATCAAAAACAGTTTGGCATTCGCGCCTTCACCGCGGGCCGGGGTGAAATGCGCAGCATCACCATCTCGGCCGTGCCGCGAGAAGGCGTGGACCGCGCAACCGCGCTCAGGGAAGTCGAGAACGTCATGCGCATTCGCCATGGTCTGCGCCTAGACCAGCCCAATGACTTCGATCTCGTCACCCAGGACGCGATCCTGGAGTTGTGGGATCAAATTAGCCAAGCGACACTCCTGGCGTTGGTCGTGATCTCGTCAATAGCCCTGATGGTCGGCGGCATCGGCGTGATGAGCATCATGACCATTACCGTGACGGAACGCACCCGTGAAATCGGCGTCCGTAAGGCCCTGGGCGCTCGGAGAGTAGAGATCTTGTGGCAGTTCCTGCTTGAGGCCGTATTCCTGACTTCCACCGGAGGGCTGCTGGGCATCGTGTGCGGAAGCAGCCTGGGACTGGCCGTCCACCTGATCACGGGGTTCCCAGTCTCGCTGCCCTGGTGGTCATTCGCGATTGGCATCGGGTTCTCGGCCGGCATCGGCGTGTTCTTCGGCATGGTCCCGGCGATCCGGGCCTCGCGCCTCGATCCTATCGAGGCATTGCGGCACGAATAGCGATATGCTTTTCCCGATTGTCGGGAGGGATCGCTTGTGAAGGTCTTTGACGCCGCAGATATCCGGAATATCGCGCTGGTCGGACACAGTGGATCCGGCAAGACGCAATTGGCCGCAGCGTTGCTCTACGACACCGGCGCAACGCCCCGCCTGGGGAAGGTAGACGAAGGCCCACCGTCACCGATTACGATGAAGAAGCCATCGCGCGCAAACATACGCTCTCCTCATCACTCGCCTGGTTCGAATTCAACAAACGCAAAGTCAATCTGATCGATACGCCTGGCATGGGCAACTTCCTGAGTGATGCCCGCGCGGCGTTGCGCGTGGTGGAAGCTGCCGTGGTAGTCGTGGATGGCGTGTCAGGTGTGCAGGTTTCCACTGAACAGATTTGGGAAACCGCTGCCTCGCTGAATCTTCCCAGACTCATCGTCGTCAACCGGCTGGATCGGGAACGGGCCAGCCTGCCGCGCACGCTCGACTCACTGCGCCAGACGCTGTCGCGATCTGCGGTGGCCGTGCATTGGCCCATCGGTGAAGAGGATGCTTTCACCAGCATCGTGGATCTGGTGACGATGAAGGCGTGGACGTTTGCCGAAGACGGCAGCGGCAAGGCAACCGAAATCTCCATTTCCGACTCCGTCCGGGCCGACGTGGATGCCGCCAGAGCCACTCTGGTGGAAGCGGTCGCCGAAACCGACGAAGCGCTGATGGAGCGGTTCTTCGAAAACGGTACGCTGTCGCAGGACGACCTCACCAACGGCCTTGCGTCCGCCGTACGGGAGAGCCATGTCTTCCCCGTGTTGTGCACGTCTGGCCTTCGGAACATCGGTGGACCGTTGCTGGCCGAAGCGATCACGGCGCTCGTGCCGTCACCTGCGGTCCGGTCGTTCCCCGGCGTCGCCCCGGATGGCACCGACACGAGCCGCGCGGCAGACCCGTCTGCCCCGCTGGTGGTGTGGGTCTTCAAGACGATCGCGGATCAATTTGCCGGACGCATTTCCCTGTTCCGAGTGGTCTCGGGCACGTTCAAGTCCGATAGTACGGTGCAGAACGTCACGCGCCAGTCGCCGGAACGCGCCGGCCACCTAGTGGCCCTCGAGGGCAAGACGCAGGCGCAGGTGCCGGAGGTCCACGCCGGCGATCTGGGCGCCGTCGCGAAGCTTAAAGACACACATTCGGGCGACATCCTGGGCGACCCGAAGGCCGACTTCACAGTCCACCCCCTGTCGTTCCCGGAGGCGGTGCTGTCGTATGCCATCGTGCCGAAGACGCGGGGCGACGAAGACAAGATCAGCACGTCCATGCATCGGCTGCAGGACGAAGACCCGTCCATCGGATACACCCGCGACGAACAGACGCATGATCTATTGCTCTCGGGCCAGGGGCAGATGCACATCGAAGTGACGGTGGCGAAGTTGCGCCGGAGGTTCGGCGTCGAAGTGGAACTCAAGCCACCGCACATCCCGTATCGCGAGACCATTACCCTGCCGACTGAGGCCCACGGCCGGCATAAGAAACAGACCGGCGGGCACGGGCAGTTCGGCGACTGCAAGATCCGGGTGGCGCCGCTGCTACCGGGGTCGGGCGTGGAATTTGAGGACGATATTTTTGGCGGGTCCATTCCCCGGCAGTTCGTCCCGGCCGTGGAAAAGGGCGTGCGCGAGGCATGCGCACGCGGCTTCCTGGCCGGATACCCGATGGTCGATCTCAAGATCACGGTGTACGACGGGTCGTACCATGACGTGGATTCGAACGAGATGTCATTCAAGATGGCGGGTCGACTCGCCGTGCGTGATGCCATGACACGCGCCAAGCCCACGCTGCTTGAGCCGGTGATGGCCGTCGAAATCTACGCACCGTCCGACTTTGCCGGCGACCTGATGGGCGACCTTAACGGACGGCGTGGACACATTGCGGGCATGGATACGCGCGGTGCCAATACGGTCATCCGCGCGCAGGTGCCGATGTCCGAAATGCTCACGTACGAGCAGACGTTGACCGCGTCCACAGGCGGCCGCGGCGGATACCATATGGAGTTCCACCACTACGCCGAAGTCCCTGGTCACCTGCACGCAAAAATCGTTGCGGCATCCAAGGCCGACCGGACCGCCGTGGCGTCGGACGACGAGGGTTAGGGTCCAGGGTCCAGGGCTTGCCCGCCCTAGCGCGAAAGCACGGCGGAAAGTTTAGAGTCCTGGGGGCCTCGAAAGTTGTTACAGTGCAGAAGATGCAGTCTCGACTGCGACGCAGGTGGATCGCGGCGATGGCGCTTGCACTGGCTATGGTTGCCGTGGGCATGACGCAGGAGCCGCAGCCGGCCCAGCAGCCCGACTTTGGTGCGTGGCTTGAGGGCGTGCGGGCTGAGGCCGTCCAGAAGGGAATTAGCGCCGCCACCATTGATCGGGCGTTCACCGGCCTCGAAATCGACCCGGTCGTGGTGGCTCGCGACCGCGCGCAGCCGGAACAGGTGCAGAGCCTGGATGCGTACCTGAAGCAGCGCCTGTCGCGACGGACGCTCGCGTCGGCCAACGCGATGTATGCTAAGTATCAGGCGGTGCTCACGCGGGTTGAGGCACGCTACGGCGTTCCGCCCGAGACGCTCGTCGCAATCTGGGGCATCGAATCCAACTTCGGCCAGTTCACCGGCTCACGCCCGATCATCACAGCCCTGGCGACCCTGGCCTTTGATACGCGGCGCCCCACGCTGTTTCGTGCCGAGCTCTTCCATGCACTCACCATCCTCGACCAGGGGCACATCACCATCGAGGAACTCAAAGGCTCGTGGGCGGGCGCCATGGGCCAGCCGCAGTTCATGCCGTCGAGTTACCTCACACACGCCGTGGACTTTGACGAAGACGGACGCGCCGATATCTGGAACACGCAGCCGGACGTGTTCGCCTCCATCGCCAACTATCTGAAAAACGCGGGCTGGACAAGCGGCGAACGCTGGGGCCGGCCAGTGCGGATCGGCCGGACGGTGCTCGATCGCATCGAACGGCAAGTGCCGATGCGCGCGTCAGGATGCCGCGCGGTCAGAGAGATGACCCAGGCCAGGCCGCTCCGTCAGTGGGCGAAGCTCGGTGTAGTGCAGGCCAACGGACGCCCTCTGCCCACCGCCGCGATGGATGCGTCGCTCGTGCGCGGCGTCAACCAGCACTTCCTCGTCTACGGCAATTACCACGCGCTCATTGACTACAACTGTTCGAACGCCTATGCCATTTCGGCGGGCGTGCTGTCCGACAAGGTCCATTAGCGTCTGACCCGCCTGTAAATGGCGATCAGTTCCAGCTTTTGCTCTTTAGCTGATCGAGGTTGATGTTGCCTCCGCTGAGAATGCAGACGACGCGTGAGCCGGCCGGCACCGTGATGAGTCCCTGGAGCAGCGCCGCGACAGGAGCAGCGGCCGCGCCTTCCGGCACCAGCTTCGCGTAGTGCATCATCCACACCACCGCTTCAAAGATCTGCTCATCGGGGAGCGAGACAATCTCATCCACGAACTGACGTACGATCTCAAAGTTCCTCGTGCCCACGCGCTTCACTCGCAGGCCGTCGATGATGCAGTCGACGTTGTCCAGCGTGACAAGGCGACCTTCGGCCACGCTGCGCTGCATGCCTGGGGCCCCCGATGATTCCACACCGATGACACGGACCTTCGGGTTGTGGGCCTTGAGCGCCATGGAGACGCCCGAGATCAACCCTCCGCCACCAATCGGCACAACCACCACATCGACATCCGCCCAGTCCTGCACAATCTCCAGCCCGACGGTGCCCTGCCCCATGATGAGCTGGTCGTCATCAAACGGATGGATGTAGGTGAGCCCCTCGCTCGCCACCAGTTCCAGCGCTTTTTCGTTGGCCTCATCCCAGATGCGGCCGTGCAGTACGACTTCGGCGCCGTAGCCCTTAGTCGCCGCGATCTTCGACGGCGTCGCGTTCTCGGCCATCGCCACCACAGCACGGCTGCCGTGAATCTTCGCTGCCAGCGCCACGCCCTGCGCAGGATTGCCGGCCGACGAACAGATCACCCCGCGGCGCTTCTGCTCATCCGTCAGGAATGGAAACTTGTTGAGCGGGCCACGAATCTTGTACGACCCAGTGCGCTGGAATAACTCGGCCTTGAGTCGCACGTCGAACCCGGTGCGTTCCGACAACACCCGCGACGTCAGCAGCGGCGTGTGTTTGACGTGCGGTTCCATCCGCGCACGCGCGGCAACAAAATCGACAAGTGTGGGTGCCAGCATCGAGACATATTATGGTCCAGGGTCCAGAAAAGCCTCTGTGTCTCTGCGCCTCCTGTGAATCCGTCGTGAACGCGAAAACACAACGGGCCCGGCAACAGATGCTGCCGAGCCCTTCGCGTAACGAGATTGCAGACTGTGGATTTGGCTACGCGCCGCCAGCCTTGCGCGGAGTGGTGACGCGCTTGCCGCCCTTGGCCTGCTTGTCGGCCTTGGCGCCGCCGGCGCCATCGACCTTGGAACGTCCACCCGTCAACGCCTGACGGATACGGCCGCCGACCGATGTCTTCTTCGGCTTGTCGGCTTCGGCCGTCTTGGTCTGCGCGACCTCAGCGTTAGGGTCAAACTCGCTGCCGAGCAGTTCGATTTCCGCGATCTCCGCACTGTCGCCGCGCCGATACCCGGCGCGACGCAGGCGCGTGTAGCCGCCCTTGCGATCCGCATACCGTGGCGCAATGGTCGTGAACAGCGTCTTGACGACCGCCTTGTCCACGATGTCCATGGCCACGACCCGGCGCGCCGTCACGCCTTTGGGCGAGCTCGGCTCGTCGCCGAGACTGCGCTTGGCCAGCGTGATCAGCCGCTCGACGAACGGGCGCAGTTCCTTGCCCCGCGCCACGGTTGTGGTGATGTGGCCGTACTTGATCAGGTCGGAAGCCTGATTGCGAAGCATGGCGATCCGGTGTTCAGTAACCCGGCCGAGTTTTCGATGTGCTACCCGATGACGCATAACATCCGTTCCTGACTGGTGCCTACTCGCCTGAACCCGATTGATCTAGGCGCATGCCCAGGCTCAGGCCCATGGTGGTGAGAATTTCCTTGATTTCGTTAAGCGACTTGCGCCCGAAGTTTTTCGTCTTGAGCATCTCGCCTTCGCCTTTCTGCACCAGTTCGCGAATCGTGCGGATGTTGGCGTTCTTGAGGCAGTTGTACGAACGCACCGACAACTCCAGCTCCTCGACACTCTTATCGAGGTACTCGTTGCCCGAGGTCAGCGGCTGGTCGCCGGCCGCGTCGAGCGCCGACTCACCGAGGTCCTCGAGACTCACGAAGATGGTGAAGTGGTCGCGAATGAGCTTGGACGCCAGTGACACGGCGTCACGCGGCGTCACGGCGCCATTCGACCACACTTCAAGCGTGAGCTTGTCGTAGTCGGTGGTCTGACCAACACGTGCGGCTTCCACGACGTAGTTGACCTTCTTGATCGGCGAGTGCACCGAGTCCATCGGAATCCATCCGATGCCCAGGTCCTCGTCGAAGTTCTTGTCGGCCGACACGTAGCCGCGGCCGCGCTTGATCCGCAGTTCCATCTCCAGCTTGCCACCCTCGCTGACAGTGGCGATATGGGCATCCGGTTCCAGGATTTCCACGTCGCTGTCCACCTGGATGTCGCGCGCACGCACGTCGCCGGCCTTGGTGACGCGTAACGTGAGCGTCTTGGCCTGGTCGGTGTGCACCTTGAGCGGGATCTGCTTGAGGTTCAGAATCAGGTCGGTCGCGTCCTCGACCACACCCTGAATGGGCGAGAACTCGTGCTGCACGCCCTCGATCTTAACCGCCGTCACCGCTGCGCCTTCAATCGAGGACAGCAGCACACGACGCATCGCATTGCCCACGGTCGTGCCGAAGCCACGCTCGAAGGGCTGCGCCGTGAATCGGCCAAACCGGTCCGTCAGGGTCTCGCGCTCAAAGTCCAGCCGCTTGGGCCGTTGAAAACCTTTCCACAACATCGTCTTTTTCCTTTCGCCGCACGAACCGGAATCCGGTTCGTCCAGACCTGCAATGATGTTCCCGGCCTCCCGCTGCAGGTCTGAAGAGCTGCGGGCCGGGAACTGGCGCGTGTGCGCTACTTCGAGTACAAGGCCTTACTTAGAATAGAGCTCGACAATCAACTGTTCCTGCACGGGCAGGTTGATCTGCTGGCGAGTCGGCAGCGACGAAATGCGCGCTGCAGCCCCAGAGGCGTCAATGGTCAGCCACTCGGGCACACCGCGGCCCTTGACCTCTTCCATCGCGTGTTTGATGGACGCATTCTCGACGCTGCCCTGACGCACGGCGATCGTGTCGCCCTGACGCACCGCATACGATGGAATGTCCACCTTCTTGCCGTTCACTAGAAAGTGCCCGTGCCGCACCAGCTGCCGTGCCTGGGCGCGCGAGGTCGAGAACCCCACCCGGTAGATGACGTTGTCGAGCCGGCGTTCGAGCGACTGGAGCAGCAATTCGCCCGTCACGCCCTTCTGCCGGTCGGCCGCTTCGAAGTAGCGGCGGAATTGATTCTCAAGTACGCCATACGTGCGCTTGACCTTCTGCTTTTCGCGCAATTGGATGCCGTAGCCGGCCACCTTCGCCCGCCGCCGCGAGGGGCCATGCTGGCCAGGAGGTACGTTGCGCTTCTCGATCGCGCACTTCTCCGTGTAGCACCGCTCGCCCTTGAGGAAAAGCTTCATGCCCTCTCGCCGGCACAACCGGCAAACCGGTCCGATATATCTCGCCATGTCTTTTATATCCCTCTGCTGAAACTCAGACGCGCCGGCGCTTGGACGGGCGGCACCCGTTATGCGGAATCGGCGTCACGTCGCGAATCGATTTCACATCAATGCCCACGGTCTGCAGCGCGCGAATCGCCGACTCACGGCCTGCGCCAGGTCCTTTGATGCGCACTTCAAGCGACCGCAGGCCGTAGGTCTTCGCCACGTTGCCCGCCGACATCGCCGCCTGGGTGGCCGCAAACGGCGTGCCCTTGCGCGACCCCTTGAAGCCGATACCACCGGAACTGGACCAGGCAATAACGTTGCCCTCGGTATCCGTGATGGTGATCACCGTATTGTTGAACGACGACTGGATGTGGGCGAAGCCGTGGTGCACCACGCGCTTTTCACCGCGCTTCTTGAACGCCTTCTTGGGCTTGCCTGCCTTGCCGGATTTGCCTTTGGCGCCCTCTGGCGTGGCGGCGTCTGCTGCTTGGGTCTTGGCCATGTGTGACGTCCTCTACTCTGTCTTCTTACGAGCAACCGCGCCTGTGCGCGGCCCCTTCCGTGTGCGGGAATTCGTGCGCGTGCGCTGGCCACGGACCGGCAGGTTGCGCCGATGCCTAGCGCCGCGATAGCTGCCGATTTCCACCAACCGCTTGATGTTCATCGAGACTTCTTTACGCAGGTCGCCCTCGACGCGCCCCTGCTCCTCGATGACCCGGCTGATCTTGCGGACGTCGTCTTCCGACAGGTCCTTCACCCGGATGTCGCCGCTCACCTCAGCCGCGACAAGAATGTCGGTCGCGCGTTTCCGCCCGATGCCGTAGATGTACGTGAGTCCAATCTCGATCCGCTTCGTGCGCGGAAGGTCGACGCCTGAAATTCGTGCCATGTTCTTATCCCTGACGCTGCTTGTGCTTCTGATTCGGGCAGATCACGCGCACGACACCCTGCCGCCGCACGATCTTGCACTTGACACAAATTCGTTTCACCGATGCTCGTACCTTCATCGCCTGTTCCTATCTGCCTTTCGGCAACCGCCTGATAACCCGGCCTCGCGTGTGATCCTGTGGCGCCAGCGCCACCATCACGCGATCCCCGACAATCAACCGGATGAAGTTGGCGCGTGGCCCAGACAACGCATGTGCCTGCACCTCACGTCCGCCTTCAATCGCCACCCGATACAAGGCCCGCGGCAACACCGCCAGCACCGTACCTTCCACCTCAACCGGGGACCCGCCCATGCTGTCCCTGACCCCGCGGCTCACCGCGCGGCCGCCACCACTCCCGCCGACACCGTCCGTGCGGTCAGGATGAGCGGCCCGTCCTCGCTCACGGCCACCGTGTGCTCGAAGTGCGCGGCCAGGCTGCCATCCTTGGTGACGGCTGTCCAGCCATCGCCCAGCACCCTCACCTCAGACCGCCCCATCGCCACCATCGGCTCAATCGCCAGCACCATCCCTACGGCCAACTTCGGTCCGCGTCCGGGCTGCCCGAAGTTCGGAATGGGCGGCTCTTCGTGCAACTGCTCGCCAATTCCGTGCCCCACGAACTCGCGCACCACTGAAAACTCGTGCGCTTCCACCCACTTCTGCACGGCGTGACTCACGTCCGACAGCCGTCCGCCGACCCTGACTTCGGCGATGCCCCGCTCGAGCGACTCGCGCGTGACCTTCAGCAACTCCTGCGTGCGCGTCGGCACCACACCCACCGGCACGGTCACGGCCGAATCGCCGTAAAACCCGTCGAGCTTGACCCCGATGTCAATCGACACAATGTCGCCGTCGACCAGCACCACCGTGGGTGACGGAATGCCGTGCACCACCTGCGCGTTCACCGACGTGCACAGGGTGGCGGGAAACCCGCGATACCCTTTAAACGCCGGCACCGCACCACCGTCCCGCACCATCCGCTCGGCCGCCGCGTCCAGTTCCGCGGTCGTCACTCCCGGCGCCACCGCCGATTCGAGCGCTTCCAGCACCTGTGCCACCAACCGATTGGCGGCCCGCATCCGGGTAATCTCAGCCGCAGACCGGCAAACGATCACCGGACGCCTCCGGGCATTACCGCGATCCCCCCAGCACCGATGCGACCGCGGCCGACAAATCCGCCGCTACGCCGCCTTCGGTCTGATCCCCGTCCACCGACCGGAACGTGTTCCGTCGATGGTAGAAGTCCAGGATCGACTGGGTGCTACGTGCGTACACCGACAACCGCTCCCGCACCACGGCTTCGTTATCGTCGGTCCGCTGCACCAACGAGCCGCCACACTTGGCGCACACCTTCGTTCCCGGGGGCGCCGTCCAGCCGCACGCGCCGCAAATGCGGCGAATCTGCAGCCGTTTGACCAGCACGTTCTCGGGCACCTCAATGTCCACCACCACCAACGGCGCCCCATCGTCGAGCATCGCGTCCAGCGCCTCGGCCTGGGCCACCGTCCGTGGGAAACCTTCCAGCACGAATCCGGCGCGTGTGTCGGGGCGGCTCAGCCGCTCGGTCACGATGCCGATCATGATGTCGTCGCCCACGAGGCGTCCGGCGTCCATGACTTCACGCGCAGCCCGGCCCATCTCGGTGCCGGTCTGCACGGCCTCGCGCAGGATGTCGCCTGTGGAGACACGAGGGACGCCGCGCGTCTTCGCAAAGCGCTCCGCCTGCGTGCCTTTGCCCGCTCCTGGCGGCCCCAGCATCACCAGCCGCACGACGCCGTTGGTCCCGGCGCTCAACCTCGACGCCCTCGAATCCGAGTCTTTTTCATGAAGCCATCGTAGTGCCTCATGATCAGCTGAGATTCCACCTGCTGCACTGTATCCATCGCGACACCAACGATAATCAGCAGCGACGTACCGCCAAAATAGAATTGCACGTTCATTCCGTTCGTGATCCAGCCCGGCACAATGGCGTCAAGTTGTTCGCCGATGAACGGGATCGGCTCCACCTTGAAACCGGTGAGTAGGAACTCGGGCAGCAGCGCGACAATAGCCAGGTAGACGGCACCAGCCAGCGTGATGCGGGCCAAAATGCCATCGATGTACTCGGCGGTCCGTTTGCCGGGACGAATACCCGGCACAAACCCGCCGTACTTCCGCATGTTCTCGGCCACATCATCCGGATTGAAGATAATGGCCGTGTAGAAGTAGGCGAAGAAGATAATCATCCCGACATACAACAGGATGTAGAGCGGGTAGCCCTGCCCTAATTGCGCCACGATGCCCCGCGCCACCGCGTTGTTGGCTAGGAACGGCATCGATGCAATCGTCGCCGGGAACGCCAGAATCGACGAGGCGAAGATCACCGGCATGACGCCGCCGGTGTTGACCTTCAGCGGAATGTGCGTGCTGGCGCCGCCATACATCCGCCGGCCGACCATGCGCCTGGCGTACTGCACGGTCACCTTGCGGTGCGCGCGTTCCACGAACACGATGACCGCCACCACAATCACCATAACGGCGACGAGGGCAATCAACCGGAACAGTCCCATTTCGTTCGTCTGCAACTGCACGATGGTCGCCCCAACCGCGCTAGGCAACCCGACGACAATGCCGGCGAAGATGAGCAGCGACATACCGTTGCCGATACC